>Ga0308172_1000203_pt1 | contig 104263 bp, 94 predicted proteins | sample PhyGR2_FD_202134 | JGI IMG/M metagenome (GOLD analysis project Ga0308172, IMG submission 202134) | Phyllosphere microbial communities from UC Gill Tract Community Farm, Albany, California, United States - DLSLSG.R2 | ecosystem: Host-associated > Plants > Phyllosphere > Unclassified | place... | reverse complement strand
CAACCCTAAATTTCAGGATTTTTTCTCTTGCGATTTCTTATCGAAACCGCCGATACGGTGTGAAGTGATTCACATGTTCCGTGTCGATGGAGGCGCATTATAGGGAGTTCTCGCGGGCTGACAACCCCTAATTACACTTTTTTTTCTGTTTGGCTTATTTTCAGCCATTTAGTGCACTAAACCCGCTGTTTTATCGCTTTTGGCAAGTCAGCAAGGCTCTTAATCACTAAATCCGCCTTGGCCTCAGCTTCTGGTGTAACCGGTTTGCCGGTACGAACCAATACTTTAGTTCCCACGCTAGCGGCTTCACCCGCCAACAGGTCTTCGATTTTGTCACCTACTATATAAGAAGCGCTCATATCGATATTTAGTTCTTCTTTAGCGGATAGCAGCATACCTGGCTGCGGCTTGCGGCAATCACATACTTGACGGAATTCTTCTACCGTTCCCTCAGGGTGATGCGGACAATAGTAGACGCCATCCAAATCAACGCCGCGATCGGCCAAAGACCAATCCATCCATTCGGTGAGATGCATAAACTGATCTTCGGTAAACATACCGCGAGCAATACCGGATTGGTTCGTGACCAATACTAAGGCATACCCCATTTCTTTCAGCTTAGCCATGGCATCAATGACACCATCTATAAACTGGAAATTATCGCTTTCATGAACATATCCGTGATCGACGTTAATCGTGCCATCACGATCTAAAAAAATTGCGGGAACAAGCTGGGCCACAGATATTCACTCCTTATGGCGTTAGATACCGCTCAGTATCGCACGATTTACATGAAAGGGTGAGTCTCTAGCGCACTCGACACCTGTTGACTTAGACGTCTAGACGCCTTAACATCCAGTTTAATACTTTGGGCTTTCCCAAAGTTTGCTTTTTATCTGCCACGGGCAACACCAAAAGTAAAAATATAAAAATGATTAAACTGACAAATATCACCAAGGTTTTTCAGCAGGGCCAGCGCCAAATTAAAGCGCTGTCAGACGTGTCATTACACGTCCCTGCCGGGCAAATTTATGGCGTCATCGGTTCTTCCGGTGCCGGTAAAAGTACACTGATTCGTTGCGTAAACCTGCTCGAACGCCCGACCAGCGGTACCGTTTTGGTTGGCGATCAGGACATGACAGCGCTTTCCGAAAGCGCACTGACTAAAGCGCGCCGTCAGATCGGCATGATCTTTCAGCACTTTAACTTACTCTCATCGCGTACTGTTGCAGGGAACATCGCTCTGCCGCTGGAGTTAGATAACACGCCGCGCAGCGAAATCGCGCGTCGCGTCAGTGAGTTATTAGATTTGGTCGGCCTTAGCGATAAACGAGATGCCTATCCCGCGAATCTGTCTGGCGGGCAGAAACAGCGCGTGGCGATTGCCCGTGCATTAGCGAGCAACCCAAAAGTCCTGCTGTGTGATGAAGCCACTAGCGCACTTGATCCTGCAACCACGCGCTCTATTCTGGAACTGCTGAAAGACATTAACCGCCGTTTGGGGCTGACAATTCTTCTGATCACTCACGAAATGGACGTCGTAAAGCGTATTTGCGATCAGGTGGCCGTGATTAGCGATGGCCAGCTGATTGAGCAAGGCACCGTTGGCGAAGTGTTCTCTCACCCGAAAACACCTCTCGCGCAGCAGTTCATTCATTCCACGCTGCATTTAGATATTCCAGACGATTTTGCTGCACGCATGACGCCAGATCGTAAACCTGATACGCAACCGTTGCTGCGTCTTGAATTTACCGGCCAGTCCGTGGACGCACCGTTAATCTCTCAGGCCGTTCGTCGTTTTAATGTCGATATCAGTATTTTAAGTTCTCAGATGGATTATGCCGGCGGCGTTAAATTTGGTGTGATGTTAGCCGAGTTGCACGGTGATGACGCGGATGCGTTATCCGCAATCGAATTTTTCAAGAATCATCAGGTAAAAGTAGAGGTACTGGGTTATGTCTGAGGCAATGATGTGGTTAATGGGCCGAGGCATTTGGGAAACCGTCGTCATGACCTTTGTATCCGGCTTCTTTGGTTTTGTTATTGGTCTTCCCGTCGGCGTGCTTCTCTATATAACGCGTCCGGGGCAAATTTGGGAAAACGCCAAGCTGTATAACCTGCTTTCGGCACTGGTTAACATCTTCCGTTCCATACCGTTCATTATTCTCTTGGTATGGATGATTCCTTTTACCCGCGTCATCGTAGGTACGTCTATCGGTTTGCAGGCAGCATTAGTGCCATTGACCGTTGGCGCAGCACCGTTTATTGCTCGTATGGTTGAAAACGCGCTATTGGAAATCCCAACAGGGCTGATTGAAGCGTCACGAGCCATGGGTGCAACGCCAATGCAAATCATCAACAAGATCTTATTACCGGAAGCACTTCCAGGCTTGGTCAATGCGGCAACCATCACATTGATTACCTTAGTGGGCTACTCTGCAATGGGCGGCGCTGTAGGCGCTGGCGGTCTAGGACAGATTGGTTATCAGTACGGTTATATCGGATATAACGCAACCGTGATGAATACGGTATTAGTATTGTTAGTGATTTTAGTGTATCTGATCCAGTTTAGTGGCGATCGCATTGTTAAAGCGGTCAGCCGCAAATAAAGCAGTCTAATAATAAAAACGGCGCTCGCTATGGCGCGCCACACGATGTTTCAAAAACAACGTCTCAACAACAATGTCTCAAGAACAAGTCAAAAGAAGGATAAGGGTATGTCATTAAAGTTTAAGTCGATTGCTGTCGTTGGCGCACTTCTGGGTTCTCTGGCGCTGGCGGGCTGTGGTCAGGAAGAAAAAGATCCAAACCATATTAAAGTAGGCGTTATTGTCGGGGCAGAGCAGCAGGTTGCCGAAGTTGCGCAGAAAGTTGCTAAAGACAAATACGGTCTGGACGTTGAGCTAGTCACATTTAACGACTATGTACTGCCTAACGAAGCATTGAGCAAAGGCGATATTGATGCGAATGCTTTCCAGCATAAACCTTATCTGGATCAGCAGATCAAAGATCGTGGCTACAAACTGGTTCCAGTCGGCAGCACCTTCGTCTACCCAATTGCAGGCTATTCGAAGAAAATCAAATCTCTGAGCGAACTGCAAGATGGCTCTCAGGTTGCTTTACCAAACGACCCAACTAACCTTGGCCGTTCACTGTTACTGCTGCAAAAAGTGGGTCTGATTAAACTGAAAGACGGCATTGGCTTACTGCCAACTGTGTTGGACGTGACCGAGAACCCGAAAAAACTGAAACTGGTTGAGCTGGAAGCACCACAGCTGCCACGTTCACTGGACGATGAGCAAATTGCTCTGGCGGTTATCAACACCACCTATGCAAGCCAAATTGGCCTGACTCCAGCCAAAGACGGTATCTTCGTTGAAGATAAAGATTCTCCATACGTAAACCTGATCGTAGCTCGTGAAGACAATAAAGATGCAGAGAACGTGAAGAAATTCGTTCAGGCTTATCAATCTGACGAAGTTTACAACGCTGCCAATAAAATCTTTAACGGTGGTGCAGTTAAAGGCTGGTAATTGCCTCGCGCTGTTATAGTACGTAATATCTTCAAGACGGGCTAATGCCCGTCTTGTCATTTCTGCCATACCTTGATTCAATAGCACTCACTTTTATAAAAATCAGGAAACATTTATGCGTGCATTACCTTTATGCTTGCTCGCTGCCACTTTGGCTTTGTCCGGCTGTTCTTTACTGCACTCGAAATCAGAAAATACCACGCCCGTTGAACCGGCAAAAGCACAGGTAAGCACAACAAAAACCACCAAACCGACTCAGCCCAAACCGCGTCCGGTAAAAGTGTATGACAATGCCGAAGACTTGGTCGGTAAGCCTTTCCGTGATTTAGGCGAAGTAACAGGCAGTGTTTGCCAAGCAACGGAGCAAGACTCACCTCCGAATCTGGCCACGGCGCGCAAGCGTATGCAAATTAAAGCTTCAACTATGAAAGCCAATGCGGTGTTACTGCATCAATGCCAAGTCGTCACCGACGTACAAGGCTGCTACCAACAAGCGGTGTGCAAAGGCTCTGCGCTAAACGTTTCCAAGCAATGAGTCAATTTACCTTCGATACGATCGGGCTTATTCGCTCTCCTTATAAAGAGAAATTTGCTATCCCTCGACAGCCCAGACTCATTGAGGACGGCGGCGGTGAACTGGAACTCATCGCGCCTTATAACCAGCCCGAAGCGGTACGTGGTCTCGAAGAGTTTAGCCATTTGTGGATCGTTTTTGTCTTTCATCAAACGATGGAAGGTGGATGGCGTCCAACGGTTCGCCCACCTCGCCTAGGGGGAAATGCGCGTATGGGCGTTTTCGCCACGCGCTCCACGTTTCGTCCGAATCCGATTGGTATGTCGTTAGTTGAACTAAAATCTGTAGAGACCAAAGGCGGCAAAGTTATATTGAAGTTAGGTAGCCTCGACTTGGTCGACGGCACGCCGATCATCGATATCAAGCCTTACCTGCCTTTTGCTGAAAGCCAACCTCAGGCTCGCGGTGGTTTTGCTCAAGACGCGCCTCTGGCAGATATGCCCGTCATTTTCTCGGATGTTGCCCAACGGCAAATCGGGCAACACCTGCAGCGCTATCCTCATCTGCAGCGATTTATCCAGCAGGTGCTGGCGCAGGATCCTCGTCCGGCCTACCGCAAGGGAGAGAGCGAAGATCGCATTTATGCCGTGCATCTGCTCGATTTTAACGTGCGTTGGCAGGTGAAAAATGACATAACCGAAGTGATCGACCTGAATTCAGTCTAGAATTTCATGCCCTTCTCTTTTGACAACTCGCCGTCACTGGTAAACTAAGCCACTTTTCTTTATTTTGGCCGCCTTTCCCGACGGTCTGATACATATTGCGTTCTAACGGAACAATACACATGCGTACAAGCCAATATCTGCTCTCCACTCTGAAGGAGACTCCAGCCGACGCCGAAGTTATCAGTCATCAACTGATGCTACGTGCCGGTATGATCCGCAAACTGGCCTCCGGTCTTTATACCTGGATGCCTACCGGTCTGCGTGTTCTGAAAAAAGTTGAAAACATCGTCCGTGAAGAGATGAACAACGCCGGCGCAATCGAAGTGTCCATGCCCGTAGTTCAGCCTGCGGATCTGTGGCAGGAAAGCGGTCGTTGGGAGCAGTATGGTCCTGAGCTGCTGCGCTTCGTCGATCGCGGCGAACGTCCATTTGTATTGGGTCCAACCCACGAAGAAGTTATCACCGATATGGTGCGCAATGAGATCAGCTCTTATAAGCAGCTGCCGCTAAACTTCTTCCAGATTCAAACCAAATTCCGTGATGAAGTTCGCCCACGTTTTGGCGTCATGCGTTCGCGTGAATTCCTGATGAAAGATGCTTATTCTTTCCATACCTCTCAGGAATCATTGCAAGAAACCTACGACAAGATGTTTGCTGCTTATAACAAAATCTTCAGCCGTATGGATTTGGATTTCCGTCCAGTTCAAGCGGATACCGGTTCCATTGGCGGTAGCGCTTCCCACGAATTCCAAGTGCTGGCACAAAGCGGTGAAGATGATGTCATTTTCTCCAACGAATCTGACTATGCAGCAAACATCGAATTGGCCGAAGCCGTAGCACCGAAAGGTGAACGCGCTGCGCCAACGGAAGAACTGCGTATCATTGATACACCAAACGCCAAAACCATCGCTGAATTAACCGAACAGTTTAATCTGCCGGTTGAAAAGACTGTTAAAACTCTGTTGGTTCATGCCACCAAAGAGAGCGGTCATGCGTTAGTGGCTCTGCTGGTTCGTGGCGATCACGAACTGAATGAAGTGAAGGCAGAAAAGCTGGAAATGGTTGCCAGCCCACTGACGTTTGCAACCGAAGCAGAAATTCGTGCTGTCGTAAATGCGGGTCCAGGCTCTTTAGGCCCAATCAATATGACCGTACCGGTAGTGGTTGATCGCACCGTTGCCATGATGAGTGATTTTGGCGCAGGCGCTAACATTGACGGTAAACATTACTTTGGCATCAACTGGGAACGCGATCTGCCGTTGCCACAGGTTGCGGATATCCGTAACGTGGTTGCAGGCGATCCAAGCCCAGATGGCAAAGGCACGTTACTGATCAAACGCGGCATCGAAGTTGGTCATATCTTCCAGCTCGGCACTAAATACACCGAAGCCTTGAAAGCCACTGTTCAAGGTGAAGATGGCCGTAACCAGTTAATGACCATGGGCTGCTACGGAATCGGGGTAACACGCGTTGTTGCTGCCGCAATCGAACAGAATCATGACGACCGTGGCATTATCTGGCCAGACGCTATTGCACCGTTCCAAGTCGCTATTCTGCCAATGAATATGCATAAATCTTTCCGCGTGAAAGATTTGGCTGAGTCTCTGTACGATAGCCTGCGCGCGAAAGGCATCGACGTGATTATGGATGACCGCAAAGAGCGTCCAGGCGTTATGTTTGCCGATATGGAACTGATTGGTGTACCACATACCATCGTTATCGGTGACCGTAATCTCGACAGCGATGAAATTGAATATAAGCATCGTCGCAGCGGCGATAAGCAAATGATTAAAACCGGTGAAATCGAAGATTTCTTACTGGCGCGAATCAAACGCTAAAGCCGATAGTATGAGAAGTAAAAAAGGCCGACAATAATGTCGGCCTTTTTGTAACTAGATGATTCAACGTTAAATCACTGTGCCGCAGCGGCAGCGGGAACGCTCGTTTCGGCAGTAGCCCAAGGCATAATAGGCACTGCGCTGATGGCGTTCTTCGGAGAACCATCCACAACTTTATCGGAATACGTCAAATAGACTAAAGCGTTACGAGCGGGATCGTAAAAACGTACTACCTGTAATTTTTTAAACACCAATGAAGTGCGTTTACGGAAAACAACTTCTCCATCAGATTTCTTATTCTTAATCTTTTCGCTTATTGCGATTGGCCCAACCTGCTGGCAAGAGATCGCGGCATCAGCAGTATCTTCTGCTAATCCCAAACCACCTTTAATGCCGCCAGTTTTCGCTCGGCTAATATAGCAAGTCACATTTTTAATGTCTGGATCGTCAAATGCCTCAACCACAATTTTGTGGTCAGGCCCCAGAATTTTAAACACCGTATCAACGGAACCGATCTGTTCTGCATGGGCTGCAGACATCATCGCAGTCATTGTGAAACATAACCCTACAAAAAATTTGTTCACCTAGCTACCTCGGATAATTATAATCACGCCAGTTATTAATAAAACGAACGTAATTACATAGTATATAAAAGTTCTAAATCTTACAGCACGGCTCACACCTGCATAGCACTCTTTGCGCTGAAAAAACCTTAATATAAGTCTAAGGCCTAAAAAGTTGCTATTATGCCGCTTAGTTGCTGTTTACGTTCATTACTGCTTTTGAGGATGCTATATGGATCAGGCCAGTATTATTCGTGACCTGTTAAGCTGGTTGGAAGGACACTTAGACCAACCACTATCGCTCGATAACGTCGCAGCCAAAGCGGGATATTCTAAATGGCACCTGCAACGGATGTTCAAGGAAGTCACTGGTCAAGCCATTGGTGCCTATATACGCGCACGCCGTTTATCTAAGGCCGCCGTGGCACTTCGACTAACCAGTCGCCCAATTTTAGATATCGCACTGCAATACCGTTTTGACTCACAGCAGACGTTCACTCGCGCCTTTAAGAAGCAGTTTAATCAAACTCCCGCGCTTTATCGCCGCGCGGAAGATTGGCATGCTTACGGAATGTGCCCACCGATTCGTCTGGGTCTGAGCAATTTGATTCAACCTGAGTTTATAACGCTGCCTAGCATATCCTTGGTGGGTATCACGCAATGTTATACCTGCACGTTGGAGCAAATCAGCAAAGTCCGTACCGAACTGCGTAGCCAATTCTGGCACGATTTCCTTCACGATGTGAAAAACATCCCGCCGGTTCTGTATGGATTACACCACTCTCGCCCAAGTTTAGATAAAGATGACGAGCAAGAAGTGTTGTATACCACCGCGCTAGAAATTGAGCATTTGCCACCTGATGTCACGAAAGAAGTACAGTCGATAACTCTGCTCGGCGGCGAATATGCCCAGTTTTGCTATAACGGCCCAGCTGAAGGATTCCAGGAATTTATCCTGAACCTTTACGGCACCACATTACCAACGCTAAATCTGGTGCGTCGTAAAGGTTACGATATCGAGCGCTTCCATCCTCAGACGGATTCCTCGCAGCGACCACCTAAACATATCTGCTGCGAGTATCTGATTCCGACCCGTCGCGAAGAAGATTAACGCTGGATCTCATCAAGTGCAGGTCTATCCAAATGATGGATATCACCTGCACTTTCAACGCCCCAACCCGGCGCCAGCCAAGGGCTTTGCTGATAATCTACCCGTGATAGTGAACAGTTGCGCAGGCGCAAACGTCGCTCGGCGTGTGGCGGTAACCCTAAAATAGTCCCTAACAACGCGCCCAAGGCAATCCCATGGCTCACCAATGCGGGCTGACTTCCCTCGGGTAAATCAAGACAGCTATTCAACGCGGCACGCATGCGCGTGGCCAGTTCAGCCATGCTTTCCCCCTCGGGGATACGCGCATCTGGTGTACCATCAACCATCTGCTTACGCCATTTCTCTTCCTCAGGGGAAAGCGAATCAAGCAAGCGCTCTTCTAATACGCCCATATGCAGTTCACGCAGGCGCGAATCGAGAATGAGCTCACATCCACAGGCATCAGCGATAGCCTGCCCTGTTTGGCGAGTTCTCCCCAGATCGCTGGCAATCACATGCGTGATCCCCATCTGGCTCAAACGGGCCGCAACCTGACGCGCTTGAAGTTCTCCTAACTCGGTCAATGGGCTGTTGGATTGTCCCTGAATCCGGCGTTCTGCGTTCCACTCGGTTTCACCGTGGCGAATAAGATATACCTGTGTCATGTACTTTTTCCGTATACTGCGAGAAATGCGCTAATAGGAAGCTGGAAATACTATGTACCATGTTGTAGCAGCAACTACCAACCCCGCAAAAATTAAGGCTATTTCTCTGGCGTTCGATGATGTTTTTGGTCCCGACCAGTATCGCATTGAAGGCATTGAAGTTGATAGTGGAGTCCCCGAACAACCCATTGGAAATCACGAAACGCGAACCGGCTCACGCCACAGAGTAATGTGCGCACGTCAAGTTTGCCCGGAAGCTGATTTTTGGGTCGGTGTTGAAGCGGGTATTGAAGAGAATATGACGTTCGCATGGATGACGATTGAGAATCATCATATGCGCGGAGAATCTCGTTCAGCAAGCCTGATGCTGCCGGAATCTGTCCTGCAAGGCATCGCAGAAGGTAAAGCCTTAGGCAGTGAAATGAAGGCGATTACTGGAACAAATGATATCGGCCGCCGCGAAGGCGCTATCGGTGTCTTTACCAACGGTGTACTGACACGCACCAGTGTTTATCACCAAGCGTTAGTTTTAGCTCTGGTCCCTTTTCATAATGAAATCTTCCAGAAGCGTGCAGAAACAAAATAGCGATGCACCTTACTAGACGCTCTAGCGATCTGACGATGGCTCCCAAACGAGCCATCGCATAGCAATTCACTTAACGTCATACTATTTATCAGTCAGTAACTGCTGTTCTAACCATTGTTTCAGATCTGCGGGCGCTGTTTTCAAACTATTTGATCCGCGAGTGATGGTTGCAATACCTGCGCCTAACTGACTTTTCAGCTCACGCTGGCTGATCTCGCCTTTCATCAACTCTTCAATAATTCGCACCCGCGTCGCCAACGCTGTTCTTTCATCCGGCGTCAAAAAAAGCTGTAGCATTGGGCCTTGCAAATCTTCGGCAAACGCCTGCCGTAGCAATTCAACAAAACGTTGCCAGTCATCATTTTCTTGTGCGCTTAGCGCGGGATCATTCAGGGATCGCGTTGTCATGATTAGCTGCCATACTCTTGGTGAGAAAATACTCATTAACTAGTACGGCAGCATACCATAAACTTGGCGCAGTCAAAGATATCCAGAACAGAAATCAGTAACGGCGCTCCCATTCTGCATCGGTCAGGATTTTGGTTGGGCGCTTCATGAAGTAACGATAGTAAGCATCATAAGCCAAGACGTTCTTCACATAGCCACGGGTTTCCGAGAAAGGAATACTCTCAATAAAGGCGACGGCATCTACGCGACCGCCTGTATTTCCGAGCCACGTGGTGACGCGAGACGGCCCTGCGTTATAAGCTGCGCTCGATAAAATACGGTTACGCCCCAAACTCTGATACACATATTCCAGATAGCTGGTGCCAATCTGAATGTTGGTAATAGGATCGAGCAGCTGGCTGCTGTTGACGTAGTTGCTTAAATTAAACATTTGCGCCGTGTGCTCAGCGGTTTTAGGCATCACCTGCATCAACCCACTAGCCCCAACCGGTGACTGGGCTTTTGGATTCCAAGCACTTTCTTGGCGTGCGATAGCCATCGCATAGGATTGAGAAATCCCTTTATCTTCTGTAGCCTGGCGGAACTGCTGCGGCCACGCCATTGGGAAACGCTCTTCTAAATGATCCCATAGCTTAGCGGTGATCGTCGCCTGAACACTGAGATCGGCCCAGTTTTGTTCAAAGGCATAACGCGCTAAAGCCGCCTGATCCGATTTAGATTTACTGCTAATGAGAGAAACCCATTCGCTCCGCGCAGTATTATCCATGTTCCAATACATCAGTTCACGGATACGATCGATCGCAGGATCGTTGGTAAGCTTGGAAGATGGCTTATCCGCAACCTCAACCTGCAATGGATATGTGATACCCAGTTTTTGAGCCGCCACCATCGGATAGAATCCGCGCTGCTGAGTCAACGAACGCAGGATACTTTCACCTTCGCTGCGTTTGCCATCCTCAATCATGACGCTCGCATTCCAGTAGCGCCATTCGTCTTTGTTACGCACTTCTTGCGGCAAAAAAGCCAGCCATGTGCGGATTTCCTGCTTATTACCGTTTCCTAACGCTAACCGTACACGACGTTCAATCAGTGAAGCGCTGTTGCTATTTTTAATCACATTATCTCGCCACCGAATATCATCGGTGGTGGCGTCGCTGCCCATCAAGCGCCATGCAATACTGTCTTCCATGGCCTGACGTTGCTTATCGCCAATTTTTTGCAATCGCACCAAGGTTGGAAGCATCGCGCGTGCTTCATCAGCGTTCTGACGCGCCAAGCTGGAGAATGCGATTTCAGTCGCGTCGCGGGTAAAATCGGTTGGTCCCACGCTACGCGCAAATGCCTCGACATTGCGAGGATCGGCCTGAAGGCTAGCAAGTGCATCGCCCATAGTTTGATAATCAGGCGGTAGCTGCTTGGCTAGGAAACTTACCAGCCCGTTATTGCCTTTCTTCAGCGCCAAACGCATACGTTCAAGCACGGTCAGCGGCGTCTGATCGCCAGAGGCTTTCCACGCATCAAACAACTTGTCGCAGTTGGTAGGCAGTGACTGACCGCTCAGCCAAATATCACGAGCGCCATCCCATGCAATTTGCTGATGACCCGTTGCGTATTGGGCATAGTAATAATTACAGCGAGCCGCGATAGGTTTAGGAGGCTGAGGGCTAAACACCAACAATCCTGTCCAATCCTGACGACGAGAGAGCTCATTCACATAACGAGACGGCAATGATTTAGCGGGAGGCAAGGTCGGATTGCGAGCAATAAAATCTTTAATCTCAATCGTCGTAGCCTGACCAAGATCCTGAGTTAGCTGGCGGTATTCTAGATAAGGATAAAGCGGGTAATCGCGCAGCGTTGGCATCAGCTGATTCACCGTCATCATCTGATTGCTGTCCCATGCCTGCTTTACCTGTAAATAACGCTGACGCTGAGCATCCAAAGAGTCAGCAAAACTGCTCCCGGACACAGCGACTAAACATAAACCTATACCCCAAGCACGCCAATTGTCCGCCATGACCATCTCACCTTTCCTCGCTTTAAACCGATACCACTCATAGACAGCGATTTTAGCAGAGCATTCCATTAGCCCCTGCCTTTCTTCACAACTTTTACGTTTAGGTTGCCTAGCCACTAACATAAACAACCGAGAAGGGAAAACAAAGGGATAGTGAATTTTGGGCATAAAAAAACCCGCTCAAGGCGGGTTTTTCTTTTCAGTATTCTTTAACTGCTCAGGTCTATGCCGTCATCGCTATCGTAAACAATACTAAACTATAGAGATTACAGAGCTACTACGTTAGCTGCTGCTGGGCCTTTAGCGCCATTCTCGATAGTGAACTCAACGGTCTGACCTTCGTCCAGAGATTTGTAGCTATCGCTCTGGATTGCAGAGAAATGTACGAATACATCTTTGCTGCCGTCAGCTGGAGAGATGAAGCCGAAACCTTTATCAGCGTTGAACCATTTTACTAAACCAGTCATTTTGTTAGACATTAGATACTTCCTTTCAATTTTTTAAGCCACATTATTGCAGCGAACGAGGTTCGTCGTCAGAGCTAGCTTATGGGGTGCACTTAGGAGGAGACTCACGGAAGAAGAGGTATCTAAGGATAACGCTTGAACTGAGGACTGCTTTACTAAAACTGCTTTCACATAAGGTCTGTGTTCCAAACCGATGACGCTATTTACTCATGCCTTAGGTTTATAAGCAACACCTATTTTTGAATCTTCTTGAATAAACCGTAGTAATTTTGGGGAGAATCCAACGCGGACGCGGCCTACAGGAAAGAAAATTCTTAACTCAATATTTATCCGAACGATGAAATAAACATCAAATACCCTATATTTGCATAACTTAACCGACAAAATTTACGCGTTAAACACCCATGTCATGCGACGATGGCTGGGATAAAAATTGAAAACGGGCTAAACTCCGCCTTCATAAAATGCCCTGTCGCGCCAATGACAGAACGTCATTTAAATGCTTATGCCCCGCCTCTCGCCCATGAATCTGTGAGATAGAGGTAAAACCCTTATAAATCAAGGAGTATATAGCCGTGGCTCAATACGTCTATACTATGCACCGCGTCGGCAAGATTGTTCCGCCGAAGCGTCACATTTTGAAGGACATTTCCCTTAGTTTCTTCCCCGGAGCCAAAATTGGTGTTCTGGGTCTAAACGGCGCAGGTAAATCAACGCTGCTGCGCATCATGGCCGGTATTGATACCGAAATCGAAGGTGAAGCCCGCCCACAGCCGGGGATCAAAATCGGTTATCTGCCGCAGGAACCAAAACTTAATCCAGACCAAACCGTGCGTGAAGCGGTTGAAGAAGCCGTTGGTGAAGTGAAACGCGCACTGACCCGTTTGGACGAAGTGTATGCACTGTATGCCGATCCAGACGCTGACTTTGATAAGTTAGCCAAAGAACAGGGCGAGTTGGAGGCGATTATTCAGTCTCACGACGGCCATAATTTGGATAATCAGTTAGAACGTGCCGCCGATGCGCTGCGTCTGCCTGCCTGGGATGCACAGATTGCTAACCTGTCCGGTGGTGAACGTCGCCGCGTGGCAATTTGCCGTCTGCTGCTGGAAAAACCAGACATGCTGCTGCTCGACGAACCTACCAACCACTTGGACGCCGAGTCCGTGGCATGGCTGGAACGCTTCCTGCACGACTACGAAGGCACCGTGGTGGCGATTACCCATGACCGTTACTTCTTGGATAACGTTGCCGGTTGGATCCTCGAACTTGACCGTGGTGAAGGTATTCCATGGGAAGGCAACTACTCTTCTTGGCTGGAGCAGAAAGATCAGCGCTTGGCGCAGGAAGCCTCGGCTGAAGCCGCTCGTCGCAAATCTATCGAGAAAGAGCTGGAATGGGTACGTCAGGGCGCGAAAGGCCGTCAGTCTAAAGGTAAAGCGCGTTTGGCTCGCTTTGAAGAACTTAACAACGTTGAGTATCAAAAGCGTAACGAAACCAGCGAACTGTTCATTCCACCAGGACCTCGTCTGGGTGACAAAGTGCTGGAAGTTCAGAACCTGTCAAAATCTTACGGCGACCGCCTGCTGATTGAAGATCTCTCCTTTGCGCTGCCGAAAGGCGCCATCGTGGGTATCATCGGCCCAAACGGTGCGGGTAAATCTACCTTGTTCCGTATGATTTCCGGCAAAGAGCAGCCAGATTCCGGCAATATCGATCTCGGTGAAACCGTCGTGCTGGCATCGGTAGATCAGTTCCGTGACAGCATGGATGACAAAAAAACCGTTTGGGAAGAAGTCTCTAACGGCCAAGACATCATGCGCATCGGTAACTTTGAGATGCCAAGCCGCGCCTATGTAGGCCGCTTTAACTTCAAAGGCGTCGATCAAGGCAAACGCGTCGGCGAACTGTCCGGTGGTGAACGTGGTCGTCTGCACTTAGCGAAACTGCTGCAGGTTGGCGGCAACATGTTGCTGCTCGATGAACCGACCAACGACCTCGACATCGAAACCCTACGCGCCTTAGAAAACGCCCTGTTGGAATTCCCAGGCTGCGCGATGGTTATTTCCCATGACCGTTGGTTCCTTGACCGTATCGCCACCCACATTCTGGATTATCAGGATGAAGGTAAAGTTGAATTCTTCGAAGGTAACTTCACCGAATACGAAGAATACAAAAAACGTACTCTGGGCGCTGAAGCATTAGAACCGCACCGTATTAAGTACAAGAAGATGACTAAATAGTTTTAGTCTCTGTGAATAAGGCTCCTATCGAGGAGTAATGCTGTTCACTTAAGCGTGATTTTAGGGGAAGTACACCGATGGGGTCGTAGCAGCTTTAGCTGCCGGAGCGCCCCGCGGTGTGCTAGCCCCGTGTATCTCGATCTCTTAAACGAACTGCATTACCTATCAAAGGGAGCCTTTTTATCTCTCACCGCCTGCCAACTAATCGCGTAGTGCCTGATTGTATTGAGCAAAAGCGCGGTGATTTAATGTAACCTCAATGAATCGGTCGAGCGCCGGCGAGTTCAGCTTGCGACTTGGATAAACCAGATACAGCTCATTTCCCTCCGCTTCCCAACCGGGTAATACCCGCACCAAACGCTCTTGATCGACCAAATCCTGAGACAAAAATGCGGGCAGCAATGAGATCCCTGCGCCAGCCAATACGCACTCACGCACATACAACAAATTATCGGCGGCATGATCCATCGGCTGCTCCCAGCGATAGAATTCCCCTTTACGCTGTAACACCCACTCATGCCATGCACGGTGCGCGATACACTGGTGTTGCTCTAACTGTTTCGGATGCTCAAGCGGCGGGAAGCGCGAAAGATAAGTCGGAGAGGCCAAAAGATAGCGAGGAGAATACCCCAGACGGCGCCCCACCAACGAAGAATCCTGCGGTTTCCCTGTGCGCAGTGCGACATCAAATCCATCCTGAACCAGATCGTTCATCACGTCTGAAACGTAAACTTCCAAGCTTACGTCTGGGTAGCTTACGCGGAAATCACTACACACATGTGCCAATAGCGTCACCGCAATCCCCGCGGGGGCAGTGATCCGCAGGCGTCCACTGGGATTCTCTTTCAGGCGCTGCAAGCTAAGATCCGCGCGCTCAGCGGCTTGGATCATTTCGCGACAGTGCACCAAATAGCGCTCCCCTGCATAGGTAAGATTGAGTTGCCGGGTAGTGCGATTTAGCAGCCGCAGGCCAAGCTGCTGTTCTAAATTGCTGACTCGTTGGCTAACGCTGGATTTAGGTAGCCCAGCTCGCTGTGCAGCGGCCGTAAAACTTCCGCACTCCACCACCAGCGCAAACAACGCCATGTCCTGTAGTTGATTAAACATCTCGCCTCATTGTTCGTCATAAAAGAACACTGCGTTAATGATTGTCCATCTTATCATCAGAAAACAGCTCAACTACACTAACTTCATTCAACGCAGTTTCTATTTGGGAGCCCTACCATGACTATTACCGCTATCGCCGTCGATCCTTCTAACCCGAAAGAATTCACCGTTATTCACCCACAAATCTCCGCTCCAGCTGATTATGATTTGCTGGTCGATGTTAAAGCCGTCTCGATAAATCCTGTTGATACCAAAGTACGCGAGAACCTGATTAAAAATGGGTTGGAGCAACCGCGTGTATTAGGCTGGGACGCCAGCGGCGTGGTGCTAGCCGTTGGAAGCAAGGCCACTGGATTCAAGGTAGGAGATGAAGTCTGGTACGCGGGTGACATTACTCGCCCAGGCAGTAACAGCACTCAGCAGCTGATCGACTCGCGGATCGTTTCACATAAGCCACAAAGCATGAACTGGGCGCAGGCCGCAGCGATGCCATTAACCACGCTAACGGCTTGGGAAGGCTTATTCGAACGCCTGAAAGTTCAAGACGCTGATGCCGACAAAACCTTATTGATCATCGGCGGCGCAGGCGGCGTGGGCTCATTGGCAATTTCACTTGCCGCGTTAAACGCCAAAGTAAAAGTGATTGCGACAGCTTCAAATGCCTCGTCGGCGCAATGGTGTCTCGATCGTGGCGCCGATCTCACCGTTGACTGGCATGACCTAAAAGGCGAGCTTGCCAAGCACGATATCAAACAGGTTGATTACATCTTCTGTTTGAATGATACCGACGGACACTGGGCCGCCATCTGCGATTTAATCGCCCCACAGGGACAAATCTGTACCATCGTAGAAAACAGCCATCCGCTGGATCAATCTGCATTAAAAATGAAAAGTGCGGCTCTGCATTGGGAATTTATGTACACCCGCAGCATGTTCAATACGCCAGATATCGCTGAGCAAGGCAACATTCTTCAGCAGGTGGCTAAGTTAGTCGATGAGGGGAAACTGCAGGGCACGCTCAGCGATACCCTGCACGGCTTCTCTATCGAAAACTTGGAAAAAGCGCATAGCAAAGTTGCCGAAGGCCGGATGCGTGGCAAGATGGTCATTGAGTTTTAGTTCATAGTTTCAGGCCACTCCCAACGGAGAGGCCTGAATGCCCCATTAACGCTGATGTAGCTGCAAATGATTATGTTCTAGTATCACCGGATGCGCTGGTACGCTATGTTCCGGCAGGCTACGCATCATTGAGTGACCTTGATTTCCACGCTCTTGCTGCGGATGCCAATTTGATACACCGCTGGCGTTACCGTTGAAAAGGTTCTCATGCTGCTGATTAAAGCGCGGTACTATTGGTTGCTGACCTTGTTGTTGTCGAACCTGTTGCTGCCGCTGCTGCTGTTGAAAATCATTCTGTAACGCATGACTTTGCGAAGCATTAACATGCTGAATATTGGGCTGGCTCACACGCTCAGCATGCTGTTCCACGGGGTTTCTGGTTACGGCGATATGCTGATTTATAGGAGCACGCACCGGCATTGATGATTCAGTACGATTATGCAGCACAGATTCCGCATTTTGCCGACGCGGCTCAGGCTGATTAGCCGCGGCATGACTCAATGACTCCCCATTAGTTTGACGATTAAACACCGCGGCTGCATTTTGACGTTGCAAGCCTGCGCTGTTCATGTGGGCAACCCCGTTATCAAGCCCACGTACGTTAGCGCGCGGGTCGCTAGATGTCAGATTTGGGTTAGCCGATAAATGAGTCTGTCCTGATAAAACCGGCTGATTTCCCACTGGTTGATGCAGCGAGCTGAGATCAATTTTATTGGCCGAATTGCCACCCACGCTGGCCTGAGTTGTACCAGAAATAAAGTGCTGCGACGTCGCCGGATCGTGATACGGCACGCCGGCGCGATAAGCCGGATTGTGCTGCCATTGAGTCGCCCCACCGATGTTCCCGCCGGTAATGTGGTTATAGTTATTCACGTTGATATTCACATGGCTGTTATTCACGTAGTTATTACCCTGATGGTAATTCCCGCCATGGCCGTCATCATGATACCCATCGTCGTGGTGATGATCGTCATCGTGGTGGTGGTGATCGTCATCATGCCAATCGAGACTGCTAAACAGAGCATAGGTGGTCGCCACTCCGATACCGAACCCGATGCCGGAAACTAAACCATTAGTAAATTGTTCCCCCGGAGGCGGCGGTAGATAAACCGGCGGATAGGCGGGCGTAGCCCACGTGCCATACACCACATTCGGGTTGTAGCTTGGGACATACACAACCTGCGGATTAGTTGGCTCAATAATGATGGTTTGTGGCTGGGACGTCACCACGGTCGTTGATTTACTGGGAATACGAGTCGTATTCGCTGGCTGAATAATCACTTTCTGCTGAGCGTTCGACGTGAGCGAGCCATTTTTCTGCGCCGCCTGCCGCAATTTCTGCACGGTATTCATCACGTCATCTGGCTGAGCTAAAAAGGCATCACCTAGGTTTTGCACCCACTCAGGGTTTTCTCCCATCAACGCTAAAAGCTGCGGCAGCGCAACCAGCGATTTCACACTAGGATCCCACGGTTGATTCGCCACCCGCTTAACCGCTGAATCTCCCTGTGCCTTTGGATTATCGCGCGACCACTGAACCGCCTGAACAACGTTAGAGGGATAGGTAGATGCCATCAGAATTTGCGCCAACACGGGATCAGGATAAAGCGCGATTGGCGCAACCAATTGATCAAGCTGCGGTTGAGTAAAGGATTTCCTTACGGCAGCCGACGTTGGCACTTCAGACTGAGTCTGTGCGGCCTGAGGCTGTTGCCACGAAATATACCCATTTTTCACTAATACTGTACCCGCGACGGCAACCGCACCGACGCCACAAAGCAGCGCAATCACTGACGGTTTAAATGACATATTCATTCTGACTCTCCAGAAATCAACATTCTGAATGCATAGTGCTGCGCTTAATCACAACGCACGCTCAAACACAGAAACTCAATTAATTAAAATGGACCGTTTCAATATTATGTATGACAGCACACTGCAGAATTAGTTAGTGGGGGAGAAGTAGAGAGAATAGTGGAGAAATAAAGCAGATATTTTTGTCTATATAAAGCCATTAATACACACAATATAAAAAAGGCTATTAAGTGTATTAAAAAAAACATATTAATCAATAAGAAAACAAACACCAAGCAGATTCAAACCACAAATAACACAGAATAAAGCCGCTTAAGCATTATAAATTTAAATATAAAAAACAAAGTCATTCAAATAAAGAATATTTCTTGTCGGAGAAACACATACTTAATAACAATAAATCACATAATAAAGTCATGTGGCTCTCAGACATTATCCCCTAAACGGGCTAAGAGCGCTCACCGCGCTCTCCCAACATCTGTTTCACCAGATCAACGCAGCGTAAAAAACGCTCGTCGTAGTCGGAGGATTCGACGCGCACAAATTCCATATTATTTTTTCGCAGCATCTGCTCAAGCAAATCCTGAAACTCACGACGTTCTGTCGAAGTTCCTAAACTACGTAAACCATCAGCCACCCACGGCGTATTGTTTTCCAATAGAATAATTAGATCAAAGCGATATTCATCGATCAACGCCTGCACAAATGGGTGTTCACGGCCTTCATATTTTTTGCAAAACGCCTGAGTAGTAACAAAATCGGTATCAATAAAAGCCACTTTATTCGCATATTTCACTGCAAAATCAATATATTGAGCGTGACCTAAGGCAATTTTGTCATAGTCAGAATATTGGAGCGCCATCTCATCGCCGCCAAGGTGTGAGAAGACATAATCGCGGCCATATTCCCAAGCGCTGGTGGTATTAAAGATATTGGCTAGCTTATTGACCAGCGTCGATTTCCCGCTGGATTCACCACCGAGGATCGCCACGGTACGGACAAAGAAAGGTTTCACTTCGGTAGGAATATAGTCCCAATAGCGAAAGGGATCGTGACGGATTTGCCCACCGCTGATGTTCATAAACGAACGCTCAGGATCAATCAGCAAGGTTTCCATGCCAAAGAACTCGTGATACACCGGCGCATCTTGGCTATCACCCGAGTAAATCACGCTCGGAGTAATCCCGTTTTCTGCCATAAAGGCCTTCATGCCATCGCTCCACACTTTCCAGCCATGGGGATAAGGCTCAATCCCCTGTTCATCAAAGGAGTGAATACGAATATTCTTTTGATACTTGAAGGTCTGCAACAGCCAGCGGAGTCGATCGCTTACCGTTGGCTGCTGTGACATCGCGCTATTTTCAAACAGCTCACGATCGCGTGGTTCGTCATGGCACAAAATCACATGCAGCTCATCAACTTGGCTACATGCGCGTTGTATAAGATAGATATGGCCCGTGTGCAGCGGATAGAACTTCCCAAACACCACGCCGACGCTTTTAACCTTGCGCGGGAATTCAATATCGAGGAAGCGGTGAATCGCCTCAAGCTTTTGCGCACTCGGGCTTTTGATTTTCTCGTTTAGCAGTTGGCTTAGGTAGCCTTTGGTCATTCCGCTAGCGTCCGCCACCTGCTGTAACGTGCAGCCTTTTTGCTTAATGGCGGTTTTTAGATAATCAAACTGCGACATTCGCGCTTCCTCTGTTTATACCCAAAATAATTCAACTGACGGGTTTAGTTAACTAAACAAAAGTAGCACAAATGTCGCTGTAATCATCATAAATCTTGCAAGACATCCAAGGCGTCAGACAGCTTTTTCACCCCAAAAACCTGCATATTCGGCAACGGCTTTTTCGGCATATTGGCATGTGGAACGATGGCGCGTTTAAAGCCATGTTTTGCCGCCTCAGAAATACGCTCCTGACCGCTGGTCACGGGGCGAACTTCTCCCGCCAGCCCCACTTCACCAAAGACCACTAAATCCTGTGGCAACGGACGATCGCGCAGGCTAGAGACTAAAGACATTAGCAGTGCGAGGTCTGCGCCGGTTTCCGTCACCTTCACGCCACCGACCACGTTCACGAAAACGTCCTGATCCGCCATCTGCAAGCCACCATGACGATGTAATACCGCCAGCAAAATCGCTAAACGGTTTTGCTCTAGCCCCACCGCAACGCGGCGCGGGTTTGACATCATCGAGGTATCCACCAGCGCCTGAATCTCCACCAACAGCGGGCGCGTACCTTCCCATACCACCATCACAGAGCTTCCGGAGGTAATTTCTTCGCCACGGCTCAAGAAGATAGCCGAAGGGTTACTCACTTCACGCAGCCCCTGCTCTGTCATGGCAAATACGCCCAGTTCGTTCACGGCGCCAAAACGGTTTTTATGACTACGTAGGGTGCGAAAACGAGAATCCGCGTCCCCATCTAACAGCACGGAGCAGTCGATACAGTGTTCCAGCACTTTCGGCCCCGCCAGCGAGCCGTCTTTGGTCACATGGCCCACCATCACGATAGCCACGCCGCGCGTTTTAGCAAAACGGGTCAAATACGCCGCCGTTTCACGCACTTGCGCCACGCTGCCCGGCGACGATTGAATGTCTGCCATGTGCATCACCTGAATGGAGTCGATAACCATCAGCTTCGGCTGCTCTTGTTCCGCGATCAGGCAAATTTGCTCAATGCTGGTTTCTGACAGCATATTCAAGCCCTCAGTGGGCAGGCCCAAACGGTGCGCTCGCATCGCGACCTGCTGCAACGACTCTTCCCCGGTGACATATAGCGTTTTCATTTGCTGAGATAATTTACACAGGGTTTGCAGCAGCAACGTACTTTTCCCCGCGCCGGGGTTACCGCCGATCAGAATCGCACTGCCCGGCACCACGCCGCCGCCTAATACGCGGTCAAACTCAGCAAATCCGGTTGAAAAGCGTGGCAACGCCTCAAGGCTGATATCCGAGAGTTTTTGCACCTTGCTAACGCCGGCATCACCCGCATAGCCAGACAACCGTTCCGCGCGCGCCACCGCAGGCGAAGCCGCCAAACGTACTTCAGTAATGCTATTCCACGCCTGACAGGCGCTGCACTGCCCCTGCCAACGTGGGTAATCAGCACCACATTCGTTGCAGACAAAGGCTCGTTTAATTGCTTTCGCCACGGAGACTCCTAGAACGGTTTTAGTCACAAATAGATAGGGGGAATTCTAACAGGAGATGGGAGAATATTACTGTTTTTTTATACAGACTTTGCAGCGATGGCTCCGCTCTTTAAATAAGAAAGAGAGAGGAGAAGATACACCGTGCGTTTCTCCCCCTGATAGGGGGAGGCTGAAAGGGCGGAAAATTACCGCTCCTCGTGCTTCAAACTCGCACTCAGCACGCACAGCACGCCCATCAAATCAGCATGACGAATAGCCACCGAGGCCTGAGCATAGACTTTCGGCTTCGCATGAAACGCCACACCTAATCCTGCTGCCTGAATCATTTTTAAATCGTTGGCACCATCGCCAATCGCAACGGTTTGCGACAGCGGGATCTCCAATTTCTCGGCGAGTTTTATCAGTGTCTCGGCTTTGTACTGAGCGTCCACAATCGGGCCGATCACTTTGCCGGTAAGTTTACCATCCTTAACTTCCAGATGATTAGACACCGCATCCACCAAATCAAAACGATCGCGCAGGTGATCGGCAAAATAGGTAAAACCACCGGAGGCAATGGCCACATGCCAATCTAACGATTGAAGTTTACGCACTAAACTCGTCAAACCAGGCATTAGCGGCAGCGAAGAGCGCACCGTTTCTAGCACCGAAACATCGGTATCTTTAAGCTTACCGACACGCTCACGCAGGCTGGCTTTAAAGTCTAATTCGCCGCGCATCGCACGTTCGGTGACTTCAGAAACCTCTTCGCCCACACCGGCCAGCTTCGCAATTTCATCAATACATTCAATTTGAATCGCGGTGGAGTCCATATCCATCACCAACAAACCGGGCGTACGAAGATGCGGAATTTTACCTAGCGTAGCAATATCCAGCCCTTGCTCATCGGCCAGCTTTTTCGCCCGCGACGGCAGGTTCCCCGCTAAACGGATCACCTGATAATCTTCAATACACCATGCCGTCACCACCACCATGGCTGCACCAAGGCGGCGCTGGAAGGCGCATAGCGCGGTCTTATCCAGATTGCGTCCATACAGAAGCCATCCGGTGTGACCTGCGCGATAATCTAACGGCATGACTTCGTCGCCGCTGAGAGAAAGGGGTAAACCCGGCCAGCGATAAATTTCTGCTGGCAAATCGCAATAAGTCAGACTGTTTGGCATAACAACAACTCCTTGGAAGACTTCATTTGCCACCACAAAACCGAGCATCAAGCTATCCTATCGGTAAGGCTTCTGGCAACATAAAGTGATAAACGTCTTATAGGGCTAGCTATGGTTAAGGCTAAAATTAAATTCAGGCTACACCGCACCGCTATTGTGCTGATTTGTTTGGCCTTATTGGTGCTTTTGATGCAGGGAGCATCCTATTTCAGTTTGAGCCACCAAATGGCGCGTTCTGAGCAGGTTGAAGAACTGGCACAAACGCTGGCCGAACAGGTTTCCGATCGCCTCATCCCGTTGATGAATACCGGCAATGACGATCCCGACGGCGACAAAATTACTCAGATTCTGAATCGACTGACAGAGCATAGTCGTATTTTAGACGCCAGTGTGTATGACGTTGATGGCACCATGATTGCTCGTTCCGGCGAGAAAGTGGCCGTTCGTGACAGATTGGCGCTGGATGGAAAGCGCGCTGGCAGCTATTTCAATCACCAAATCGTGCAAATGATTAAAGCTAAAGATGGCCCAATTGGCTTTCTGCGCTTAACGCTGGATACGCATGTGTTAGCCACGGAATCTCAGCAGGTGGATAACACCACGAACCTGCTGCGTCTGATGATGTTACTGTCGCTGGCGATTGGCATTATTTTGGCACGCTCACTGCTACAAACGCGTCGTTCACGTTGGCAACAATCAACTTATTTACTGACGGCAAATACGCCGGTGGAAGAAGATCCTGACGATCAAAACGATGATGATTCTACCACCGAACGCCCTGACACATTGGAAAAAGACCCGAAGAAATCCTAATTAAGTCTCTGAATGCAAAAAGCCCCGCCAAGCATATGCTTCGCGGGGCTTTTTAACGAATGAGGGAGTTGACCGGTAAGCCGGGTTCTGTCGTGGACAGTCATTCGTCTAGGCCAGCAATCGCTCACTGGCTCAAGCAGCCTACCCGGGTTCAGTACGGGCCGTACCATGTGAACCCCTATTTGGCCTTGCTCCGGGTGGAGTTTACCATGCCACGGACTGTTGCCAGCCGCGCGGTGCGCTCTTACCGCACCCTTTCACCCTTACCTGATCCCACTTGCGTGGGCCATCGGCGGTTTGCTCTCTGTTGCACTTGTCGTAGGCTTGCGCCTCCCAGGCGTTACCTGGCACCCTGCCCTATGGAGCCCGGACTTTCCTCCCCTCCATCTGTCTCCCCGAAGGGGACGGCAATGAAGCGGCGACTGTCTAGTCAACTCCGCGGCGGATAATAGGGCATTACGCCCTATTTGTCACCCTCTGCATTCTCAAGCGCGTATTTATACAGCGCATTCTTCTTCACACCGTGAATTTCGGCGGCTAAAGCGGCGGCTTTTTTCAACGGCAGCTCTTTTTGCAGCAGTGCTAACGTACGCAGCGCATCGGCTGGTAATGCATCTTCATCGGCTTTATGGCCTTCGACGATCAGCACCATTTCACCGCGGCGACGCATATCATCTTCCAATACCCAGTCGAGTAACTCACCGACTGGCGCACCGTGAATGTTTTCCCACGTTTTGGTCAGCTCACGCGCTAACACCACGTAGCGGTCGCGCCCCATGACTTCAACCATATCTTTCAGGCTATCAATCAAGCGATGCGTTGATTCATAAAAAATTAGCGTGCGAGGTTCTTCTAACAAAGCCTGAAGCGTGTCTTTGCGTGATTTTGTTTTCGCAGGCAGAAAGCCTTCATAGCAGAAGCGGTCGGACGCAATGCCAGACGCGCACAACGCGGTAATTGCGGCACAGGCGCCCGGCAGCGGAACCACGCGAATACCCACTTCCCGACAGCGGCGAACTAGGTGATAGCCCGGATCGTTAATCAGCGGCGTGCCCGCATCAGAAACCAACGCAATGCTCTGACCTTCTTGAAGTTTTGCAATAAGCTGGTCTGCTTTTTGTTGTTCGTTATGGTCGTGCAAAGCGAATAGTCGAGCATTAATAGCAAAATGCTGTAGCAGTAGGCCAGTGTGTCGCGTATCTTCTGCTGCTATCAAATCGACCGCTTGCAAAGTATCCAACGCTCGCTGGGTAATATCACCGCGATTCCCGATTGGCGTAGGAACGACATACAGCGTTGCAGCAGAAATTACAGCTTGATCGTCTTGATTCATTGTTTCATCCGGTTTACCGATTTAATATTGAGCATCTTTGAAAAAACTGCACTGGATACAGTATGCTTTCCTCACTCATTGTCCGCACCAAGTCCGGACGCATTATCCCCGTAGTTCTCGCCGCTATGTTAATGGCTGCGTGCTCGGGACAAGCTCCACAGACGCCTGCGGCAAATATTCAGGCTGAAGCATCGGCTTCATCCGAATACTATCTGCAACAAATGCAGCAGAGCAGCGATGATAACAAGGCTGACTGGCAATTACTCGCCATTCGTTCCCTGATCCGCGAAGGAAAGCTCCCGCAAGCGGCGGAATTGCTGGGCAAACTACCGCAAGAGCTAACTGATGTCCAACGTCAGGAACAGCAGTTAGTTAGCGCTGAGCTCAGCATCGCGCAAAAAAACATGCCTAACGCTTCGGCGATTTTAGCCAAGTTAAACGTCGACTCGCTTTCAAATAGCCAGAAAGCCCGCTACTACCAAGCGGTTATCGACGCCAGCCAAGGCAAAGCCTCACTGCCGGTTATTCGCGCCTATATTGCTCAAGAACCTTTGCTCAATGACAAACAGCGTCTGCAAAATATCAATGGCACTTGGGCTGCATTAACTCAGCTAACGCAGGCCGATCTGAATAGTCTGGTGATTAACGCCGACGAAAATATTCTGCAAGGCTGGCTGGATTTGCTGCGCCTGTATCAAGACAACAAACAGGATCCAAGCCTGCTGAAAGCCGCGATCAAAGATTGGCAAACTCGCTATCCAAACAATCCGGCCTCCAAAGTACTGCCAACCGCGCTGGATAACGTGCTGAATTTCAAACAGGCATCAACCTCAAGCGTTGCCCTGTTGTTACCGCTAAACGGTCAGGCACAGGTTTTCGCTAACGCGATCCAAGCAGGTTTTAACGCCGCTAAAAATGGCGTTATCACCCAAAGCGCGCCAAGTCAGAGTCAGCCACAGCCAGCGGCAGCCCCAGACGATGCCAACGCCGCCCAGCCAACCAGCACCGATCCTAACGCTAACGGCGCAGTCAGCACCAGTGGAGCCGCATCCGTTGCAGAAGCTGCACCAGCAGCCGCGCAAACCGACGCTGACGGCATGCCTGTTGCCCCTATCGTGCCGCCGTCTGCCAGCAATGCGCAGATTAAAGTGTATGACACCAGCTCTCAGCCACTACCCGCCCTGCTCGCTCAGGCTAAGCAAGACGGTGCGACGTTAGTCGTTGGCCCACTGCTGAAAGAAAACGTGGATCAGCTCTCCGCTGGCAGCACTCCGTTAAATGTACTGGCGCTGAATCAGCCAGAACAGGTGCAAAACAATCCCAATATCTGCTACTTCGCGCTGTCTCCAGAAAATGAAGCACGCGACGCGGCTAAACATATTTGGGAGCAAGGCAAACGTACTCCGCTCATTTTGACCCCACGTGGCTCATTAGGCGATCGCGTAGCGAAAGCCTTTGCGCAGGAATGGCAGCAACTGGGTGGTTCAACCGTGTTACAACAGGGCTTTGGCTCAACGGGTGAACTGCGTCAATCGATTAACGGCGGCACAGGTATTCGCATGACTGGGCAGCCCGTGATGGTGGCCTCAGCCTCACAGCCTCAATCCGTTACCATTGCTGGTTTAACTATTCCTGCGCCTCCGGCTGATGCGGGAGCCGTTTCTACCTCAAGCGGTAAAGTCGATGCGGTATACATCATCGCTACGCCTGCAGAGCTAACGTTAATTAAGCCGATGATTGATCTGGCTAACGGTTCGCATAGCGGATTAGGCCTGTACGCGAGCTCACGCAGCTACCAAGCAGGTTCTGGCCCTGATTTCCGTTTAGAAATGGACGGATTGCAGTTCAGCGATATTCCATTGCTGGCTGGAAGCAACCCAGCGTTGTTGCAGCAAGCCGCAGCTCAGTTCAAAAATGACTACTCTCTGGTTCGTCTGTATGCCATGGGTGCCGATGCTTGGGTGCTGGCAAATCACTTCTCGCAGATGCGCCAGATTGGTGGTTTCCAATTGAATGGCTCCACCGGTGTTCTCAGTGCAGACAGCAACTGCGTCATCAACAGGAAGTTGCCATGGCTCCAGTACCGTGCAGGAAGCATAGTGCCGATGCAATAAGTAGGAAAAAAGTAGACCGACGCCAAATTGGTGCGCAGTATGAAATGATTGCGCGCCAATACCTTGAACGTGCCGGGCTTCATTTTTACGCCGCTAACGTCACGCTACGTGGCGGCGAGTTAGATCTTATTATGCGCGATGGCGAAACGTGGGTTTTCGTTGAAGTTCGTTATCGTCGCACCTCTCTTTATGGCGACGCGGCTGCGTCAGTCAGTTACACCAAGCAACGCCGGTTGTTGCACAGCGCAGCAATCTGGTTGACGGAACGCGGTGGCAGCTTCGACACCACGGATTGTCGCTTTGATGTTTTGGCAATCACCGGTAGCCAGTTACAATGGTTGCCAAACGCATTTGCAGCGGCCGAATAATTTCGCCCGCCGCGCCTTGAACCAATGGACAATTTTACCGTGCTGGAAAGAATCAAAGGCTGTTTTACAGAAAGTATTCAAACTCAGATTGCTGCGGCTGAAGCCTTGCCTGACGCTATTTCGCGTGCAGCAATGACGCTGGTACAGTCATTACTGAACGGCAATAAAATACTCTGCTGTGGTAACGGCACCTCTGCCGCAAACGCCCAGCATTTTGCCGCCAGCATGATCAACCGTTACGAAACCGAGCGTCCAAGTTTGCCGGCGATTGCACTAAATGCCGATAACGTGGTCTTAACTGCCATAGGCAACGATCGGCTGCATGATGAAATGTATGCCAAACAGGTTCGCGCACTCGGCCATGCAGGTGATGTGCTACTGGCAATTTCAACGCGCGGGAATAGCCGCGATATCGTGAAAGCCGTGGAAGCCGCGGTAACCCGCGATATGACGATTGTGGCACTGACAGGCTATGACGGCGGCGAACTGGCCGGTTTACTTGGCCAGCAGGATGTGGAAATCCGCATCCCTTCACACCGTAGCGCACGCATACAAGAAATGCATATGCTTACGGTTAACTGCCTTTGTGACTTAATTGATAATACGTTGTTCCCCCATCAGGATGATTGAAGGAGTCTCGATGACTAAGCGTTCCCCGTTCACCCGCTGTTTTCCTATCGCATTTGTTGTAGTGAGTGCGCTATTGCTCCAGGGATGTATCGCCGCTGCCGTTGTTGGCAGTGCTGCCGTGGCCACGAAAACCGCCACCGATCCCCGCAGCGTAGGGACACAGGTTGATGATGGTACGCTCGAAGCTCGCGTATCAAATGCGCTAGGCAAAGATGCACAGCTGAAGAAAGAAGCGCGTATTGTTGCTACCGCCTATCAAGGCACCGTTCTCTTAACCGGTCAGGCACCAACGGCAGATCTCGGCGCTCGCGCCAAACAGATAGCCATGGGCGTTGACGGTACAACATCGGTCTACAACGAAATTCGTACCGGCAAACCGGTGAGCTTAGGCACCGCCTCAAGCGATACATGGATCACGACGAAGGTTCGCTCTCAGCTGTTAACCAGCGATGCGGTTAAATCCTCTAACGTCAAAGTGACGACGGAAAATGGTGAAGTGTTCCTGCTGGGCTTGGTCACGCAGGAAGAAGGCCAAGCAGCGGCGAAAATCGCCAGTCAGGTTAGCGGCGTTAAACATGTGACCACGGCATTTACCGTGTTGAAGTAACGTCCAAAAGGCCATAATAAAAAACCCCGTTGATACGGGGCTTTTTATTTGTCAGCTCGGGTAACGCAATCCTAATACAGCTTATTCTGTTTCAGATAACCTTCACCACCAAGCTGTCTCATCTGGCGTAAAATCCACTGCTGGCGACGTAAAACATAGCCTGAAGGTGCCTTGGCACTAAACCGATGCGGATTAGGCAATACGGCGGCTAAAAGGGCGGCTTCAGATGCAGTAAGGCGACTGGCCGGTTTATGGAAATAGCGTCTGGCAGCTTCTTCAACGCCAAAAACGCCGGGGCCAAACTCCACAATATTCAAATAGACAGTTAATATGCGGCGTTTAGTCCACGCCACTTCGGTGCCCAGCGTCAACCCAGCCTCTAATCCTTTACGCACCCAACTGCGGCCATCCCATAAAAACAGATTCTTAGACGTTTGCTGAGAAATCGTTGATGCGCCGCGCACGGGCTTATCCCCTTTGTCGCCGCCATCGATGACAGATTCAATCGCGCCGAGATCAAAGCCCCAATGTTGAGGAAACTTTTGATCTTCAGCCGCAATCACGGCTAACGCCATATAGGGAGAAATTTCATCCATCGGCACCCAGTCTTGATGGGCAACGTAGCCGAAATCGCCGCTAAGCCAAGCGCCCAACTGGCGCTCAACCATCACCGCGGAAAATGGAACTGGCAAAAAAGCAAAGATAACAATCCCCGCAGCCCACACACCAACCACGGCGAGAACTGCTCTGACCGCCCAAAAGCGCAGTCGCATCAACAAGCCATTTCCCTGCCCGTGCCGCCTCTTCATTCAGTCAGTTCCAGTACCCGCGCAACCAGTTTATCAATCCCTGCTGCCGCTTCGCTGATAGAGTTTGCGAGCATATAGGCAGGTGTTGTGACAATTTTCTGCTCTAAATCAACCACGATGTCATCCACCGGGCAAACAACGTGTTCACCACCCATCTTATCGATGGCCTCAGCGGTATCAGGATCGTTGCCAATCGTTAAACGCGTATGCACGCCTAACAATTTAGGCAGCATGGTTGGTGCAATGCACATAAAGCCCAGCGGTTTACCCGCCTGATGCAGCTGCTGGACCAACCGTTGCAGATCGGCATCAACGGAACATTCAGCGCCCTGCACGGCAAACGTACTCAGATTTTTAGCCGCGCCGAAACCACCGGGAACGATCAACGCGTCGAGTTCTTCTGCGTTAGCTTGGGAAAGCGGTTTGATATCACCTCGTGCGATACGCGCAGATTCCACTAACACATTGCGACTTTCGTGGCTCTCATCACCGGTCAGATGATTAATCACGTGCATTTGAGGCTTATCCGGAGCAAAAAAGTGAACCTGAGCGCCTGCGCGATCCAAGGCTAGCAGAGTTAAAACCGACTCATGAATTTCAGCACCATCAAAAACACCACAGCCACTCAAAACCACACCGACTTTTTTCATTTCTTTCTCCAAAAAATGGTGACTCAGCATACTTATTCAACACTTAACAAAGTTAAAGGTATGCATGCTAAGCATTAGAAACATTTAACAGTTTGCTTTTTCTCAATGCAAAGGAACATTTTTACTGGAATTTTCCTAGTAACTATCTAGAGTTAAGTCAATCCTTAAAACGTTTGTATTAGGAAACACTAGGCTGCATCACACATTTTAATGAATCAACTAACACGCAGTAAAACATGTTGGTATGTTGGTTCGGCTTCGCGTGAAACTCATAAGTTATGTTTACGCAATTGCTTCAAGGCAATACCTTTAGAAAAACTTAAGCGTAGACACCCTGTTTCCCTGGTGTTGGCGCAGTCGTTGCGCACCCCAGCCTAGGCTGGGGTCATTTTTTCTATTTCTTGGTCGCTTTATCCGCCCAATCTCTCAACACTTTCACGTCATGACGCCATTCATGTTTGAGCTCATCAACCCACTCCTGAACGTTGTCCCACCATGCAGGCAATGATGACGTTTGGATCTGCTGAGCAACCTGCTGTAAATGGCGTAAACCGACCGACCCCGCAGCGCCTTTGATCTTGTGACCTTCCTCAGTAATGCCTTTCTCATCGCGAGCGGTCATATTGGACTCAAGAACCGCCAAATAGCCTGGCATCATTTTTTCAAACATCTCAACGCTTTGATAGATGAGTTGCGGCCCGACTAAATCAATGTACTGTTGCAGCATGTCAGTATCTAAAAGGTCTTCGGTATTGTGAGTCACTTTTTTACTCTCCACCTTTTTCTCCTTAGCCTTCGGCGCTTCATCCCAGAACTTCTTGATCATGGCGGTTAGAGCCGGAACCGATAGCGGTTTGCTCAAGACATCATCCATGCCAGCATCAAGATATTCTTTCTTGTCTTTCAGCACGTTAGCAGTTAACGCCACCAGCGGTGGCAAATCATCATAGTGCTCACATAAATTGCGAGCGATATCCAACCCCGTCATATCTGGCAACTGAATATCAAGCAGCACCAGATCGTATTCACCCGGCGTAAACATATCCAACGCCTGTTGTCCCGTCATCGCAACATCAACGCTATTGCCTAGTTTTTCCAGCACGGAACGCGCCACGATAACGTTTAATTCAATGTCTTCCACCAACAGCACATGCAGCGCTGGCAGCGGTAACTCAGCATCTTCCGGCTGTGGTGATAGCGCCTCCTCCACCACAGGTGCATCAATCGATAGCGTGAAGCATGACCCTTCCCCCGGCGTGCTGCGAACCACGATATCGCCGCCCATGTTTTGCGCTAAACGCTTGGAAACCGCAAGACCAATACCGGTGCCCGTTGCGGGTTTGCCACCATTCTGATCTTTCACCTGATAGTACATGGCAAAGATTTTATCTTGTTCATCCTGCGGAATACCGATGCCGCTGTCCTTCACTTCAAAGAACAATTTCCCATCGTTTTCACGCCACACTTTCACGTTTACGCCGCCTTTCTGGGTAAACTTGACCGCGTTACCGATCAGATTCCACAGGATTTGGCGCAGCCGTGTGCCGTCTGCCAAAATTTTATGCGGTAAATTAGGCTGTGGCTCTAAAGTGAAGTCCAGTTTTTTCGGCTGCACCAGCAGCCCAGAGAGGTTCTCTAAGTCCGTCAGGAAGCCGGTGAAATCTATCGGTTGGTTATCAAGCTGAACCTTACGTCGTTCCAGCTTATCCATTTCGATAATATCGTTGAAAATATTGCCGAGGGTAATGGCGCTCACATGAATGGTTTTAAGGTAGTTAAGCTGCTCTTGATTCAGCTCGGTGTCGAGTAAAATGCGGCTCAGCCCCACGATACCGTTCAGCGGGGTACGTAGCTCATGGCTGATGGTGGAGATAAAGGTGGTTTTGTCGCGGCTGGCGTTTTCTAACGCATCCTGATAACGCTTACGCTCGGTGATATCTCGGCCAAAGCCCATTAAGCCATGGCGCTTGCCGACGCGATCATAAAACGGCACTTTGCGCAGCTCAAAGCAAGCTTTGCGTCCATCGGGATAAACGAGCCATTGCTCATAGGTCAGCGAGACGTTATGGCGGAAAACTTTCTCATCGGTCTCAATCACTTTCTTGGCGATATCTTCATCGTAAACATCACCCGGCTGTAAGCCAATCAGCTGTTTTTCACTCTTGCCTGTCAACAGTTCCATGGCGCGGTTACAGCCGGAAAACTCTTCATTTTCATTACGGTAGTAAACCAGATCGGGCGAAGCATCCAAGAAAGAGCGTAGCAGCGCCGACTGCTGTTCTAGTTCGATTTGCGCTTGTTCACGCTGATCGATTTCATGCTGCAAAGTATCGAGCACCTGCAAACGCGCTTCTTCAGCTTTAACGCGCTCGGCGATTTCCTGATTCAGTTGAACGATATTATTTTTTAGCTGCTGATTAAGCTCAAGATCGCGATAGCGCATCTCTTCCAGCTTATTCACTAATTTAGACAGGCGTTGGCGTGACTCTTCCAACTGTTCCACGACAACGGAAAGAAAATACACGGCCCATGGCGTGATCAGCAAACCAAAGAATACCGAGCGGACAACGTCGATACTCTCAACTTGCCCGCGCAAAAGCATCGTGACGGCCATCTGCACCACGATAGCTAATATAACCAGCACCGAAGCCAACAGGATGGAAAAGCGCACCAGCCCCAGTTTTACCATTAAATCGACGTAGTACTGGGCTAATACCCGAATTTGCTTCATGTGCAACTCCCTTGGATTACGGTCTTTTAAATCATACCGTAAAACGATTGTTAAGGGAGATTGGAGTTAAAGGAGTATGGATTACTTAACAGCCCCCCACCCTAACCCTCCCCTTCGCAGGGGAGGGAACTGTTCGGTGATGTTTATATGAATCTCGATCGGCCCCTCCCCCTGACAAGGGGAAAGCTGGGAGGGGGGCAGTCTGATATTTATCCACCCTAACTCTCCCCTTCGCAGTGGAGGGAACTGTTCGGCGATGTTTATATGAATCTCGCTCAGCCCCTCCCCCTGACAAGGGGGAGGCTGGGAGGGGGCAGTCTGATATTTATCCACCCTAACCCTCCCCTTCGCAGTGGAGGGAACCGTTCGGTGATGTTTGTATGAATCTCGATCGGCTCCTCCCCCTAACAAGGGGGAGGCTGGGAGGGGGATGTGGCAATATTAGAGGTGAGGGAATAATAATTACAATGCTGAACCCTGCCCCCCAAACTCCAGCATATAGCGATTTAACTCCACCATTCCCGTCCAGCGATTCTCGCACCATAACGGTGCTAGCAACGTTGGCCGGCGGGCGCTGGCGGAAATGCGGTGGTAGACGATATCCATCGGCGTATGGCGGATCATTTCTCCCGCGATGTTCACATACTCTTCCAGCGGGAGTTCACGTAAGCGCCCCGCCTGCCAAGCCTTCGCCATGGTGCTGCCGGTAACGATATGCAGCGGATGCAGCTTAATTCCGTCCACACCGGTTTCAACTACGCGATCCAGCGTCTGCATACATTCATCTTTCGCTTCGCCGGGCAAACCAACAATCAGATGGCTACACACTTTCAAACCACGCTCACGCGCTGCACGCGTGGTTTTTTGATAACAGGCAAAATCATGCCCGCGATTGATGCGTTTTAGGGTTTTATCCTGTGCGCTCTGCAAGCCAAGCTCGAGCCACACCTCATAGCCTTTATCGCGGTACTCGCTCAGCAAATCCAGCACGCTATCCGGCACACAGTCTGGGCGAGTGCCCACGCAAATCCCAACCATATCTGCCTGCTGCAATGCCTCTTCATACATGTTCTTCAACGTACAGACTTCTGCATAAGTACTCGTATAGGCCTGAAAATAAGCCAAGTAACGATTCGCTCGGTTTACCTTGCGTGCCTGCGCGGCAAGCTGCTCAGCAATACTCTGGCGCTGCATTTGTTCGTCGGCAAATGAAGCGACGTTGCAAAAAGTACAGCCACCGCGCCCTAAAGTGCCGTCACGATTTGGGCAATTAAAACCGCCATGAAGGGTAAGTTTATGAATTTTTTCACCATAGCGGCGCTGAAGATCGGCACCGAACATATTCACGAGTTGCTGCAACTGCATAATCTAGGAGGTCGCCTGTACACATCACGAAAAAACTGAGGGCGCAGATCCTACCGCATACTGCGATAGCCTGCGCTGATAGAGATCAATCCCATCCCCCATCACCATCTAGAATAAAAAATCACTATTAATGATAATAAATTCAATCCATCGATAATGAAGAATTCTTATTATTTTCAAGCTGCTGACACAATGATGTTGCTAAGATGAAAAATAGTGATAACCAACGCGAAAACTTAATTTTACAATACAATTCACTATTAAAGTGAATTGCTCTAGCACGGTGCATAAATAATAGCCTTGCACTACAGTGAGTCAGCTCACATTTTTCTAGGACTAGCTTGACTTCCAGAAACAGTAAAAACACCTAATTTTCATTTTAAAATCATGTAATTGAATGAGAATCACATCTTCTAAAGTGTGAGCATCCCCACATTTGACCTACGTACTCTTTCTAGATAAGTTGAAAGACCGCTGGAAGCTAAATGTTTTTTTAACGATTTTTTCTAGACGGGCTAACGTCTCGTCATTTTTATGCAGTCATTTACGACTCCCTCGAAACACGCTGTTGAGTGCTTGCGGGCTTATCCCAAGCGAACAATAGCCGAGGCGGATGCGCGTGCCGAATGGTTATGCACTATCCCACTCGCAGTAAAGATGGTTAGTAATGCAGAGCCTGGGGAGGTTCACTGATATGTTGTACGATGCATCCCTTGAAAAGGACAACTGTGGTTTCGGTCTGATCGCCCATATAGAAGGTGAGCCAAGCCATAAAGTTGTCCGTACCGCGATCCATGCGCTCGCACGTATGCAACACCGTGGCGCGATTTTGGCAGATGGCAAAACCGGTGACGGATGCGGTCTGCTGCTGCAAAAACCCGATCGCTTCTTCCGCATGGTGGCCGAAGAGCGCGGCTGGCGTTTAGCCAAAAACTACGCCGTCGGCATGATCTTTCTCAGCCAAGACGAAAGCGAAGCCCGTGCCAGCCGCCGGATTGTTGAAGAAGAACTGCAAAATGAAACGCTGTCGGTTATCGGCTGGCGTGAAGTTCCTATCAACGAGGATGTGTTAGGCGAAATCGCCCTTTCCTCCATGCCTCGCATCGAACAGATATTTGTTAACGCGCCTGCGGGCTGGCGTCCACGCGATATGGAACGCCGTCTGTTTGTGGCTCGTCGCCGCATTGAAAAGCGTATTGAAGATAAAGATTTCTACGTTTGTAGCCTGTCTAATCTGGTGACGATCTATAAAGGGCTGTGCATGCCCGCCGACCTGCCACGCTTCTACCTCGATTTGGCTGACCTGCGTTTAGAATCGGCGATTTGCCTGTTCCACCAACGCTTCTCCACCAATACCGTTCCGCGCTGGCCGCTGGCTCAGCCGTTCCGCTATCTGGCTCACAACGGTGAAATCAACACCATCACCGGCAACCGCCAATGGGCACGTGCCAGAACCTATAAATTTAAAACGCCGCTGATCCCAGACCTTCAGGACGCCGCGCCTTTCGTCAATGAAACCGGCTCGGACTCCAGTTCGCTGGATAATATGCTCGAACTGCTGCTCAGCGGCGGGATGGATATCGTGCGCTCCATGCGCCTGCTGGTTCCACCGGCATGGCAGAACAACCCCGATATGGATGCCGATCTGCGCGCCTTTTTCGACTTCAACTCCATGCACATGGAGCCGTGGGATGGCCCTGCCGGTATCGTGATGTCCGACGGCCGCTTTGCCGCCTGCAACCTCGATCGTAACGGCCTGCGCCCTGCTCGCTATGTCATCACCAAAGATAAACTCATCACCTGCGCGTCTGAAGTGGGGATCTGGGATTATCAGCCGGATGAAGTGCTGGAAAAAGGCCGCGTTGGCCCCGGCGAGTTGATGGTGATCGACACCCGTAGCGGACGCATTCTGCATTCAGCCGAAACCGATGATGATTTAAAAAGCCGCCATCCGTACAAAGAGTGGATGGAGCGCAACGTTAAACGCCTCGTGCCGTTTGAAGATCTGCCTGACGATCAGGTCGGCAAACGTGAACTGAGCGACGATGAGCTGCTGACGTTCCAAAAACAGTTTGGCTATAGCAGTGAAGAATTAGATCAAATCCTGCGCGTGCTGGGCGAAAACGGACAAGAAGCCACCGGCTCGATGGGCGATGATACGCCGTTTGCCGTGCTCTCGAGCCGCCCACGCATCATCTATGACTATTTCCGTCAGCAGTTTGCGCAGGTAACCAACCCGCCAATCGATCCGCTGCGTGAAGCGCATGTAATGTCGCTGTCCACCAGCATTGGCCGCGAAATGAACGTGTTCAGCGAAGCGGAAGGACAGGCACACCGCTTGAACTTCAAATCGCCGATCCTGCTGTACTCTGACTTTACCCAGCTCACCACGCAGGATAGCGAACATTATCGCGCCGATACGCTTGATCTCACCTTCGACCCGCAGCAAACCGATTTGCAACAGGCGATTCATGCGCTCTGCGAAGAGGCCGAGCAAAAAGTTCGTCACGGTGCCGTACTGCTGGTGCTATCAGACAGAAATATCAGCGCAGAACGCTTGCCAGTACCCGCACCGATGGCGGTAGGTTCTATCCAACAGCGTTTGGTCGAAAAAAATCTACGCTGCGATGCCAACATCATTGTTGAAACCGCCAGCGCACGCGACCCGCACCACTTTGCCGTTCTATTGGGCTTTGGTGCCACGGCTATCTATCCTTACTTAGCCTATGAAACGTTGGCTAAGCTGGCAGACTCTCACGCTATCGATAAAAAATATCGTGATGTAATGCTGAACTACCGCAACGGCATCAACAAAGGTCTGTACAAGATCATGTCGAAAATGGGGATCTCCACGATCGCCTCCTATCGCTGCTCTAAGCTGTTTGAAGCCGTAGGCTTACATCGTGATGTTAGCACCCTGTGCTTCCCTGGCGTGGTTAGCCGCATCGGTGGTGCCGGATTCAGCGATTTCCAGCAGGATCTGCAAAACCTGTCTAAACGCGCATGGCTGAAACGCAAGCCGTTGGATCAGGGCGGACTGCTGAAATTCGTTCATGACGGCGAATACCACATGTACAACCCTGATGTGGTGAACACGTTGCAAGCGGCGGTACAAAGCGGTGAGTACAGCGATTACCAAAAATATGCCAAGTTGGTTAACGAACGTCCGGTATCCACGCTGCGCGATCTGCTGAAAATTACGCCGAAAGGTGATGCGGTTCCCGTCGAAAGCGTTGAGCCTGCCAATGAGCTATTTAAACGTTTTGATACCGCAGCCATGTCTATCGGCGCACTGAGCCCAGAAGCCCATGAAGCGCTGGCTGAAGCCATGAATGGCTTAGGCGGTTTTTCTAACTCCGGTGAAGGCGGCGAAGATCCTGCGCGTTACAAAACCAATAAAGTTTCCCGCATCAAACAGGTGGCTTCAGGCCGCTTTGGCGTCACCCCTGCTTATTTGGTCAACGCCGACGTGATTCAGATCAAAGTCGCTCAGGGTGCAAAACCGGGCGAAGGTGGTCAGTTACCGGGCGACAAAGTGACGCCGTACATCGCCAAACTGCGCTATTCGGTTCCCGGCGTGACGTTGATTTCACCACCGCCGCATCATGATATTTACTCTATCGAAGATTTGGCCCAGCTGATTTTCGACTTAAAGCAGGTGAATCCAAAGGCGCTGATTTCCGTCAAACTGGTGTCTGAACCGGGCGTTGGCACTATCGCTACCGGCGTAGCCAAAGCCTATGCGGATCTCATCACCATCGCGGGCTACGACGGCGGTACGGGCGCAAGCCCGTTATCGTCGGTGAAATATGCTGGCTGTCCGTGGGAACTGGGGCTGGTTGAAACTCAACAGGCGTTAGTGGCCAACGGTCTGCGTCATAAAATTCGTTTGCAGGTCGACGGCGGGTTAAAAACCGGCGTCGATATTATCAAGGCCGCAATTTTAGGCGCAGAAAGCTTCGGCTTTGGTACAGGGCCGATGGTGGCGCTAGGCTGCAAATACCTGCGTATTTGCCATCTCAACAACTGTGCAACCGGCGTGGCAACTCAGGATGAAAAACTACGTCGCAACCACTTCCATGGTTTGCCAGAGCGCGTAGCGAACTACTTCCAGTTCATCGCCCGCGAAACCCGTGAGCTGATGGCTGAGCTGGGGGTCAATCGTTTAGTCGATCTGATTGGCCGTACCGATCTGCTGCTGGAGCTCGACGGTTTCACCGCCAAGCAAAACAAGCTGGATCTGTCCGCGCTGCTGAAAACGGCAGAGCCTAAACCGGGTAAAGCAGTGTACTGCACCGAAAGTAATCCATCGTTTGATAAGGGCTTGCTCAACAAAGAACTGCTGGCGCAGGTACAGGCTAATATCGAAGCCAAACAAAGCAAAACCGTTTTCTTTGATATCCGCAATACCGACCGCTCCGTTGGCGCATCGCTGTCTGGCGCCATTGCGGAACAACATGGCGATCAAGGACTGGCAAGCGATCCGATCAAAGCGCAGTTCACCGGCACCGCCGGTCAAAGCTTCGGTGTGTGGAACGCCGGTGGCGTAGAGCTAACGTTAACAGGCGACGCCAATGACTACGTTGGTAAAGGCATGGCGGGCGGCAAGATCGTAGTTCGTCCTCCGGTGGGCTCCGCCTTCCGTAGCCATGAGGCCAGCATTATTGGCAACACCTGCCTGTATGGCGCAACCGGCGGCAAGCTGTTTGCAGCAGGCCGCGCCGGTGAGCGTTTTGCGGTACGAAACTCCGGTGCTATTACCGTGGTTGAAGGTATCGGCGATAACGGCTGCGAATATATGACCGGCGGGATCGTCTGCGTCATGGGCCGCACCGGTATCAACTTCGGCGCAGGCATGACCGGTGGATTCGCTTACGTACTGGATGAAGACGGCGAATTCCGCAAACGCGTTAACCCAGAACTGGTTGAAGTGCTGAGTATGGAACAGCTGGCAATCCACGAAGAGCATCTGCGCGGTTTAATCACCGAGCATGTGCAACTGACCGGCTCGAGTCGTGGCGAAGAGATCTTGGCACACTGGCCTGAATGGGCACCAAAGTTTGCTTTGATCAAACCAAAATCCAGCGATGTAAAAGCACTGTTAGGTCACCGTAGCCGTTCCGCAGCTGAGCTGCGGGTACAGGCGCAGTAAGGGCGGAGAAGAATATGAGCCAGAACGTTTATCAATTTATTGACCTACAGCGCGTAGATCCGCCTAAGAAACCGCTCAAGATCCGTAAGATCGAGTTCGTCGAAATCTACGAACCCTTTTCTGAGACACAGGCGAAATCGCAGGCCGATCGTTGCCTATCATGCGGCAACCCGTACTGTGAGTGGAAGTGTCCGGTCCATAACTACATTCCAAACTGGCTGAAGCTGGCGAATGAAGGACGGATTATGGAAGCCGCCGATCTGGCGCACCAAACCAACAGCCTGCCTGAGGTGTGCGGCCGCGTATGTCCGCAAGATCGTTTGTGTGAAGGTTCATGCACCTTAAACGACGAGTTTGGCGCAGTGACCATCGGCAACATTGAGCGTTATATCAATGACAAAGCCTTAGCGATGGGCTGGAAGCCCGATATGTCGCACGTGCAGCCAACCGGCAAGCGCGTTGCCGTGATTGGCGCAGGCCCTGCTGGGCTGGCCTGTGCTGATGTCCTCGCCCGCAACGGCGTTCAGGCGGTGGTGTTCGATCGTCATCCAGAAATCGGTGGCCTGCTCACCTTTGGTATTCCGGCCTTCAAGCTGGAAAAAGAGGTGATGACCAAGCGTCGTGAAATCTTCAGCGGCATGGGTATCGAGTTCCGCTTGAACACGGAAGTGGGTAAAGACGTGCAGATTAGCGACTTACTCAATGAATACGATGCCGTTTTCCTGGGCGTGGGTACCTATCAATCGATGCGTGGCGGTCTGGAGAACGAAGACGCCAGCGGCGTATTCGATGCGCTACCGTTCCTGATTGCGAATACCAAGCAGCTTATGGGTTACGCCGCTACGGAAGAAGAGCCTTACGTTAGTATGGAAGGCAAGCGCGTGGTCGTGCTCGGTGGCGGCGATACGGCGATGGACTGCGTGCGCACGTCTATTCGTCAAGGCGCAACGCAGGTTTCCTGTGCCTACCGTCGCGATGAAGAAAACATGCCGGGCTCGAAGCGCGAAGTAAAAAATGCGCGAGAAGAAGGCGTGGAGTTCATGTTCAATCTGCAACCGTTAAGCGTTGAGCTTAACGGCGCTGGCCGCGTCTGTGGGGTGAAAATGGTGCGTACTGAACTAGGCGCACCGGATGCTGCCGGTCGCCGTGTCGCACAGCCTATCGCGGGCTCTGAGCACGTACTGGATGCCGATGCCGTAGTGATGGCATTTGGTTTCCGTCCTCACGCTATGAGCTGGCTGGCAGAACATGATGTGGTTCTTGATAAACAGGGGCGCATCGTGGCACCAGAAGGCAGCAATAACGCCTTCCAGACCAGCAATCCGAAAATCTTTGCCGGTGGCGATGCGGTTCGTGGCTCTGACTTAGTGGTCACCGCCATTGCGGAAGGCCGTAAAGCAGCTGAAGGGATCATGAGCTATTTAGAGGTGTAGAACTTCATCAGCGCATAATTTCCCATAACTAAAACGGAGCTTCGGCTCCGTTTTTTACTCTCGCAGCCCTCCGCTTTATGACACTGTTCACGTTTTAGTCACCTTTTGCTTGAAACCGTATGGCTCCATCTCATATTGTATTTTGGAGTTTAACTTCAATAAAAATTTCAGGATGGAGCAGAATGTCACTCTTAACCGATTTAGAACAATGCGTACGCGATCAGGGCGGATTGATTGTTTCTTGCCAGCCAGTGCCCAACAGCCCAATGGATCGCCCAGAGATCGTCGCGGCCATGGCACAAGCCGCCGTATCAGCGGGCGCGGTTGCCATACGCATTGAAGGAATTGAAAATCTGAAAGCCGTGCGCCCGCATATCGCCGTACCGATCATCGGGATCGTTAAGCGCGATCTCATCGACTCACCGGTGCGCATTACCCCTTTTCTCGAAGACGTCGATACGCTGGCAGAGGCCGGAGCCGAAATCATCGCCTTTGATGCCACTTTCCGTTCACGTCCGGTTGATATTGACGCGCTCATTGCACGCATCCACCAGCATGGTCTATTAGCGATGGCAGACAGCTCAACCGTAGAGGAAGGGCTCAACTGCCAGCAAAAAGGCGTTGAGTTTATTGGCACTACGCTGTCTGGCTATACCGGCCCAGTCACACCGGAAGAACCGGATCTGGCTATGGTGTCAGAACTCAGCCATGCAGGCTGTCGGGTGATCGCCGAGGGGCGTTACAACTCCCCTGCTCTTGCCGGTAAAGCCATCGAGCACGGGGCATGGGCCGTCACCGTAGGCTCAGCCATTACGCGTATTGAGCATATCTGCCAATGGTTTAGCCACGCCGTTAAACGCTAGACGGAGCGCATGATGAACATACTCGCCATTGATATTGGTGGAACCAAACTGGCCGCAGCACTTATTGATGCAAACCGCCAGATATCGCAACGTCTTGAAATCGCGACGCCAGCCAGTTCATCACCACTGGCTCTGGAAGAGGCGTTAGCGCAGCTGGTAGCACCTTATCAGGGTAAGGCACAGTGTGTCGCCGTGGCCTCAACCGGCATCATTGATCAAGGCATACTCACAGCACTTAACCCCGACAATCTCGGTGGGCTCAATCAGTTTCCACTGCAGCAAACCCTACAGCGATTAACCGCACTTCCCTGCACGGTATTAAACGATGCGCAGGCCGCCGCATGGGCTGAATATCACCATCTGGCAGACCGATTTAAGCACATCACTTTTATTACGGTTTCCACCGGCGTCGGCGGCGGCGTGATTATCAACGGTCAGCTCCTCACCGGGCCGCACGCATTTGCAGGACACATCGGTCACACGCTGGCCGATCCAAACGGGCCTCGCTGCGGATGTGGTCGCACCGGCTGCGTGGAGTCCATTGCTTCAGGACGCGCCATTGCTGCTGCGGCTCAAAATGAATTGCAGGGAAAAGATGCACGGCAGATTTTTAGCGCCGCGCAAAACGGCAACCTCCAAGCCAAACGGCTGATTACCCATTCAGCTCAGGCTCTTTGCCAACTGATCGCCAATCTTAAAGCTATTTTAGATACGGAATGCGTGGTTTTAGGCGGCAGCGTTGGTTTGGCACAGGACTATCGTCAGCAGGTCGAGGACGGCCTTGCTTTATTACCGTCGCCGTTTCATATCCCTGTGTTTGCTGCCCACTACAAACATGATGCAGGACTGATTGGCGCCGCGTTATTTGCTGCCGAACAGAACCAGAATAAATAATAAAAGGATGGCTTTATGATTTTGGGAAAAATAACCGATATTGACCAACAGGCCGATCTCCCAGCCGCACTACGGGCGATCGTCAAACAAGCATTAGCTTTAGCGCCCGAAACGCTAGAGCCCGGACGCTATGAAATCGACGGCGACGATATCTTTATCAATGTGATGGCCTTTGAAACCGCCGATGCACAAAGCAAGCGTTACGAACAACACCGCGACTATTCCGATATTCAAATTCTGCTTAGCGGGAATGAACGTATCGATTTTGGCCCCGCCGATTCAGGGCAAGAGCTCGATACTTATCATGAAGACGATGACTATCAGCTGTGCAGCCAAGTTGAACCGCGCCAAACGCTTCACATGCAAGCGGGCATGTTTGCGGTGTTTCTCCCCGGCGAACCGCATAAGCCGGGGTGCATCGCAACTCAATCACAGACAATAAAAAAAGCGGTGATCAAAGTGCGGCAACGCTGTCTCACCCACTGAGATTTCCAAACAATAATAACCATGCAGTAAGACGACTGTTTCTCTTTGACCGCGTGATGTATATATACCCCCTATGTGTACATCGCGCTTTTTTTAACATCCCACACTTGCTACGCTCTATGACATCAACTCTCCGCAGCCACGATCGCCTTAATCAGGTGGAAACAGGGAAATTATGCAGCCTCAAGCCCCTCGCCTTAAACCGGGGAAAATCCTCGACACCTTAGGTGCGATGCAAAACAGCCTGACTCGTGTTGCCCAACGCATTGCGCAGTACATTCTTCGTACCCCTCATCGCGTCACGCAGCTTTCCATTGCCGAGCTTTCCCGAGAAACGCAGGCGGGAGAAGCCTCCGTGATCCGTTTATGCCGGACGCTGGGTTATAAAGGTTTTCAAGATTTCAAAATGGATTTGGCTATCGAGTTGGCCACCGCAGAACCTGAAATCAATGCACCGTTGCTCGATGCTGAAATTGGAAATATCGACGATGCGCACACCATTGGCTTAAAACTCCAAAATACGATCAACAACGTATTGTCAGAAACGCTCAACCTGTTAGACCTGCATCAGGTCAGTCAGGTGGTTGAGGCGCTGAGAAACAGCCAGTCGGTTTATATTTTTGGCGTGGGATCCTCCGGCATTACCGCCGAAGATATGAAGCATAAACTCATGCGCATTGGGCTGCGGGTTGATGCCGTGACCAATAATCATTTTATGTATATGCAAGCTACGCTGCTCAACGCTGGCGATGTTGCAATTGCCATCAGCCACTCGGGCAGTTCGCCAGAAACGGTGCATGCGCTCACGTTAGCGAAACAGGCCGGAGCTACCACCGTTGCACTAACGCATAATTTAGGCTCTCCATTGAGCGAGGTGGCAGATTTCAGCCTTATCAACGGCAATCGGCAAGGCACGTTGCAGGGGGACTCGATTGGAACCAAAACGGCACAGCTGTTCGTTTTAGATTTGCTGTACACCTTGCTGGTTCAGGCCGCACCGGAGCAAGCGAGAGAAACTAAACTGCGCACCATGAGAGCCTTGGATATAGCCAAATAATCCCTCGAAAGCGCCACTGTTTTGCCTGATTTCAAATACAAAAAAGCCAGTCATATGACTGGCTTTTTACTGACTTAACAACCTAGATTCACGTTGCTATTTAACAACGCGCAATGAAGGTCGTCCGCGAGGCGGCGGCGTTGGCTCATCGCCATCGTCATCAGACTCAACGGGAACGTCTGGCAAATTGCCATCAATCACCGTCATGCTCGGCTCGCTTGTCGTTTCATCGTCTTCTACCGACATCAACGGCATTTCGTTTTCGTAAGCAGGCTCAGGCTCAAACATCGTACCAGCCCCGTTCTCACGCGAGTAAATCGCCATGACTGCGGAGATAGGCACGTAGACGTTACGAGGAACGCCACCAAAACGCGCATTGAAGCGAACGGCATCATCGCCCAGCTCAAGATTACCCACGGCACGCGGTGCAATGTTCAATACGATTTGACCATCGCGCGCAAACTCCATCGGCACCATCACGCCATGGCGGTTAACATCCACCACCAAGTGAGGCGTAAGCTGGTTATCAAGCAACCACTCATAGAAGGCACGCAGCAAGAAAGGGCGGCGTGGCGACATTTGAGACAATTCCATGATTAGCCTCGGGTATGCAGACGCATTTCACGCTCAGCTTCAGTCATAGAAGCCAAGAATGCATCACGCTCAAAGACGCGAGTCATGTAGATTTTCAGTTCTTTAGAACCCGCGCCAGACAATTCAATGCCTAGAACCGGCAAACGCCATAACAGCGGTGCCAGATAGCAGTCAACCAAGCTGAACTCGTCGCTCATGAAGAATGGCTTCTGAGTAAAGACAGGCGCGATAGCCAGCAGCTCTTCACGCAGCTGTTTGCGCGCGTTGTCAGCTTCCTGAGCAGTACCCTTTTCAATTTTGTGCAGCAGTGAATACCAGTCGTTTTCGATGCGATGCATCATCAGACGGCTTTCACCACGGGCAACTGGATAAACTGGCATCAATGGTGGATGCGGGAAACGCTCGTCCAGATATTCCATGATGATACGGGATTCATACAGAGTCAGCTCACGGTCAACCAACGTCGGTACTGTGCGGTACGGGTTGAGGTCAATCAGATCCTGCGGCAGGTTATCCATCTCAACCTGCTCAATCTCGACGCTGACACCCTTTTCGGCCAGTACGATACGTACTTGATGGCTAAAGATGTCGGTCGGGCCGGAAAACAGCGTCATTACCGAACGTTTGTTGGCAGCGACAGCCATGAAAACCTCCAAGTTTATCTAGAAAACGGTATGAATAGCCGCCATCGGGCAGCGCTATCCAGATATTTGTTGTCACTCCTGACAGCCGTATAAGCCATAAAATGAAGCATAAATAACAGGTTAGATTATTTAGTGCCTCTATTGCTCAACAATTGTACGGATAACAGGGCGCAAAAGTGGGAGATAGTTTAACAGAATTTGACGGTGTTGTGGGGAAGCGATGGTTATTTCATGGCGTAATAAGTTTACGACACGTAAATTTCCGTGTTTTTTGACTGTTTACAGATACAAAAAAGCCCGGCAAGCCGGGCTTTTACTATTAATGCTCTGCCGAAGCAGAAAAACATTAACGTTTGGAGAACTGAGGACGACGACGTGCTTTACGCAGACCGACTTTCTTACGTTCAACTTCACGAGCATCACGAGTAACGAAGCCAGCTTTACGCAGTTCGCCACGCAGGGACTCGTCGTACTCCATCAGAGCGCGGGTGATACCATGACGGATCGCACCAGCCTGACCAGAAGTACCACCACCTTTAACGGTGATGTACAGATCGAATTTCTCAACCATATCAACCAATTCCAGCGGCTGACGAACTACCATGCGGGCAGTTTCACGACCGAAGTACTGTTCCAGAGAACGTTGGTTGATTACGATTTTACCACTGCCCGGTTTGATAAACACGCGAGCGGCGGAGCTTTTGCGGCGACCAGTGCCGTAGTATTGAGTTTCAGCCATTGCCTATAATCCCGATTAAATGTCAAGAACTTGCGGTTGCTGTGCCGCGTGATTGTGCTCGTTACCAGCGTAAACTTTCAGTTTACGGTACATAGCACGACCCAGCGGGCCCTTCGGCAGCATGCCTTTAACCGCGATCTCAATGACACGCTCAGGGTGGCGAGCAATCATCTCTTCAAAGGTCGCTTGTTTGATACCACCGATGTGGCCGGTGTGATGGTAATAGATCTTGTCAGAACGCTTGTTGCCGGTTACAGCAACTTTTTCTGCGTTCAGAACGATGATGTAATCACCAGTATCAACGTGCGGAGTGTATTCCGCTTTATGCTTGCCACGCAGGCGACGAGCCAGTTCAGTAGCCAAACGGCCCAGAGTCTTGCCGTCTGCATCAACTACGTACCAGTCACGTTTTACGGTTTCTGGCTTAGCTGTAAAAGTTTTCATTAAAAGCTTACCCAATTTAAGTTACACGTTGGTGAACACCCAAACGCTTACCTGTTTAAAAAAGTAAATGTATTAGAGGCTCACACGACCATCGTCCAGCAAACCTACCCCTTCGAATAGCCAATGCCGGCACATAAAGTTTTTGGGAAAAAAAACTTCGTTGTAACGTGGGGTCGCAAGATTATAGAGAAGTAGAATCTAAAGATCGAATAATTTTTCGGGCTAAAATTGATTTTGTGATTGCATCCGGTAGACAGCGGCACCGGATGCGAGTGTTTTTTAAACAAAACGTTACGGCAAATGCTCCAAGCGCAAATAATCTTCGCTTTGCATCTCCTGTAAACGAGACAAGCAGCGCTGATATTCAAACTTCAAATGATCGCCCTGATAAATTTCGAACATCGACAGCTCCGCGCTGATGATCAGTTTTACATGACGCTCATAAAACTCATCCACTAGTGCAAGAAAGCGGCGCGCCGTATTTTCATTCAGCGTATCCATCTTCTTGACGTGATGCAAAAACACGGTGTGGTAGCGTCGCGAAAGCGCAATGTAATCAAGCTGGCTACGCGCCTCCTCGCACAGAACTGCGAACTCAACGGCTAATACGCCACCCGAGCTGCACAGCGCAGGCAGTGGCCGATGGTTGATCTCTAACACGGGGTTAATCTCCCCCACGCTGCCCGCTAATTTGGCAAACATTTCATCCATGCGCTGCCGCGTTTCGGTGGTCATCGGCGTGAAATACAGCCCTGCCTGCGTCAACGTACGCAGACGATAATCGATACCCGCATCCACATTCATTACGGTGCAATAGCGTTTAATCAGATCGATAGCGGGCAGAAAGCGGGCGCGCTGCAAGCCATTATGATAAAGGTTATCAGGAGGAATATTTGAGGTAGAAACCAGCGTAATGCCTCGGGCGAATAGGGCTTGCAACAGCGTGCCTAGCAGCATGGCATCCGTGATATCTGACACAAAAAACTCATCAAAGCACAGTACATCCGCTTCTTTTTTAAAGCCATCAGCAATGATTTCTAATGGGTTTTCTTGCCCTTGCAGCGCAACCAGCTCTTCTTGTACCCGCAGCATAAAGCGGTGGAAATGCAAACGCAGCTTCCGCTCGCTGGGAATGCTGTGGAAAAACAGATCCATTAGCCATGTTTTGCCCCGACCAACGCCGCCCCACATATACAGACCTTGCACTGGCTCCTGCGGCTTGGCGGCAGGTTTTCCCAACAGGCTCTGCAAACGCCCGCGTAATCCTCGACTCTCAGCGACGGGTGTAGACCGTTCTCTCTCGATAAGCGCTTGCTGAATGACGGTTAAAGCCTCGACGGTTTGCCGCTGCACGGCGTCGGGTTGATAGTCTCCGGCATCGAGCGCCTGCTGGTAGAGCATGGTTGGCGTCAGCACGGACGTTGTGCGATTTGGTGGCATTAGGTACAGGATCCCTACTCAATTTTTATCATTAGTTATATACCCAAAATAATTCAAATTGCATTGCGGCGGCAAGTGAGCTCATCCCGATGAGCTTACATCAGTAAGTGATTCGGATGCGCGAATGTAGCCAACAAAAATGCGGCTTGAAGTATGACGGGTATAAAGAATTTTAAAAATCTTAAACGCGACTTTTCGCGCAGCTTAGCGGCTGATTGTCGCCTGTTAACTGACTTTTGTCTTGTATCGACAATTGTTTTTGCCCGTAAATCTCTCAGCAATGCACCTTCAGGATTCCACTCAGGTAAGGTTAACGGTTATAGTGTGCTTATGTGTAGGATATGTCGTTGAATCCCTACTAAGTAAAATAGCTAACGCAAGCACATTCTATATACAGATAGGAGTCATCATGACCTGGGAGTATGCGCTTATTGGTTTAGTCGTCGGTATCGTGATTGGTGCGATAGCGATGCGTTTCGGCAACCGAAAACTCCGCCAGCAGCAGGTGCTGCAAAACGAGCTCGAAAAAAGTAAAAACGAGTTGGAGCAATATCGCCAAGAACTGGTGAGCCACTTTGCTCACAGCGCCGAGTTACTTGATAACATGGCAAGCGATTATCGCCAGCTGTATCAGCACATGGCGAAAAGCTCAAACAATCTGCTGCCAGATATGCCGCCGCAGGATAACCCTTTCCGTTACCGCTTGACCGAAGCGGACAACGATCAGGCTCCAGTTGAGTTCCCACCTCGTGATTACTCCGATGGTGCATCTGGATTACTGCGCGCCGAACGCCGCGACAAATAAGAAATATACCCAAAATAATTCACGGGTATAAGGTACTTCGGTGGCTGTTTTTTCTAACAGCCACCTCTTTTAATTACTCTTCTTAATCCCCACTTTGTTATTCTGAATAATATGGAACTTAATGCGCGCTGTTCGTTCTGAGTAGCACACCGGATTAATTTGCCCAAGACACATTGACCCTTTTGAAGACCATGAGAAAACATTCCATGATGAAGAAGAAATCTTTATTGCTCAGTGCGCTTGCTTTAAGCATGGGCTTAACAATGTTATCCGCACCGTTTGCGAATGCCGCATTACCACCCATCGTTGCTGGACAAAGCGTACCAAGCTTAGCACCGATGTTGGAAAAAGTGCTGCCAGCCGTGGTAAGCGTTCACGTTGAAGGGATGCAAAATGCCAAACCAACGCCGGCGGCCAAAGGTGGGGAACGTCAGTTTGAGGGATTAGGTTCAGGTGTCATTATTGATGCAGCCAAAGGCTATGTGCTGACCAATAACCACGTTATCAGCAATGCGACTACCATCAAAGTGCAGCTCAACGATGGACGCGAATACGCCGCTAAGCTGATTGGCCGTGACGAACAATCGGATATCGCGTTAATTCAGCTCACCGACGCGAAAAACCTGACGGCGATAAAAATCGCAGACTCAGACAAACTGCGCGTGGGTGATTTTGCCGTTGCCGTGGGTAATCCATTTGGCATTGGGCAAACGGCCACCTCAGGCATTATTTCTGCGTTGGGTCGCAGCGGGTTAAATCTCGAAGGTCTGGAAAACTTTATTCAAACAGATGCTGCCATCAACCGCGGTAACTCCGGTGGTGCCCTGATTAACCTCAACGGCGAGCTGATTGGCATTAACACCGCGATCTTGGCTCCGGGCGGCGGGAATATCGGTATCGGCTTTGCGATCCCAAGTAACATGGCGCAAAGCCTCAGCGCTCAGTTGATCAAATACGGCGAAGTTAAACGCGGCGTTCTCGGTATTCGCGGTCGGGAAATGACGGCTGACCTCGCGCAGGCCTTCAAGCTTGACGCACAACGCGGTGCTTTCGTGAACGAAGTATTGCCAAACTCTGCCGCGGCGAAAGCGGGGATTAAAGCAGGCGACGTCATTACCGCACTGGATGGCAACCCACTCAGCAGCTTCGCCGAGCTGCGCGCCAAAATTGGCTCTGCCGCTCCGGGTACCGTGCTAAAACTCGGTTTACTGCGCAACGGCAAGCCATTAACCGTTCCCGTTACGCTGGAAAATAGCGGTGTTACCACCACTCAAGCAGAAAACATCAGCCCTTCACTGCAAGGTGCAACGCTGAGCGATGGTGATGTGAAAGGCACACCAGGCATTAAAATTGATGACGTTGCCAAGGGCTCTGTTGCTGCACAAATGGGCATGCATAAAGGCGACCTGATCATCGGTATCAACAGCGAGCGTATTCGTGATATCGCCTCTTTGCGTAAGGCACTGGCGGCAAATCCACCGGTTATTGCGCTGCACTTATTGCGCAACGGTGAAAGCCTGTATTTGCTGATTCGCTAAATGCGGCTTCACTAAAAGAGTGATTTAAACAAAAACTGCACAAAAATCGGGCATAGGCGTGTGCCGTGCCCGATTTTCTCTGTTATTCTTCGCCTATCTTTTCTTACCCTTTCAGAAACTTCATGTTTACTAAGATATTACGCTCAGTTTTTCTGGGGCTTGTGGTAGCCATCATTTTGCTGATTGCGGTGCCATCACTGCGTCCGGTAGGGCTTTTTTCGCTATTTAAAGCAGCCTCATTCGAAGAAGCACCTATTAGCTACAATTCTGCGGTGAAACGAGCTGCACCCGCCGTCGTTAACGTTTACAACGGCAGCATGAATAATAGCGGTCAAGGCAACAATGGCTTAGCAATCAAAACCCTAGGCTCTGGCGTTATCATGGATAGCCGAGGCTACATACTCACCAATAAACATGTTGTCAGCGGCGCAGACCAAATCGTAGTCGCGCTACAAGATGGTCGCGTTTTTGAAGCTATGCTCGCCGGTTCAGACACGCTCACCGATTTGGCCGTACTGAAAATTCAGGCGACTAATCTGCCCGTTATCACCATCAACCCAAAACGCGTTCCTCACATTGGCGACGTGGTACTGGCTATCGGTAACCCCTATAACATTGGGCAAACCACAACCCAAGGGATTATCAGCGCTACCGGTCGTGTAGGGTTAAGCACCTATGGACATCAGAACTTCTTACAAACCGACGCCTCAATCAACCACGGTAACTCAGGCGGCGCATTAGTGAACACGCTGGGTGAGTTGGTGGGAATCAATACCCTATCGCTTGATAAGAGCAACGACGGCGAAACGCCTGAAGGCATTGGTTTTGCCATTCCAACCGCCCTTTCGACCAAGATCATGGCCAAGCTGATTCGCGATGGACGCGTTATTCGTGGCTTTATCGGCGTGAGCGGCAGAGAAATTGCACCGGCGCGCAATCAGCCGCAGGCGAATGCGATGGAGCGTATTCAGGGTATTATCGTGCGTGACGTGGCCGCTAACGGCCCTGCGGCTAACGCAGGGATCCAGCCGGGCGATATCGTGCTCAACGTCGATGGAAAACCTGCGGTCAGCGCAGCCGAAACCATGGATCAGGTGGCTGAAATTCGCCCTGGAACGGTAGTACCAGTAATTATTATGCGTAACGGTGAACGTATGACGCTAAGCGTGACCATCGAAGAGTTTCCAAACGTCGATTGATAACCTTACACCACAGCGAAAAAATACCATAAAAAAACGCCATCGAAGGATGGCGTTTTTGTTTTCAAGCGTAGGCTAAATTACTCGCCTTTTACGCGCTCGATGTTTGCGCCCAAGGCGCTTAACTTGTTCTCGATGCGGTCATAGCCACGGTCGATGTGGTAAATACGATCGACGATAGTTGTACCTTCCGCAACGCAGCCAGCAATAACCAAACTTGCAGACGCACGCAGGTCAGTGGCCATTACCTGCGCACCAGACAGTTTTTCAACGCCGTAGCAGATCGCAGTATTACCTTCGATTTCAGCATGAGCCCCCATACGGATAAGCTCAGGGATATGCATGAAGCGGTTTTCGAAGATAGTTTCGGTGATAACACCAGTACCTTCAGCCACCAGATTCAGCAAGCTGAACTGAGCCTGCATATCGGTTGGGAAACCAGGATGCGGAGCAGTACGAACGGTAACGGCTTTTGGACGCTCACCGTGCATATCTAAGGAAATCCAGTCTTCGCCGGTTTCAATATCTGCACCCGCTTCACGCAGTTTTGCCAACACGGCATCCAGCGTATCAGGACGAGTATTACGGCAGATAATCTTGCCGCGTGTAACCGCAGCGGCGATCAGGAAAGTACCGGTTTCGATGCGATCTGGCAGCACGCGATAAACACCGCCGCCCAAGCGCGCAACACCTTCGATGGTGATACGGTCTGAACCCGCGCCTGAAATTTTTGCCCCTAAGGTATTCAGGAAGTTCGCGGTATCCACGATTTCCGGCTCACGCGCGGCGTTTTCAATAATCGTTGTGCCTTCAGCCAGCGTAGCCGCACTCATGATGGTTACGGTAGCGCCAACGCTCACCTTATCCATAACGATATGCGCGCCTTTCAAGCGACCATCAACGGAAGCTTTCACGTAGCCTTCTTCCAGTTTGATTTCTGCACCCAGCTGTTCTAAACCGGTGATGTGCAAATCAACGGGGCGAGCGCCAATCGCGCAGCCACCCGGCAAGGAAACCTGACCATAGCCAAAGCGAGCAACCAGTGGGCCCAACGCCCAAATAGACGCACGCATGGTTTTCACCAGATCGTAAGGAGCACACAGCTCATTTACGTTGCTTGCATCAACGTGAACCGAACCGTTACGTTCAACGCGAACACCTAACTGGCTTAACAGTTTCATCGTGGTGTCGATGTCTTTCAACTTCGGCACGTTTTGAATTTCTACAGGCTCTTCCGCCAGCAACGCGGCGAAAAGAATTGGCAGGGCTGCATTTTTTGCACCAGAAATGGTGACCTCGCCGCTTAGGCGAGTGGGCCCCTGCACACGAAATTTATCCATTATTACCGATCTCAGTTAAATATTTGAAACAACCATCACCGCGAACGGTAATAGCGAGTATTGGGATCACAACGCATTAAGCTTGCGATCGCGCTGCCATTCTTCAGGGGTGAAAGCCTTGATCGACAGTGCGTGAATTCTGTTATCTGCGATGTATTCCATCAGAGGTGCATACACCGTCTGTTGTTTTTTAACACGGCTCATACCAGCAAACTGTTCGCCGACAACAATCACCTGAAAGTGGCTGCCGTCACCGGTTACATGGGCTTCCTGCAGGGATAATGCGTTCATCAACACATCTTTAATTTCGTTGTTGTCCATGGGCGCTCAATCATTGAATAAAGAAAAAATATGAACATCGTTTTGGCATTATTGGCATAAATGCTCTTTGCAGCCAAAAGGACTAAGCCGCCCATATTAGAGTAAATATGCTCTATCTTAAACAAAGAAAAGCCCCCGATAGCATCGTTATCGAGGGCTTTAGAAATAATCCTAATTATTGCACTGGGTTAGGAGGCTAATTCAGCCCCTTCAGCGATCAGGATGTCATTGAGGTTATAGAGCGCAATCAGCGTGCGTAGACGCTCGCTCACACCGGTAATCACAATCTGGGAAGCACCGCTCGCAGGCGTGTTTTGCACGTGAACCAGCATGGCGAGGCCCGCAGAATCCACACGCGCCAACTCGCTTAAATCCAGACGTTTCTTACCTTCAAGCAACGTGTGGCGATCGTCCCAAAAACTCATGAGTGAATCTCGATCGAGAATACCAATCAGCTTGAGCGTATCTTCTTCGCTACGCCATTGCAGGACATTCGGCGTCATTATTTTTGATCCAGCGTAATCGGCTGTTGCGCAGATGAGATCAGCTGTTTGGTTAAACCATCAACGCCGTTCTGACGCAGAATAGATGCCCACTCATTTTGTTTGGTGGTGATCATGCTGACGCCTTCAGCGATCATATCAAACGCCTGCCAGTTGCCCGTTTGGCTGTTTTTACGCCACTGGAAATCCAGACGAACCGGAGGGCGCCCCTGCGGGTCAATGATAGTGACGCGAATAGGTACGATGGTCGCATCGCCCAAATCACGCTCTGGCGCAATGTTGTAGGTCTGGCCATGATACATTGCCAGAGCCTGACCATAAGCCTGTTCTAAGTATGACTGGAAAGCCTTGAAGTAAGCGTCACGCTGTGCAGGTGTCGCGCCACGGTAATACTGACCTAGCACCAGCGCGCCTGCGTATTTGACCTGCACATACGGCATCAGCTCTTCATGCACGATGGTGCGCAGATAGTTAGGATCCTGCTTGATTTTAGGCTGTTCGTTTTTAAGACGATCAAAAGTTTGCTTGGCTGCGGCATCCATCAGCTTGTAAGGGTTTGTCTGATCGACGGCAGCATTTGCCAGTGTGGGTACCAGTGGGGCTACCGCCAGCAGTGCCACCATTAACATACGTTTAAACATGAATAAATCCCCTTAAATTAATGTGCTGCCGGAGCTTCAGCAGGCGCAGATGCGTCGCCCGAAGCGCTGTCTTTCTTGTTGGCGTCATCGTTGCCGCTCTTATATAAGAACTGGCCAATCAAATCTTCCAATACCATCGCCGATTTGGTGTCTTGAATGGTGCCGCCATCTTTAAGGATAGACGTTCCCATTTCAGGATCTTCAAAGCCCACGTTTAATGCGAGGAATTGCTCACCCAGCAGCCCTGACGTGCGAATAGCCAATGAGCTGGTATCTGGGATCTGGTTATACTGCTCGTCGATATCCATCGCGACGCGAGGCAGATACGTTTTAGGATCTAAGGTAATATCCGCAACGCGTCCAATCACAACGCCGCCGATTTTGATTGGCGAACGTGCTTTCAAACCACCGATGTTATCGAATGTCGCATAGATACGATAGGTTGGCTCATTGCCCAGCGATTTAACGTTTGCAACCTGCAAGCACAGGAATACTACCGCACACAGCGCGATAAGCATGAATACGCCAACCCAAATTTCACTTTTTTTCGTTTGCATTGCATCAGTTCCCAAACATCAGTGCTGTCAGCACAAAATCTAATCCCAAGACCGCCAGTGACGAATGCACGACGGTGCGCGTGGTCGCGCGACTAATCCCTTCAGAAGTGGGTATCGCATCATATCCGTTGAACAAGGCAATCCACATGATTGTAATGGCAAACACCACGCTCTTAATCATGCAGTTGACTAAATCCGTATGGAAATCGACCGAGCCCTGCATCGCTGACCAGAAGAAACCGCTATCAATGCTTTTCCAATCGACGCCCACTACAGATCCGCCCCAGATACCCACAGCGACAAAGATCGCCGTCAACAAAGGCATACTGATAAGGCCAGCCCAAAAGCGTGGCGCCACGATGCGGCGTAGCGGATCGACGGCCATCATCTCCATGCTGGAGATCTGTTCTGTGGCTTTCATCAGACCAATTTCAGCCGTCACCGCAGAACCGGCTCGGCCCGCAAACAGCAACGCGGTGACAACCGGGCCCAGTTCACGCAGCAGCGACAACGCCACCATCATGCCAAGACTCGCCTCAGCGCTGTAGGTGGTTAAAATCAGATAGCCCTGTAAACCGAGCACCATGCCGATAAACAAACCAGAAACCACGATGATCAGCAGAGACTGCACGCCAACGCTATACAGCTGTTTACGCAGCAGCGGCCATTGTTTGGCAAATTCTGGTTTACCTATCAAGGCATTAAACATCATCAAGCCTGCGCGCCCAAATGAAGCACAGACGTTGATTCCTCGGCGTCCAAACGACGCCAACGCATTTAACAGCATGAGATCACTTACTCCCTGATCCTAATGGGGCTAATCCAAGCAGCGCGGAACGATAATCGCCAGCCGGATAGCGGAATGGCACGGGTCCGTCCGCGATGCCGTCAAGGAACTGTCGGACTCGCGGATCGCTATTGCCGCTGAGCTCCGCTGAACCGCCCTGCGCAACTACGCGCTGATCCGCCACAATATAAGCGTAATCCGCAATACTCAATACCTCAGGCACGTCGTGCGACACCACCACGCAGGTAATACCCAGCGAGTGATTTAGCTCATCAATCAATTTGACCAAAACGCCCATTGTTATTGGATCTTGCCCAACAAATGGCTCATCAAACAAAATCATTTCAGGATCAAGTGCGATGGCACGTGCCAACGCCGCGCGCCGCGCCATCCCACCAGAAAGCTCTGACGGCATTAAACCGCCGGCACCACGCAGCCCTACTGCCTCTAATTTCATCAATACCGTCGTGCGGATTAACGATTCTGGCAGTTGGGTATGTTCACGCAGCGGAAACGCCACGTTATCGAATACGGTCAGATCGGTAAACAACGCGCCAGATTGAAATAGCATGCTCATTTTTTTGCGAGCTTCAAACAGCTTATGACGCGAAAGCGATGGGATATTTTGCCCATCGAACCAAATTTCACCTTTATCTGGGCGGATCTGCCCGCCAATCAAACGCAGTAGCGTGGTTTTACCGATCCCCGAAGGCCCCATGATGGCAGTGATTTTTCCTTTCGGGACGGTCATCGTAATATCGGTAAAAATTTGCCGGTTACCACGGCTAAAACTCATGCCGTTGATTTCCACCAAATTTGTTGCCTGTTGATTCATGAGCAAGATTCTCTTAGTCATCTTTATGGCACTGATTTATGGCGATTTTCGCCCTCATCCATGAGGCTGCATTAGATTTCACAGCACACGCGTTCCAAACGGTATTTCAAAGATCGGGATTCTCTCACGTTCTGACCCAATACCGCGCCAATACTTTGGCTATATTTATAACAATTTTGCGATTACGGCGCTTAAACCAGACTTATCCGGCTCATTCTGACAAATAATTCTCATGTTTTTCTGGCTAAAGGTGCCATGGGTTTTACTTTTCCCTCTCCGGCAGTCAGAATTGTTAAGATTCACGATAGTTATGGCTTAACGCTACATCGGTAGTTCATTTTCAAGAATTTCCGCCCCATTTGATAAGCCAGATCTTCGGAAATCATTTTTTCGCTTAACGTTTTTTACTATACCCAAAATAATTGGCGTTGCATCAAGGCGGCAAGAGAGAGGATCCCGAATGCAGCCAACACAGGGGCAACGTCAGGTATGACGGGTATAGAAACTGCAAACGCTGGATTATACCCAACAAAGGACTCTGCATGCTGCTCGCCACCCTATTGTTGATCGTTGGTTTAATACTATTAGTTTATGGCGCAGACCGCTTAGTTTACGGTGCCGCAGCTATAGCACGCTCATTCGGCGTCCCGCCGATGATTATTGGGATGACCATCGTGGGGATAGGCACATCCCTGCCCGAGCTGACGGTTTCCCTCACCGCGGTAATGAATAATCAAATAAACACCGCTGTCGGTACAGTCATTGGCTCAAACATCGCGAATATCTTACTTATTTTAGGCAGCGCCGCGATATTACGCCCACTTTCAGTTCGGTCTGATATTCTCAGGCGCGAACTGCCGTTAATGTTAGGCGTCACAATTTTGTGCGGGTTTGTCCTTTATGACAATCAGCTAACGCGCGTAGACGGCGTTATTTTGATTCTCGCCTTTGCGGCTTTTATGTGGCTGATGTTAAAGATGGCGCGGCTGGCGATGCGCGACGGTAACGATCCGCTCACCGACGAGCAAATGGCAGAACTTCCCAAGGATACCAGCAATACCGTGGCTTTATTATGGATTGCTTTGGGGCTGATTATTTTGCCGCTGTCGGCCAAGATAATCGTTGATAACTCAACGGTAATCGCCCGTTATTTCGGCGTCAGTGAATTGGTGATTGGCCTAACCATTATTGCCATTGGCACTAGCCTGCCAGAATTGGCAACGTCCATCGCAGGAGCGATAAAAGGTGAGCACGATATCGTGTTGGGTAATATTATTGGCTCCAATATTTTCAATATTTTGATTGTACTTGGTGTTCCAGCCCTCATATCACAAGGGGATACCCAATTTGATCCCAGCGCCTTTAGCCGCGACTACTGGGTCATGCTTGGGGTGAGCGTGGTGCTGACTGCCCTGTGTATCAGGCGAAAACACAAAATTGGACGAACGGCCGGAGCGCTACTGCTTTGCGGATTTGCAGCCTACGTGGTGATGCTATTCATACATCAGCCGATGGGTATGGATTAAATAAGTACGAGACGGTGAGTACCGATTCATTAAACGTACCGCCGATTAAACCGCTGAATCGAGTGAGAAAAAAACATGTCACATTTGGATTTACAGCCGGGATTTGATTTCCAGCATGTGGGAAAGCAGGTTCTTCAGACTGAACGCGAAGGGCTGGCACAGCTAGATCAATATATTAATCAGGACTTCACCCACGCCTGCGAGGCGATTCTTTCCTGCATAGGAAAAGTTGTCGTGATGGGCATGGGCAAATCCGGTCATATTGGCCGCAAAATTGCCGCTACGCTTGCCAGTACAGGAACCCCCGCGTTCTTTGTACATCCTGGCGAAGCTAGCCACGGCGATCTCGGCATGGTCACCTCCCATGATATCGTGCTGGCGATTTCAAACTCTGGCGAATCTCACGAGATCCAGGCGCTGATTCCAGTTCTAAAACGCCAAAAAGTTAAGCTTATCTGCATGACCAATAATCCAGAAAGTTCAATGGGTAAAGCTTCAGATATCCATTTGTGCGTTAAAGTCCCACAGGAAGCCTGTCCGTTAGGATTAGCCCCAACCACCAGCACGACCGCAACGCTGGTGATGGGCGATGCGCTGGCCGTTGCTCTGCTACAGGCGCGCGGTTTCACCGCTGAGGATTTTGCACTTTCGCACCCTGGCGGCGCATTGGGCCGTAAATTGTTGCTGCGCGTCAGCGACATCATGCACACCGGTAGCGAATTACCACACGTCAGCCGCGATGCTTCACTGCGCGACGCACTGTTAGAAATTACGCGTAAAAACCTTGGGTTAACCGTTATCTGTGATGATTTGATGAAAATCGAAGGGATTTTCACCGATGGTGACCTGCGCCGGATTTTTGATTTGGGTGTTGATTTAAACAATGCGAAAATTGCCGACGTGATGACATCTGGCGGGATTCGTATTCGTCCAAATGCCTTAGCGGTCGATGCATTAAACTTGATGCAGGCTCGTCATATCACGTCGTTGTTGGTTGCCGACGGCGATCAACTGATCGGCGTCGTTCATATGCATGATATGCTGCGCGCTGGCGTGGTTTAAGATTTAACGTTTAGGTGAAAAATTAATGAGTGAACAAGGTATGAATATCGCTACCTGTTACGGCCCGGTTGCCCGTAAAATCATGGACAGCGCAGCAGATATTCGTCTCGTTATCTGCGACGTAGACGGTGTGCTATCTGATGGTCTGATTTACATGGGCAACAATGGCGAAGAGCTAAAAGCGTTTAACGTTCGCGATGGCTATGGTATCCGCTGTCTCATTACCGAAGGCATTCATGTGGCGATCATTACCGGTCGCCAATCCAAATTAGTCGCCGACCGCGCGGCTACGTTGGGAATTGAGCACCTATATCAAGGGCAATCTGATAAACTGATTGCCTTTGAAAAAATTCTCTCCGATCTGAATTTGCAGCCAAATCAGGTTGCGTATATTGGTGATGATTTGATCGACTGGCCAGTCATGGCCAAAGTAGGACTTTCTGTTGCTGTAGCAGACGCGCACCCTATTTTATTGCAGCGCGCTCAATATGTTACCCGTATTGCAGGCGGGCGCGGTGCTGTTCGTGAGTTATGCGACCTTATCCTACAGTCACAGGGCAAACTGGATGAGGCCAAAGGGCTATCAATATGAGTAAAACCAAACGCTGGGTCATCCTGCTATTAACGGTCATTGCATTGGCGCTGATTGGATGGAATCTCACCGAAAATGATTCCGATTCCGTGCTGACCCCTACGAATAATCAGGAACCGACCTACCGCAGCCAGCATACCCTGACCGTGGTCTATGATCCGACGGGTAAACTAAGCTATAAGCTGGTAGCAGAAGATGTTCAGCATTTCACCGAGGATAAAACCAGTTGGTTTACCCATCCGGTGCTAACGACTTACGATCAGGACATTCAACCGACCTGGTCTATTCGCGCTGATAAAGCAAAACTTACCGATGACCGTATGCTTTATTTATACGGCAACGTTGAAGTAAACAGTTTGACGACGACCTCGCAATTGGAAAGGATTACCACCGATAATGCGCAGGTAAATCTAGTGACTCAGGACGTCAGCTCTGATGATGAAGTCACTCTTTATGGGTCAAACTTCACCTCCCATGGTCTGAAGATGCGCGGGAACATGCGGGAAAAATCCGCAAGGCTGATTGACAAGGTAAAAACCTATTATGAAATTCAAAACAAACAACAAAATCCTTAGCCTTATCATTGCCGGTTCATTGATCGCAGCCAGCGCCCCTGTGCTGGCGCTGACCGGGGATACCGAGCAACCGATTCATATTGACTCGGCTCAGCAGTCTTTGGATATGCAAGGCAACACCGTGACGTTTACCGGTGATGTGGTCGTGACCCAAGGCACTATCAAAATCAACGCCGATAAAGTTGTGGTGATCCGTCCTAACGGTGCTCAAGGCAAAGAAGTCGTTGAAGGTTACGGTAATCCCGTCACTTTCTATCAGATGCAAGACAACGGCAAACCGGTTAGCGGTCATGGACAGAAACTGCGTTATGAACTGGATAAAGACTTTGTCATCCTGACCGGCGACGCTTTCCTGAAACAGGTTGATAGCAGCATCAAAGGCGACAAAATCACCTATCTGGTCAAACAGCAGCAGATGGAAGCCTTTAGCGATAAAGGCAAGCGCGTAACCACGGTACTGATCCCATCCCAGTTGCAGGATAAGGGCGGCAAAGCGGCTCCGGCGGCAGCGCCAGCTAAATCACAACCGCAGAGCAAGCCTGCCGCACCGCAGGGTAAATCTCCGTTTAGTCAGTCCTCACAGACCAAGAGTAACTAATTCGTTATGGCAACTTTAATTGCTGAAAATCTGGCCAAGGCCTACAAAGGCCGCCGTGTGGTTGAAAACGTTAGCCTCACCGTTAACTCAGGCGAAATCGTAGGGCTGCTAGGGCCTAACGGCGCGGGTAAAACCACCACCTTTTATATGGTTGTTGGTATTGTGCCACGTGATGCGGGTCGCATTGAGATTGACGATGAAGACATCAGCCTGCTGCCGTTGCACGCACGTGCTCGTCGTGGGATCGGCTACCTGCCGCAAGAAGCCTCTATCTTTCGCCGCCTGAGTGTGTATAACAACCTTATGGCCGTGTTAGAGATTCGCGAAGATTTAACCAAAGAGCAGCGTGCCGATCGTGCCGATGAGCTTATGGAAGAGTTCCACATCGCTCATCTGCGTGACAATCTCGGACAATCGCTGTCTGGTGGTGAACGCCGTCGCGTTGAAATTGCACGTGCATTAGCCGCAAATCCTAAGTTCATCCTGTTAGATGAACCTTTTGCGGGCGTTGACCCAATCTCTGTTATTGATATTAAAAAAATTATCGAACACCTGCGCGACCGCGGTTTGGGCGTATTGATTACTGACCATAACGTGCGTGAAACGCTAGACGTCTGTGAACGTGCTTATATCGTGAACCAGGGCAACCTAATTGCTCATGGTACGCCATCTGAAATCTTGGCCGATGAGCAGGTTAAACGCGTCTATCTGGGTGAAGAATTCCGTCTGTAACGACGGCTATCTTGCGTCATATTTACCCTGTGCCATCTCGTGCAGGGTATACCGCACGGTGGTCTTCATGCGGCCGGACTCTTTTTAGTTTAGCAGGCACTCTGCTTACACCAATGGAAATGAGCTCGCGATTATGAAGCAAGGTTTGCAACTCAGGCTGAGTCAGCAGTTAGCGATGACTCCACAGCTGCAGCAGGCAATTCGCCTGTTGCAATTATCAACGCTAGAGCTTCAGCAAGAGATTCAACAAGCATTAGAAAGCAACCCGCTGCTTGAACAAGATGACACTCACGATGAAATCGAAACTTCAACGGAAGAAGTCAACGAAGAGCTGGATACCCGCGAACAGCTAGAGCAGCCGGATATGCCGGAAGAACTTCCTCTCGATGCCACATGGGACGAAATCTATACGGCTGGCACCCCATCAGGTACAGGAACCGACTACAGCGACGACGAGCTACCGATCTATCAGGGTGAGACCACCCAGACCCTGCAAGACTATCTGATGTGGCAAGTTGAACTCACCCCATTTAGTGATACCGATCTGGCTATTGCCACCGCCATCGTGGATGCCGTGGATGATACCGGCTACCTCACCTCCTCTCTCGACGATATTTTAGAGAGCATGGGCGATGAACACGTCATGATGGATGAAGTCGAAGCAGTACTTAAACGCGTACAGCGTTTCGACCCCGTCGGCGTTGCTGCCCGCGATCTGCGTGATTGCCTGCTGGTTCAGCTCTCACAGTTTACCGATGGAACGCCTTTCCTTATCGAAGCACGCCTCATTGTTGATAAGCATTTAGATCTCTTAGCGAATCACGATTTCCGTAATCTGATGCGTTCGACTAAGCTAAAAGAAGATGTCCTCAAAGCGGCGATGCAGCTGATCCAAACGCTCGATCCGCGCCCAGGGCTTTCTATCAATACCGGCGAATCCGACTACGTGATCCCAGACGTTTTGGTTCACAAACATCAAGGACGCTGGGCAGTTGAATTAAATCAGGACAGCGTTCCACGCCTTAAAATTAATCAGCACTACGTCTCGCTCGGCGCACAAACCCGAAGCGATAGCGATACCCAGTTCATCCGCAGTAACCTGCAGGAAGCGAAGTGGCTGATTAAAAGCCTGGAAAGCCGTAATGAAACTCTACTGAAAGTGTCACGCTGTATCGTAGAACAGCAGCAGGCATTTTTTGATAATGGCGCTGAGTTCATGAAACCGATGGTGCTGGCCGATATCGCCCAGCAGGTCGAAATGCATGAATCCACCATCTCGCGTGTAACAACGCAGAAGTTTCTGCACAGCCCGCGAGGCATATTTGAACTGAAATATTTCTTCTCGAGTCACGTCAGCACCGAAGACGGCGGCGAAGCCTCCTCAACGGCAATCCGTGCTCTCGTGAAGAAACTCGTTGCGGCGGAGAATCCTGCCAAACCGTTAAGCGACAGCAAGCTAGCGACCTTGCTTGCCGATCAGGGTATTATGGTTGCCAGACGTACCGTTGCTAAATACCGAGAGTCTTTGTCCATCCCACCGTCAAACCAACGCAAACAATTGGTTTGACCATAACAGAGAAGGAAGACACTATGCAGCTCAACATTACCGGACATCATGTCGAAATTACCGAGGCTTTGCGCGAATTCGTCACCACTAAATTTGGCAAGCTAGAGCAATATTTTGACCGAATAAATCAGGTTTATGTGGTACTGAGCGTGGAGAAAATCCAGCACATTGCGGAAGCAACGGTACATATTAACGGCGGTGAGCTGCATGCTACCTCGGAGCAGCTAGATATGTATGCTGCGATTGATACTCTGGTTGATAAACTGGCGCGCCAGCTCAATAAACATAAAGACAAATTGAAACAACACTAGCGTTTAAATTGTTTAAACGCCTGCTGACTTCATCGGCCTGTTTCCTCCATGAAACGGGCCGATAAGCCATCATGGGGAGCATGAAAAATCAGCCCTTTGGTCTGATTTAAATGAAGAAGATGAGATGAGTAACGATTTAACTATGCCATTAACCTCCGTACTGAGTCCGGAGTGCACGCGCAATGCGGTTCACTGTTCCAGTAAGAAACGTGCTCTGGAAATCATCAGCGAACTCGCAGCTGCACAGCTGAACCTGCCACCACAGATCGTCTTTGATGCGATCTTAACGCGTGAGCGTATGGGGAGCACCGGCATTGGCAACGGCATTGCGATTCCTCACGGCAAGCTTGAGGAAGACACCCTGCGAGCCATTGCGGTTTTCATTCATCTAGAACAGCCGATAAGCTTTGACGCTATCGATAATCAGCCCGTCGACCTATTGTTTGCCTTGCTGGTTCCCGCTGACCAATGCAAAACCCACTTACAAACACTCGCTATTATGGCGCAGAAATTGGCCGATAAAGGTGTATGCCGCCAATTACGCAGCGCGCAAAGCGATGATGAGCTGTACAAAATCATTACAGAATAAAGCGTTAGCACGCTGTCAAAACAGTGGCAGTAAGTGCTGCGTCACGTTACATTGGATATAACAATGAGTGATAGACCTCCTTTTGGAGGTCAAATTTCCACAGACAGTCAAAAGGCTGTCCGAAATTAAGGGGAGTTGTGACATGGTGCTGATGATTGTCAGCGGCCGTTCCGGTTCAGGGAAATCCGTTGCGTTACGTGCGCTTGAAGACATGGGATTTTATTGTGTAGACAATCTTCCCGTTGAGCTCTTGCCGAATTTAGCTCGCTCTCTGGCCGATCGCGGAACCTCCGCCGCCGTCAGTATTGACGTGCGTAACATGCCAGAATCTCCAGAAGTTTTGGAAACAGCGATGGACAGTCTGCCTGACAGCTTCTCTCCACAGTTGCTGTTTCTAGATGCCGATCGTAATACGCTAATCCGCCGATACAGCGATACCCGTCGTCTGCACCCTCTCTCGACTAAAAATCTGTCGCTCGAAAGCGCCATTGATGAAGAGAGTGATTTGCTGGAGCCACTACGCTCACGCGCCGATCTTATTATTGATACGTCCGAAATGTCGGTACATGAACTGGCTGAAATGTTGCGTACACGCCTGCTTGGCAAACGTGAGCGTGAACTGACGATGGTGTTTGAATCATTTGGTTTCAAGCACGGTATTCCGATTGATGCCGATTATGTCTTCGACGTTCGCTTTCTACCAAACCCGCACTGGGATCCCAAACTACGCCCAATGACAGGTTTAGATAAACCGGTTGCTGCATTTTTAGATCGTCATACCGAAGTGCATAACTTTATTTATCAGACCCGCAGCTATTTGGAACAATGGCTGCCAATGCTGGAAACCAACAACCGCAGCTATCTCACGGTAGCCATCGGCTGTACCGGCGGCAAACATCGTTCTGTTTATGTGGCTGAACAGCTTGCAGACTATTTCCGTTCACGCGGGAAAAACGTGCAATCTCGTCACCGTACGCTAGAAAAACGTAAATAGGCACCGTTGAATGACCGTTAAGCAAACCGTGGAAATCAAAAATCGTCTGGGCATGCATGCTCGCCCAGCGATGAAATTGTTTGAACTGGTTCAAGGCTTTGATGCTGAAGTATTGCTACGTAATGAAAGCGGCGTTGAAGCCGAAGCCAGCAGCGTTATCGCACTTCTGATGTTAGATTCCGCTCAAGGCGGTCATATTGAGGTTCAGGCCGAAGGGCCGGATGAAGATAAAGCGTTAGAAGCCGTGATTTCGCTGTTTGAAGCTGGGTTTGATGAAGACTAGTTGATTCTCGATTTTCATTACTAAGAACCCCGATTTTCGGGGTTTTTTCGTTATAAAAGCATCATTATCTCCCTGCCCCTAACAAAAAATATTTTACCCGCAATTATAAAAAAGCGTTGATTAATATAATCATTAAACAAAGATTAACTTTGAATTAATTAACATGATATTTATTTCATGATAAATAAAAAATGATAATGAATAGGAATATTCCTTTTTTTTTGGAAAATGGAAAAACCTATGAAATGGAAACCAAAAGTTTTTAGCTTGCTGACATCTATTATAATATCGAATGCTAATGCGGGTATTATGCGTGAAGATGTATCGGTTCAAGACTATCGAGATTTTGCAGAAAACTTAGGAAAATATACACCCGGCGCTGAAAATGTTGAGGTATTTAAAACAGACGGGACCTCCGCCGGAATATTAGATTTTCCCATTCCTGATTTTGGCGCATCGGATGATAGCGCAGTCGCTACGCTTGTTGCCCCCTCCTATATTGTGAGTGTGGCACATAATACCGGGTATGGTGGTGTGAAGTTTGGTAACGGTGCTAAATACAGCGTCAGTTATAAAATCATTAACCGTAATGTGGATCCTGCTCCTGGTAAAGACTTCCATATCCCTCGGTTAAATAAAGTCGTTACCGATATTGCCCCCGCCGACATGGTTATACCTGACGATGCGCGTCACGATAAAGTACGCTATAAATATTTCGCACGCGTGGGCTCAGGATCTCAATATCAAGTATCTCCCACAACGCATAAGCCGGTATATATAGCCGGTGCCTACAAATGGAAAAGCGGCGGAACAATTGTTAATCCCACGTTTGAAAACTGGCGCTTACGCTGGACCGATTACGGTCCACCGGATACCCGAGCTCAACCTTTTAGCTCCGCAGGTCAAGGCGGTGATAGCGGTAGCCCATTGTTCGTTTATGACAGTCTTGAGAAAAAATGGAAGCTTTATGGTGTCACAACTAGCATTGCAACCTATGGCACCTACGATACCACAACTTATGTATTAGATCTTCAGACGGCATTTATCAACCAAATCATCGCTGGCAACACCGATCCCGATGTAACCGACGTCGCGAGCAACGGTGATATCCACTGGACTAAAGATGCCATAACCCAAGGTGACAGCAGTTGGGGATGGCACGGTATTGCCGATAAAGCCCTTCCCTCCAGTGCCACCTATGCCGAGTTGGATACGACCAAAGATCTGCGCTTCAACGGCGATGGAGGTCTAATTGTATTAGATAGCTCAGTGAATCATGGCGCCGCGAAGCTGCAATTTTCGAGCGACTATCGGGTGATTTCGGCCGAAGGCGCAAATGCCACTTGGGTCGGCGGCGGTATCGAAGTGGACGCGGATAAAACCGTCGATTGGGAAGTTAACGGGCTCGCCGGTGACACGCTGCATAAAATTGGCGAAGGTACGCTATACGTTAACGCCACCGGTGTAAACGGCGGCGGGCTTAGAGCCGGCGATGGCACCGTGGTATTGGCGCAGCAGCCCGATCAAGACGGCAAACGGTCAGCATTTTCTACCGTGACGCTCGTCAGTGGCCGTGCGACCGTAAAACTCGGGGGTGAAGATCAAATCAGCGGCGAGAATATTCAATTCGGCTCTCGCGGCGGGATCCTCGATCTCAACGGCTACGATATGAGCTTCAGCACCATTAACCATAACGATTCCGGTGCTCGGATCATCAATGGTAATGCAGATACGCCTTCCACGGTGACGCTCGACAATACCAACGCTCAAGCCTTCATTGGTCATTTCGGTTCATCCGATACGGCCAATTCACTCAATGTCAATTACGCACCGGTGGGGGATCAGCAATGGACTCTTGGCGGCGGGGCTGACATTAATGAGCTAACCCTCAATGGCGGCGTATTTGCGATGAGTGGTCGGGCAACACCGCATGCAGGGGGTACAATAATTACGGATGACTGGATTAGTGAGGCCTATCACGCCAACCATATTCAGGTGGAAAATGGCTCACAGCTGCATTTGTATGAGCATGCAGCGCTGTATGGTGATGTTTCGATTGCCGATCATGCCACCATGGCCATGACCGGAAAATCCCGTTTCACCGGCAATCTTGAGATTGGCGATGAAGCATCACTTATCGTTGATACCAGCCAAACCAACCTCGCCAGTACCGATGGCAACACGGATTCTTGGTTAGCATCAAACGTATCGGGTACCGGCAATGTCGATAAATATGGCAGCGGAACATTGCACTGGATCGGTGATAACACCTATACGGGTCTTACCACGATTTATGGCGGTGTATTAGATCTTACCGGCTCCCTCGCTTCAAATCTTCAAATGATGAGTGGAACTGAACTAGCAGGCAATTTAAGCGTGCAAAGCTTAACGCTGGAAGATGGCGTTACCCTGCGCCCATACGCTGCCCCCGACTCGAATTTACTCACTGAAAGCACGTTCACTCCCCAGTCAATGACGGTTCAAAATAACTTCACTACTGGGGCAGGCACACAGCTTTATCTGCGGAGCCATATGGATGAAGCCCAACCAGACTCAGATCGCCTTTTGATTAATGGCGACGTTGATTCCTCGGCGGGTACCACCTTTATCAATATCGATCTTTCTGGTGAAGGTTATCTCACCGACACAAATAACAGTGGCATTGCGGGCCCGACAGAAGGGGTTTCACTGGTACAAGTTGGAGGTCTCTCAACCAAAGATAGCTTCCAATTGGCGGATGGTTATGTTGCCAATGGTCCATGGCAATATTCACTCTACGCCTTTGCGCCGGGTAAAAGCTCTGGTGACGAACGACTCATCAGCGGTAGCGGCAATCAATACTGGGATTATCGGTTAGAAACTCGTTACCTTTCCGAAGGTGATGAACCGCAACCTGACGACGGCGGCAGCACGCCTCCACCTGATGACGGCGGCAGCACACCTCCTCCTGACGACGGCGGTAGCACACCTCCACCTGATGACGGCGGCAGCACACCTCCACCTGATGACGGCGGCAGCACACCTCCACCTGACGACGGCGGCAAAACACCTCCACCGGATGACGGCGGCAGCACCCCTCCCCCTGACGACGGCGGCAAAACGCCTCCACCGGATGACGGCGGTAGCACTCCTCCACCGGACGACGGTGGCAGCACACCTCCACCGGATGACGGCGGTAGCACTCCTCCACCGGACGACGGTGGCAGCACACCTCCACCTGACGACGGCGGCAAAACGCCTCCACCGGATGACGGCGGCAAAACACCTCCACCGGATGACGGCGGCAGCACCCCTCCCCCTGACGACGGCGGCAAAACACCTCCACCGGATGACGGCGGTAGCACACCTCCACCTGACGACGGCGGCAAAACACCTCCACCGGATGACGGCGGTAGCACACCTCCACCTGACGACGGCGGTAGCACACCTCCACCGGATGACGGCGGTAGCACACCTCCACCGGATGACGGCGGCAAAACGCCTCCACCGGATGACGGCGGCAAAACGCCTCCACCGGATGACGGCGGCAAAACGCCTCCACCGGATGACGGCGGCAAAACCCCTCCCCCTGACGACGGCGGCAAAACGCCTCCACCGGATGACGGCGGCGGCACACCGCCAAAACCTCGTCGCATTGCCGTGGTTCCGCAGGTGCCATCTTATTTGTCTCTGCCTTCAGCACTATTAAGCTATAACAGCAGGGTCAATCAGATGTTCCGTAATCTTGCACAATCACCTGATTCAAGTGGAAAAGTGGTTGATAGTTATCCTGTTTGGTTGCAGTACATCAACGGGGAGGATAAATATCACACTGCCATGGGCTTCCTCGACTATGGTTATGATTACACTCAAAAAGAGCAAGGTTGGTTGTTAGGTGGCCGGGTGTTACAGCTGGGTGATGAGCGTCAATACCTAACGTGGAACGTGGGCTTTGCTAACTCAACCCTGAAAATCACCCCCGATGCGAAGGATGGGAACAGCGAATCACACTACAACGCCTATGGTCTGACATCGTTGCTAACCCTTCGCCATCAGAGCGGTTTAACTCTCGACGTGGGAGCCGATGCCACCAAATATGACGGGCATGTCACCACGGATACCCGTCGTGGTCACGTTGCCGATATCAAGGCCTATTCTTACAGCGGTAATGCCGAAGTGAGCTACCCGTTTGAGTTAGGTAACCATGAAATAGCGCCAGTTTTGGGTGGTGGTATACAAGTGTTGAAAGTGGATGATTTTACCGATGCGGATGATATACACGTCCACTACGGTACTATCACTCGCCCTACAGGCCAGTTGGGCGTCCGCTATAACTACAAGCTTCGTGATACTCCGTTAGGTAATTTTGTTTTCTATACCAACAGCTACCTCACCAAAGACTTCAGCAATACACCTGATGTCTGGATCGGCAGCACCCGAACTAATGGAGCCTCCTCAACGTTTGATATGGGGAAAGTCGGTAGCTCAGCCACGGTAGATGTGGGCATTATCAATGAAATCACCCCAATGTTTGCAATCAATACCGGTGTTCAATATCAACAACGGCTCAGCAATGATGATGAAGGGATTAACTCTTGGCAGGCGAATGTAGGTATTAAAGTGACATTCTAAAACTGAGTGAAATCTCAACGCACTCTCTAAAAGCCAGCCACTACCGTGACTGGCTTTTTCATTCAAGGTACGGGCCCAAATTAACTACGGCTCAAACAATCCATCGCAATATCCCTAAACTGCTCAAAATCAGTACTCGCCAATAGTCGCCCTACGGCACGCTCTCGCATAAAGGTCACGAATAAATCGTAAATAGCCATCGCCTCTTCATAATCCTTCTTGCTAATGGCGAGCAGAAAAATCACGTGCGCCGTTTCATTCTCGCCCCAACGCACGCCTTGTGGAGCAAGCACGGTATAAATCACCGTTTTCTTGGCCAGCAATCCTAATGAATGGGGTAGCGCAATACCCTCGCCTAGCATCGTAGACACAATGCTTTCACGCTCTACTAGCGAAGGATGAAAATCTGCGTCGACGTACCCTTCCTGCTGGATTTGATGGCAAATGCGGGCAAATAAATCCGCCTGCGAAACTGGCTCGTTCAAAATGCAGAAATGGCCCGCATCGAAAAACTTTTCCAACATATAAGGCTTAGTTCGATCGACTAAGACCAGCTTAGCCAACTGCTCTAACTGAAAACTGGTTGGGAAAGGCGCTACGGTGACAACCGGTTTATTCTTCTCAGGCACCTTCGCCATGGAGATAACAAAGTCTTCTTCGATGTGATCGAGCTTTTCATACTCTCTTAGCGAATCAACCTGATTGACGATCAGCTGTGGAAACTCACGTTTCAGCTTAGTTTCCAGCAAGCGTAGCGTAGACATACCGGAATCACAGACCAGCAGCGCCTGCGGATGACGCTCGTAACCAATGTCATAATGGCGCTCCAACCCCACGCCGATGTGCAAAACCAGATAGCCAATTTCATTATCGGTAATGGTATAGGGCATATTTTTACCCCAACTCGACACCGCAGCCAGCGTCACATCGTACGCTAACGGATAATGCTGTTTGATATGCTCAAGCAGAGGGTTAGGGATATTTATCTGGTACTTAGCGCGAGTCATCATCGTCGCAATATGCGACAGTAAATCGCTGCTCAGTTGCTCATCGCCGCGTAAATCGTAGTTATAATGCTCGTTGATAAAACCAAGAATATGATTCACCAGCGCATGGTTTTCATCGCCGTCGATATTTTGCAGGCTGCTGGCATCCGTGATGCGGCGGGCAGCAATTTGCACGCTCAGATAGGCCACTTCGGTTTCAGGAATACCACAGCCAAATCGCTCTTCCAGATAACGAGCAACATCACGCGCGGCCTGAGTAAACACCGGTTCGACGTCGCTAACATCCAATGCATCTAACAGAAAACCGGTGCGAATGCGGTGCAAAATAATGCCGCAATAAATCAGTAGCTGCTGCTCAGCCTCATCCGTTAAACGGATGTGATACTGCTGCATGGTGAGGTGTAGTTGTTCGCGCAGTTGGGCAATATCGATTTCAGGTAATACTTTGCCTCGCAGCTCGCCAAACAGCGGGTCGCCCGCAGGATACTGAAACAGCAGGTTTGCCAAACAGGCGCGCACCGCATTCTCACGGCCAAACAGCTTCATACCATAGTGCGGCTTACTTTCTATCGTTAATCCGTACTTCCCCACCATGTCACGCACGTCGGTCATATCACTTTGCAGTGATGCTCGGCTGACGAACCAGCTGTCCGCCACATCATCAAGCTTAATGGGTTCGCCCTGCGCCAAAAAACGCAGCAATAGATGAGTGACACGATCTTTTGCCGAGCGCGGTACGCTTCGCGTCGCTCGACTTTGCTGCTGTAGCAGTGAAAAACGGTCGGCATCATGCACATCTAACCGGTAGCCGCTGCCCCGTAAATGCACAAACTCGGCACCATATTGGCTCAGGATATCGTTCAACGCGGTGACGTCGGTTCGCACGGTTCGAGTTGAGACAGCAAAACGCCGCGCTAGCTCCTCTTGAGGCAACGTTTCCTCAAGAAGCGCATCAAACACCTGATTTAAACGAGGATAAGGAAATGAGATCATGCTAATACCGCTGCTAACTTACTGATGGACGCAACCCTGCGCAAAAAAATCATAGAGAAAACCAAATATGCAGAGGCAATTTATGGACCAACTTTACACTGATGTATCAAATCATACGGTGAATGGTTGCATTGGAATTATATCGTTCACTAGCAGATGCAGACAGGCAAGTAATGTGATCTAACGGGCAGAATTCGGAATTACTTCGCGGCGAGAAAAAAGAGAATGGCTGAAAACAACCTTAAAATTTACCTCACCCTATCCCTGCTCAAAAGAGGGAATCATTCATAGTCGTTCAATGGTGCGCGATCGGCTCTTCCTTCTACCAACAAGGGCGACTGGGAGAAGCTATCTCTCCCAGCCCAAAAAGACTAGCCCACCAGCTTCTTCACCATCCCCAGCAACCGCGCAACATCTTCCGGACGCGTATTCCCCGAGGCTTTATCAATGATCGAACTGTAGATATGCGGGATCACTTTCTCTACGCCAGCATCCAGCGCAATTTTCAGGATCGCTTCAAAGTTATCCAGATCGATCCCGCCCGTCGGCTCTAGCCAGAAGTTCTGTTTCGCACAGGCCTTAGCCACATACTCAAACTCTTCACGGCATTTCAACCCGCCCATTGGGAAGTATTTCACCGAGCTGCCGCCCATATCTTGTAATAGCGCAATCGCGGACTCGACAGGCACAATCGCATCAGGCCCTTGACAACTCAGCGGGCCGGTCGAGATTTTCACCTGCCCAACCGTGCCGGTAGGCGACACTAAACCATTCACCACCGATGCATTCTGCCCAAGCATTCCACGGCTGGTGCCCACGCCGGTAAATACCTGATTCACATGCTGTGGCTGCACTTGCGCTGAAATCTGCGACACCATCAGCGATTGGTTAGGATCACCAGCGCCCAGCCCCACGGAAAGCGCATTATTAATCAGCGCTGAGTATTCCTTCATATCCGCCACGGCAGAAGAAACGTCAGGGTAGTCTTTCGATAACACCCCAACCAGCACATAGCCTTCGGCCGCTTCATAAATTTCTCGGGCGTTCTCTTTGGAACCCGCCAACACGTTCAGGCAAACACGATTTTTATAAAATTTAGGTGTCAGTTGCATCAGTTAACTCCCTTAATTAGAACAATGCTTTAATACACTGGTAAACGGTATGCAGCTGCTCGGCGCTAACGCTACGCACATCCACTTCGATTTTTCCTTCGTTAGCCTTATAGCCACGGAAATAAATCGCGGGATCGCCGTTCTTCAAACGGTCAACGATCTCCTGCGTGCTGATCCCCAGCGCAGCATGATCGAACGCGATTTCAGTGCGCGCAATATCGCGACCGGCGCTGTCCCAAACGACTTTGGCCTGTACGCCGTTAAGTGAATTCAGGTTCTCGATGAACGCCGTCATTTTTTCGACCATCTGCTGGCCGCTCTCTTTTTCAAGCGTCATATAGCTAGCGATGGCCTGAGTGAGGCCAAGAATGCCCTCTTTGCCCACTTTCATCGCACGCCCAATCCCATTGGACTGCAGCTTCACCCACTCAACATACTGCTGCTTACCAATCACCAAACCACTGGTTGGGCCTTCAATCGCCTTAGCGCCGCTATAAATCACCAGATCGGCCCCCATGTGGTAATAGCACTGCAAATCCTCTTCCGCCGCCGCATCAACAATAAGCGGCAATTGGTGAGCTTTCGCGACTTCAGCTGCCTGTGCCACATTCAGCATGCTTTTCTGCACACAGTGATGAGATTTGATATACAGAATAGCGGCCGTATTTGGCGTAATCGCCGCAGCCAGCTGTGCTGGAGAGCATTCATTGGCATATCCCGCCTCGCGCAGCGTACCACCGCCCAATTGCACCATGGTGCCCACCGGCGCACCAAAGTTCACGTTATGGCCTTTTGGCACCACGATCTCGCTGGGTACATCATGCGGATGCGCATGCAGGTTTTCCAAACGGTACAGATTATCTTTAACGATTACCGCAGCCACCGACTGAGCGATCCCCGCAGAAGCGCAAGACACCACCACCGCATCTTCCACGCCAAGCAAATCAGCAATATAGCGGCCGGTTTTATTCACCAAATCTTTGACTTCAAAATAGTGATTCAGGCCAAAATTGACGGCTTCGACCACGTCTTCGCGCGGCGTCGACACGCCCAAAATGGTCATACGGCCTGAAGTATTGATCACCGTTTTCAGGTTATATTTCTGGTAGATAGACTGATTAGAAGACATTTCTGGATTCTCCATCCTGAGTAAGCATTGGCTGACCTGCCACAACGGCGGCCAGCGGCAGGATCAGGGTTTGCCCGCTCCTGCTTTGTTGTTCCGAGTCTGCAAAAACCTGCGCCTGCTCAACCACATCAAAGATCGTAAAGTCAGCGTCGCAGCCCACGGCTAAGCGGCCTTTGTTTGGCAAACGCAGCGCCTGTGCGGCATTGGCGGTGACGCAGTTAATGATGTGTGGCAACGAGAGTCCCACCAGCAGGAATTTAGACATCACGTAGGCCAGGCTATAAACCGGCCCCTTAATACGATTTTTACAGTAGATATCAGAGCTAATGGTGTGCGGATAAATCCCCTGCGCGATAGCCACTTCAGCCACATCAAAACTAAAGCTGGCGCTACCGTGCCCAACATCGAGTAAAACACCGCGATCCAACGCGCGCTTCACCGCGCTGCGTAACTCCCCTTCAGGGGTCAAAATGCGGTTCGGTTTACCGTTATAGCAGTGGGTAATGATGTCACCCTGAGTCAATAAATCAGCAATGTCATCGAGGTTGGGTGGATTGTTACCAATGTGCACCATCAGCGGTAAACCGCCGTTGTTGGCCTGAATTTCTTTGGCTCGAACCAGTGGTTGGATCCCATTTTGCTGCACTACGCTGCTGCTCATTCGCGCCTTAATACCGACCACAAAGCCTTGATGCGCCCGAATTGCCTTATGCGCCAGCGCATCATCAATATCATTCATATCTCCCAGCTCATTTTGGCGCAGCAGGCCAATGCGGGAGATATTGAGAAAGGCAAACACGTTGGTTTTAGCACTACGGGTTAGGCGATAAAACTCATCGATGTCATCAGCGCCGGTGCTTCCCGCATCAACAACGGAGGTCACGCCGCTGGAAACACCCACCAGATCGGGTTCGTCGTTATAAATGGGAGAGGAGGGATAACAATGGGTATGGGAATCAATCCAGCCTGCACTGAGGAAATATCGGCCTTGCAGATCGAGTGTTCTCGCTGCCGTCGCGTTATGTTCCAGTGAGCCTAGTGCCGCGATTTTTCCCTCTTTGACAGCAATATCCATCACGCTGCCGTCAGCACATTTTCCCTGTTTAATGATTAAATCGTACATCGCACACCTTCTTACTTCTTAGTTCAGGTGAAGAGTGTCCCGCGCCATGGCGCGGGCATTGAGGAGATTTAAATAGTTAAATCGCGACTGGGAAAATTGAGCCAAAAATCATGGCACCCAGAATTGCACCACCGGTGATCGGTTTCTGCCAGAGATAGAACAGCAGAGCGCCAATCAGTGAGCCGATACCGATAGGAATGGACGCGGTAATCGCAGACAGAATAATCAACGGCCCCAAAAAGCGACCGGAAGCATTCCCCGCGCCCATCATGACGTCAGCACCGTAGGTGGAGTTGCTCTGATTGATGGTAAATTTTCGTGCCAAAATAATCAGGTAGCCAATCGCTAAACCAATGGCCAAGCCAGTTGCCAGCGAAGCACCAAAGTTCTCTACCGGATAAGCAAAGCCGACCCCGAGTAGCAATGCAGGAACCCCCAAACCAACGCCGGTTTGGATAGCACCGCCGATATCCAAAATTCCCACCAGAGAACCTTCGATAATACGGGCAAACAGGAAGCTCGCCCCGAATGCCGCGACCGCACCGTAAGAACCCGTATCGATACCCGCACGCAGCATAGAAACAAACGCCACTTCGTTAAATGCGCCGATGCCATACAGGTAGTACATATGTGTACCGGCGAACACACCGGCAGAGAGCAAGCCAACAAAGATCGGGAATGACCAGTCGGCGTACCAGAAGTTATTCTTTAATTTCTCGTCCATTATCTGTACTCCGCCTGATTATTTGCCGCTAAGGGTGTTGTGGATTTGGTCTAACCAGAACGGCACACCAAGATGGAAGGACTCCAGCATTTTCATGTCGAAGCCACGGAAGAACCCGCTCAGCACGAACAGCAGCACGATAACCGCCATCATGATCTTAGTGACCTTGTTCCAACCGCTCTCTTCCACGCCTTTACCAATCAGGATGCCCAATACCAAACCTGGTACGGCGTTCCCCATGATAAGCTGCGCCAAACCACCGAAAATCGTGGCCCAGAAGCCAGAGCGACGTCCTGCATCAATGGCGGCTAACCAGAAAATTACTGGCATCACAGTATTCACCAGCAGATTCGCCGCAGGCACCAACACTTTAACGGCGGTAATTTGCAGCGCGGCAGGTACCGCTGAAGCCGTTGAGTTCAGGAAGGCAACCACAATCACACCGATGATGCCGCAGGCAATCGCCATCTTTTTAGGGTCATGCATGGTGGTGGCTAAGTCGCGGTTTTTCATCAGCAATACGGCAGCACCCCAGTTAGGGATGATGCGGTGATCGACGTCCTGCGTGAATGCACCGGCGGCAACGGAAGATGCCCAGGCGTTAAAGAAGAAGCCCAAGCCAAAAGAGAAATGCGAAGCCGGATCGCCCTCGCAGGAGTTCAACTCACCTAACGTACGGAACGCCCCCATACCCTGAACCGTGGGTGCATGAAACATTCGCGCAGCCCCTGCGCCAACCCCCACGCCAACCAATCCGCCGATAATAATCGACTTCAGGAGGATAATTAGAAACATCAGCATATTCCTTATAATGTTATATACCCTTCACCTTTCAAACTGCCGCTTTTGGCATGTATGCTGAAAAGGATTGAGTACAGGAGAACATTAAATAATTAATATTCTCCTATTGTGATAATACACTGGAGTGGTTATACCCCTATTATATTTGGCACAGGGCCAGGTATTTAGGGCATTAATTTAAAATCAATTTTATCGGTATCGACCGTCGTCATATTCACCGTAACGTCGATGGTTACAGAATAGAGGTATTTCTTTCTTGGCAAGAAAAAGAAAAGAAACTTTTCGGTCGTTATTTTCTCTTCTGCCTTTATAACTTTAATATCGACTGGTTCAATTCTCAGGAATACTTTTTTGGACTCCCGCAGTAATGCACCCTGAACGCTACTTAAAGCGGCGGCAAAAGCTTTTTGCTTGGTATCACTTTTACCACTGACGGTTACCGTCGTCGTGATATTTTCTTTCATAGATTAGCAACCGTACTTTTTGGCATACGCTTCAACTAATCTCTGGCCTAGCTCTTCTTTATCCATAAAGCCAAAACCTAGCACGTTGTAGCCTTCATTAATTGCGGTTACACCTTCTTCAACTGAACGCATACCGTATTTTGCTTTATAGCCATGCTTAGTTTGAGCCGTAATTGCACCAGCGCCGCCGCTGCCGCAGAAAGAGATCCCCAGGTTCGCTTCTTCTTTCTTCATCACGTCGCCCAGCTTCATATCAGCCGCAACCCCTGGGATGACAACCGCAACACCGCCAGCAGCTTCGACACCCTGTCCAACTTTCTGACCTTTACCCAGACGATCACCAATTACCACCTTAATTGCAGTCATGATTATTCTCCCGTTACACAACTTAATTCGTTTTCTTTAGCCACTTCAAAGTGGACAGATAATAAATGCGCTTCTTCATAGGCCAGATTATTAAACCAGCTAACAACTTGCTCTGCTAAATTTAGCGATAAAGGTGAAATTTCATCGAAGAGAGAAATATCAACTTCAGGTAATGCTTCACCCGTATGAGAACGTAACACCATGGCTTTGACGTGCGAAAATAACATCTGCTTTTGCACATCATTAGGATAAATGCCTTTATCCGTAAGCAGGTCGACAACTTTTTCAAGCGTCGTATTCGTTTCTGATTCTACTATTTTCTCATCCACTGAGAGTTGTTGTTCTGCCACGCCTTCTCTCCCCTATTATTCATTTCAACCGGAGCATTATCTCTGTTGATGTTTGTACCCTACAGCGGATAAATAAAAGTGAGCAGAGGGTCTTTTTCCAATTCAAACTGGAAATTAATGCCAAAAACCATTTCCAGTTCAAATTTCGTTTAAAGTTCGACAGTGGAAAATATTTTATTCCCTGATTTATCAGGAAAAAACAGTTGAGAGGTTATAAACCCGGATAGATTTTGATACTATCAAAGAGTCGGATATAGACTGTCCGATTCGTGATACAGCTCACTTTTAAAAATCTGGCAAGCTATCTATTATCACGTTATAGAAATCTGAATAACTCTGAACCCTTGCGCTTACGGGCGCGAGGGTTTTCTTTTGACACAAGACAACAAGAACAGGAGAGCCTCCTGTCTACCTTACATGGAGAGAACTATGTCACGACCAGCCATTATTCTGAATGAACTCGATGCTGCCCGCTTAGACACGCTGCTCGAGCAGCCCGCTTTCGCCAGCCTGCCGGTCGCTGAAGCATTAAACAATGAGCTTGATCGCGCTGAAATGCTCAGCCCTGCAAACATGCCAGCTGACGTGGTGACCATGAACAGCCGGGTTAAATTCCGCGACCTCTCTTCCAAAGAAGAACACGTGCGCACGCTGGTTTATCCTGCCAGCCTGAAAGACAGCGCAACTCAGCTGTCGGTCATGGCACCTATCGGCGCAGCATTACTCGGCTTACGCGTAGGCGATGCTATTACATGGGAACTGCCGAACGGCCAGAAAACCCATATCGAAGTCTTGGAATTACAGTATCAGCCAGAAGCGGCCGGTGAATATCATCGTTAATCATCACCATCCGTAATCATATTTAACGGGTAAAATATCTCTCTCACCTCGCTGGGTTAGCGGTTGGCTTCAGGCAAACAGAAACGGCGGATGAAAATAGGGAAGCCACATCGAACTCGCTGGCTTCCTTTTCCTACAACATCAACTTGGGAAATTCATGAACAGACGTCGTTTTCTCCGCCTCAGCGCTGCCGTTCCTTTCATTGCCTCGGCCCTTATGGGCGTTAGCCACGCTAACGCAGCAAATGAAACCAAAGACTGGAACCATTATCGCGTCACAACACAGGTTGATATTCCAGCAACCAACGAAGCGGTGCAGCTGTGGCTGCCATTGCCCGCTACCCGCTTAGGCGACTATCAACGCGCTCAAACGCCACACTGGAAGGTGTCAGACGATGGCAAGGCCAAGCTGATGCTGATAAAGCCGTACAACAGCCTAGTACTGCATGTCACTTGGCCTACCACAGCCAACCAGCATAGCGTGACCATGACGCAAAGCGTGAGCACTCGCAATCGCCATATCGACCTTAAAACTCCACCGGCTAATCCCGTTAAGCTAACGGCAGAAGAAATGGCGCTCTATTTGCAGCCAACGCGCTATTTACCAACCGATGGCATCGTGGCTAAAACAGCCAATAAAATCATTCAAGGACGCGGCGAAAACAACATCGATCGCGCCAAAATGATCTATGACTGGGTGGTGACCAATACCCAACGAGATCCCAAAACGCTGGGCTGCGGCGACGGCAACGTTAAGCAAATGCTCGACAGCGGCAACCTGTCTGGCAAATGTGCCGACATCAATGCGCTGTTTGTGGCGCTAGCACGCTCGGTTGGGATTCCAGCTCGCGATGCCTACGGCGTGCGTTTGGGCAAGTCAGACATGGGCTTTAACAGCCTAGGCAAAGATGGCGACATCACCAAAGCTCAGCACTGCCGCGCCGAGTTTTATATGGAAGGTTATGGTTGGATCCCGGTCGATCCGGCGGATGTGCGTAAAGTGATGCTGGAAGAGCAAGCCGGTGGACTACCGTTTAGCGATCCAAAGGTACAAAAAGCCAACGACTGGATGTTTGGCGGTTGGGAGATGAACTGGATGGCCTATAACCATGCCCATGACCTCAAACTGCCAGGCACCCAAGATCAGGCGGCCTACCTGATGTATCCACAGGCACAGGTCGGGGATAAAAAACTGGATAGTTTGAAACCAGACACATTTAAATACTCGATTAACAGCGTGAAACTTTAATCGTCGCGCAACGCCAATCCTCTCCTCACGCGAAGAGAGGGTTGGACGTTTACCAAATCGATTACCGCTTACCCGGCAACATGGCGCGCACCAAGTCCTTACGCAGCCAAATCGACATCACAATCACCGCCACAATATGTACACAAACCAGCGCCGTGACCGCGTTCACTAACCAATAATGCCAATCATCGACCGGATAGAGATCGATGAAATCCGTATCTTGTGCCCAGCCGGTGAGGGCAACTAGCGGCAACAAGATCCAGAACAGCCAAATCCCAATAGCACCTAGCGGATTATGGTGTAGCTCGGATGGGGAAGTTCGCGTTTTCAACTCGCGAAAATGGTTCTTCAGAGATGAAGGCGTTGGAACAATCGCAGACAAACGCGCGGGGCCTTTAGCGAACGTCAGCCCCCACAGCAAGCGCAGGATCACCAGACCTGCCACGACAAGCCCAATTCCCTGATGCCAATCGCTGCCCGGCTTGGTGACATGCAGGCGGTTAAGCAAAAAGCCCAACGCGACGCCCCAATGCGTGACGCGCACTACACTGTCCCAACGCATCCCTCGCGCCATTATTACTTGTACTTCTTATGGTAAGCGTTTCGCGTATCTTTAAATTTCTCAGCGGCAGCTTTAGCCTGCTCAAACTGGCCAGCATCAGCGAGTTTCTCAGCATCGTTGATTTGCCCAATGAGAATATCTAACCCATGGCGAAAATCAGTCATTTTCGCGCCATCAGCAGGCTCTTTTTCCAGCTTAGGCGGAGTGCCTTTTTGTGCCTCTTGAGCCCCTGCCTTCATACCCTCCAGCGCTTTCTTAAACTCTTGCGGGTTATCCGTCTTTAACGCGGTTTTATAGTTGCTGGCGATGGTATCCATAGCATCACCCACATCTTCTCCAGCTGCATAGGCTAAAGAACTCCCCATCAACATTGCCGCACTTGCCAATACCAGTAATGTTTTACGCATCTTATTTTATCCTTACGTATTGATAACATTTGCTCACGTTTATCAACATAGAGAGTAGGGGCGGGATGTGCAAGATATGAAAGAGGAATTTACGTTTATTGACGGGGTATCAACATCTCTGCGGATGACTGACCCCCTCCCAACCTCCCCCTTCGCAGGGGGAGGAGCCGATCGTGATTCTTACAGACTACACAGAACAGTCCCCTCCCCTGCAAAGGGGAGGGTTAGGGTGGGGTCTATTCCCCCGCGATCTTCATCGCTTCCAGCAGCGCCGAGCCGCACTGGATATTACTGCGCAGTTCGATGTCATCACCCATGGTGACTAGGTTCGACCACATGTCTTTCAGGTTACCGGCAATCGTCACTTCGCTAACTGGGTACTGAATTTCACCATTCTCAACCCAGAAACCCGCCGCTCCGCGAGAATAATCACCGGTTACGCCGCTCACGCCTTGCCCCATCAGCTCTGTCACTAAGAAGCCGGTGCCCATTTTCTTCAGCATATCCTCAAAGCCCAAACCTTGGCCCGCAATACGCCAGTTATGAATACCACCCGCGTGCCCAGTGCTTTGCATTCCCAGCTTACGCGCTGAGTAGCTGGTCATCAGCCAAGTCTGTAACACACCATTTTCGACAATGTTGCGTTCCACGGTGCGCACACCTTCGCTGTCAAACGGCGTTGAGGCCATTCCTTTCAGCAGATGCGGCTGTTCATTGATGGTCAGCCATTCAGGCAAAATCTGCTTACCAAGGCTATCGAGTAAGAAAGTTGATTTGCGATAAACGCTGCTGCCGCTAATCGCGCCCACGAGATGACCAAATAGCCCCGTAGCCACTTCCGCTGCAAACATGATCGGCGCTTCCATAGTCGGCAGGCGACGCGGCGCTAAACGTGAAAGCGTACGGCGAGCGCACTCCTCACCAACCCATTCCGGCGTTTTCAGCTCGTTGATATCACGCGCAATGGTGTATGCATAATCGCGTTCCATATCACCTTCATGCTCGGCAATTACGCAACTAGAAAGCGAATGACGGCTGGAGCTATAGCTTTGCAGCATACCGTGGCTGTTACCAAAAACTTTGATGCCATAGTGGCTGTTAAAGCTGCCGCCTTCGGTATTCGTAATTCGCGGGTCAAACTGCAAAGAAGCTTGCTCAGCACGTGCTGCTAATTCAATACCGCGCTCCGCATCCAGCTCTGCTGGGTGGAACAGATCAAGATCCGGCGCATCAAACGCCAGCAGCTCTTTATCTGCTGGGCCAGCAAACGGATCGGGAGAGGTGTAACGTGCAATATCCAGCGCGGCCTGCACGGTGCGCGCAATCGCATCAGGGCTCAGGTCGGTCGACGACGCACTACCTTTACGCTGCTGGTGATAAACGGTGATGCCTAAAGCACCATCGCTGTTAAATTCAACATTTTCAACTTCGCCAAAACGGGTGCTAATACTGATACCGGTGGTTTTGGTGACGGCCACTTCGGCGGCATCGGCGCCGACTTTAGCCAGTTCCAACGCCTGTGCAACCGCGTTTTCCAGCGTCTTGCGTTGTTCTGCAACCTGAGTGATTACTTTCATCAATCTGCCATAATTATCAGAAATGGATTAAACCACCGGCGCAATCATCGCCGTAGGCCGTTATGATAGGCACCTTAACGTGCCTGTTTCTAAAGCTTAGCTAGTTCTGAGTTTATCAGGAACTGAGATCAATTTCGCACAATCGCTACAACCTGATAGGATTAGCGTCTTTTTTTAAGGAATCAGATATGCAGAAGCATCCAGACGAAGACTGGTTAGACGAAGTACCCGAAAACGACATTGATAAAGACGAAGACGACGAGATCATCTGGGTCAGCAAAAGCGAGATCAAACGCGATGCGGAAGCCTTGAAAGATCTTGGCGCAGAGCTGGTTGATCTCGGCAAAAACGCGCTGGATAAAATTCCGTTGGACGTCGATCTGCGTGCTGCCATTGAACTGGCGCAGCGCATTAAAAAAGAAGGCCGCCGCCGCCAGCTACAGCTGATTGGTAAAATGCTGCGTCAACGCGACCCAGAGCCAATCCAAACTGCGCTAGATAAACTCAACAACCGCCACAACCAGCAGGTCGCTCTGTTCCATAAACTGGAACAAATTCGTGACCGTTTGATTGATGAAGGCGATGACGTGATTGCGGTTGTCTTGGATCTCTATCCACAAGCCGATCGTCAGCAGCTACGTTCGCTGATCCGCAATGCGAAGAAAGAGAAAGCGACTAATAAGCCGCCTAAGTCAGCCCGCCAGATTTTCCAATATCTGCGCGAACTGTCTGAAGAAAGCGAGTAATGGCGCCCCTGCCAGTGCATCTTTCAGCTCAGCGGATTACCGCTTGAAGGGTGCACTGTTGCAGACGTCGTTGTACGTGCGCCCTAAAGGGCTTTTTCTGCCGTATTAAAACGTAACGCCCCTTCCAGCTCCTCTTCGGCTTCTTCAAAAAGCAGAACCAGCGCGGCAAAGCGACGTTTTTTATGGCCGTTAAAATTCACGAACTCAATTTCTACCGGTAATTTGATGCCCGCCGTCACCACATCCCAGAGTGCATCAAGGTTGTTGCCAAACTCACTATCAAGAGAAAATGCTTGGCTAAACTGATGGTAAAATGCCGGAAGATCGGCAATATGATTAAAATCGAACTTAACTTTATTCATGCTGATCACTCCATTTTAGTAAAGTTGCGATAGTGATCTCGCGTTACGTAAATCAGCCCATCATTAGAGTAGATCAACCGATCGGCCTGCCGACGCCCACAACGGTAATTAATATCAGCTTCTCGCCACACCCGCTTAGCTTTTTGGGGTAGGCGTTTTTCACGATTCGAAAAACGATCGCCGCCAATCGCTTTGCCAGGGAGCACACTACATAAATTCCCCGCGCTAGGCTCCCACCCTTCCGCTCTGGCCTGTTTTTTCGTGATGTAAAAACTAGGCAATCGTTGATGTTCGCGTAAGTAGCTGATAACACGATCCTGTTTGGTGAGCTGCTCAATATCTTCTGACATCGAGGCTGATTGCTCTTCATTGCTGCTACTGCTGCTGGCGGCCTGACTATTAAGAAATGCCACCCCGCTCAATGCCAGAATAATCAGTAATCCTGTCCACAAACGCTTTGCCATACATTCTCACCCAACCATTACATAAAAGATCTAACTAAAAATAATTGCGAAAAATGAAGCACAGATGAAACCCACATTTTTATTTTAGGCCGCTTGATCCACGTGATTACGCAGAACTGAAAAATCAGCCTCGTACTTATCATAATCGCAGAATAGGGAAACACCAGTAGGTATGGACTGAACAAATAGGAAAATAGCGTAGAGTTTGTCTTATAAGGGCGAAATACGTAAACACACGCAGTTCGCCCGTTAGGATTTAGAGGTTACCGAGGTGCAACGTTTTCACTTCCATAAACTCTTCCAGACCCAGCGTGGAGCCTTCACGGCCCAGTCCAGACTCTTTCACCCCGCCAAATGGCGCGAGCTCCGTTGAGACCGAGCATTCATTAATGCCGATCATCCCGCTTTCCAATAATTCGGATACGCGGAACACGCGCGAAAGATTCTGAGTATAGAAATAGGCCGCTAAACCAAACGGCGTATCGTTGGCACGTTTGATCACTTCATCTTCAGTTTTGAAACGATAGCAGGCAGCAACAGGGCCGAAGGTCTCTTCCGATGCCATCAGCATGTCTTCGTTAGCTTCAGCAATCAGCGTTGGTTGGAAGAAATTGCCGCCCAGCGCATGGCGCTGACCACCTACAATCACTTTCCCGCCGTTTTCTAGGGCATCTTTGACGTGTTGTTCCACTTTATCCACGCCCTTCTCGCTGACCAGCGGGCCAACATTCACGCCATCATCCATGCCGTTGCCCACTCTCAGCTGACGTATTTCATCCGCCAAACGACTAATAAACGTATCGTAAATGCTGTCGTGCAGATAAATACGGTTGATGCATACGCACACTTGTCCCGCATTGCGGAATTTATTTGCCATCACGCCTTTAATTGCGGCATCTAAATCAGCGTCTTCAAAAACGATGAAAGGCGCATTGCCTCCCAACTCCATTGACACCTTTTTCATGGTTTCAGCGGCATTACGCACCAAGGTTTTACCTACGCCCGTTGAGCCGGTAAACGAAATTTTACGTACGTCTTTGCTGGCCATAATCACATCGCTGATAGCCAGCGTGTCCCCCGACACCGCGTTCAAAACGCCATCTGGAACACCCGCTTTCTGCGCCAGCGCCAGCAACGCAAAGGCACACAGCGGAGTTTCATTGGCGGGTTTAATCAAACCGGTACAGCCCGCAGCAAGCGCAGGGCCTAATTTGCGGGTTAACATCGCTAACGGGAAGTTCCACGGCGTAATCGCCGCCACTACCCCAACAGGTTCACGCGTCGCCCATATGCGCGAACCCGGTTTCACCGGTGGGATTATCTCACCGTTGGCACGCTTGGCTTCTTCAGCGAACCACTGAATAAAACTAGCGGCATAATCCACCTCACCCAACGCTTCTTTAAGCGGCTTACCCTGCTCTGCCACCATCAGTTCGGCTAAAAATGGCTTATTTTCAACAATCAGATGATACCAATTCTGTAGGATTTCAGAGCGTTGCTTGGCCGTCGTTTTACGCCATGCAGGTAATGCTTCGCTGGCTGCACGAATTGCGGCCTGAGTCTCTTTTTGTCCTGCATTGGCGACTTTAGCTACCACTTCACCTGTTGCAGGGTTAGTGACTTCATAGGTATTCGAGGCGTCCTGCCATTGACCAGCAACAAAGAAGCCGGTTTTAAAGAATTCATTTTTCTTAAGTTTTTCGTGTAATGGGTTCACTTCTGCCTCCAGAATCGCCGCGATGCTCACAAATGAGGTTCACTGTGAGTGGTAAAAAAAATGCACACCGAAGAGTATAGAGGAAGATTTTTGAGGTGGAGATAAGAAGTCGATGAATTTTAACCGGTGCTAGCGACATTCCTTATTTTAGTCAAGGAACGTTATTATTCGCCAAGCGTAAGAAATCTTAGCGCTTGGCATTAGATTTAAATCTTAGTGCGCAACTAAATCCTGCAATTTATTTTTAAACTCATAGACTTTTTTGTCTTGGTTTTTCTTACAGAATTCAACCATAGGCGGCACAGCAATAACGGCTGATTCACGCAAAGAAACAGAATCACCGCCTTTATAGTCGGTGACATCATCAAGCATAAAGAAGGCAATCGGAGCCATAGCTTTAGGATTTAGATCGAGAAATTCTTTGCAGCTCATATTTTTAGGTGTCATATCTACATTAGCAGCAAAAGTTGAGCTCAGGGGAATAAACAATGCAGCAGAGAGCGTGGCAATAAGAATTGATTTCTTCATAAAAACCTCAGTGAGTTAATGATGAGTTATTGATGAAAGAACAATACATTTTAAAATTATAAATTCAAATCAATAAAACAGTCTGTTTACATAAAGTTTATAAACCATTAATTAGATGTGGCATAAATAGATAAAAAAAATATAATTTACAACTAATATTTTATGAGTTATCTGACGAGTGTAATCCACAACCTACGCCTTTCTAGCGCCCGCCCTATAGACGATATCACCTCAGATACCTATCATATTCACTGTAACGCCAAGACACTATAAAAAAACCTGATTTAAGTTAATGTATTTCATTAACCTCTAATAAAAATAAATTCATCGTAACCAGTTGCCAAAACATGCGTATCACTACATTAGAACTGTACGCTAACGTATATGATAAACCTGTTAAATAACGCAAAGGTATTTTGTGAAGATTATATATATTTTTATTATCGGTATTATGTGCATACCCGCCCTACATTCAGACCATGAACATGGCATGCAAAAATCATCAATTACCTATTTAATTCATAAGGTTAACATAAAGGATACCACAAAGAGCATTATGAACAGCCCATTGTTAAATAATAGAAAATGCTTCACACTGACGTTGATATGTTCAACAAAACATATACACTAAAGATATTTCAACTCACGAAATAATTGCCTCTATACAAATCACCGCATAATTAAAGAAATGAAGTTTGAGCGCCATTAACATGAAGAAAACAAAACAAGATTGGCTATTACAGCTTCGCCGCTGTACATGCAAGGACACACTAGAAAAAGTTATTGAAGCTAATAATTATAAACTCAGCAAAAACGACCTTATCATTTTCTACTCTGCGGCCGATCATCGACTCGCTGAAATAACAATGAATAAACTCTACGACAAAATCCCTGCCTGTGTCTGGTCATTTGTAAGATAGCGGCTACCTGTATACATAAAACTTAAAGCAAAGGCAGCATCCTACACTTGTAGGAAAATGACTTCATTTCTCCCACCTCATCTAACATCGTTAAAAATATTACTCTCGAGGTTAAAACAAGAACACCTTCGTTGATAAAACTGAGAGCAATAATAATGTTTAATCATGTAACTAGAGTGAATCTAGCATCTAGCTTAAATATGACGTCAATCTTTTAGAGGTGATACATGAATAATAAACAAACGCTGAAATGCAATGATGGACTAGACGATGTTTACGCTTCCATTGAGTTAGCATCCTCATTACCAAAAACAAAATTCCCAGCTCAAGAACATGACCCTCGTAATATTTTTAACGCAGTGCGTGATGAATTAATGTTAGACGGCAACTCTCGTCAAAATTTGGCAACCTTTTGCCAAACCTGGGTTGATGAAGAGATTCGTGATCTGATGGATTTATCAATTGATAAAAACATGATTGATAAAGATGAATATCCACAGACTGCCGAAATTGAAACTCGCTGTGTTCACATGCTAGCCGATCTTTGGAACTCTCCAACACCTGAAACGACGCTAGGCTGCTCTACTATTGGCTCATCAGAAGCCGCCATGCTGGGTGGATTAGCGCTTAAGTGGCAGTGGCGCAAAAAGCGTGCGGCCTTAGGCCTATCGACTGATAAACCGAACCTAATCTGCGGCCCAGTACAGATTTGCTGGCATAAATTTGCCCGTTATTTTGATGTTGAACTGCGTGAAATCCCGCTGCAAGGCGACCGCCTCATTATGAGCCCAGAAGAAGTCCTGAAGCGCGTCGACGAAAATACGATCGGCGTAGTCCCCACGCTCGGCGTTACTTTCACGTGCCAATATGAACCGGTAAAACAGGTTCACGATGCCCTCGACCAGTTGCAGAAAGAAACGGGTCTGGATATCCCAATGCACATTGATGGCGCAAGTGGCGGTTTCTTAGCCCCATTCTGCGCACCCGATCTTGAATGGGATTTCCGCCTACCTCGCGTAAAATCCATTAATGCTTCCGGCCACAAATTCGGCCTTGCTCCGCTCGGGACTGGCTGGGTGATTTGGCGTGAAGCGGCTGACCTACCACAAGAACTTATTTTCAACGTTAATTATCTTGGCGGCGACATGCCAACCTTCGCGCTGAATTTCTCGCGCCCAGGCGGCCAAATTATTGCGCAGTATTACAACTTCTTGCGTTTAGGCCGCGAAGGCTATGCCAAAATTCACAATGCCTGTTATTCAACGGCCCAATACTTAGCCCAAGAAATTGAAAAACTGGGCCCATTCGAAATGATCTTTGATGGTGATTGCGAAAAAGGCATCCCTGCACTTGCTTGGAAGCTGAAAGATAACGCCTCAACAAATGGCTATACCTTGTACGATTTGGCTGACAGACTACGCAGCCGTGGTTGGCAGGTGCCAGCCTATTCCATGCCGGCTGAGCGTGAAGACCTCGTGGTTCAACGCATCCTCGTCCGACATGGCGTTAGCCGCGACCTCGGTAGCTTATTGATTGATGATATGAAACGGGCACTTGATTATTTCGAAAAACACCCAGTGAGCCATGCTCTATCAGCAAAAGAAGCCGGTGGATTTAACCACGGTTAAATTTTATTAGTTTTTCCTATGATTATTTAATCAATAACTTTATTAGATTTATATAATCTAGGCCTCCCTATATTTAATAGACAACAGCTGCCCTTTCATAACTATATTCCGTAAGGAATAGAGAGGGTAATTGTTGTTTCAAGGAAATAACAATGGCGAATATAAAAGCCTCACCGGTGACAAACCAATTATCGTTATTAGGCTTCTTTGCTATAACGGCATCAATGGTTATGGCTGTATATGAATATCCCACTTTTGCAACTTCAGGATTTAGCTTAGTCTTCTTTCTGCTGCTCGGTGGTATTTTATGGTTTATTCCTGTAGGCCTGTGTGCCGCAGAAATGGCCACAGTTGAAGGCTGGGAAGAAGGCGGCGTTTTTACTTGGGTATCTAAGACTCTCGGCGAGCGATGGGGGTTTGCCGCAATCTCATTTGGGTATCTGCAAATTGCAGTAGGCTTTATCCCGATGCTATATTTTATTTTAGGTGCTCTATCTTTCATCCTAAAATGGCCAGCGCTCAATGAAGATCCGATAACAAAAACCATTGCTGGATTAATTATCCTCTGGGCATTAGCGATTACTCAGTTCAGCGGCACAAAATACACCGCTCGCATTGCAAAAATCGGTTTCTTTGCGGGTATTTTACTACCTGCACTCATTCTGGTTGTTTTGGCCATTAGCTATTTAGCAAGTGGTGCACCGTTACAGATTGAAATGAGCACAACGACCTTCTTCCCTGATTTCACACAAATCGGAACCTTGGTTGTATTTGTTGCCTTCATTCTGAGCTACATGGGCGTTGAAGCGTCAGCAACGCACGTCAACGAAATGAAAAACCCAGGTCGTGATTACCCTATTGCGATGATACTGCTGATGATTGCCGCTATTTGCTTAAGCTCAATCGGCGGACTTTCTGTTGCTTCCGTTATCCCACATAATGACATTAACCTGTCTAGCGGTGTCGTCCAGACATTCAACGTGCTAATTTCCCATTACGGCCCCGGCTTCGAATGGGCGACTCGTATCATTGCTGCACTGCTGATGCTGGGTGTTTTAGCCGAAGTCGCGTCTTGGATCGTTGGGCCTTCACGCGGTATGTTTGTCACCGCACAAAAGGGCATACTTCCTAAAAGCTTTGCGAAAGTGAACAAGAACGGCGTACCTGTTGCATTAGTGATTTCTCAATTGGCTATTACGACCATTGCGTTAACTATTCTGACGAACACCGGTGGCGGCAGCAATATGTCGTTCCTAATCGCATTGTCATTAACAGTGGTTATATATCTCTGCAGCTATTTCATGTTGTTCTTGGGTTATATTCAATTAATCCGTAAACAGCCTGAGAAAAAGCGTGCTTTCCATATCCCTGGCGGCAAGAATTTCAAAATTCTGATTGCTGTTGTTGGGCTAGCAATTTCAATCCTTGCCTTCATTGTTTCATTCTTCCCGCCAAGTTCATTACCAGGCGGTGAGGCAAATGATGTTTACGTTGAACTGTTGGTTGTTAGTTTCCTGATTGTATTGTCCATACCTTTCATCGTTTATGCATTGCATACCAAGAAAGGGAAAACAACCAATGTGACCCTAGTACCTATCAAGTCTCACAACGCGCCAGAGGGGCATTTCTTCATGCATCCACGCGCACGTTCAACACATCACTTTGTTGTTGGCAGCGAAAAGAAAATTGATAGTAAATAGTTAGCATTTCTCCTCAGAAACAACCCCCCCCTGAAACGCCTAATTATTCATTAGGCGTTTCTTACTCTTTAGAGACTAAAATATTTCACAGTAGGGTTAACTTTATGGCCATGATTCTAAATAATGTACAAGATGCATTAGTGAACGCCTATTCCCAATTCTCACTGCTCGAGGGCGGGGAAAACGCAAACTATATTCCTTATTTAGCAAGCATCCCAAATAACGTCTCATCAATGGCTATTGTCACCGTTGATGGCGATATTCTGTCTCAGGGAGATTCTGACTTCCGCTTTGCTTTAGAATCTATTTCCAAAGTATGTTCGCTTGCCTTAGCACTCGAAGACGTAGGACCAGCAGAGGTGCAAAACAAAATTGGAGCCGATCCGACGGGGCTACCCTTTAATTCAGTGATTGCGTTGGAATTGCATAACGGAAAACCCTTATCGCCATTGGTTAACGCGGGTGCTATGTCTACCGTTAGCCTCCTTAAAGCAAACAGCAGCGAACATCGATGGGAGCGTATTCTCGATATTCAGCAACGGCTAGCTGGTGCACCGATTTCACTGTGCGAAGAACTTAATCACTCAGAGCAAACCACTAACTTTCATAATAGAGCTATTGCTTGGCTGCTTTATTCTGCCAATGCCATGTATTGTGATCCCATGGAGGCCTGTGATGTGTATACCCGTCAGTGCTCAACATTAGTTAATACCGTTGAGCTTGCGACGATGGCGGCCACCTTTGCCGCTGGCGGTATAAATCCAATGACACAGAAAAAAGTATTATCCGCAGCGAATATTCCTTTCCTGCTTGCTGAAATGACCATGGAAGGAATGTATGGAAGCTCTGGCGATTGGGCTTATACCGTTGGCTTGCCTGCAAAAAGCGGCGTCGGTGGTGGAATTCTCACAGTAGTTCCGGGTGTGATGGGAATTGCGGCATTCTCTCCACCGCTGGATGCCATGGGTAACAGCGTGCGAGGCCAAAAAATGACAGCTGCCTTCACTCAGCAATTGGGTTATAACCTGTATAAAAATCGCTAAAATCCAACGCCGCTGTTTCGCTCGCTCAATAGATAAATCGGCTGAAACAGATGAAAGAACTTGATGGCTCCATCTTCTCTCTAAATTTTGACGATTTCGATGGAGCCATTTATTTTACATAAACATTAATCATGTCGGTGAAAAACTATTAATCGCCTCTCTTAAACGATTTAGCTCAACCTCAAGCAGTTTCATTCCATGTTCAATGGCTGAATCATCAGTCTGAACCACTAAATAGTTCTCTAACTTTTCGGCTAGTTCCTGTAATTTCGCCGCACCAAGAATTTGGGCAGTGCCATTAATACGATGCATATGCATTTTGAATGCAGTCCAATCACCGGCCATTTTAGCCTCCTGCGCAGCAAGATAATCTTTATTATTTTCTTGCTGAGACTGTTCCAACATCTGCTGCATTAATTTTGGATCATTTAATGCCAGCGATCGTAGCGTCGCAATATCAATAATTTCGTCTAGCTGGTAAGTCATATTTATCGTTCCCACAGAGGCCAATGCAGAAGCCAATTGTTGTAAATTAATCGGTTTGAAAAGGCATGCGTTCATACCAATTGCAAGGCATCGATCTTTTTCCTGCGTTTGGGCATTTGCGGTTAAGCCCCAAATAACGATATCACTATCAAAACTTCGAATATGACGGGTCAAAGTCACCCCATCCATATTCGGCATATTGACATCCGTTATTACCAAGTCATAGCTATTTTCATTTATCAGTATCAGCGCGTCATTTCCATCACTCGCCTCATCGACTTTATATCCCAGCGTATCTAATTGACGACGCAGCAGCAGACGGTTAACCGGATGATCGTCAACGATCAATATTTTTAGTTTCTTGGCAGGATATACTGCGGGCTGCAGCTCAACCGAGCTAATCATCGCTTCATGAGATACCGCCGTGACCAGATCGATCGTCATCGTTGTCCCTTGTCCAACCTGACTCACCAGCCCCAGTTTTCCATTCATACGCGTCACTAATTCTCGGCAAATCAAAAGCCCTAACCCAGAGCCTGTCTGCCGTTTACCCGTTTCAGTTTGACTGTAGGGTTTAAAGAGCCGTTCCTGATCTTCTTGGCTAATGCCCGCCCCGGTGTCTGTCACTCGTAAAATCAGCTGGGTTTGGCCAGAACGCGTGGCGATGGACTCTGCACTGACCTCAACACCACCGTGTTCTGTGAATTTTATAGCATTGCTTAGCAGATTGGAGAGCAATTGCTTGGTTGCCTGAGGATCTAGACGTAAATATTCCCCTTTGACCAGTCGATTAACAAAGGTGAGTTTGAGCTGTTTCTGCTTGGCAAGACCTTCAAATCCTCTCATCACCGTCGTAATCAGCACATCGAGATTGACCCAATCTGGAGATAATTCAAAGCTCCCAGATTCGATTTTATTCATATCTAAAATGTCGCCGATCAATCCCAGCAATGACTGAGCCGTGGCGTAAGCCAGCGAAATAGACTCTTTATCTTCTTCAGGGCTTTGGTTATGTAGCGCCAGTAATTCAAGGAATCCCATTACCGCACTGACTGGCGTGCGAATCTCATGGCTCATGCTGGCTAAGAAGGTACTTTTCGCCTCATTAGCCTGGATTGCTTTGTCTTTTTCAGTTTGCAATGCACTGAGCAACTGTCGGGATTCCGTCACATCTTGCCACCCACAAATTAGCGTTGGCATAACGTTGTCAGACGGCATAACGCAAAGCGTAATCCAATGAATAATATGGCGATCCTCTCGACCATTGTTCAGCATAATGCTGTGCTCAATAACCTTATCCGGGATCAGACCATGTTGAATGTCTCGGTTGAGAACCGAAAAAATATCAGACAGTGGGTTACGACTATCAAACAAAGATGTAGAGGTCACATTTTTCTGGTCAGTTGAAAAAAACGACATAAAAGCACTGTTATAGCTTTGAACTTCACCATCAAGAGAAATGGTATAAACCGGTATGGGGATCGAATTAGATAATGTTTTTCTAAAGCTGAGTTGATTCTCTAAATCCGCCTGAGATTGTTTTCTCATACGAACTTCCCGTGATAGGTATCCACCCCATAACAAGAAACTCAAAATAATAAAAATAGACAGTGTAATGACAATATAAAATTGCTTGTTATATAGATGCCAAGTGTCAATTTTTATATCTGGTAGCTTAACCCATTTTGAGGAAATAAATAATATCGATTTTGGCGGGATATTATCTAACGCTTTATTCAATATCTGCTTTAACTCTTGATCCCCACGCGGGATAGCAAAACTGACTAAAGCCGGCGCTTCATCCGCCATGATCTCATATTTGAGTTGATTTGGATAATAGTGGTCTATCATGTAACGAGCGGTTAGCTGCGTTGATATGACAGCATCAACTTTTCCCTCAGCCAAAAGATTGAGTCCAATGCTGGTATTTTCGACCTGCACAATCTTGATCCCTGGATATTTGGTAGGCAATTTTTCCGTAAGTATATGCATAGTAGTCACTGCTACTTTCATACCCGGCAACAGCTCAGCTTTGCTAGAAGAAGCTCTCACTACGATAGCAAAAGGCGTCGTAATAATGGGATGAGTAAATGAAATTAACTCCTCACGGCTAGGACTATATGTTGCCGTAGGGAGTATATTCCAATCACCGTTTAGCATTTTATCAACCATTTCGGTATTGGAATTAGCCGTCACCGTTTCAAACTCTAAGCCCGTCTGCAAATGAATAAGATTGAGGATATCGCCTGTCACACCTCTGATTTCATTATTCTCATCCAAGAGTGTAAACGGCGCATAATACGGATTAATTAATACTTTAAGTTTGGGATGTTTCTCTAACCAACGCTGTTCCTGAGGGGTTAGTGATAAAGGTTTCGTCAAAAGCGCAGGATTACCGCTCTCTAGCCACGGCTGAGAGATATGATTAGTAATAGGATTTGTCAATCCTGCTAAAAAATTATTAATAATAGGGATTAGAGGCGATTGCGTATCTAGAGCGATAAACTGATTATGTATCGGTGATGTACGCCAGAATTTTATAATACTTAATGACTGATGGAAATCACGCATTATAGTCGTGCCACTGGCAAGATTATTACCAATGAAATAGTTGCTTTTTCCGTTATATAACGAGGCGAGCGCTTGATACGCAGTCTCATAGTGAAGAATTTTAGCATTCGGAAATGAAGCTTTTACAAACTGTTCGCTAGGATAACCCTCTGCAATAGCAATGGTTACCGGACTATCCGTATGTAGCGGTTGCATAACATTTTTTTGCGTGGTGACTAAGGCTGGATAGGCGCTTACCATTGGCAAAGATGCAATAAATGGTGCCACGGCATTAAAATTTGTTCTAAGCGAAGTCAGCACTAGATCAGCTTTACCTGTTTTGACTGCATTCAAAGCAAACTCTTCGCTTTCATAGCGGTCAATTTTAACGTTGATACCCAACGCTCTCTGCAACAAAGACAGATATTCAGCATTCATCCCACGGAAACGACCAGAGGAACTATCCAACATCAGCGGTGGCGACTCAGGGGAATAGACAGCCACAACTAAGGTTTTTTTCTTCGCCAGCCACAACTGCTCAGCAGTGCTCAATTTGAGATTAGGGAGCATGGGCCCGCTATTACTGAAAATCTCAAGCCTTATGGGTTCTTTACCAGCAATTGCACCCTGAGCAACGAATAGCGTTCCAATGAAAAACAGAGTAAATCTGAGCAAGCGTTGCAGCATAAAATCAGCCAATTTTATTTCTATTTGATAAATTAAATAATTCCATCAGGGACTTACACTCCAGTTTTTCCATTAGACGACTTTTGTAGGTACTTACTGTTTTACTGCTAATATTCATCTCAGTAGCAATATGCATGTTATCCACGCCATTTAAAATATAGCGCATAACTTTGATTTCTTGTGTTGATAAGGAATCCAGCTTTTCTTGCTCTGACGTTAACTTACCAACAAAGCTATCCAATGAAAAAGGAAAATAACTATAGCCATTACGCGCAGCCTTTACCGCCGCCACAATATTAGACATGCCCTTTTTCTTGCTCACAAACGCGTTTGCCCCAGCATCAGCGCTACGCTTGCCATAGAAGCGATCGTTTTTAGCAGAAACCACCACGATAATGCAGCTATTTTGCTGTCGTCTTAGCTTCTCGACAACTTCGATTCCGCTCAGAACAGGGATATCAATATCGACCACGACAATATCCGGCTGCATTTCTTTAATGACCTGCAGAGCTTCCGCGCCATCTCCTGATTCAGCAATCACGTTGATGTCATCATTTTCCAGCAAATTTCTGATTGCCACTCTCGCCAGAGGATGATCGTCTATAATTATAGCGCTAAACTTGTTATTTTCACTCAACATTGCTACCTCAAAAATAAGCCGTACTGTATTGATAAATATAGAGGAAAACCTCAACAGCGATTTCAGCAATGGCGAAGGCCATAACGTTTTTCGTGATGAGAGCCCTATCACTTTTATTGATGTAGACAACCTTGAACACGCCTTATCGGCTCCAGCTTTGCGAGGGAGGGTTCATTGATTGCAAACAAGAAGCACGCTACAACGTCATCTTATAAACAAAAGAATAGTAATATGTTCTCGATAGCGCGAATGTAGAATTGAGTTGATTATATGCTAATAAAATAAACAGTAGCTAAATGAAACCATTAGTTTATATATTCCACATGATTAATTTTATTTGTTACCCACTGCTTGGGGCTACATTATTCCCTCATATATCTTATACATACGCCACCTGATACCTACAAACGTAGGACGCCACCTACCCATAAAAAACGCTGAGTCTTATATATTTGCATTACTGCAACAGTTATAGTTTTCTACATAAACTTCATTCACACACTTTTAATCCACCTCTAATCAGAACGACATCTGTTTATATTAGTGAGAGTTTAATATAGGCCCCACCGTAACTAAAAATATTAACACTCACTTAAATAACGTTGCTCAACCTAATATTTAATTAAACAAATAGGAACCGTTAAGGTTATATATATGGCAATTGAATCAGATTCACATAAGGTAGGTCTCATACCTGTAACTTTAATGGTTTCAGGTAATATTATGGGGTCAGGTGTTTTTCTCCTTCCTGCAAACCTAGCATCCACGGGCGGCGTTGCTATTTATGGTTGGCTGGTCACCATCATTGGGGCTTTAGCGCTATCCATGGTGTACGCAAAAATGTCCTCGCTGGATGCCAGCCCTGGCGGATCTTATGCCTATGCTCGTCGCGCTTTCGGCCCATTCATTGGATATCAAACTAACCTGCTGTATTGGCTAGCCTGTTGGGTCGGTAACATTGCCATGGTTGTTATCGGCGTTGGCTATCTCAGCTACTTCTTCCCTGCGCTAAAAGACCCCATGATCATGACGCTGACCTGCGTTTTAGTTCTCTGGTTCTTTGTTATTTTGAACATTATCGGCGCAAAAATGATAACGCGCGTGCAGGCTGTAGCAACGGTGCTAGCACTGGTTCCTATTCTGTCAGTGGCTATTTTTGGCTGGTTCTGGTTCAGCGGCGATACCTATATGGCCGCATGGAACGTCAGTGGGAAAGGTACGCTGGGCGCCATTCAAAGCACCTTGAACGTTACGCTATGGTCATTTATCGGCGTAGAGAGCGCGTCCGTTGCTGCTGCCGTGGTAAAAAACCCGAAGAAAAACGTCCCAATTGCCACCATTGGTGGTGTACTGATTGCCGCCGTTTGCTACGTACTCTCGACCACCGCCATTATGGGTATGATCCCGAATGCAGCGCTGCGTGTTTCAACCTCTCCGTTCGGTGATGCCGCGCGTATGGCATTGGGTGAAACCGCGGGCGCTATCGTGACATTCTGTGCCGCAGCCGGTTGCCTTGGTTCATTAGGTGGCTGGACATTACTTGCCAGCCAAACCGCTAAAGCAGCCGCTGACGATGGTCTATTCCCACCAATCTTCGCTAAAGTGAATAAAAAAGGTGTTCCGGTACAAGGTCTTATTGTGATCGGCATTCTGATGACAATATTCCAAGTCGCTTCGATATCGCCTAATGCAGCTGCGCAATTTGGTATTGTCTCTTCAGTTTCCGTTATTTTTACCTTAGTACCTTATCTTTACACCTGTGCAGCGCTCCTGCTTGTGGGACACGGTCACTTAGGAAATCAAAAAGGGTTATTTGCGTTTATCACATCGGTTGCCTTTGCTTATTGCATATGGGCTGTTATTGGCTCCGGCGCACAAGAAGTCATGTGGTCGTTTGTTGCGTTAATGGTCGTAACCGCACTCTACTCTTTAAATTACAACCGAACACACAAAAATCCATTCCCGCTGGATGTTCAAGCTTAATAACAACACTAAGTGGCCTAGTTATCACTAGGCCACAAAAAGTTATTTAATAGTTTATTTAATTAATAGATAGGACTAAACATGATTGAATTAAATCATCTCAAAAAACGTAAAGTACTAGTGGTAAATAGTGATATTAAAAATAAAAACACTGCTAATGGGCAGTCCATCTATAATTTAATCGAGGCTCTAGAAGAAAGGAACCTCTCGGTTATCGTTGCAACAACCTATAACGATGGAATAGCGAGAATTACCTCTGACGCCTCTATTTGCTGTGTATTCGTAGATTGGACCTCTGAAGAGGATAATGCTGATTCACACAGCCAAGCATTAAAATTGTTGCAAGAAATTCGCCGTCGAAATAAAACAGTGCCGGTATTATTGATGGCAGAGCATGCCTGCCTCGAGACGCTAACGCTCGAAACAATGGAGTTAGCGAATGAATTTATCTGGATGCAAGAAGACACCGCAGAATTCATCGCTTCGCGCAGCATCGCGTTAATCAAAAAATATTTCGACCAGCTATTACCACCTTTCACAAAAGCCTTATTCAACTACACCAACGGCTCGCCTGAATATTCATGGGCAGCACCCGGTCATCAGGGCGGTGTTGCGTTTACCAAATCGGCGGTTGGTCGTGAGTTCCTTGATTTCTTCGGTGAAAATCTTTTCCGTACCGATACCGGAATTGAACGTGATTCGCTCGGTTCGCTGCTCGATCACAGCGGCCCAATCAAAGACTCCGAAGCCTATGCTGCCAGAGTATTTGGTGCCCACCAAAGCTATTCCGTTCTGAATGGCACATCAGGTTCTAACCGTGCCGTCATGTCAGCCGTCGTTGGGGAGGGCCAATTTGCGCTATGTGACCGTAACTGTCATAAATCTATCGAGCAAGGGCTGGTGATGACCGGCGGGGTCCCGGTGTTCTTCATTCCAACACGTAACCGTTTTGGCATCATTGGGCCGATCCCTAAGTCACAGTTCCAACCAGAATCTATCCAGCAGAAAATCGATGCGCATCCGCTGAAACAGCTTGCCGTTGACCCTAAGCCGGTTTATTCCGTGGTCACCAACTGTACTTACGACGGTATGTGCTACAACGCTAAACAGGCTCAAGATCTTCTGGCTGAGAGCGTCGATACTATTCATTTTGATGAAGCTTGGTATGCCTATGCACGTTTTAATCCACTCTATCGCGATCGTTTCGCGATGCGTGGAAATCCTGCAGAGCATGACGCAGCCGGTCCAACGGTATTTGCTACGCAGTCTACCCATAAGCTTTTAGCGGCGCTTTCTCAGGCTTCCTACATTCACATTCGTAATGGCAAAAAACCCATTGAACACTCGCGTTTCAATGAGTCTTACATGCTGCAATCCACCACCTCACCGCTGTATGCCATTATCGCGGCCAATGAAATTGGTGCAGCCATGATGGATGACCAACAAGGTGAAGCGCTGACTCAGGAAGTGATTGATGAGGCAGTAGATTTCCGTCTTGCACTCGCAAAAGTTCACGCCGCCTTTGCCGCTAAAGGGGAATGGTTCTTCTCTCCGTGGAATGCGCCAGACGTGATTGATGCTGAAACGGGCAAAAAAGTGCCGTTCATGAGTGCGTCTAAAGAACAGCTAACCACCGATCCTGAGTGCTGGGTGCTTCGTCCGGGCGAAAACTGGCATGGTTTTGAACAGCTGGAAGACGATTGGTGCATGCTCGACCCAATCAAAGCCGGCATTTTAGTACCAGGCATGGGCGACGACGGCGAGATGCAGGAAACCGGTATTCCTGCCGCTGTTGTAACCGCATTCCTGTATCAGCACGGCATCGTTCCGTCGCGCACTACAGATTTCATGGTGTTATGCCTGTTCTCCGTGGGGATCACCAAAGGCAAATGGGGAACATTAATTAACGTTCTGATCGAATTCAAAAAACACTACGACAGCAATACGCCACTGTCAGTCTGTCTGCCTGACCTTGCCGCCTCTCATGCTGAGAACTATGCCGGTATGGGCATGAAAGATCTGTGTGATGAGATGTTTGCCTACATGAAAACCAGCCAGATGGATAAGCTTCAGGCAGCCGCCTTCAGCCATATTCCAACGCCGGTTAAACTTCCTCGCGCCGCATTCCAAGATCATATGGCCGGACGCTGCGAATTACTGTCGCTTGATAAACTTGCAGGGCGTATTTCCGCCGTTGGGGTGATCCCTTACCCGCCGGGTATTCCGATTGTGATGCCAGGCGAAAGCTTCGGCACCACTGAGCAACCATGGCTGCAATATATTTATAGCATTGCGAAATGGGGCAAAAAATTCCCAGGTTTCGAAAAAGAGCTTGAAGGCGCTGAGCTGAAAGATGGCCAATATTATATATGGGCACTAAAAAACTAAGTCGCTCTGTAAAATAACCTATAAAAGAGATTCTTAATGAATCTCTTTTATTTCATTTCAATTAACCCCTCGTGATTTTATGAAAAATTCCATGCAGAAACTTATATGCAGAAATTAGCGACTAAATACATCAAGTTCCATTCAGCAAAAGCGATCGGTTTAGTTGTTATTATTCTGTCCCTAACGGGTTGTTCCTGTGCACCATCAATAGTTCTGTTTGGCGCATCTTTTCCTGACTGGCTGATATGTTCAGGCATTGGCGTTATTGCTATGACACTCATGCACACAATGTTAAGGAAAGGCGAACACCAGTGCTGGCTTGAGCCTGCCGTGATTGTCTATCCCTGTGTTACCGCTCTCAGCGCAATGTTGACTTGGTTGTTGTTTTTTACCCATTAAGAGAAATACAGAATGTCCCTTAAGAATAAGTTTTATATTTGCTTGCTCGTATTTTTAACGTTAATTGCGCTATGCATTGTGATGTTAAAGATCGATGAAGCTCCACAGACTGACGATGCATATATCTATGCCGATACCATTAATGTGGTTCCTGTAATTGAAGGGCATATAGTGACGATCCCCGTCAAAGATAATCAGCTGGTTTCCAAAGGCGATCTGCTGTTTAAAATCGACCCAAGACCCTATGAGCATGCCATTGAATCTGGTACCGCTCAGCTTGCTACCTTAGATGAACAAATAAAGCTCGCACAGCGAACCATTGATGCCCAGCAATACAATGCTCAGGCCGTTTCAGCGAAAGAAGCCAGCGCCAAAGAGAACTACCTGCAGGCACTCAGCACTTATCAACGTATATTGGCGCTTCAAGGCAAGGGATATGTTTCCGCGGAAGAGTTTGATCAAGCTAGAACGGCAAAAAATAGCGCCGAGGCTATGTATAAAGCCTCTCGCAGCGAAGTAGAACAGGCCAAATCAGCGGTAAGCAGCGTAGATGCACTCATTGCACAGCGTAAGGTTGTTTGTGTGGACATCGCAAAAGCCCAGTTAAACCTTGAATACAGTGAGATTCGTGCGCCTTTCGATGGTCGAGTAACATCTCTAAATACCACGATTGGGCAGTATGCCTCGCCGCAGCAGCCGGTAATGACGCTCATTGATACCCAAGCATGGTATGTGGTGGCTAATTTTCGTGAAACCGACCTAAAAAATGTCTGTAATGGCGTTCCCGCGCGCATATACGTCATGGGCGATACCGGTAAATCCTTTAGCGGCAGCGTTGATTCCATAGGCTACGGCGTATCTCCTCAAGATGGCGGCGTGAGCAACGGCCTCCCGTCAGTAGCACGCACCATCAACTGGGTGCATGTATCCCAACGCTTTCCTGTCAAAATTCGCGTCGATAACCCAGAACCTGCGCTATTTCGCGTTGGTGCCTCGGCGATTGCCATCGTCTATCGAGATACCGCCCCCTAGAGGAAATCAGAATGAAATCATTTGACCTCTTCGTCTCTCGATTTTATCAGGGGCTTGGGTTTTATCCGGGCCGAGCAAACCAGATCCTGCGAACCACCGTGGCCTGTATCATTGTGGTTATTCTCAGCCAAACGTTACAGATCCCCGATCTAGCGCTATCACTTATCGTGGTCTTTTTTGTCACCCAAACCAATATTGTAGTAACCAAGCTCACCGGCCTGTTTTTTATTATCTCTATCGCGCTGGCCGTAGCAACGTCGCTGTTAATTTTAAAAATAACCTGGGACGTGCCTTTTTTACGCATTTTACTGGCATCATTGGTGGCCTTTATTAGTCTATTTATGATGCGAGCCTCAAAGTATGGCGTGATATTCTACTTAGTCGCTCTGATCGTTATTTTTTCACAAAGTTTTGTTGATGTGAGTTCAGATTCAGAAGAGATCATCAGAAACATTTTATGGGTATGGGTGGCGATGAGCTATGCCATTGCAGTTACTCTCATTATTAATGCTTTATTTCTTCCCTCAGAGCCCGAGAAATTACTCAATAAAACGCTTATATCGCAACTTAACCATATAGCGGACCTCTTAACTCCTGACAATGAACTCAAGAGAAAAGAAAATACCCTCGCCTCTATTGGTCAAGATTTACAATCGCTGTATAAACTTCTGCAATATACCAAATCCCGCGATCGATTAAGTTCCAGCGATCATACGGCGCAATTAGCGATGGTAACAATGGTTTCTGAACTGCGCTCTCTTTCGTGCCATTTGCCAGTGGAGATAATTAACCAAAAATCCCGTGATACAGCCTTAAGGATTAAGTCTGTTTGTGAAGTTATGATAGCTAGTTCAAAAAATCACTCAGCACCTTTTACGCCAGATGCTATTAATACGAATATAGGAGATACAACCCTACGTGAAATGGCAAAGGTGATAAATAATTACGATCAAAATAAAAATGTCTCTTACGACAATAGCCCGAGCCAAAAGAAAAATTTCTCATTCTTCGTTCCTGATGCATTCTCAAATAAAATCTATGTTACCTATGCATTAAAAACATTACTTAGCGCGTTGATTTGCTATATTTTTTATACCGCCACAGACTGGTTTGGTATTCACACCATCATGCTAACCTGCCTCGTTGTTGCCCAGCCAAGTTTAGGCAAAACACAGCGAAAAATCACGCTACGTTTATTAGGTGCTATTGCTGGAAGTATTGCGGCACTGATTGCCATTGTTTTTATTCTGCCAAATTTAACCACGCTATTTGGGCTGCTATTACTTTCAGCGCCTATTTTTATGCTTTGTTCATGGGTTGCCACTGGCCCAGAGAATATTAGCTATGCTGGCATCCAAATGCTGCTGACCTTCTCACTCGCCGTTCTCAATGGTTTTACGCCGGTCAGCGATCTCACCGAAGTACGCGACAGAATTGTCGGCGTCATTTTAGGCATTATTATCGCTGGGCTGATTCAAACCTTAATCAAGCCCGAAAGAAATGGGGAAGTATTGCAGCTTAAGCTCGCTGGCCTAATGGACTTAATGAAAACCAGCCTATCCATGAAAAATGCTACCGAAGATAAACGAGGTGCATTAATGCTAAGCTTTAAAGAGTGTGAGGATTTAGCCACCGAGATTGCCCTTGAGCCCACTTGGATGAAAGCAGAAGGTTCCCATGATGGGACTTGTCAGAAGTTACAGGAGGTTATGCAACAGGCAAAAAGCATGCTGATCAATACTGATGCGGTGGTGCTTTGGTGTCAGCAAAACGCGCCCGTTAACCCCGAAATTGGATGTTTTATCCAGCAAAATGTAGAAAATATCGGCGTTATAGTTAAGCGCCTAAAAACGGGGGAGAAAAACGATAATCTTACCGAACCTGATTTACCAGAGGATTTATCTAAAAATACATCGGCTATGCTGACGTTGCTCAGTGATTCGATTGAGGATTTTTGTAATGGTATCAAAAAATTATAATATTGAATTTTGAAGTCAGATCTAATTAGCGTTTTTATGTAAAAATCCACCTCTTGAAGAGGTGGCTTTAAATGGGGCCCCCTAAAAGGGGGCCTTGTTCGTTTTAATCCTGTAATAACGCCATTTGCTGTTCGTATTCTTGGTCTTTCTTATCCTGATGCCT
>Ga0308172_1000200_pt1 | contig 104960 bp, 93 predicted proteins | sample PhyGR2_FD_202134 | JGI IMG/M metagenome (GOLD analysis project Ga0308172, IMG submission 202134) | Phyllosphere microbial communities from UC Gill Tract Community Farm, Albany, California, United States - DLSLSG.R2 | ecosystem: Host-associated > Plants > Phyllosphere > Unclassified | place... | reverse complement strand
GGCGTGAAACATTCTCAGCGAGGATCAAAGATGCGTACACCGCATCTGGTGCCACTTTCAAAGCAGGCGCTGGCGATCCTGAAGCAGATAAAGCAGTTCTGTGGCGAACATGAGCTGATTTTTATTGGCGATCACGATCCGCGTAAGCCCATGAGCGAGAACACGGTAACCAGATTGTTATCGGCGATGGCATCTTCCAGGCTGTAGTTGGCGGTAGGGATACGTCCTTCACAACCGAACAGGCCGAAAGTGGTTTTACTCACCATGTCGATCGGCGTGGCCGTCAGGCCAATCTGGAGGGCATCAAAATACTTAAACAGATCGCCGTAGACGTTGTAGATAGAACGATGGGATTCATCTGCGATGATCAGATCGAAATAACCGACATCGAAATGGTCGATGATTTTCATCATGCCGGGATAGGTAGCGATGTAGATTCTGGCATTCTGCCTGTCTGCTTTCTTCGATTTCCCAACTACATACAACGGCTCATTGGTAAATTGACTAAAGGCATTCGCCGCCTGTTTGCGTAGCTCTTTGCGGTCACAAAGAAACAGGACGCGTTTTACCCAGCGGGCATCAATCATCAGTTTGCTTAGCGCAATTGCCACGCGGGTTTTGCCTGTACCAGTCGCCTGAACAATTAACGATTGTCGGTACTTGTTGGTAAACCGTTCGCTGACGCGGGCAATGGTTTCAAGCTGATACAAACGTCCGGCAACTGCCTTACCTTCGTTGTCTTTTACGTGCGGCACACTGTTCAGTGGCAGACGGGTTTCACGCTGCTGAATAAGATATTGCAGGCTTTCCTTGCTGTAGAAGCCAAATACCCGACGCGGAGGATAACCATGAGTTTTATGATCGTCCCACAGCCAGATGTCGTAGCCGTTGGTGTAGAAGATGACCGGACGCTGACCATATTCTTTTTCCAGCCAGTCTGCATACAACCGGGCCTGAATTCGCCCTTGCTCGGCATTGACGCTGGTTTTTTTTGCTTCCACCACCGCCAGCGGTTTATGTGCCTCATCCCACAAGACATAGTCCGCATAACCGTCACCGGTCGCGGTAGGCTGTTCTTTAACGGGGTGTTCCTGCGTAACCTGATCGGTATTGTTAAGCTCTTCCCCTACATTCCAGTCGGCGGCAAGCAGGCGAGAATCAATTAGGCGGCGGCGGGTTTCCGCTTCATCAATAGAGAGGATATCGGCAACATGCTGGTTGCGAGCTCTGGCTTCATTCAGGCGCTGGGTGAGGTGTTCGGCCTTTTCCTGCTCTTGCTGTAGTGCGCGTTGTAACGCCAGTTCACGCTCACGGCTTTCATCTTGAGCTCTGATTGCATCTTCCAGACGTTTTTCATCTGCACGACCTGAAGATTGCGTTAATGGAGGAAGAGAAAATTTGGGGCAGTTATCAACATTACCGTGGGCATAACGAACATACAGCCAAACTCCCAGTAAATACGCTTCCTTTAACAGCCAGTAAGTATCTTTAGCTTTGATTCGTCCGCCGTGCGCGGCGCGGTTGCCGTGGATACGCAGCGCATCCATTTTCATGATAATGGCTTCCGGCATCATGCTGGTGAAGACATCGGCGTTCATTAAATCATACAGATTTGCTTTGATGCCTTCAGGCAGCCGTTCCTGACGATATAACCAACGCACCATCAATTCGGTGTAGTTGCGAAGCTTAACCAGACTGCTTTCCGGGTCGGTATGAACGTAACGTTCCGCCATACACGCGAGTTCCGCCAGTTCGGGCCACTGGCTGCGCAACATTTCAAAGTTGAGAGACTGCTCCATCAATCATCGCCTTATGTCGTGAATACAACAGGATTTCTGGAAAGAATATCACACTAAATTGGCTGGCGAAGTGAGTCGGATGACATAGAGTGGCTATGAACTAACTGACGTAACAACTTTAATGAGATCAAGTATCTATTAATTACAGTCAATAGCGTAATTTTTTTATACCGTGGGCAAAGAACAGCCCTAAATACAGTAACGTTTCAGGAGCATTTCACCATTATGACTACTCTGGTTTTTTTCCTATTCTCATGCGGATGAAGCATAATGCAATGAGCTAGAGAAACATCTGTCCCCGCTGAAGCGAATGGGGAAAATCATCACATGGCACGATCGCCGAATCGTTCCTGGTCAAGTGTTTGAACATCAGATCGACCACTATTTTTCGCAGGCAGATATTATCCTATTGCTAATTAGCAGTGATTTCATCGCTTCTGACTATTGTTATCTGGTGGAGATGACCAACGCACTGGAGCGGCACAAAAAGGCGAGGCGTGGGTCATTCCGGTGATTTTAAGAGAGTGAGTCTGGCATCAGTTGCCATTCGGCAGCATCATGGCAGCGACAATCGACGATAGCCCGGCTTCGCATCACTCTGCTTTTATGTGGATTTTGAATGTTGTATTTTACATACAAAAATACGAGAAAATGACAAAAGTGAGGATGCAATCAACTTCACTCAGGCTAACAAATCATAGACAGTTGATTCCTAGTAAAAATATATTATGCATATTTACATCTGTACGAACACCGGGAAAGATGAAATGAACAATAACGACAATGTTCCTGTAAACCCAGTTCTGCCGTCGGAGGAGCATGACGGTAATACTTATTCAGAGAATATTCCCCTACCCGGGCATCAAACCCATACTTTCAATCCTGCTGCAGCCATAGACACGCCACTATTCAGGGCTCTAAATCAACTGGGAAAATTATCATCTGCCCGTTCCCCAATCTTTACGTCACTGGCAGAGCTGAACAAATTTCCTGTCTTTCAAGCAATAAAAAAACAACAAACAATGCTGGATGCGATTAAGTTACCCGAGGTAATGAATGTGGTAGCCAACTCACAAGCATCCAGGATCATCGATAGAATTAACTCTTTCAACCACTCTTACGACCGCACCTTCAAATCACTTGCGAGGCAGGCAATTCCTGCCATGGATGTACTAAACCGGATAGTGCGAGATTACCGGATTGAATCCCGAATCAACTATCTTTTTAACTCCTGGCCCGCCTCTCCCTCAGGTCAACGCGCTAGACAGTTCATAGAACAATTGCAAAAAATAAACCAGCGAGCTCTACCGCTGGATAACATTTTCAGGGATGTTATCAAGCTAGGGAAACTGGAACCATCCCAGTACGAACTGGCGTTCCAGTACTGGGAAGAGGCATTTTCACGGCTCGCTCAGCAAGCTGAAGATAACGCGCCTTCGCCTCGGACTGAAATCCTATCCTCATATGACAACGGAGGTTCTTATGAGGAACAATCCTCGACAGCCGGTTTTTTGAGTCTTCTCAGCACCCAGGCACTGGTCGACGGATTCAAAAAATTACCTGTCCCCCTACAGGCATTCATTTGCTGGTTCTTTTATCAGGTAATTGTCAGCATGGTTGAGGACAGTATAAAAGCAGCTGTGCTTGATGGTATTAATGAAGTGAAAACTGAATTCACATCCCCTGCAAAGCCAAAGATATTACGCAAAAGTACTATTGTTGCCTCTCATCCGGACTTTAACTGGGAGCAGCTGAATCACTTCCGCCTTATCACCGGTACGAATGTCAGGCTCAGACTCTCGCCGACAATGAACAGCGAAACTGTTGAAATGCTTAATAAAGGCACGGTGGTTGCGATCATGGATACGCAGGGCAGACAATGGCTTTACGTTCAGGTCGATGTTGATGGAGAAAAAATCTACGGTTGGATAAACCGCTCTTACACCAGCAGACTCAGGAACTGAACAGAAAAAAACTTCTCAGACAGGAATAAGACGAAAATCGATATTCAGCACCTGCTAAATTAGCTGGCGGGATAAAATGCTTGGCTGTAGTCATTATCCATAACACCTGCGCTTGCAGATAACGGGTACTGAGACTGATATACTGAATGATTATGTAATGCTGTCTTACAAGGCTCAGGGCCTGCCAAAGCTAAAAATACTGACCGGCGAAAGTATAGAGTTCTACAGCAAAATAGAACAAAAAATAATTATTAATATTTAGTGTTCATCAATACTGAATCGCTAAGATTTGTCGCTAAAAAGCGCGCTTTCATCAAAACTTGGTTCTGTCTAGGATATAGCTGCCCGGATGGGTGAGAAAATGAATCATTAAATAATAACTTTTATTTTACCGGTTCATCACTCTAGCACGTGCTAATGCCTCATCGAGTCTGCTGTGTACATAGGCAGGTACTTGGGGCAGATGTGCCTCTATTTTGGATAATTCCCTAGTATGGTAGCAAATAGTGCGGCTAGAAAGATAAACAAGCAGTTCAGCTGTTTCTGTAGGAAATAGTGTTACCAGTTCACTGTCACACAGTTTGTAAAAAATATGGCTGTGCTAGCAGTAGATGTAAAGGTAATGGAAGGTTGTATTGTGCTCACCGCGCTACAGGAGAGCGAACTGATGCAGTATCTGCGGCAGGTGTGCAAACTGTCGGCGCGGAAAAAAAAGCAGGTGCAGGAGTTTATTCAGGTTATATCTGGTAAATAGAAAGTCGTCTGAATGAAAAGCCGCTCCCGACATCGTATCGGGAGCGGTTAACTATCAGGAAGCGATTACTTCCACCAGCCATCCGTTGCCCAGATCTCTACGCTGTTGACCAAATTTATTTCCTTACAGGCCAGTGCCATATTACCTGCCTGAAAAAATTCATCGCTGGCTTAGAAATTATTCCGCTTTGATACAAAGTTAACGCGCCAGCAGTAAGTTTCTTAATCGAAATGCCTTGTATCCCCGGTCATTTGTCCCAACAACTGATGACCTTGCTCTGATACACGATAACGTGGTCTCGATGAGCTTTCGTTATAAATAGCATCGACCATCCCCTCATTCATCAGGTTGGTTACTATGTTCGCAACATTACTAAATCCTGGAATATCCCTTGTAGCAAGGGTGCGATCCAGTATGATGCATGTCCAGTCTATGTCTTTTTCTGCCATGACTTTCAATACATTAAGTTCGGTATTCGTTATCTTCATTTCAGTGCACACGGGTGGAATAAATCACCGTCTTTAAGTTTAAAATCTTCCAGCGTTGCCGTATGGGCATTGTTCCATATATCATAACCTGCAACACCGTCTGGTTCACCTGCTTCCCACCCCAGGTTACAGTAACGCTGATATTCCCGACATTCATGAGTGTAGTAGTTTAAATCCACTTGCTCAGGGAGGATTTCTCTTTTCGCGATGCTTTCATTTTGCCTACTCTTGAAGCAGATAATCTTTCAGAGAAATTATAAAGTGTTCCACTTACATGCAGCGCTAATTTATAGCTTCTCGTTAGCGCTTGTAGCAATTTAGCGAATCAGAAAGACAGTGGCTAATAATAATCTCACTACCTTATGATTGTGTAGAATATCTAAGGCAGATCAATTTCTTTTCATGAAGAGGCATTATGATAAATAACGATCTTGAATAAATTTCTTGAAAGAAAGGGAGCCAGAAATGGCATTAAAAGGAAAGTTCACTGTTAATGATGCAGATTACTCCCCTTTACTTATGTATGGAATAGGCACGTTTATGGCGTACTCTGGTAACAGGGAATATCGCAATCGTGCAGGATGTATTGCAGTCCCGGACAATGGGCCGATACCTGATGGGTTATATCACATCGTTAAACGCCCACTGGGTGTCTCTTTAGGCTGCATCACATTGCAGCACAGAACTGATTTCATCGCGATTCGGCAGGCTTTACTCTATACACCACAAGTAAATTTACCTAATGGGCTAATCTCTTATGGAACAATTGAGGTGGTTTTAAATGGAAGCAAAACGTGTCCCGGCGGGGTTTAGAATCCTTATCGCAGTGTCCTTGTTTGTCATTACTTTTCTTGTTGCAAGGCCATCAGATCCCTCGACAGAGGGAGAGCAGAAGTTTTGGACAGCGTTAGCAAAGCTATTCAATCAACGTGATATTGAGGGGTTTGTGGGGGTGGCGCTATTAGTCATCTGTACAGGGGTAACGCTCATCGTTTATCAGATCATCGTCAGAGTGATTGAGAAGAGAGTTAATAAGAGATGATTTTTCTGATGAGTAAAACCTTCATGGTAACCAGCACACTGTTTTTCTCACGAATAACTTTGTTTTCATCCATGAACTGGGCTCATGTAGCAACATCTTGCTTTATCAGAAAATCGTAACAGGGAAGGAGCGGTAAACATGAAAAACAGAATGTGGCTGGGAGCTCTATTTCTCTTAACGGGATGCCCTGGGCCGGGCGATCGAATGGTGGAGCGTGAATCTGCGACGGCATTTCTGAAAGATAGTCAGGTTTGTGTCGTGTCGCCACTGGCACCACAGGAAAGGATCACTGCCATTCAAATCAACAGCGAAAAAAGCGACTCCCTCCATAAGATTTTTGATGAAAAGCCTGTTTATGTTCCAAAAGGTGAGTGCCTGCCTCTATTCGGCTTTAAGTTCACAGCGGGAGAACGTTACTACTTCGCTTATGATGTTCAGTCTGATAAATCAGGATCGCATTTAGTCACCGCTGAATTCTCTTATCCCAAAGGATAAGAGAGCAGAATGCCCGCTCTGCGTCAGTTCAATACACCTATGCCATCAAGCCAGGCTTAACGATTTTACATCTGTGGTAGTCAGGGGCTCAGTAATCATGAGATATCACTTTCATTCATAGGGACGAAGCGATGAAAAATGTCTTTAAGTGGCTTGCATTAGTGGTTGCTACCGTCCTTATTCTCCTGGGGTTATTTGTCTGGCTCGTAGCTTCAGGCTCTGATAAAACGACTGTTTACACGGAAAAGGATTTCTTCAGCTATCACACGCTCACGCACAAAGAGATCGAAAACGCCCCGCGAATAACGGACAACTACTATTTTGAGGCGCACCCCGGAGACGGCTATTCTCCTTCAAATAGCATCATATTCAAGGGCGCTACAGATACGGCTGCGCTCCACGCTTATCTCGAAAAGCTGGGATACGTGAAGCAAAAGCGCAGTCTGGGGGAGAAGGAAATATGGGCGAAGCCCGATCAGCTGGATGGTGATCTGTTCTATCTTTACTTCAACCCCATAACCCACGAGATTGAGCTGACCAGGGTTCTGAATAATTGAGACGTCTGATCGGAAAATTGTTGTGGCGCTGCCGGCCTGTGCCGCTGGTCATCGCGCTGCTACTCACAGGATGCGCCCGCTCTGACGCGCTGTGGACGGTCACGCATGACCTCTGCATGAATAACTACCACTACCGTCGCGATCCGGCACCCTGCCAGCAAATCTATCTGCCGCAGGACAACACTCAGGGCTACAGCATCATCCAGAATCCCCGCCACAGGTTGCACTTTATTCTGGTGCCCACGGTGGCGATGTCCGGTATTGAAAGCATTGCGCTATCACGCCCCGGACGTCCCGATTATTTCGGCTACGCCTGGTTAATGCGTTATCGTCTGATGGCGGCCTATGGTGCTGCAGTGCCTGAAGATCGGCTCGGCATGGCGCTCAATTCCGCTTATGGCCGCAGCCAGAATCAACTGCATATTCATCTGACCTGCCTGCGGGAGGATGTCTACCGTCAGCTTCAGGCCGAGCGCCCCTTTATTCATGATGACTGGCGACCCTTACCCGATCGTTTGCTGAATCACACCTACTATGCCCGTCGCGTTATGCAGCCAACGGCGATGGGGATCTATCCTGTCTCCTCCGTGGCACGCCATTTCCATCTCTCCTCGCCACAGCTGGCGGAGTCTGGCGTGGCGCTCATCCCGACGACGTTCTCGGGAGAAAAAGGGTTTATCCTGCTAACTACCCGGCGCGGCTGGGATAAAGGCAATCGGGCGTCCGTTGAGTCGCTACTGGATAAACGCTGCGCTATTCTTTCAGCGTCGCCCGCTGACGTTTCAGCCGCAGAGTAACTAAACCTCATCCCAGCCATCCACCACAAAACCCTTATCGGTACAGCGACGCTTTCCCCACCGAACTGAACAGCGCCATCTTCGCCGCGATGACTTCACCCGCCGCCTGCATCGGTTTTACAAACAGCGCATTGGGTTCGTGTCCGCCCTGTTTCAGCTCCTGCTCCAGCGCCACGAAAAACGCCTTCTTCATATCGCTGGAGATGTTGATCTTACCGACGCCATAACGAATCGACTCCGCCACCTCACTGTCTTTATTACCCGAACCGCCATGCAGCACCAGCGGGATATCCACCACCTTCCGGATCTGCTGCAGACGCTCGATATCCAGCTTCGGCTGCTTGCCTTTAGGGTAGAGGCCGTGCGAGGTGCCGATAGCGACTGCCAGCGTGTCGGTGCCGGTCTCGCGCACAAAGGTCTGCGCCTGCTGCGGATCGGTATAGAGAATCTCGTTACTGCCGCCTTCGCCGCTGCCTTCTGCCACCCCGATGGTGCCCAGCTCCGCTTCCACGGAGACATTCACTGCGTGGGCGATCTCCACAATCTTCTTCGTCAGCGCAATGTTCTGCTCAAAAGGGTGAGAGGAGGCATCCATCATCACCGAGGTAAAACCGGCAAACATACAGACGGTTTTGTTCAGCGGGCCGCCCATATCAAAGGCCACCATCATGCCAAACAGCAGGCCCAGAATGGCCGCATTGGTGTTACCCAGCGAACTGAGGAAGGCGGTCAGCCAGCCGAGCAGCATCTTGATCGGCTCACCAATCAGCAGCACCATCAGTGCGCCGGTCAGCAGCACGCTCAGCAGCGGCACGATTAAAATGGGCTTCAGCCCGGCGACCGCTTTGGGCAGGTGGATATGGTTGTTGATGAGCAGCGTGATATAGCCCGCCAGGAAGCCGGCAATCAGCGCACCGAGAAAGCCGGAGCCGGTGTGAGACGTTATGTTGATGGCAACGTGCAGTACACGGATGACTGGAATGTCCGGGCCTGAATCAACGATCTGAAACCTGCTGTGTCATCCAGCCTGTTTTCAGGCATTAAGCGTAACGGCGAATTGAGTCAGCAAAAGCCAAACAGAGTCCTGTGACGGGTTGGGCACAAAAAAAGCCCGGCATCCGCCGGGCCCGATAACATCTTTACGCCATCTTCAGCCGCTGCAGTCGCTTCTCGCGGCGAATCTTGCGCTCCTCCATTACGGCGACCATCGCCATCAGACAGATACAGGCGATAGCGGCGGTATCCAGTGCGGCAAAGGTACCTGCCCAGCCGGTCAGGCCGAAGATCGGGGTGCCGTCTGCGATCATGCCCAGGCCCAGCTTGGCAAAGCTGTCGCCAATCAGGTAGGCGAAGGTGCCTTTAATACCGTCGGCGGCGCTAATCGCTTTTTTCGGGACGAAGCCCACGGCCGCCACGCCGATCAGTAACTGCGGGCCAAACACCAGAAAGCCCAGCGCAAACAGCGAAGCCAGATAGACATACTGATTGCTGGCATGCTGATAGATCCCCAGCGTGGCGATAATCAGCGCTAACGCGACGCAGGCCACCAGCGCACGACGGCCATTGGCCAGATCGGATAACCAGCCCCACAGCAGCGTCCCCACCAGCGCACCCGCTTCAAACAGGGTAAAGCCCTGAATCGCGACTTCTTTTGAGAGCTTCAGTTCCTGAAAAGCATAAACCGTTGACCACTGATCGATACCGATGCGCACCACATAGAGGAAGATGTTGGCGAAGCAGAGCAGCCAGATCACCTTATTCTTCAGTACATATTCAACAAAGATCTGCCATTTGGTCATCGACTCATCTTCGGCCTCTTTATCCTCCTCGCTCAGCTCCTCGCCGAACAGCTCTTCGGCTTTGCCCAGACCATAGGACTCCGGCGAGTCGCTGCCATAGCGCAGGCCGATAAAGCCGACAATCAGCGCGATGATCGACGGGAAGATAAACATTCCGACCACGTGACCGTCGAACAGCACATTGGCACCAAACAGCGCGACGCCCGCGGCACCGGCTCCGCCGAGGTTGTGAGAGATGTTCCACATGCCAAGGTAGGAGCCTCGCTTACGGCGCGGTGTCCATTTGGTGATGGTGGAGTAGCTACAGGAGCCGCCGGTGCTCTGGAAGAAGCCGCTCAGGGCGTAAAACGCAATCATCAGGAACAGGCTGATCGAACCGCTGCCCATGCTGGCGCTGAACCCCAGCATACAGATGGCTGAAAGGATCAGCATAAACGGCAGAAACTGCTTGGTGTTTTTACCGTCCGCATAATAGGAGACCAGGGTTTTCCCGACGCCATAGGTGATGGAAAAGCCCAGACCAATCATCCCCAGCTGGGTCATGCTCAGCCCGTAGGTGGTGATCATATCGTTCTGCGCGATATTGAAGTTTTTGCGGATCAGATACATGGTCAGGTAGCCGATAAAGACCACCAGATAGGACTGCATAAAGGGCTTGAACCACATCTTGCGCCGCAGTTCGATTGGCAGATCCAGCGTGGGTCTGCGCACCTGTTTGAGGAAGGCCAGCATGGAAGGGGATTCTCCTGGTTGGAAAACTGCCATCGGCAGCGAATGGCTGGCATTGTAAAAACCGCTGACCAGACCGGCCTGAGACAGCGTCCAGGCGAAACCAGGAAAATGTCTTAGTTTTGCCCGACTCAGGGCAAAAAAGAGAGGCGTATCACGCTTCAGGCTGAGGGCGCGGCGCCTGCGCATTCAGAAACGGCAGCAGCAGCAGGGCAGAGATCCCCGCAGCCGTGGCAATCACCGCAAAGAAGCCGCTCCAGTGCCAGACGTCGATCACCCACGCCAGCGGCCAGCCGGAGAGCGACGCGCCAAGATAGGCAAACAGGCCGACAAAGCCGGTTGCCGCGCCCGCCGCGTCTTTGTGTGAACACTCCGCCGCCGCCATGCCGATCAGCATCTGCGGGCCGAAGACAAAGAATCCGGTCGTGAAGAAGCAGGCTGCCTGCATCACATAGCTGGTAAAGGGCATCAGCCAGAGTGAACCCACGGAAAGCAGAATGCCGGCGGCGAAAATCAGGTTCATCGGGCCGCGATTGCCGTTAAACAGCCTGTCCGATCCCCAGCCGGCCACCAGTGCGCCTATCACGCCGCCCAGTTCGAACAGCGTAATGGCGGAGTTCGCCGTCACCAGGTCGACGCCCAGCGTCTCCGAAACGTAGAGGTTGCCCCAGTCATTCAACGCGGCGCGGACGACATAGACCAGCACGTAGCAGAGTGACAGCAGCCAGATGTAGGGGTTGAGCAGCACGTAGCGCGTCAGGATCGCCTGGCGGCTCAGGCCCGCACCTTCCTGCTGCTGCGCCATCTCCATCTCATCCTGTCGCCAGTCGCCCACGGCAGGCAGGCCCACGGTCTGAGGCCGGTCGCGCAGACGCCAGCAGAGAAACAGCCCGGCAAGGATCGCCAGACTGCCCGCAATCATCATCCCGGTTCGCCAGCCATACTGCAGCGCCACCGCGCCGATAATGATCGGGATGAGCGCGCCGCCCACGTTGTGAGCGGTGTTCCAGAGCGCCCACCAGCCGCCCCGTTCGTTACGCGAATACCAGCTGGTCAGCAGGCGGGCGCAGACCGGCGCTCCCCAGCCCTGGAAAAAGGCGTTGAGGGTCCAGAGCAGCGCAAAGGCCCACAGCGAGGTGGAGAAGCCAAACAGGATATTGACCACGCCCGTGGCGATCAGGCCCAGCCCCATAAAATAGCGGGCGTTGGAACGATCACTGACAATGCCGGAGAAAAACTTCGACAGGCCGTAGGTGATGTAAAACAGCGTCGCCAGCAGGCCGATATCGGTTCGCAGCATGACACCGCTGGCGATCACTTCCGGCGCTGCCGCGTTGAAGCTCTTGCGGGTAAAGTAGAACAGCGCATAGCCGATCCAGATGGTCGCCATGATGTGGCGGCGCCAGTAGCGATAGCGGCTGTCAATCTCACGTTTATCCTGCAGCGGCGCCGCGTCAGGAGGGGTTTTCAGAAAGGTAAACACGGCAGTTCCTCAGACAGTCCGCAGCGGCAGATGGACGCTGACACGGGTTCCATGGGTGCAGGAGAGGGTCAGCGACCCGCCCAGCGCGGTGACGCGTTCGCGCATCCCGACCAGCCCAAAGCGCTGCTGACCGGAGCCTGGCGGCAGACCGCAGCCATCATCTTCAATCACCAGCAGCAGGCGATCATCCTGCTGCCAGCCTTTGAGTATCACGGCGCTGGCGCTGGCATGTTTAACAACATTGTTCAGCGCCTCCTGGCAGATGCGAAACAGCGTGACGCGCTGCGCTTCACTCAGCAGCGTCTCATCAATGCGCCAGTGGAGATGACTGACGATGCCGGCATCTTCCAGCTCCATCTCCCGCATCAGAGAACGGATCGCCTGCTCCAGTGAAAGGTCATCAAGCTGCCGCGGCCGCAGCCGCCCCAGCAGTCGCCGCACCGCGTCATACACGCCCAGCGAGAGTTGTTCAATGTGGACGCCGCTCTGGATCACCCGGCTGTTGTCCGGCGCCATGCGCTGCACAATGCCCGCCTGCGTGCGGATTGCCGTGATCGTCTGCCCGATATCATCGTGCAGTTCGCGCGCTACCTCCTGGCGCACGCTCTCCTCCGTCTCCACCAGGCGTTCCGCCAGACGCCGGTTGCGCGCCAGCTCACTCTCTAGTGACTGGTTCAGCTCGCGCAGTCGCTGGATACCGGCACCCAGCAGCAGCCCGGTCAGGCTCTGGGCCAGCAGGGAGAGCAGCAGATCGACGGGATGGTCATGCCAGGTCTGGCTGGCAATCAGCGCGATGGCATTCATCAGCGTGGCGATCAGCGCACCCTGCCAGCCGTAGTGCCAGGCCAGCGCAATGATGGGCAGTGCCAGACAGAAAGGGGTAAAGCGTGACAGCTCCGCAGGCAGGCCAAGCTGCAACCAGAGGCTGATGACAAACAGCAGCAGATACCAGATAAGATGCCGGGCGCGCCAGTTGACCGGCTGCGAAATCAGCGACGGACCGAGCGGCTGCCAGCGCGTTCGGGTGAGGTAGTGCCAGAAGACCAGGCAGGTCGGGGCCAGCGTCAGGCCGCCGGTCAGCGTCAGCAGCAGGGTGTTGAGCATCTCCGCCTGACCGGCCCAGGGCAGAGACTGCAGCAGCGCGGCGGCGATCAGCGCCGCGCCCTGGCTCAGCAGCGTGCGCCAGTCACGCTGGTGGCGGAAACGGGAGATCAGCGCCACCGGCAGCAGCGTCAGCACGCCGCCCGCCATCAACAGCGGCAGATGCGCCAGGGAAACGGCCTTCGCCAGCCAGAGCAGCATGACCCACTCTGCCGCCAGCAGCACCGGCCAGTAACTGCGCGGGCATTGCAGCATCAGCCCCAGACGCAGGCCAAACGGGAAGAGCAGCACCGCCAGCTCCGGGCGTTCAACCAGGTGCAGGCTGATACTCCACAGGCAGAACCAGGCTGCCGAGAAGAGGAAGAAGCTGGCGACCACCGGGATCAGCCGGGAGAAGAGAGGGCTCATTGCCAGCCATCAAACATGCGGCGCGCCAGCTCCACATCGTTGCTGACGCCGAGCTTCTCCATCAGGTTGGCGCGATGGACATGCACGGTTTTTGGTGACAGGCCCAGTTCAGCCGCGATCTCTTTGACCGCCATGCCCTGAGAGAGCCTCTCTGCGACCTCACGCTCGCGACGGGTCAGCGGATCCTGACGTCCGGCGGCCAGTTTAACCGCAATCTCTGGCGTCAGATAGCAGCCGCCGGTGGAGACGGTGCGCACCGCCGCGATCAGCTCATCGGGGCGACAGCGTTTGGAGAGAAAGCCACGCGCACCGGCATTCAGCGCCTGTTCAACCAGTGCCGGGCTGTCGTGTACAGAGAGCATGATAGTGGCCAGCCCCGCCGGAAGCTGGCTCAGTAACGCCAGCCCGGAGAGATCCGGCATCGAAATATCGCAGATGCAGACCTGGACGCCCCGGCCCGGTAACCCCGCCAGCGCCTCACGGCCGGAGCCGAACTCCGCCACCACCTGAAAATCAGGTTCCAGGGCAAGCAACTGGGCAAAACCGGAGCGGACGATAAGGTGATCGTCAATCAGCGCGAGGGTAATCATGGCGTTTCCTGGCAGGTAAAATCGCGCTTACCTTAGCGATAAGCGTGAAGCTGTTCAAGTCGTGAGCACTCTACAGGATTGCGGGGGCGGGCGGGGTGACAGCGGTCAGATCGCTGGCGATCGGCAGATTAAATCTGCCGGGCAGACCCCACCCGGCCGATCAGAACGCACTCCGTTCGATCAATGCAGACAGCACTGCTTATATTTTTTGCCGCTGCCGCACGGGCAGGGATCGTTGCGGCCGGGCTGCTTATCGACGGTCACCGGCTGTTGCGGCACCGGCACCGCTTCGGGCTGCGAGATCCAGTGATCGTGCAGCGCCAGCGCAGCGGGGCGGATAGCTTCGATGCTGGCTTCCATCTCTTCTGGTGTCATGGCGTCGAGCTTTTCGAGGTTCTCTTCGGTGCCATGCAGGGCGATAGCGTCCAGCGCAGGCTGCAGATCTGCGGGCAGCGCCGACCAGTCGGTCAGTGCGACGCCACGCATATAGCCGAAGCACCACTCTTCCACCACAGTAAACTCCAGTCCTTCCATCTCACGGATGCCAAACAGCGGTTCGAACTGCTCCGGGAATTCCGCTAAGCGGTCTGCCACGTCATTCATATGCTGGAAGCAAAGCGACATAAAGCGCGTCATTTCGCGCTCGTTGCTCCATTTCGGAATCTGTTTCTCGCCACCCCACAGGGCCACCAGCCACTGGCTGGGTTCCACGGTTACGGGACCGGAGAGGATCGCCGTCAGCAGACCATCGAGTTCGGAGACATCGAGAATCGACGCTTCGCTGCCATACTTTTCCAGCATATCTTCCAGCCATTGCAGCTCTTTTTCGGTCAGTGGGCCTTCTTTCATGCGGTTGCCTCCCGGGCATATCTCAATTTCAGCGCGGCGTTGAGCCTCTAAACCGCAGCAGTGTACACCCTTGCGGGCAGCAACACAGCTAACGCTGTCCGGCATCCGCAGGGTTAACCTGCGTTTAACCCCCCTTTTCCCCCGCTATGCAGGCGATAGCCCGCCGCACTTTATGGTACCTTTTTGCGCTTCGGCCAGCCTGCTGCGCGATAACACTACTTAACGGAATGATTACTCTATGAAAAAGGAATTTTCTGGCAGCCGGATCGCTGCACTCTGCCTCCGACGGCTGGCTCTGGTCGCTCAGCGGATCGGCAGACCCTGCGGGATCGCTGCGGCGATCGTTCTGCTGACCGGCTGTGGCACCCTGTCGCAAACCTCCGCCCCGGTCAGCGATCGTGTCTACCTGACGCACGCCACCTTCAACGAAAATGTCGATGACATCGTGCAGCACTACATGCAGCAGAAACAGGTTCCCGGCATCAGCATTGCCGTCATCCATCATGACGAGCCAGTGCACTACTATTCATTTGGCGTTACCGACCGGGTGCATCGCTATCCGATGACCCCGGACACCCTGTTTGCGCTGGGATCGCTGAGTAAGGGGGTGACGGCCGAGGTGATTATCCAGCTGGTGGATCAGGGCAAACTGCACTGGAGCGACACGCTGGCCGATCTGCTGCCTGCGGGCGTGCCGCTGAGTCGTGACGCACGCCGCATCACGCTGCTGCAGCTGGTGACACACACCTCCGGTCTGCCGCGGCAGGACATGGATCTGCCGATGCTGCACCAGTTCATCCGCTATCTTGGCACGGGCGAGAACTTCTACGGCAATCTGGACAGCGATAGCGTACTGGATTATCTGGCAGATTTCTCTGCTCCGGCGGTTCGCAGGCCGTGCTACTCCAATCTCGGTTATGCGCTGCTGGGCTTCATTCTGCGCGAGCGCTTTCATCAGGACATCCAGACGCTGGCGTCCCGGCTTATCTTCGCCCCGTTAAAGATGGATCAGAGCAGTTTTGAGCCGGAAACGCTGGCGGGCTATCCGAGGCGCGCGCTGGGCCACGCCGGCGATCAGCCGAAATTTATCCGCCGTGGGGCGCTGACGCCTGACTGGCATTTTCACGGCAACATGGTGGCGGCGGCCAGCCTTTACAGCAGCGCGCGCGATCTGAGTCGCTATCTGCGCGCGCACCTTACGGCCACCGGTGATGCAGAACGGGACAGGGCGTTTGCGGCGGTGAACCGCGCCTGGTACCGGCAGGGCGCACAGACGCAGAATATCGCCTGGATCACCGAAACAATCGAAGGGCAGCCGATCACCTATCAGGTGGGCTACATCGGCGGCTACGCAAGTTTTATCGGCTACGATAAAGGTCACGGTAACGCGATTGTGGTGCTGCAGAACGGTTTTAACTGGAGTAACTATTTAGGCATTGCGCTGTTGGTCGATCTGGCAACTCAGGATAAAGTGGGCGCACAGCGATCCATTACCGCTGACCAGGGCGCCATAAAGTGAATTACGCTGTGTTGCCTGGCACATAGCGTCATCGCGCCGGAACTGAAGTGCGATAAATTTAGCCTGACTGTCAAAATTCAACGTGGAAATCATTATGCGCAGGACTCAACGTGTACTTTTATCAATGGGATTACTGGTTGGCTCACTGAGCCTGATCCCTGCTGTTCAGGCGGCTGGCGAAGCAACCGATAGCGTTCCGCCTCCGCCGCAGATCCAGCCCGCTAACCCGGATGCCCAGCCGCAGTCTGGCGCAGGCAGCGCCCAGCCGGACAACGGTGCCGCACAGAGCCAGGCACCGACCAGCTCACCGTCTAACGATGGCATTACGCCGACGACGCCCACCACGCCGTCAACGGCCAACAGTGCGCGCCCGAATTACGATCTCAGCACCATCATCATCGACTACAAACAGTACAACATCGGTGACACGGTGCCAGAGAAGTACACAGATAAAACCTACACCATCGTTGAGTGGCAGAAACGTAATCTGCCCGCCCCGCAGGAGAACACCCACTGGGCCTACATCAACGCCAACTACATCCTGATTACCAATGACACCGGCAAAATCGTCATGGGGAAATCGGGTGATATCTTCTTCCGTGGCTAAAATAATCAGCCGGTCGTGATGACCGGCTTTTTTTTAGCCGAAGCGCTCAGCCCCAAAACTGGCCAGCATCGGATGCTTCTCACCGGTCACGATCTCCTCCGCCAGCAGCTCGCCGACAATCAGCGCCAGCGTGGCACCCGAATGGGTGAAGGCCACATAACAGCCCGGCACCTTCTGCAGTTCACCCAGCACCGGATCGCCATCGCCCGGAATCGGCTTCAGGCCAATCTTCCAGCTCTGGACGCTGAGCGGCTCGTCGCCGCGTAACAGCCGGCTCGCCTCCGCGGCCAGCGTGGCCACGACATGTTCATCAATATGGTAATCGCCGTCGGCCAGCGGCTGGATATCCGCCTCATACCAGTCATGATCCAGCGCGTAGCGGTTGCCGGGATTCGGTCTGATGGCGGCGCGCGGGGTGTTGAGCACCGCTTTCAGCTGATGCCCGGCCGGTTCCGTGATCACCAGCATCGAGACCGGCGACCCATTGGGGATTGTCACGCCCAGCGGGGCGACCACCTCCGGGGTCCAGGGGCCGCAGGCGACCACTACCGCATCCGCCCGCATCTCCCCCTTGTCACTGCGGATGCCGCAGGCCCGGCCCTGATCGGTGATCACGGCGGCTTTACCGGCGTGTTCGATTACTTCGCCGCCGCGTGACCGGAACTGGTTCAGCAGATAATCCACCAGGTGCGGCAGGCTGACCCAGCCTTCACCCGGATTAAAGATCGCCTGCGACGGCAGCGCATCGGGATCGACCGTCGCATCCGCCAGCGCCACGTTATCGGCACTCATGAGCTGAGAGTCGTAGCCGTGCGCCTTCTCATAGGCGTGTCGCGCCTGCGTCCCGGCCGCATCGTTGCTGAACCAGCAAAGCCCGCCATCAAAACGCAGCCAGTCGAGGTCAGGGTGCTGCGCAAACAGCGTGCGATAGCGATCGATGCCCGCCATGCGCAGCGCATGATAGGGCCGGGAGCGCTCACCCGCCGAATTGAGCCAGGAGAGTGAACGTCCCGACGCGCCGGAACAGACCTCCGCCTCGGTCACCAGCGTCACCGCCGCCCCGCGTTTTGTCAGCTCCAGCGCCGTCGAAACACCCAGCACGCCGCCGCCCAGTACCACCACCTTCATTTCAGTTTTTACCGCCATTGTCAGGTTCCTTGCTCAGTTACAGCACTTCAGAGAGAAAACGTTGCAGGCGCGGCGACTGCGGCGCGTCAAAAATGGCGTCTGGCGGCCCGGCTTCCACAATCTCGCCTTCGTCCATAAACACCACCTGATCCGCCACTTTGCGCGCAAAGCCCATTTCATGTGTCACCACCACCATCGTCATGCCGCGACGACAGAGATCCGCCATCAGCGTCAGGACCCCTTTCACCAGTTCGGGGTCAAGCGCGGAGGTGGCCTCATCGAACAGCATCACCTCCGGGTCCATCGCCAGCGCCCGGGCTATCGCGACCCGCTGCTGCTGCCCGCCGGAGAGATCGCGCGGCCGGTGATCGGCGCGCTGACCCAGACCGACCTCTTCCAGCCGCTGACGCGCAATCGCCATCGCCTGCGCTTTGGGCAGGCCTTTGACACACCAGGGGGCGAGGGCGACGTTCTCCAGCGCAGTGTGATCGGGGAAGAGATTGAAGTGCTGAAACACCATGCCAATCCGCAGCCGCAGCGCATCAGGCTTGTCGCGCAGCACGGAGCGATCGGCCAGCAAAACATCCCCCGACTGCGGTTCGTGCAGCCGGTTGATACCGCGCAGCAGGGTCGATTTACCCGATCCCGATGGCCCGATGATGCAGGTGGTGGTGCCGGGAGCCACCTGCAGCGAGACCTTACGCAGCACTTCAATCGGGCCATAAGCGAGGGTCAGATTGCGCAGCTCCAGGCTGGCGCCGCGCCAGCTCGCGCCATTCAGATTATTCATGGTTGCCTCCCATCCGGGGGTGAGTGACCAGAACGGCGCCGCCGGACGGTCTGACCTCATCCACCTCTTTCAGACCGCTTTGCGGGGCCGTCAGACGACGGCGTCCGGTGCGGTAGCGCACATCGACATAGTTGACCATGTGCGTCAGCGGCACCGTGATCATCAGATAGAAGAGTCCTGCCAGCATCAGGGGCGACAGGTTGCCGGTCAGCACCGCCGCATCCTGACCCACGCGAAACAGCTCACGCTGCTGCGTCATCAGGCCGAGCAGATAGACCAGCGACGAATCCTTGATGATGGCGATGAACTGGTTAACGATGGCGGGCAGCACGCGACGGATCCCCTGTGGGATGATGACCCGTCGCATGGCCCGGCCATAGCTCATCCCCAGCGCACGGCACGCTTCCAGCTGGCCGCGTTCCACGCTCTGGATACCGGCGCGAAAAATCTCGCCCATGTAGGCGCTGGCGATCAGGCTGAGGGCGAAGATCCCCAGCGGATAGGGTGTCGGACCGAACAGCTGATAGCTGAAGCGCGCCAGACCCTGACCAATCAGCAGAATGGTCAGAATGGAAGGCAGACCGCGAAACAGATCGGTATAGAGCCGGGCAGGCACCCGCAGCCAGCGCGAGGGCGAGATGCCCATCAGCGCCAGCAGCAGGCCAAACAGCGTGCCGAGCAGCGTCGCCGCCAGTGAGATAATCACCGTGTTGACCAGCCCGGTGGTCAGCATCTGCGGCAGTACTTCCCTCATTGATGAGAAATCAAAGAAGGTGCGGGAAAGAATCGTGAGCAGCTCCATCGCCGTCTCCTTGCAGAGCGGGGCATCCCCCGGTTAACTCAGGACGTAAACGTCCACCTCTTTACTGACCGCCAGGCAGATACTGTTTTGGCATTGGCGATCCGGGGAACCACTTCTGATAGAGCCGTTGCCAGGTGCCATCCTGCATCGCAGCCTTGATGGCGTTGTCCAGCGCGGCTTTGAAGGCGGGTTTACCTTTGGCAATGGCAATGCCCGCCGGTGCATCAAAAGAGGGGATATCGGCGGCAGAGACCAGCTTAAAGCGTTCGGCGTAGCTTTTGGCCGCCTCGTAGTCGAGGAAGACGGCGTCGAGCGTGCCGTTATTGAGGGCAGAGACCGCGCTGTTGTTATCCGGGAAGCGCACCAGATCGGTCTGCGGGAAGTGCTCCACGGCATAGTTCTCCTGGAGCGTGCCCTGAACCACGCCGAGCCGGTGCTTTGCCAGCGTGGCGACATCTTTCACACCGCTGTCATGACGGGTCAGAACGGTAAGGTATCCGGCCAGATAGCCGGTGGAGAAATCGACCGTTTTTTCCCGCGCCGGGGTGATGCCAATCGCCGCCACCGCCGCATCGTACTGACCGTTGGCGACCGCGGGCATGATGGCCGAGAAGTCCTGACCGATAAAATCGACCTTATCGATGCCCATGCGGTGGGCGACATTTCTGAAAAATTCGACGTCGAAGCCGGTGAACTGACCGCTGGCGTCGGTGAAGGTGTAAGGCTTTGAGTCGCCGACGCTGGCGATGCGAAGCTGACCCGGTTCGATTAAGCCATAGGGATTGTTGTCGCTGGCGGCCAGCACAGAGAACGACAGTGAACAGAGTGCGAGTGCGGTGCCGAGCAGTTTGCCCAGTGTGATTTGCGATTTCATAGCTCATCCGTTTTTGCAGGTTTAAACATCAGAGACTGTTGAGCCAGTAATTCTGATTGAGACCGGTCTCAACGCAGGTGGCACCTTGAGACAGAAATGTTGTGAGACCGGTCTCAAGGCGTTACAATGAGTTTAAGCACAGCCTTTTTTCGGCGTCAATATTCCTGTCATCAACCTGTGATTCGAAATAATTATGACCAGCCAGAACAGACGATCTAAAGCGCCGACCGTGGCAGATGTGGCGCGCGCAGCAAATGTTTCCAAAGCCCAGGCGGCGCGCGCGCTGGGGGGCTATGGCGCGGTCAGCGATGAGGTGCAGGAGCGGGTCAACAGCGCCGCCTCCGCGCTGGGCTACCGGCTCAATGCGCTGGCGCGCAGTATGAACACCGGCCGCTCCAATACTATCGGGGTGATTGTCGGTGATATTGAGAATCCTCACTTTGGTCTGGCCCTGCGTGGCATGGCGGACGTGGCGCGCACGGCGGGTTACCATCTGCTGCTGAGCAACAGTGATGAAAAGCTGCAGGCGGAGCAGGATGCGGTGCGGGTGATGCTGGAAAAGCGGGTCGATGGCATTATCGTTGCACCCTGCTGTTCAGCCCTGGAGCAGAACGCGCATCTGAGACAGGTGCAGGAAGAGGGCAGAGCGCTGACGCTGTTCGATCGCGCGGTAACCGGTCTTGATGTGGACGCGGTCTGCTGTGAATTTACCGACGTAGCCGCAGACGTCACGGCCCGGTTGCTGGCCGCAGGGCATCGCCATATCGCCTATATCACCAGCATGGCGCTGACCACTGACTACAGCACGCCAGACGATTTTGGCCTGACGCCGGTTGCCCAGCGCGTGGGCGGCATGATGCAGGCCTTTGCTGACGCAGGCGTGCCGTTTGATCCGTCGCTGGTGCAGGTGAACGCGCTGGACGAGGCATCGATTAGCCGTATCGTCGCGGCGCTGTGGCAGCGTCCGCAGCCGCCCACCGCGCTGGTGGCCTCTGACAGCGTGGTCGCCATGTGGCTGCTGCGCGAAGTGACGCAGCGCGGGCTGCGTATTCCGGCCGAGCTCTCTTTTGTGATGTATGACAATTTCCCGTGGAGCGAGATTGTGACGCCACCGCTGACGGTCATTGCGCAACCGGTCTATGAAATGGGCCGTGAAGCCGCACGACGTCTGATCGCCGCCATCCGCGGTGAGGCCCCCGGCCCCGTGCCGCGCTTTGATGCCCATCTGATGATCCGCCACTCGATTGCTGCGCCGGCCTGCTGAAGCGCAGCCCGGCGCGTCAGTCTGTTTGCGGACAAGAGATCCGGGATGTTGCCTGAGGGCAGGCTTTTTAAGCGGCCGGGAACGTGGCACTCTGCTGACATTATCTGCAGCCGGGAGGCGATATGTCACAACACCTTAATCACTATGGTCAGCCGGTCGGTCAGCCTTTGCCAGACTGGCAGCCGCGTCCTCTGCCACAGCATCAGGTTTTCACCGGTCAGTCGTGTCGGCTGGAGCCGTTCAGCGCCGCGCGGCATGGAGAGGCCCTGTCTGACGCCTGGGCGCTGGCGGAAGATGGGCGCGACTGGACCTATATGTTTATGGGGCCGTTCGATGATCCCCAGGCGTGGCAGGATTATATCCGGCAGATGGAGGCCAGCCGCGACCCGCTGCATTTCGCCGTGATCGACCTCGCCACCGGAAAGGCGGTGGGCAGCCTGTCGTTAATGCGTATCCAGCCTGAACATGGGGTGATGGAAGTCGGTCATGTCGCTTTTTCGCCCCGTCTGAAGCAGACGCGCATGGCAACAGAGGCGCATTTCCTGCTGATGCAGTACGCCTTTGAAACCCTGGGTTACCGCCGGTATGAGTGGAAGTGTGACAGCTGCAATGCGCCTTCTCGCAGAGCCGCGGCACGCCTCGGTTTTCAGTATGAAGGTGATTTCCGGCAGGCCATTGTTTACAAAGGTCGCTCACGCGACACCAGCTGGTTTTCGATCATTGATCGCGAGTGGCCGCAGGTGAAAAGGGGGCTGCAGCGCTGGCTGGCGGATGAGAATTTTACCGCCGATGGTCAGCAGCGTGAGAAGCTGGAGGCGCTGCGCGGCAGGTCCTGACCCGGTGGCGACAAAGTAAGAGGCCTCTGCAAAAACGCAGAGGCCTGAAGAGAAAAGCGGGGGTTAAGGCTGGGGCACGATTTTAAGTTCGACCATGCCGATGCCCAGTTTGCGCGGGTCCTGCCCCGTGATATTGCCGGTGTTACTCAGCTGAGGTTCAGGCGGGGCGATCACCAGCTGGTGGCTGGCGTCCGGGTTATCAAAATGCAGGGTATGGGTCGAGATCGCTTCGCCCAGCGACAGCAGCTGCTGTTGATTGCCCACACGAACCGGAATCGGCCGGTGCACATTCGCGCCATAAGCCCGCGCCGTGATCACCAGATCGAACTTCGCGGGCAGGGCATCGACGTAGTCGATACGCACCTCAGGCGCGAGATTGGCATTTGACCAGCGTCCCCAGCTCTCCGGGCGTGAGATGCCGCTGAAGCTTTTCACACTCAGCGGGGCGCCGGGGATATCAAGCCGGAAGCTGTCAGCGCTGTAGCGGATATTGTTATCTTCAATACGGATCTGCGCCTGATTTTGCTGATAACGTGCATCGCTGATCGGCCCGTCCGGAAACTGCACCCGGCCTTTCCATTGCGGTTTGTCGATGTGGGTAACGGACGGTGTGCCGCCGGTTTGTCCCATCGCCACACAGAGATCGCCGGAGAGGGCCAGCGACGGCTGCCAGAGTCGCGCCATTTTAAAACAGCGATCGACCCAGACGAATTTATCGGCTGCCGCAAAATCGGCCAGCTGATAGCGCAGTGGTGCCGAATATTCCCCTTCCGGCATCGGCTCAACATGTTTGTCGCTGATGCGGAACAGAATCGGCAGTTTAAAGGTGGTCCCGGAGAAGCTGAAGGTATTCTTCGTCTGATCGACGGTGAAGCTCTCCATCTTATTCGGGAAGTTCCAGAGCTGGATAATATCGGGCTTCCAGCTCAACACCTTGCTCTTCATATCGTCAAACTGCGTCGAGAGCGACAGCGAAGAGAGGCTGCTGCGGCCCAGACCTATCGCATTATCGCCGCCGAGAATATCCAGCAGCGTGGCGCCGTTATCCAGCGTGCTGCGCTTTGCCTCCAGCCGCTCCGCCTGCGGTTTATCCCCGCGAATCACCATAAAAAGATTGCGACGCGGCTGTTTGATCAGCCAGGGATGCGCGGTGTTGTTCATCGCCAGATGATCGGAACTCACCACGATCACGGTATTGTTAAACCACGGTGATGCTTTGATGCGATCGATCAGCCGCGCAATGTGCTCCTGTGAACAGGCGACCGCGCTGAAGGACTGGTTCGGTTTTCCCTCCATGCTGTAGCTTCGGCGCTGGCAGCTGCGCGAGATAAATCCGTCAGGATGGTGGGTGTCGACGGTCAGCGTAAACAGCGCAAAAGGTTTACCGGCCCGGGAGAGCGCCTGATACTTCTCAAAGACTTCGTCGAGCACCGTATCGTCATAATAACCCCAGTTATTGCGGTAGCTGGGATCGGCGACGCGGCTTTTCAGCTCCTGCGAACCATAGAGGTTGGCGGGATCGAAGCCGTGCGATTTCAGGAAGACATCCTTACCGGCAAAACGGAGATCGGCACCCTGAATAAACCAGTTCTCATAGCCGGAGTTTTTCAGGATGTCGCCCAGACAGACATTTTGCGGATAGAAGCTGGAGAGTGACGCCGACGCATTGCCGTCAAACGGGGCAAACAGCGGAATGCCGCACTGTGAGGCGACCATGCCCGCGATAGTGTAATCGGTGCCCGGTAGCTGTTCGGTCTGGCTGAAATCGATACTCTGCTCTTTCTGACGGCTCAGCTCAGGTGCCAGGCCGGGAAAGGCAATCGGATCAAAATAGGTACGCTCTAAACTCTCGCCGTAGATATAAACCACGTTGAGTCGCGGCTGTTCAATGCGGTTACGCGGCACTTTATAGACGGTGTCGAAGTCAGAATCGGCCTGCTGGGTATGCGACATGATCAGCGTCGCGACCTGACGAAAGGCGGGGGTGGTCTGCACCGAGCCAATCGCGCAGGCGGCCGCCAGCAGTGACCAGCCCAGATGATGGGGACGCTTACGCCGCCGCAGCACCCAGGAGAGCAGGCAGAACAGCAGAAACAGCACAATGATCAGCCCGATGGCCGGCACCACATATTTACTGACGCCCGCACCGGTCAGGCTGTTGGTCAGGGTATAGATCACCGCATCGTTGATGCCGTCGCCGGTGAAATAGTTGCTGGCGTAGAGGGTGGCGTTCAGCACCACAAACGTCACCAGCAGAATAAGAACAACCATAAACCAGAATCTGTTACGCCCGGCTTTACAGGAATAGATAGCAATAGCAGCCAGAAACAGCACGACTGACACAAATTCGGACAACGGGAAATCCTCTCTCTGCAGGGGGGCGCGGGGCGTCACGCAACCGGCCATCGTCGGGGGATGGTTTTTCGACAATCTATATTGGCTGTCATCGGGCTGCAACATATCCGGCGGATTTGTGCGAGGAAGCGCAGAGGGATTTTGTGTCGTGCCTGCCGGGCGTTCAGCAGACGTGACGGTGGCTGGCGCGCACCGTCCGCAGAGCAGGCGTCCGGGCCGCTTTTCAGAGTTTGCCGGTCAGATACTGCGCTTCGCCGTCGGCAAAACTCCAGTCGCCTTTGTCATTGGTGATAAAGCTGATCATCAGATCGTTACCCTGCACGCCGCAATGCTCACGCAGTTCGCGCGCCAGCTCCGCCATAAACCGCTGTTTCTGTTCGCGGCTGCGCGGACTGGTAAAGACCCGCACCATCACCAGATTATCGCTGCGGCTGAATCCCAGCCCGGAGTCCTGAAACACCATCTGATAGCGTTTGTTTTCATGAACAATCTGGTAGCGATCCCGTTCCGGCACGTTAAAGGCGGTCAGCACGGCCCGGTGCGCGGCATCCAGTAACGTATGCAGCTCTGATTCTGAACGACCCTCAATAACATCAAATTGCAGCAGTGGCATAGCGGTTTCTCCCGAGAAATAAGACGCCTATGGTGACGGCTTTATCCGGCGGGAAAAAGCGCGTAGCCTGAAATGATTATTCATTATTGTGAACAATGCTGATGAAAGAGATGAAGACGGACACCTTGTGGGAGCATCTGCACTGGCTGACGGTACTGGCAGAGCAGGGCAGTTTCACCCGCGCGGCAGCGCGGCTGGATGTCAGCAAAGCGGCGATGAGCCAGAAGATCAAAGAGCTGGAGGAGAGAGCGGGTCTGATGCTGGTGCAGCGCACCACGCGCAGCGTGCGGCTCACCTCCGCCGGTGAGAGGCTGGTGGAGGAGCTGCGCGAGCCTTTTGCCCGCATCGAACAGAGTTTTTTCAGCGTGCGGGATACCGCCGGGCCGGTGCGCGGTCTGGTACGCATCACTGCACCCGTGGCGTTTGCCCGCCAGCAACTGGTGCCGGTTATCGGCGAGTTTCTGCGCGACTATCCGCAGGTACGCCTGCAGCTGGATGTGACGGACCGCCTTGTCTCGCTGAGCAGCGAGGGGTTTGATCTGGCGATTCGCCACTGTGACACGCTGCCGGAAACGCACGTGGCGCTGCCACTGTGCGACACGCAGACCGTGCTGGTGGCCTCGCCAGCCTATCTCAGGGCGCAGGGCGTGCCGGAGAAGCCACAGGCACTGGCGCAGCACAACTGCCTTTACTACCCGCGCGGCGTCGAGTCACCGCGCTGGCGGTTTGTCGCGCCGGGGGAGAGCGAAACGGTTCAGGTGCAGATTCAGGGCAGCTTTGCCACCAACAACAGTGAGTCGATCCGCGATGCGGCCCTGCAGGGGTTGGGCATTGCCATGCTGCCCGACTTCAGCGCCCGTGAGGCGCTGTCAGCGGGATCGTTGCAGCGGGTGTTGCCTGAGTGGCAGCCGGTCGGCGCTTTTGCCGCCCGCCTGTGGATCGTGCGACCCTGGGCGGCGCAGGTGCCGCGCGCGGTCACCACCTTTACCCACTGGTTACGCGCCCGCTTTAACCACTGAGGGCAGGGCCAGTGCCGGCGAACGGGTATGCATCATCTCACCAATCAGGCTGCAGCGGTTATAGAGGCCGATGCGCAGATTGAAGTCGAGATGCAGCCGCTCATTGCCGGTTAACTTAATAATCGGCGGCGGTGTCTGGGGGCGCTGCTGAAACAGCACTGACTGCGCAAAGGCGCTGCTGCTGTCAGCGTGCAGGCGCTGATAATACCAGGCGCTGGCTTCACCTTTGCGCAGATAGAGATTGGCCCGCCGGTATTCACGCATCGCCACCTGCTGCGCCAGTGAGAGCAGCTGACGTGACGGGTTATCCATATTCTGCACAAGCAGCGGAAAGTCATCGCGCTTCTCTAGCTCATGGAAATAGTTGCGGATGCCGACATTTTTAACCGGGGCCAGCTGTTTCAGCCATTCACGGATAAAAGGGTTCTGCGCCGGGGCGGCCAGAAACCAGCTTTCAATGACCGGCGCAAGCAGGTTCAGCGTTGACTGCTCGCGGTAGTAGCCGATCAGATCCAGTGACCGCGCCTCGTGAACACGATGCACCCAGGCGAGATCCTCGAACAGCAGGGTGCTGCAGTCAATGCCGATGCCGCCATAACGGTGAAGCAGTTCCAGCCGGATGATCTCACTTTTATGCGCCAGCGTCAGATCGGCCGAGATAAACCGGAGGTCGGGCAGCCATTGTGACAGGGTGCGCTGTGTCACCAGATAAACCTGGTGATCGGGATTATCCCGCCGTATTTTGCTGATATTCAGCGCCATCGAGGCAGGCAGCTGTTCATTATGCCAGACCATCCAGACAATCTTTGGAATCTCAGGCAGCTCTTTCTGCTGAGCGATTAAAACGACATTATCTTCCTGACCCGGATCATATTCCGGCGCCCGACAGAGTTTTTGCTGTTTTTTATTCCATAACATCTGGCTGCTGAACGATATTCTTTTCCAGTTGCGCCAGATTTTATGCGCTGGACGTTGGCGATGTGCAGTCATGATATACCTGTTATTTTTATTTTCCCGTCATAGTGCAGACTCTGCCTGTTCGCTGGTGGCGGAAACAGGCGGCATTACAGACTGGCTGCAACCCCGATGCGTGCGGGAATTATTGAAAGGATTTCCCTGGTGGCGACGCAGTGCCTGAGCGCGCGGTAGTTTCCTCACGGCTATCTGGAATTGCACTGCACCTTTTTAATAAAACATTATTTACTGATTAGCTATGCCTTTTTTTGACTTTAGGATAAAACGGAATCAATCCGGGCATGAAATAAAAATAAACGTATGACCGCAATTAATCCTTTATTTCATTCCGACACGCACCGTTATTAAGGAATATCTGAATCGCGAGGCCGGGGCGCTTACGGGGATGCGGGAAGGGGCGCGATTGCGCTTAATGCGTGACGTCAGCCCGGCTCATCAATCCGCCGAATCAGACAGCCTGAAGCGCATTGTCTACGCTTAAGAAGAACTTACTGAGAAAGGAGCGCACATGCAGAGTGAATCATGGGGTTTGCTGGCGGTCGATAAGCGGGGCAATCGCGTCCTGTTTCTTAATCCGGAGACGTTCGCGGTTGAGCGGGAACTGAACGCCTTTCCACCGCGCCCGCATGAACTCCTGATGCTGGCCCCCTGGGGTAAAGCCTATGTGCCGGTCTATGGCGACGGCGTGCATGGCGACAATCCCCATCCGGGTCATAAAGTGGCGGTCATCGATTTAGCGCGTCGGACGAACAGCGGCTTTATCGATCTCTCGCCGCTGCGGGCCCCCCACAGCGGTCAGCTGGGGCGCGACGGTAAAGTCTACCTCTGCTGTGAGGAGAGCGCCGCTGTGGCGGTGATCGATCCACAGAGTGACAAGGTCGAAAAAGTTATTCCGATCCCCTCGCACAATGCGCATCGCCTGACGCTCTCTCCCAGCGGCCGCAAGCTCTTCACCGATAACGAAGAGGATGCCACCATCACGGTGGTGGATCTGTGTGAAGCGGAGGGGCGGGTCATCGATACGATTCTGCTGCCAGGCCCGATTGCCGGCATCGCGGCCTCACCGAAACACCCTTATCTGGTCGCCAGCGCGGCTGACGCGCCGCTGCTCTATGTGATCGATCGGCAAAGCCACCGCATCCGTCAGCGCCTGACGCTGCCGGGGCATCAGCAGCCCTGCCAGGTGGTGCGCTTCAGCGACGATGGTGAACAGCTGGTGGCAATAGGGGATCAGGAGCCCCTGGTCACGCTGTTTGACGATTTGCTGAATCCGCTGGGTGACATCGGGGTGGGTAATATGCCGATGGATGGCTGTTTTACCCCCGACAAAAAGCAGCTGCTGATCGCCAATCAGGATGATGGCACGCTGAGCGTGATCGATCTGGCGCAGCGTAAAGTGATTGCCACGCCGCGCGTGGGAACGGGATGTGAAGTGCTGGGCTATTTTTCCCTGGATCAGATAAACGGGCGATGATAGATCGCGGAACTCCAGTGGCGGCTGCTGGCATGCTTCTCCGCCTGCCAGCCGCGTTTGCGTAATTCCCGGGCAATCATCTTGTTCATGATGCCGTGGCCCAGCAGCAGCACGGTGCCCTGATCGGAGTACCCGATTAACTTTTCTGCGGCCGCCGCAGCGCGCTGGCGCGCATGAGACAGCGACTCCGCATCACCCGCATATCCGCAGAACCAGAGCAGCCGCAGCAGCGCCAGCCAGCAGAGGGTCGGCAGCTCCATCGCGCCGGTTCGCAGCATCGGCACGGCAACTTCGCTGAACAGAGCGTTCACCTCATGCGGCTGCAGACCAAGCTGACTCAGGGAGGACTGCGCGCGGGGCAGGGGACTACAGACAACAACCGCCGCCTGACGGGCAATGTGGACAGTGCGCGGGGGCGGCCAGTCACTGACCTGTGACCGATCGTAGGCTTCGCACCAGTCTGCCAGCGCCTGCACGCTCAGACGGCCTGCAGCCTGATGATCGGGTTTACCGTGTCGCATCAGAATAATGGTCATACATTCTCTGCCTGGCCTTTTTTTCAGGGTAACGCATTATTTGCGCGCGCAGCGATTTTTCAGCCTGAGCCTGACTGTCATCATGCGGTCACAGCGCTGTGCGACAACAGAGCCCGATGAAAGCAGCCCCGCCTGTTTATCACACTTAATGATTAGAGAAAGTGCTGACTTAACACCAGTGATGACTTTTTTTTGCGCAAAGTGAGGCGCTGTTAACTGGCTGAATTTGCGATAAAAAACCATGGTGACGGATTGTGATAGTGAAGTATGACTAACATTTTGCGTCGGGAACGCTTGATTTATCTACGCGCGTAGATACACTAGGTCCCCAGTGATTGCTCACGGTGCTCGATGCACAGTCGGCTCCATGGATTGTTAAGTTACATTCGCTCAGTTTAAGTGACCGGTTAAAAAAGATCGGCGAAAGCGGGCGAGGCAGATGATTCCAACACCAGGGAATCCTTTAACCTTTCATCATGGTTAGTCAACTGAACGTCGCCACCGGGAGATTCCGCTTTTATCAGGGGAATCGACCCATGGACGGGCGTTTATCGATCTGCATTCGCATTCAGGGATAGGGTTATGACGGCACACAATTCCGTTAAGCAGCAGGCATCACTGTCATCCACTTCAGCCGCCGATGCGCGGTTTAACACCCCCTCAGGCCGCAAAGATTTCTGGCGCGCCACATTCTCATGCTGGCTCGGCACGGCGATGGAGTACGCGGATTTCGCGCTCTATGGTCTGGCTGCCGGTATCATCTTCGGCGATGTCTTCTTTCCCGAATCGACACCAGCCATGGCGCTGCTCTCCAGCTTTGCCACCTGGTCAGTCGGCTTCGTTGCCCGGCCTATCGGCGCACTTTTTTTCGGCTGGCTCGGCGACCGCAAAGGGCGCAAGGCGGTCATGATCACCACCATCATTCTGATGGGGGCCTCCACCACCTTTATCGGCTTAATCCCCAGCTATGCCACGATTGGCGTCTGGGCACCCGCCTGTCTGGTCCTGCTGCGCTTCACGCAGGGGTTCGGCGCGGGTGCAGAGCTCTCTGGCGGTACGGTCATGCTGGGCGAGTATGCGCCCGCAGAGCGTCGCGGGCTGGTCGCTTCCGTCATTGCGCTGGGCTCTAACAGCGGCACTCTGCTGGCGTCGCTGGTCTGGCTGCTGGTGGTGCAGATGGATCAGCAGAGCCTGCTGGCGTGGGGCTGGCGTATTCCTTTCCTCTGCAGTGCGCTGATAGCGCTGGTGGCCTTGTGGATCCGACGTCACTTGCGCGAAACCCCGGTTTTTGAGCGCAGAAAAGCGGAGATGGAAGCGGCGCGCGCCGGTGTGCTGGCGACCCCGCCGGTGAAGGATACGCGGCCGTTCTTCCAGCGCACCCGCGCCTTCTGGACGATGGTGGGGTTACGCATCGGCGAAAATGGCCCCTCCTATCTGTCGCAGGGCTTCATCGTCGGCTATGTCGCGAAGGTTCTGCTGGTGGATAAGTCGGTCCCGACCACGGCGGTGTTCCTTGCGTCGCTGCTGGGTTTCCTGATCATCCCTTTTGCGGGCTGGCTCTCTGACCGTTTTGGTCGCCGGATCGTTTATCGCGTCTTCTGTCTGCTGCTGATGCTCTACGCCTGGCCCGCTTTTACGCTGCTGGATACGCGTGAACCCATGCTGGTCATTCCGGTGATTGTGGTGGGCATGGGACTGGCGTCGCTGGGTATTTTTGGTGTGCAGGCCGCCTGGGGCGTGGAGATATTCGGCGTGCATCATCGCTACACCAAAATGGCGGTGGCGAAAGAGCTGGGTTCAATTCTCTCCGGCGGCACGGCACCGCTGATTGCGGCTGCTATGCTCTCTTATACCGGACACTGGTGGCCGATTGCGGTCTACTTCTCGGCGATGGCCGCGATTGGATTCTTTACCACCTTTGTTGCGCCTGAGACGCGAGGGCGGGATCTCAATCTGCCTGATGACGCCATCTGACAGGGCAAAACGAAATAAGCAGCAGGCCGTGTAAAGCGGCCTGTTTTTTTAGGGAGGAAAGTGATGTGCCTAAGTCGTTAACGGGGAAAGTGACCCGCAGTGAAGTGGCGAAAGCGGCAGGCACCTCAGTGGCAGTTGTCAGTTATGTCATTAACAACGGGCCGCGTCCGGTCGCCGAGGCCACCCGGCAGCGGGTGCTGGAGGCGATTAAAGCCACCGGTTACCGGCCCAATGCGGCTGCACGGGCGCTGGCGTCCGGCAACACCAAAACCTTTGGTCTGGTCGTGCCGAACATCGGCAATCCGTTTGTCGCCTCCATGGCGCACGTGCTGTTGCAGGAGTCGATGAATCACGGTCATGTCATGCTGCTGGGCGATGCCGGTGACGATCGCCGGCGCGAACTGGAGCTTATTCAGGGGCTGCTCAACCGGCAGGTCGATGGCCTGTTTTATAACAGCGTCGATCGCCATCCTTACATCGACCTGATTAAAGCGAGCGGCACGCCTCTGGTGATGCTGGAACGGGTGGAACCTCAGCCGGGCGTGAACATGCTGCGCGTCAATGAGCGCCAGGCGGCCTGGCAGGTCACGGCTCATCTGCTGAGCCACGGCTATCAGCAGGTCGGTATTATCACCGGCCCGGTCGATATGCTTAACGCGCAGGATCGTATTCAGGGCTGGCGCGATGCCATGCAGGAGCGCGGCCTGCCGATTGATGAATCGCTGATGTTTCCCGCCAGCTACACCCCACAGGGGGGGTATGAAGCGGTGCGGACGATGATCGCCCGTGGCTGCGTGCCCCGCGCGCTCTTCACCAGCAACGAAGGTCAGGCGATTGGCGCAGTGCGGGCCTTTTCTGAGCATCAGATTCGGGTGCCACAGGATGTCGCGCTGGTCTGCTTTAACGGGACCAATCAGTCATCGTTTCATGTCCCGACATTAACCACCGTGCGTCAGCCACTGCGCGAGATGGCGCGTGCGGCGATCCACATGCTGAAAGAGGGGCAGAGCGAAGCCCAGTTAAAGGAGTTTCCACACTATCTTGAAATCGGTGAATCCTGCGGCTGCACGCCGTAACGTCAGAGTTAACGTATAAGAAGATGAAAAGAATCATTATTGATTGCGATCCCGGTAATGGGATTGCAGGTGCCAACACCGATGATGGCCTGGCGATTGCGCTGGCCTTAGCCTCACCCGGCCTGTCGCTGGAGTTAATCACCACCGTGGCGGGCAATACGCCGAGTGAGGTGGGCGCGCGCGTGGCGAAAGATCTGATTGCCCGGCTGGGACTCTCCATCCCGGTGGTGCAGGGGGCGACACAGGCGCTGCAGGAAGATCCGGCGCCGTGGCGCGAGACGCTCGATAACCGGGTTAATCAGCTGGCGCTGGCCGATCTCTGGCAGGATGTCCGTCAGCCAGCCGATGTCACCGCGGACGGATTTGACGCGGCTGACGCTATCGGCAGGCTGATCTGCGACAATCCGGGCGAGATAACGCTGGTGGCGATTGGCCCGCTGACGAACGTGGCGCTGGCGATGCAGCGCTATCCCGCGATGGCCGAATCGGTGGCGGAGATTGTGGTCATGGGAGGCGTCTTTGCGCTGGATGACTACATCAAAGACACCAACTTTGGCCTGGACCCGGAAGCGGCGCACCAGGTGCTGCACAGTGGTGCTGCGGTAACACTGGTGCCGATGGATGTCACCACGCAGACGCTGCTGACCCAGCAGGATCTGACCCGGCTGACCGCCGTCGATCATCCGCTGACGGACTTTGTGCGCGACACGCTGCGTCCGTGGATCGCCTATTCGATGCAGACCCGTCAGCTGGCGGGATGCTGGATCCACGATGCGCTGGTGGTCGCCTGGCTGCTGAATCAGCGGGTCGCCTCAGGGATCGATTACCGGGTCGACATCGAGCTGCGCCCCGGTGCCACGCGCGGCAAAAGCTGGCGCTATCGGCAGCCGCTCCGGCTCTCTGTCGGTGTGCCCGAGCAGTGCGGCGCCTCGGTGCATGTCCTGCATCGTGTCGATAACACGCTGCTGTTATCGATCCTTGAGCAGGCTTTCAGACGCCTGATTAACTAAAGGGTCAGATCGCTTCGCAGACATCAATCCAGCGGGCATTCGTCAGTTCAGCCATCTGCTGCGGCGAAATGCGGACGGCGCTATGGATAGCGCCAGCGGCAGGTAAGACTTCGTCAAAACTGCGCAGTGACACATCACAGTAAACGGTCAGCGGATTTTCCAGACCGAAAGGACAGACGCCGCCCACCGGGTGGCCGGTCCAGTTAATCACCTCGTCAACGCTCAGCATGCGCGCTTTCGCGCCCAGCGCCGCTTTCAGCTTGCGATTGTCCAGCCGGGCATCGCCTCGCGTCACGATCAGCACCACCTCGTTTTTCACTTTCAGCGACAGGGTTTTTGCTATTTCGCCTGGCGTCACGCCGTGGGCGCGAGCGGCCATCCCGACCGTTGCGGTGCTCTCTGCCAGTTCAATAATTTCAATTTCAGGGGCGTGTTCGGCGAAGAACTGGCGCACAGACTCCAGACTCATCTTTCTCTCCAGGCTGATCGAAGGCGTAAAAATTGCCACAAGCCTCTGTGCCTGTAAACGGGATAAACGGAGAATTCGCGGGAATCGGGTCTGTTTAGCTGCTGCTCAGGGTGCAGTTGCCGCACTGCTCAACATCGGGGATGCGATAGCGCTGGCAACAGCTGCGGCGCACCAGTTCACCGTCACGCGGGATCATGGTGCGATAGAGGGGATTGTCGCTGCCATCCAGCAGCCGCTGGTTAAAGAACAGCGCCTGCTCCAGCTGCAGGACCAGCGTCTCATCTATCTGGCTCTTCAGCTCACCCAGGAACCACTGGAAGGTGAACCCCATGTTGTTCCAGATCAGGCGGGCGTTGATGTCTCCATGCTGCGTAATGCCATTCACGGCCGGGATGAGATGCTGCTGAATCAGGCGGTCGATGCGCTGCAGCGGATTGAGATAGCGCGCCTCTTCATCCTCCTGCACATCAATCCAGAAGGTGGCCGGATGACCATGCTCATGAAATCCGACACGAATGTGCTCAGGCGAGCAGTCGAGCGCGCGGGACTCCTGCAGCAGGGCCATCAGCAGCGGCGGGATCAGCAGGCCGAAATACCACTGCGCCCAGAGTGAGAGCACGGGTTTCGCTTCACGCACCGCATCGGGATGATCGCGATAGAGATAGTCGCTGTAGCGCCGGATAAGCGGGGCGAAGGCGTCAGCGTGTGACCAGACAGCAAGGGTCTGTGCATCGCGCGGGGCTGACTGGCTGAGCTTCGTTGAATCCAGCAGATAGCTGCGCTGCTGTTGCAGCCGTTCATGCAGACTTTCCGCCAGTGGACGGTCATTCTGCCGGAAGATCATCGACTGAGCGCTGAAACGCTGTTCCTGAGCTGAAACGGTGGCCATGACGACTCGCGAAAAGTGTAGATAAGAAAGCAAATGATAATCGTTATTGATTAACTCTACAAGCGGCGTAAAAGCGTGCGGTTGCTGGCGGTAAAAACAGCAGGAGAGGAGAAATCAGCCCGGCGATGACCGCGACAGATCGGTCAGATCAACAGGCGCGGATGGTGGTTACCCTCGTGTTATCCGGGCTTTTCTGTGGTGTGAGGGGTTTCTCTGGGTAAATCTTCCCAGGCGAGAATGGTATTCCGGCCCTGGTTCTTCGCGACATAGAGGGCGCTGTCAGCATTGGCGACGGCCTGGTCGAACTCGTTGTCGTAAATCGGCGCAATCCCCGCGCTGATGGTGACGTGCGTTGAGACGGTCTCATTGAACAGATGGGGGATCTCTAAATCCACCACATACTGACGGATGCGCTCTGCCAGCTTCATCGCAATGGAGCTGTTCACGTTGGTCATCAGCACCAGGAACTCTTCACCGCCATAGCGGGTGACGACATCGCGCGAACGCACCGCATCACGGATCGCCACAGAGACCCGCGCCAGCGCCTGATCGCCCATCGCATGGCCATAATTATCGTTGTAGGCCTTGAAGTGATCGATATCCAGCAACAGCACAAAGTGGCTGCCGGCGTGGTTTTCCAGGATATTGTCGAGCCGGTTTTTCAGACCACGGCGGTTATACAGCCCGGTCAGCGGATCGAGCATGCTGAGGTCGCTGAAGGTCTCTTTCTCTTCGTAAAGCTGATGCATCAGACGCAGGGTAAAGTTGTCGGCCCGGCGGCGCATCAGGTGCTGCAATGAAAAACCGATCAGCGGCAGGGAGATGGTCAGCAGAATAAGCGGCAGATGCTGACCATTGTCGAGCAGCAGTACGGTCAGAACGGGCGGGGCGACGTGCAGACAAAAAGCCACCAGATAATCGCTCAGGGCGATGGCGCTGATAAATAACACGCTGATCAGGCTGATAATCAGAAAGCCACCATCAAAATAGAACACCAGATGGAAACGATAATTAATATGCCAGGCCCAGAAGATCCCTAATAGCAGCGCAACAGGATTTAACAGGGGGAGTTTAACTTTGGGCCAGATTAAATGGGCAATTAACATGAGAGAGCTGAAAGCGGCGACACACGTTACCGGCAGCGTCGTCTCACTTTTTTCCGTGCTCATTATTGGCAGCAGATAAAAGAGGGAAACGGCGATATTTAAAAACAGGAAAAGCATTACTGAAAGCCGGTATTTGCTCTGTTTCAGTTCTTCATATGATTGTAATTTCATTATAAATACTCGTGACGACCCTGAAATACCAAAGCGCAAGCCAGCAGAAAGGAGGGGGCTGCAGGACAATGAGCAAATATTGCTAGTGCTGTTATTAAAGGTGTTATCGGCCGCAATCTAGCATTTTCCAACTGGTCTGTCATCTTCAGCGCCGGGCCAGACAAAAACAGGCTGCAGAGCGGGAAAAACTGTCATATGATAATGGGAATGCTTATCATTTGAGGTTGGCGTCATGGGGATAGCGATTGTAGCGGCCTGCGGCCTGTGGGGAATCAGCTGGGCACTGGGTAAAAAACTGGACAGTGCGTGGGGCGTTCTGCTGCCGTGCATGGCGCTGCCGCTGTTTGCCCTGTGGGAGCCGGGATTCAGTCAGTGGCGAATGGTGATGATCGTTGCGCTGTTGCTGACGGTGGTGATGCTCTTTCATCAGCGCCTGCGTCACTATCTGCTGCTGCCATCCTGCCTGGCATTAGCGACCGGACTGGCGGCGGTTTCCGTCAATTTTCATCTGAATTAGCAACAGCGCAGGGGCGTCATGCTGACATAACAGAAAAGGTGTAAAAATCAGAAGGCGAGCCTGAAACGGCAAGGGATATTTAAAATGGGGATAAAGCAGGGGGATGACAACGTTGGTGCGAAGAGAGGGACTTGAACCCTCACGTCCGTTAAGACACTAACACCTGAAGCTAGCGCGTCTACCAATTCCGCCACCTTCGCATCTTGTTGTCTTTTCATATCACCGCAATGGTGCGAAGAGAGGGACTTGAACCCTCACGTCCGTTAAGACACTAACACCTGAAGCTAGCGCGTCTACCAATTCCGCCACCTTCGCGCAGTGCTCGCGATATGAAACATGTGATTTTGGTGCGAAGAGAGGGACTTGAACCCTCACGTCCGTTAAGACACTAACACCTGAAGCTAGCGCGTCTACCAATTCCGCCACCTTCGCATACCCGTAACACCCTGAGAATGTTACAACCACGGAGGCGCATTCTAGAGATTTTACTCTTTGCGTCAACAACTATTTCGTCGGGCTGAAACGATCGCTCTAAAAAGCAACATTTTCAGCCCGGCAACAGGGTCAGCAGCGGAAAAAAGGATTAACGGGTTTTCGCACCGCGACCATAGACGGCACGATAAACCTTAAAGCGGCCCGTCTGTGCGATCACTTCATGGCTGCCGAACGCCTCATCCAGCGCCTGTGGATAGGGCAGGAAGGCATTGGCAACAATACGCAGTTCGCCGCCGGTGTTCAGATGCTTCACCGCGCCACGGATTAACGCCTGTGCCGCATCGAGGCTGGTCTGCGTGCCTTCATGGAACGGCGGGTTAGAGATAATCATGTCGAAACGTCCGGTGACGTCAGAGAAGACATTGCTGGGGAAGACCTCACCCTCAATGCCGTTGGCGGCCAGCGTCGCCTTACTCGCTTCAATCGCCGCCGCGTGAACGTCACACAGCCACAGGCGCACTTTAGGCGAACGGGCGTGCAGTGAGGCGGCAATGACGCCCGCGCCACAGCCCATATCCAGCACTTTTCCTTTGGTGTGTGGCGTAAAGGTGGAGAGCAGCAGGGCACTGCCGCTGTCCAGACCATCGCGGCTGAAGACGCCTGGCAGGGTGTGAATCGTCAGGTCATCCATCTGATACTGATGACCAAAGGCGCCGGCATCAAAGTCAGGCTGTGCGTCGAGGCGACCGTGATAGAGACCACAGCGGCGCGCGCTGTCGATCTTCTCCAGCGTTACCCAGGACTCCAGCATGCCTTCTGCACTGCGCACGCCGCTGCGGTTTTCACCGACTACGAACACGTCGCAGCCCACCGGCAGCAGCGACAGCAGATTCTGCAGCTGGAACTGCACTTCCGGCTTGTTTTTGGTCCAGAAGTAGACCAGCGTATCGCAGCCCTGCACATCTTCCGCCTGCGCAACCAGTCCATAACGCGCCTGTTCGCCCATACGGCGGCTCAGGTTTTGCCAGTGATGATATTGCTGGGTGTGTACGCGCGACGAGGCGGTTTCCAGCTGAGCGGGCAGGTCATCCTGCAAATCGCCAGCAAATAAAACGTGGCGGGCGGTAAATTCATCACTGTGGCGCAGAATGACTTCGCTGGCCGGGGTAAAAGCAGACATGTAGAGCTCCTGTAAGATCTGAGCGGGGATTATAGTGGTTTGTTGGCGCATGTTCGATGGGTTTGCTAGCATAGCGTCGCATTCAGGCAGCCAACAGGTAACACCATGACGTCCAGGCGCGACTGGCTTTTACAGCAAATGGGAATTACGCAGTATCAACTGCGCCGCCCGCGCGTGCTTCAGGGCGAAATTGCCGTCACGCTGGCGCCGGACACGCAGTTAATCATTGTCGCTGACGTGCCCCCCGGGCTGGATGAACCGCTGATGCGCGACGTGCTGCAGACGCTCAATCTTCAACCCGCCCAGGTGATGACCGTAACGCCGGATCAACTCCAGATGCTGCCGGAAACGCTGAACTGCGCCGGCTGGCTGCTTGGGGTTGAGAGTGCACAGACTTTTAATGGCGTGGCACTGACCAGCGCCGCTTTCAATGAACTGATCAGCAGCGGCGTCGCCAGACGCGCGCTCTGGCAACAGATGTGTAACCATGACAGCCATCTCTTTACTCACCCCTGACGATCGGGCCGAGGCCTTTGCCATCGAGCGTCGCAGTCACGCGTTTCCCTGGAGTGAACAGACGTTTGCCAGCAATCAGGGCGAGCGCTTCCTCAATTTACGGCTGGATGCCGAAGGAAAAATGGCCGCCTTTGCCATTACCCAGGTGGTGCTGGATGAAGCGTCGCTGTTTAACATCGCGGTCGATCCCGCCTGGCAGCGCCGGGGATTTGGCCGTCAGCTGTTGCAGCATCTGATCGACGAGTTAATAAAACGCGATGTGCTGACGCTGTGGCTGGAAGTCCGGGCGTCCAATCTGCCCGCCATTGCGCTTTATGAGCAGATGGGATTCAACCAGGTCAGCCGTCGTTCCAACTACTATCCCACCGCCAGCGGGCGTGAAGATGCCCTGATGATGGCGCTGACGCTGTAGCGGTGCTAAGGAGCTTTAATGTCAGAACAGTGGGATTGCATCCTGTTTGATGCGGACGATACCCTTTTTCATTTCGATGCTTATGCCGGTTTGCAGCGGCTGTTCGCCGGTTATGACGTGCAGTTCTCCGACCAGGATTACAGCGACTATCAGGCGGTTAACAAGCCGCTCTGGGTTGATTATCAGAACGGCACGATTACCGCGTTGCAGCTACAGACCCAGCGTTTCAATCACTGGAGCGAAAAGCTCAGCGTCGCGCCGGAGATCCTTAACAGCGGCTTCCTGACCGCCATGGGCGAGATCTGTACGCCGCTGCCAGGCGCGGTGAGCCTGATGAAGCAGCTGCACGGTCGGGTAAAGATGGGTATCATCACCAACGGCTTTACCGCGCTGCAGCAGACGCGGCTGGAGCGCACCGGTTTCCGCGACTACTTTTCGGCGCTGGTGATCTCTGAGCAGGTCGGCGTGCCAAAACCGGCGGTGGAGATTTTTGATTATGCGCTGAACCTGATGGGCAATCCGGATCGTCAGCGGGTGCTGATGGTCGGGGATACGCCGGAATCCGATATTCTTGGCGGCATGAATGCCGGGGTGAAAACCTGCTGGCTCGATCATGGCACCCGGCCGCTGCCGGAACATATCAAACCGACCTGGCAGGTCAAATCGCTGGCTGAGCTGGAAGCGCTGCTGATCGGCTAAGGGAAGCTGTCTCGCAAATCCGCAACGTTCCCATAAAAAAGGCCCGCACAGCGGGCCTTTTTCATTTTATCTTCTCAGCAGAGCCGGACATTACTCTTTCTTCGGGTCATCTTCATCCCGATCCTCCTGCACCGGCGTGCTGGCGGTGAGCAGGAACGGTGACTGCTGCCAGCGGGTACGGCGGTGGCGCAGCAGGGTACGGGAGAGGATAATGCCGATGGCCAGCGCCAGCAGCATCATCAGGCGCAGAATATTGGTGGTGTTGTCGACCTGATGTGAGTCGGTGACCAGCACATGGGTGTCCAGCGTCACGCGCAGAAAGCCCAGCGGGCCATCGTTTCCGGCCAGGGACTGCACAATCTGATGATTGAAATAGCTGCCTGCACGCTGCCCGTCGAGAGCGAGCCTGTCGCGCACGTTGATGTTTTCTCCGCTGTGCGCCACCAGGCTGCCATCACCGTCATACACCGACGCATCCAGAATGCGGCTGTTCGCCGTCATCTGATTCAGAATCGCTTCTATCTGATTACGGTTGTTTTCACTGTTGTCCATCAACGGCTTAAGGCTGAACGCCACCTGACTGGTCAGCGTATGAGCCAGCTCTTCGACCTGTTCAGAACGCGCCATCTGATGACCGGTACTGAACCAGGAGACGCCCTGCATCAGGGCGACCAGCAGCGTCATCGAGATGAGAACGATCACGGTACGATGTAAGCGAAATTTCAGCGCGGTTTTAGCCATTACTCATCCGGGTCATGTCACAACAGAAAGCCTGGAGATTATGTTGCCAGAAGCGACGCAGACAGGGTAGCCTCTTGCGTGGTTTTGTTGTCCCTACAGGAGCTCTGATGCCAAATCGTTTAACCTGGTGCGATCTTCCCGCCGATGTCTCTCTCTGGCCGGGGTTGCCCCTTTCTCTTAGCGGTGATGAAGTGATGCCGCTGGATTATCGCGCTGGCCGCACCGGCTGGCTGCTGTATGGCCGCGGGCTGGATAAGCAACGGCTGACCGATTATCAGCATCAGCTGGGTGCCGCGATGGTGATTGTCAGCGCCTGGAACGTCGATGAGTATCAGGTGATCCGCCTGGCGGGCTCGCTGACGCCGTTTGCGACTAAACTGGCGCACGATGCCGGGCTGGACGTGGCGCCGCTGGGTAAAATCCCCTACCTCAAGACCCCCGGTCTGCTGGTGATGGATATGGACTCCACCGCGATTCAGATCGAATGTATCGACGAGATCGCTAAACTGGCAGGCAGCGGTGAGCAGGTAGCAGAAGTGACAGAGCGCGCGATGCGCGGTGAACTCGACTTCAGCGCCAGCCTGCGTCAGCGCGTTGCCACCCTGCAGGGCGCAGACGCCAATATTCTGAAACAGGTGCGTGATGCGCTGCCTTTAATGCCGGGCTTAACCACCCTGACGCAGAAGCTGCAGGCGCTGGGCTGGCAGGTGGCTATCGCCTCCGGCGGCTTCACCTACTACGCCGAATACCTGCGCGATAAGCTGCATCTGTCGGCCGTGGTCGCCAACGAACTGGAAATCCGCGACGGCAAACTGACCGGCAACGTGCTGGGTCCGATTGTCGACGCACAATATAAAGCCGATACGCTGAAGAAGCTGGCGCAGCGTTTTGATATCGCGCCGGAACAGACGGTCGCGATTGGCGACGGAGCCAATGACCTGCTGATGATCAAAGCCTCCGCGCTGGGCATTGCGTTCCATGCTAAACCTAAGGTGAATGAGCAGACTGCGGTCACCATTCGCCATGCCGATCTCATGGGGGTGTTCTGCATCCTGACCGGCAGCCTGATCCACGAAGAGCGTTAACTGAGGAATTGATTTGGCCAAAGCGGCAAAACGCGCATTTGTCTGTAACGAATGCGGCGCAGATTACCCACGCTGGCAGGGGCAGTGCAGCGCCTGTCACGCCTGGAACACCATCACCGAGGTGCGCATTGCCGCCTCACCCGCGGCTGCGCGCAACGAGCGCCTGAGCGGCTATGCCGGCAGCGCCGGCACCAGCCGGGTGCAGAAGCTGTCAGAAATCAGCCTGGAGGCACTCCCGCGCTTCTCCACCACCTTTAAAGAGTTTGATCGGGTGCTGGGCGGCGGCGTGGTGCCGGGCAGTGCGATTCTGATTGGCGGCAGCCCCGGCGCAGGTAAATCCACGCTGCTGTTGCAGGTGATGTGCCGGTTGTCGGAAGGGATGAAAACCCTGTACGTCACCGGTGAGGAGTCTTTGCAACAGGTGGCGATGCGCGCCCATCGTCTGGGATTGCCCACCGAAAATGTGAATATGCTGTCGGAAACCAGCATTGAGCAGATCTGCCTGCTCGCCGAGCAGGAGCAGCCGCAGCTGATGGTGATCGACTCGATCCAGGTGATGCACATGGCGGAGATCCAGTCCTCGCCGGGCAGCGTCGCCCAGGTGCGGGAAACCGCCGCCTACCTGACACGCTTCGCCAAAACGCGCGGCGTGGCGATCATCATGGTGGGGCACGTCACGAAAGATGGCTCGCTGGCCGGTCCGAAAGTGCTGGAGCACTGCATCGACTGTTCGGTGCTGCTGGATGGCGATGCCGACTCCCGCTTCCGCACCCTGCGCAGCCATAAAAACCGCTTCGGTGCGGTCAATGAGCTGGGGGTGTTTGCCATGACCGAACAGGGCATGCGCGAAGTCAGCAACCCGTCAGCGATCTTCCTGTCGCGCGGGGAAGAGATAACCTCAGGCAGCTCGGTTATGGTGCTCTGGGAGGGAACGCGACCGCTGCTGGTGGAGATTCAGGCGCTGGTCGATCACTCGATGATGGGCAACCCGCGCCGCGTCGCGGTCGGGCTGGAGCAGAACCGCCTGGCCATACTGCTGGCGGTGCTGCACCGTCACGGCGGATTGCAGATGGCGGATCAGGATGTGTTCGTCAACGTCGTGGGCGGCGTCAAAGTCACCGAAACCAGCGCCGATCTGGCGCTGATGCTGTCGATGGTGTCGAGTCTGCGCGATCGTCCGCTGCCGCAGGATCTGGTGATCTTCGGCGAAGTGGGGCTGGCCGGTGAGATCCGCCCGGTGCCCAGCGGTCAGGAGCGCATCTCGGAAGCGGCGAAGCACGGCTTCAAACGCGCCATCGTTCCGGCAGGCAATGCGCCGAAAAAACCGATTGCCGGGATGCAGGTTTTCAGCGCGAAAAAGCTGGCCGATGCGCTGGCGATTCTGGACGATCTGTAACGCGCCTGACGCCTGTCCGGAAAAACCACGGGCAGGCGGCACCCACCTTAACCGCATTGATGCAGGAGGCACGACATGTCGTCATTTGAGTATCTGAAAACGGCCATTCGCCAGCAGGGGCACACGCTGCAACAGGTCGCTGACGCCAGCGGCATGACCAAAGGCTATCTGAGCCAGTTGCTCAATGCCAAAATCAAAAGTCCCAGCGCGCAGAAGCTGGAAGCGCTGCACCGCTTTCTGGGGCTGGAATTTCCGCGCCGTGATAAAAGGGTGGGCGTGGTATTCGGTAAGTTCTATCCGCTGCACACCGGCCATATCTATCTGATCCAGCGCGCCTGCAGTCAGGTGGATGAGCTGCACATCATCATGGGCTACGATGAGCCGCGTGACCGCGAGCTGTTTGAGAACAGCGCCATGTCCCAGCAGCCGACGGTCAGCGATCGCCTGCGCTGGCTACTGCAGACCTTTAAGTACCAGAAAAACATCCGCATTCACGCCTTCAACGAGGAGGGGATTGAACCCTATCCGCACGGCTGGGATGTCTGGAGTGAGGGCGTCAGCGCTTTTCTCAGCGAGCACGGCATTGCTGCGGACTGCATCTACACCAGCGAAGCGCCGGATGCGGAGATGTATCAGCAGCACCTGGGCATTCAGACCGTGCTGGTCGATCCCAGCCGATCCTTTATGAGCATCAGCGGCGGGCAGATCCGTCAGGATCCGTTCCGCTTCTGGGAGTACATCCCGACAGAAGTTAAACCCTTCTTTGTGCGCACCGTGGCGATCCTCGGCGGTGAGTCGAGCGGTAAATCGACGCTGGTGAACAAACTCGCCAACATCTTCAACACCACCAGTGCCTGGGAATATGGCCGCGACTATGTCTTTTCCCATCTGGGCGGTGACGAAATGGCGCTGCAATATTCTGATTACGACAAGATCGCGCTGGGACAGGCGCAGTACATCGATTTCGCGGTGAAATATGCCAATAAAGTGGCGTTTATCGACACTGACTTCGTGACGACTCAGGCGTTCTGTCTGAAGTATGAAGGGCGTGAGCATCCGTTTGTGCAGGCGCTGATCGATGAGTATCGCTTTGATCTGGTCATTCTGCTGGAGAACAACGTGCCCTGGGTGGCGGATGGCTTACGCAGCCTGGGCAGCTCGGTGGATCGGCGGGAGTTTCAGTCCATGCTGGTCACGATGCTGCGGGAAAACAACATCGACTTCGTCCATGTCCAGGAAGATGACTACGACACCCGTTTCCTGCGCTGTATTGAACTGGTCAAAGGGGTGCTGGGCGAGAAGAACGTTCAGCCGTAAGGTCTGTGATAGCCCGGTCTGCACCGGGCTACTTCATGCCTGCCTCCTCCGCGCGGCGGCTGTTGCTTTTCACCGCCGCCGCAGAACCGCCGGATTAATAGACCATAACCACTTTGCCGCGCATGTGGCCTTCCAGCACGCGCTGATGGGCAGCGGTTAAGGTCTCAACGCTTAAGCCGTGCAGCGTCTCGCTCAGTGTGGTCTGCAGTTTACCTTCATCCAGCAGTGCCGAAACGGCATCCAGAATCTCGCCCTGGCGCGCCATATCGGGCGTTTTAAACATGCTGCGGGTATACATCAGCTCGAAGTGCAGAGCGGCACTCTTCAGCTTCAGCTGATCCATCGACAGCGGATGCTCATTTTCCACGATGGTGCAGATATGGCCCTGCGGGGCGATCAGTTTTGCCATCGTCTCCCAGTGACCGTCGGTATCATTCAGGCAGAAGATGTAGTCCACCTGCTTAATACCCTCTTTCTCCAGCTCACCGATCATATCTTTGTAGTTGATCACCTTGTCAGCGCCCCGATCGCGGCACCACTGCGCGGAGTCCTCGCGGGAGGCGGTGGCGATGATCTGAACCTTGCTGCGCAGCTTCGCCAGCGGGATCGCCAGCGATCCAACACCGCCCGCGCCGCCGACGATCAGCAGCGTCTGATCGTCGGTTGCCGTCTCCAGGTTCAGCCGCTCAAACAGGCCTTCCCAGGCGGTCAGCGCCGTCAGGGGAATGGCCGCCGACTGCGCCCAGTCCAGGCTTTGGGGCTTGTGGCCGGTGATGCGCGCATCCACCAGCTGCTCGGTGCTGTTACTGCCGGGACGGGTCAGGTCGCCAGCGTAAAAGACCTCATCGCCCGGTTTAAAGTTGCTGACTTTACTGCCGACTTCCAGCACGACGCCGCTGGCATCCCAGCCGAGAATACGCGGCACCTGTAAGCCGTTTTTGATCGCCCCTTTGTGGACTTTGGTGTCGACCGGGTTGACCGAGGCGGCCTTGACGCTGACCCGCAGGTCATACTCACCGGGCGTCGGGGTTTCAGGGAAGATTTCTGTGAAGTTTTCAGGACTTTCCGGGTTAATAGCGATAGCGCGAATAGACATAGCATTTTCCTGTTAAGTCAGGCTCAAAGCCTGGAGAGTGTCAGTTGCCATTCTGGCCCTGGGCAGTGCACGCCAGCCGGTGAAGAGGCCGCCCGGCGGGTGATGCGCTGTCCGTGGCAGACTGGCGTCACGATCTGGAACAGGCTTTAAGTGTAGAACCTGGTTTTAGCGGTGATAAGATGGACAATCTTTCATAGAGTGTTCGTCTGAGGTGAACAATGGCCTTCCGGCAGTGGCAGGATATGGCGCTCTTTGCGCTGGTGGCGGAGTGCGGCAGCTTTACCGGCGCGGCAGAGCGAGCGGGACTGCCGAAATCGAGCGTCAGTCAGCGCATCAGCCAGCTGGAGCAGCGGGTAGGGATTCGGCTGCTGAACCGCACAACCCGCCAGCTTAATCTGACCTTTGCCGGTGAGCGCTATCTGCTGCATTGTCAGGAGATGATGCAGGCGAGTGAACGCGCGGATCAGGCGATCGCCAGCCTGCGTGAAAATCCCAGCGGCCGTCTGCGCATCACCAGCCCGGCGGGGATCGGCGCGACGCTGCTGGCACGCTGTAACGCGGCCTTTTTACGCCTCTACCCCGATGTGACGCTGGATGTGTCGATCTCCGACGAGATGCGCGATCTGGTGCAGGAGGGGTTCGATGTGGCGCTGCGCACCGGCCAGCCGCACGAGTCGTCGCTGATTGGCCGCCGGATCGGTAACTGCCCGCGACTGCTGGTCGCCTCGCAGGGCTATCTCGATCAGCATCCGCCGCTGGTTCACCCGCAGCAACTCTCTGCGCATCGCTGTATTGCCCATCGCGCCTGGAATGAGTGGGTATTGCAGCGCGATGATGAGTTCTACCGCTGGCTGCTGCCGCCAGGCCACCTCACCGATAATCTGCTCTACGCCCGTGAATGCGCGCTGGGTGATGCCGGTATCACGCTGCTGCCACACTTTCTGACCGATGGTGCGATGGCGGACCCGCGTCTGGTGCCCGTCCTGCCGGAATGGGAGATTGAAGGGAATGAACTCTGGCTGGTCTATCCGGGGCGCAAACTGCACTCTCCGGCGCTGGCTCGCTTTATCGAGTTCGCGCTGCAATCCCCGGTGTTCAGGGATTTTTATCGCTGACTATTAAGACAGGAATTAAATTAAAATTTGATACCTGTAGCAGAAAATTTAATTGCTTTAATTATGATAAGACTTCCTGTTTTTCTCAGAGGATGAGGATTTATGAAGGCTCAAAATTTAAAGACTGCATGTATCAAAACTTTATCCAAAAGTGAAATTTACGATCAAAGAGAGTTTAATGGGGTAACAGCGCTTAAAAATATTCTGGGTAACGAAAATAAGGTTATCGATACTACTTTCACACTCAGAGGCAGTGATGTCAGCTGCAATGCCTCAGTTACCTGGTATGATGCACGGGAGTCGCATGGGACTCGTTCTGAGTTTCGGCTTTATTATGAAAGTAATCCGGTAACCGAACTGGCCGTTCCTGGGGATAATATCGTAATTGGCTTTGATAAAAATAATAAATTGAACTGTATCTTATTTAAATCGAATGATGAGGAGCATCAAGGGGTTATTGAGCAATGGGCTCCGCTTTATTAATCTAAAAAGGGAAGCAAGTGCTTCCCTTTTTTAACATCAGAAAAATTACTTCGTCATACGCTTGTACTTGATGCGCTTCGGCTCCAGCGCATCTGCGCCGAGGGTACGCTTCTTGTACTCTTCGTATTCGGTAAAGTTACCTTCGAAGAATTCAATTTTGCCCTCATCCTGGTAATCCAGAATATGGGTGGCGATACGGTCCAGGAACCAGCGGTCATGCGAGATCACCATGGCACAGCCCGGGAACTCCAGCAGGGCGTTTTCCAGTGCGCGCAGGGTTTCGATATCCAGGTCGTTCGTCGGTTCATCGAGCAGCAGCATGTTGCCGCCAACCTGCAGCAGCTTCGCAAGGTGAAGACGACCACGCTCACCGCCTGAGAGTTCGCCCACGCGTTTGCCCTGATCGACGCCTTTAAAGTTAAAGCGTCCGACATAGGCGCGGCTTGGCATCTCGGTGTTACCGATGCGCATAATATCCTGACCGCCGGAAACTTCTTCCCACACGGTTTTCGAGTTGTCCATGCTGTCGCGGAACTGATCCACGGCGGCCAGCTTGACGGTGTCGCCCAGCACGATGCTGCCGGAATCGGGCTGTTCCTGACCGGACATCATGCGGAACAGCGTCGATTTACCCGCGCCGTTCGGACCGATAATCCCGACAATCGCGCCTTTCGGCACGGAGAAGGAGAGATCGTCAATCAGCACACGGTCGCCATAGGACTTACGCAGGTTGCTGACTTCCAGCACTTTGTCACCCAGACGCGCACCTGGCGGAATGAACAGTTCGTTGGTTTCGTTACGCTTCTGGTAGTCGGTATTGTTCAGCTCTTCAAAGCGTGCCAGACGGGCTTTGCCTTTAGACTGCTGGCCTTTTGGTCCTTTACGAACCCACTCCAGCTCTTTCTCAATCGACTTGCGACGGGCAGCTTCAGAAGAGGCTTCCTGCGCCAGACGCGCATCTTTCTGCTCCAGCCAGGAGGAGTAGTTACCTTCCCATGGAATGCCTTCGCCACGGTCCAGCTCCAGGATCCAGCCTGCCACGTTATCCAGGAAGTAACGGTCATGCGTAATGGCAACGACCGTGCCTTCGAAGTCGTGCAGGAAGCGTTCCAGCCAGGCGACAGATTCCGCATCCAGGTGGTTAGTCGGTTCGTCCAGCAGCAGCATGTCTGGTTTTTCCAGCAGCAGGCGGCAGAGGGCAACACGGCGACGTTCACCACCGGAAAGGGTCGCGACTTTCGCATCCCAGTCTGGCAGACGCAGCGCATCGGCGGCACGTTCCAGCTGGGTATTCAGGTTGTGGCCGTCGTGCGCCTGGATAATCTCTTCCAGACGACCCTGTTCAGCGGCCAGCTTGTCGAAATCAGCATCCTCTTCAGCATAGAGTGCGTAAACTTCATCAAGGCGTTTCAGTGCGCCAACCACTTCCGACAGCGCTTCTTCAATCGACTCGCGCACGGTGTGTTCAGGGTTGAGCTGCGGCTCCTGCGGCAGGTAGCCAATCTTGATGCCTGGCTGCGGACGCGCTTCCCCTTCGATATCTTTATCGATGCCGGCCATGATGCGCAGCAGGGTCGATTTACCCGCGCCATTCAGGCCGAGTACGCCGATTTTGGCGCCGGGGAAGAAGCTGAGCGAGATGTTCTTCAGGATATGTCGCTTCGGCGGAACCACTTTGCCGACGCGATGCATGCTATAGACGAATTGAGCCACGTTGGTTTGAGCCTCTGGGTCTGTTGGTCGTTGGAATGATGTCGAAGTTTAGCCTTTTTCACCCCTTAATCCCAGCCGGGGGGCGGCGAATATTCGCGGGCCGGGGGCGGTCAGGCATAAGACGCTGATTTGTCCGGCTCACCGGAGAACCATACGAAAAGGCGGGCAGAGAGCGACTGGCCTCCGGCCTCAGGGCAGACGCAGGGGAATAGCCTGCTGCGTCAGCCAGGTCTGCAGCGCCTGATCAGGGGCACTGTCGCTGACCAGCAGATCGAAGCGATGCAGGTCACCGATGCGGGCGGGCAGCACTTTGCCATATTTGCTGCTGTCCGCCACCAGCACCGACTGCCGGGCGCGCAGCATGGCGTGATGTTTCATCGTCAGCTCGTTAGTGTTGTAGCAGGTTGCGCCCTGATCTTTGTCGATCCCGGCCGCAGAGATAAAGGCGAGCGTCGGGCAGAGATCGTCGAGAAGGGTGTGCACACCCACCGGCGTAAAGAGCGCATTATCGGCATGAAACTCCCCGCCGCTCAGGATCACGTGACAGGCCGGTTTCTCTTTCAGAGCCAGAAACGTGTTCATGGCGCAGCAGATGGCGGTAAAAGAGAGCGTGTCGGGGAGGGCATCGATGATATAGGGCAGGGTGGTGCCACAGTCAAAAAAGATCGTGTCGTTCTCGTTGATCAGGCTGGCGGCCACCTGAGCCAGCCGCTGCTTTCTGGCGGCGTTCTGCCCGTGCTGGTCGCTGACAAAATAGTGACCAGCATGACTTCTGGGATCGCTGACGATATAGCCGCCCAGCAGCACTACGCTGGAGCCCGGCTCGGTCAGATCGCGGCGGACCGTCATCTCGGAGACACCCAGTAGCTGAGCCGCATCTTTAAGATGCAGTTTGTCGGTGCGTTTGAGCGCCTGCGTCAGTTTCTGGATGCGTTCATCGCGCCGGGTTTCCATGGTCATCTCTCTGTTCCCTATCCTGCAGTGCGGAGGAAGGACGCCGGAATCGGCGTCGATACGCGACAAACCTCACAGATTTGAATGAGTTGCGTCTCATCCGCCAGGCTGGCACTCAATCTTACCCGCAATCCGTGAGGGCCGCAAACCTCTGGCGCGCGGGGGCGTCGCGCCACCGCTCAGTGGAGACCGGCTTACTGTAAGCCGGGCGTTAAATCGCCACCAGGCCGCGCACGCCTTCTGCCTCCATGGCGTCGCCGCGGCCTCGCTGCACAATTTCACCGCGGGACATCACCAGATAGCTGTCCGCCAGTTCGGCCGCGAAATCATAAAACTGCTCAACCAGCAGGATCGCCATATCGCCTCGCTGCGCCAGCTGGCGGATCACCGCGCCGATCTCTTTGATCACCGACGGCTGGATCCCTTCGGTCGGCTCATCCAGGATCAGCAGCTGCGGCCGACAGGCCAGCGCCCGGCCGATCGCCAGCTGCTGCTGCTGGCCGCCAGAGAGGTCGCCGCCCCGGCGTGACTTCATCGCCTGCAGCACCGGAAAGAGCTGATAGATCTCCTCCGGGACGGCCCGTGCCTCTGCCGCCGGAAAGCGTGACAGGCCCATCAGCAGATTCTCCTCCACCGTCAGGCGCGGAAAAATTTCCCGCCCCTGCGGCACATACGCGATGCCAGCCTGCACCCGCTGATGCGGTTTGCGGCCATTCATCCGCTGCTGCTGCCAGTGAATCTCCCCCGACTTCGCCGGGATCAGGCCCATCAGGCACTTCAGCAGCGTGGTTTTTCCCACGCCGTTGCGCCCCAGCAGGCAGGTGATTTCGCCAATCCTGACCTCAAACGAGAGGCCGCGCAGGATGTGACTGCCGCCATAATATTGATTCAGTTCAGTAACCTGTAACATCTCAGCGCCCCAGATAAACGTCGATAACCTGCTCGTTGGCCTGCACCTCGCGCAGCGATCCCTCCGCCAGCACCTGTCCCTGATGCAGCACCGTAACGTGGTCGGCGATGGTCTCCACAAAGCCCATGTCGTGCTCCACCACCATCAGCGAATGTTTCCCCGCCAGGCTGCGAAACAGCTCGGCGGTGTAGGCCGTTTCCGCATCGGTCATGCCCGCCGCCGGTTCATCCAGCAGCAGCAGATGCGGCTCCTGCACCAGCAGCATGCCAATCTCCAGAAACTGCTTCTGGCCGTGCGACAGCAGACCCGCCCGGCGCTGGCGCTCGCCGCCCAGCCGCAGCAGCTTCAGCACCTCATCAATCCGGTCCCGCTGCTCGCTGTTGAGGCGGGCGCGCAGGCAGGCCCAGACCGACTTGTCGGCCCTGAGGGCGATCTCAAGATTCTCGAACACGGTCAGCGCTTCAAAAACGGTGGGTTTCTGGAACTTACGGCCAATCCCGGCGCGGGCGATCGCCACCGGAGACAGACGGGTCAGATCGCTGTCCTGGTCGTAGATCACCCGGCCCGCATCCGGCCGGGTTTTGCCGGTAATCACATCCATCAGCGTGGTTTTGCCCGCGCCGTTGGGGCCGATCACGCAGCGCAGCTCACCGACGCCGATCTGCAGCGAGAGATCGGTCAGCGCCCGGAAGCCCTCAAAGGAGACGCTGATCTTATCGAGCTGCAGCACCGGATCGCGCTGCACCCGGTGGCGATCCGCTAACTGGGGTTGGGTAAACAGGGCATCACTCATTTTTTTCTCCGGCGCAGCAGGCCAATCACGCCGTGCGGCAGAAACAGCGTGACCAGGATAAACATCAGGCCCAGGAAAAAGAGCCAGTATTCCGGGAAGGCGACGGTAAAGACGCTGCGCGCGCCGTTAACGATCGCTGCGCCCAGCAGCGGGCCAATCAGCGTGCCGCGTCCGCCCAGCGCGACCCAGATCGCCGCTTCGATCGAGTTGGCGGGGGACATCTCGCCAGGGTTGATGATGCCGACCTGCGGCACATAGAGCGCCCCGGCCAGACCGCACAGCACCGCGGAGAGCGTCCAGACAAAGAGCTTGAAGCCGCGCGGATCGTAACCGCAGAAGGTCAGGCGGTTCTCCGCATCCCGCACGGCGGTCAGCACCCGGCCAAATTTGCTGCGCGCCAGGGCGAAGCCGATCGCCAGGCTCAGCAGCAGCAGCAGCACCGTGGCGACAAACAGCCCGACACGGGTCGGGGTCGCCGTGACCGAAAAGCCGAGCAGGGTGGTGAAGCCGGTAAAGCCATTGTTGCCGCCAAAACCGGTTTCGTTACGGAAGAAGAGCAGCATCCCCGCGTAGGTCAGCGCCTGCGTCATAATCGAAAAGTAGACGCCTTTGATTTTTGAGCGAAAGGCGAAGAAGCCAAACAGCAGCGCCAGCAGGCCCGGCACCAGCATGCTGAGACAGAGCGCCCACGCAAAGGAGTCGGTGCCGGCCCAGAACCAGGGCAGCTCACGCCAGGAGAGAAAGGACATAAAGGCGGGCAGGCCTTCCCCGGCGGCCTGCCGCATCAGGTACATGCCCATGGCGTAGCCGCCCAGGGCAAAAAAGAGGCCGTGGCCCAGCGACAGCAGGCCGGCGTAGCCCCACACCAGATCCAGCGCCACGGCGACCACCGCATAGCAGAGGATTTTGCCGACCAGCGTCAGGGTGTAGGTGGAGATCGCCAGCGGATGTGTAGCGGGCAGCAGCGCCAGAAACGGCATCACCAGCAGCGCCAGGGTGATGACCAGGCCAAGGGTAAAGGTCAGGCGTGGGGCGGTGCGCGCCACGCGAAGCGTGATAGGTTGCGTCATCAGTCAGTCACCCTTCCTTTCACCGCAAACAGCCCCTGCGGACGTTTCTGAATAAACAGTACGATGAGCACCAGAATCAGGATTTTGCCCAGGACCGCGCCAATCTGCGGTTCCAGCACTTTGTTCAGAATGCCCAGACTGAAGGCGGCGACCACGGTGCCCGCCAGCTGGCCGACGCCACCCAGCACCACCACCAGAAACGAGTCGATGATATAGCCCTGACCCAGTTCCGGGCCGACGTTGCCCAGCTGCGATAGCGCCACGCCGCCCAGCCCGGCAATGCCGGAGCCGAGTCCGAACGCCAGCATATCGACGCGGCCGGTCGGCACGCCACAGCACTCCGCCATGGCGCGATTCTGCGTCACGGCGCGCACGTTCATGCCCAGGCGGGTGCGGTTCAGCAGCAGCCAGGTGAGCGCCAGCACAAATACCACGAACAGGATCACCGCGATGCGGTTCCACGGCAGCACCAGATTAGGCAGCACCTGTAATCCTCCTGACAGCCACGATGGATTCGCCACCTCCAGGTTCTGCGCCCCGAACAGCACCCGCACCAGCTGAATCAGCATCAGGCTGATCCCCCAGGTGGCGAGCAGCGTCTCCAGGGGGCGACCGTAGAGATGGCGGATCACCATGCGCTCCAGCGCCATACCGATGGCGGCGGTGACCAGGAAGGCGACCGGCAGCGCCAGCAGCGGATACCAGGCCAGGTAGTGCGGCGCAAACTGCTGAAACAGGCTCTGCACCCACCAGGTGGCGTACGCGCCGAGCATCAGCATTTCACCGTGTGCCATATTGATCACGCCCAGCAGGCCATAGGTGATCGCCAGACCCAGCGCCGCCAGCAGCAGGATCGATCCCAGCGACAGGCCACTGAAGGCCTGGCCCAGCAGATCGCCCCACCGCAGCCGCTGCTGAATCTGTTGCAGGCTATCCGCCGCCGCGGCCCGCACCGTGGCATCCGGTTCATTCGCGGGCTGCGTCAGGCGCTGCAGGCTGGCCTGGGTGTCAGGATCGCTGGACTCGCCCAGCAGATTGACCGCACGCAGGCGCACCATCGGATTGCTGTCCGCCAGTTGCAGGTTAGCCAGCGCCAGCGCTAAGGCGGCATGAACCCGGCTATCCTGCTCGGCGGCGAGGCGCTGCGTCAGCAGCGGCAGCTGGTCGGCCACCCCCCCATTCTGCAGCTGCTGCGCGGCGCGCAGGCGCAGCGCGGCATCACGGCTCACCAGCTGGTGGGCGGCCAGCGCATTGTTGACCAGCACGCGCAGCCGGTTGTTCATAAAGAGTTTTTTCAGGTTGCCGGCGGGCCGGGCCGCACCCTCCAGCGGTCTCAGCTGTGTACCCTGCTGGCTGAAGGGCTGTTTGTTCTGGTCGATGACGACCGTTTCGGCGTGCAGCGCCTCCAGCAGCGGCAGGCGCTGGCTGTCCGGCGCGGCGGCCCATTGCTGCAGCAGGGTGGCCTGCTGGCTGCGGCTGGCGGCGGCAAAATCAGCCGCCGGTCCGGCGCTGGCCAGCAGCGGCATCAGCAGCAGCAGGCTGAATAGGCAGCGGCATAGAGTCATAAAGAGAGCCTCGTCAGGGGGAGGCAGCACGGCGGATTAAACGGCCGTGCTGCCGCTTCGCAGCGATTGACGCTGCCTGTCTGCCGCGCGCTTACTGCGCGGTTTTTACCGGGTAATCGGGCTTTTTGTCGTTACCGGCAATGTACGGGCTCCACGGCTGCGCGCGCACCGGCTTGTCGGTCTGCCACACCACGCTGAACTGGCCGTTCTCTTCCACTTCGCCAATCATCACGGGCTTGTGCAGATGGTGATTGGTTTTGTCCATGGTCAGAGTAAAGCCATCCGGTGCGTTAAAGGTCTGACCGGCCATCGCGGCCCGCACTTTGTCGACGTCGGTGGTGCCCGCTTTTTCCACCGCCTGGGCCCACATATGGATGCCCACATAGGTCGCTTCCATCGGGTCGTTGGTGACCACGGTAGCGGCGTTCGGCAGGTTGTGCGCTTTGGCGTAGGCGCGGTAGTCCGCGACAAACTTCGCGTTGGTCGGGTTGTCGATCGACTCGAAGTAGTTCCAGGCGGCTAACTGACCGACCAGCGGTTTGGTATCAATGCCGCGCAGCTCCTCTTCACCCACCGAGAAGGCGACCACCGGAATGTCGGTGGCTTTGATCCCCTGGTTGGCCAGCTCTTTGTAGAACGGCACGTTGGAGTCGCCGTTGATGGTCGAGACCACCGCGGTTTTACCGCCAGCCGCAAACTTTTTGATATTCGACACGATGGTCTGGTAGTCGCTGTAACCAAACGGCGTATAGACCTCTTCGATATCCTTGTCCGCCACGCCTTTGCTATGCAGGAAGGCGCGCAGGATCTTGTTGGTGGTGCGTGGATAGACATAGTCGGTGCCCAGCAGGAAGAAGCGTTTAGCACTACCGCCATCTTCGCTCATCAGATATTCCACCGCCGGTATCGCCTGCTGGTTTGGCGCCGCACCGGTGTAGAAGACGTTAGGCGACATCTCTTCGCCTTCATACTGCACCGGATAGAACAGCAGGCCGTTCAGCTCTTCAAATACCGGCAGCACCGATTTGCGTGACACTGAGGTCCAGCAGCCAAACACCACCGCCGCTTTGTCCTGCGTCAGCAGCTGCCGCGCCTTCTCGGCAAACAGCGGCCAGTTAGAGGCGGGGTCGACCACCACCGGCTCCAGCTTTTTCCCCAGCACACCCCCTTTGGCATTGATCTCATCAATGGTCATCAGCGCCACATCTTTCAGCGGCGTTTCAGAAATCGCCATGGTGCCGGAGAGGGAATGCATGATCCCCACTTTGATGGTGTCAGCCGCCTGCGCACTCCAGGCAAATCCCATGCTGACAACGGTGGCGGAGAGCGCAAAAGCTTTGATCAACGAACGTCTTTTCATCATCTGAACCCCTGAGTGGTTGTTGTGTTATTCGATGGTCTGGAGCCGGGCCTGCTGCAGGCGATGCAACGTGATCTTCCTGACTTCCGCCTTGCTGACGGCGATATGGTCGGTCAGCATGCGTTGCGCGTCGGTGGTCTGTTGCTGAAAAATCGCCTGTAAAATCTCTGCATGTTCCTGATAGGTCGCGCAGATACGGTCGTCGCGGGTGAAGTCGAGCCGACGGATAATGCGGATCTTCTCCGTGAGTTCGGCATGGATGCGGGCCATCTCCGGGTTGCCCGCCGCGGCCACCAGCGTCATGTGAAACGCCTCATCGTGCTGCGAAACCACCAGCCCCTCGGTGAGCGCCTCTGCCTCACACCAGAACTGGTTCAGCTCCGCTAACAGGGCCGCACACTGCGGGGCGGGCAGGGCGCAGAGGCGTTTTACCGCCTCGCACTCCAGCACGGTGCGCAGGTCATAGAGCGATTCAAACCAGGCGAAATCGAAGTTTCGGATCTGCCAGCCGCTGCGGAACCACACTTCCACAAAACCTTCGCGCTCCAGTCGGAACAGCGCCTGACGCACCGGTGTGCGGCTTACCGCCAGCCGTCCGGCGATTTCGCTTTCACTGAAGCGGTCACCCGGCATCAGGCGAAAGGCGAAGATATCGGCCTTGAGCGCCTGATAGACCCGCTCTGCCAGCGCCTCCGGGCGCGCTTTCGGGGATTGAGGTTGCCTTGTCATTGCGGCTCCTTATTCCAGCCACAGCAGGTTATCGCCCGGGCTGACCGGGCGGCCCGCCTGGCAGGCGATACGCGTGACCCGACCGGCCTGCGGGGCGACAATCGCCAGCTCCATCTTCATCGCTTCCACGATGATCAGGGTCTGACCGGCGCTGACCGCGTCGCCCGGCTGCACCAGCACTTTCCAGATGTTGCCGTTGAGGTCAGCCTGCACCGCCACGCCGTGCTCCTGCTCCTCACTGGCGCTGGCCAGCGCCTCCTCAGCCTGCGGCGCGCTCTGCTCTTCCTGCGCCCAGAGCTGCACCTCCTGTTCAAACGCGGCGGCCTGGCGCTGGCGAAACGCCGCGATCTCAGCGGCGTGATCGGTGAGGAACTGCTGGTGGGCGGCAAAATCGAACTGCGTCTCTTCGATGCGCAGGCTGCCACGACCTTCGCGAAAATCTTCGCGCAGCCGGGTCAGCTCCTCTTCACTGACGGGATAAAAGCGCACCTGATCGAAGAAGCGCAGCAGCCACGGCGCGTCGGGCGCGAACTGCGGATTTTTCAGGAAGGTGTTCCAGATCGGCAGCGTCCGGCCTACCAGCTGATAGCCGCCAGGCGAGTCCATACCGTAGATACACATGTACATGCCGCCGATGCCGACGGTGCCTTCGGCGGTAAAGGTGCGCGCCGGACTGTATTTGGAACTCAGCAGACGATGGCGTGGATCGACCGGCACAGCGCAGGGCGCGCCAAGATAGACGTCGCCCAGCCCCAGCACCAGATAGCTGGCGTCAAACAGGGTCGCGCGCACCTCCTCCCGGCTGCTTAAGCCATTAATACGCTGGATAAAGTCCACGTTGTTCGGCAGCCAGGGGGCGCTGGGGCGAACCGTCTCCTGGTAGCGGCTGACGGCGCCGAGTGTGGCGCTGTCTTCAAAGGCCATCGGCATCCACACCACGCGGGAGGGCACCTTCAGCGTGCTGACATCGCCCAGCGTCGCCTCCAGCGCCAGCAGCAGCGTCATCAAGGCGGACTGGCTGATGATGCAGCTGTCGTAGCGCACCTGCAGCGAGCGCACGCCCGGCGACAGCTCCTCGACGCCGGGTTCTGCCTGCGCCGTCAGCGCATTCATCAGCAGATGCACGCGCAGACGCAGCGCCAGATCCAGCACGTTGTCGCCATATTCAATCAGCACATATTTGTCGCCCGCCTGGCGATAGACCACTTTCGGGGTGGTGTCGGTGGCGTCGAGGGCGGCGAGAATCGTGGCGGAGCCGTGAGCGGTTTCAGCCAGTGACGGCACGGCAAAGGCCGGGGGATGTTCCGGGCGCAGCGTCTCAATCAGATGGCGCTGTGCGTTCTCCCGCGCCAGCGCCTCCTCCGCGCTGATCGGATGGAAGCGGATGGTGTCGCCGGGTTTGACCTGACCGACCTTCCACAGCTCAGCTCTGGCGATAGTCACCGGACAGACAAAGCCGCCGAGGCTCGGGCCGTCGTGCGTCAGGATCACCGGGAAGTCACCGGTGAAGTTGACCGCACCAATGGCATATTCACAGTCGTGAACGTTGGAGGGATGCAGGCCCGCCTCACCGCCGTTGGCGCGGGTCCAGGTCGGTTTCGGGCCGACCAGCCGCACGCCGAGGCGGTTAGAGTTGTAGTGCACCTGCCAGTCGCTGGCAAAAAACTCGTCGATGGCGGCCTGGGTGAAAAAGTCCGGTGCGCCGTGCGGACCGTAGAGCACACCAATACGCCATTCACTGCCGTAGTGCGGAATCAGCGACGCATCAAGCGGCTGCGGCGCGCCAGTCGGAGCCGGTGTGGTGCAGGCGGCGCGCGCAGGCTGTGAGATTGGCAGCATGTCGGCGACGCGCAGGGTACGTCCGGCGTGACCGCCAAACTGACCCAGCGAAAAGGTGCTACGGCTGCCCAGATATTCCGGCACGTCAAAGCCGTTGCGCACCGCCAGATAGCTGCGGCAGCCCTGGCGGGCGCGTCCCATCGTCAGCGTCTGTCCCGCTTTCACCGTCAGTGGCTGCCAGTAACTGACCGCTTCGCCATCAAGCTGCGCGTCACACGCTGCGCCGGTCAGCGCCACAATCGCGTCGCAGTGGAAGCGCAGGGTGGGGCCCTGCAGGGTGAACTCCAGCCCCGCCGCCGCCTCATGGTTTCCGACGATGCGGTTAGCCAGCCGGAACGCAAAGTCATCCATCGGGCCGGAAGGCGGCACCCCGATGTCCCAGTAGCCGAGGCGGCCGGGGTAGTCCTGAACCGAACTGAAGGTGCCGGGTTGCAGCACCTCCACCACGGTGGCGGCAGGCACCACGCTGTCGAGATAGCGCGTCCAGACGTTGCCGCTGCGAAACGCCTCGCTGGTGGTAATCTGGCGCAGATAGTCGAGGTTGGTGGCGATACCGTGCAGCTGGGTCGCATCCAGCGCGTGATGCAGTTTTTCCAGCGCCGCTTCACGGTTGTCGGCATGCACAATCAGCTTGGCGATCATCGGGTCATAAAAGCTGGAGACTTCGCTGCCGGTTTCGACGCCGCTGTCGACACGCACGCCGTCAGGAAAGCTGACCGCGGTTAACAGGCCAGGGCTGGGCTGGAAGTTTTTCAGGGGATCTTCCGCGTAAAGCCGCACCTCGATCGCCGCGCCCTGAGGCGGCTGCTGCAGGCGTGACCACTCCACCGGATCCCCCGCCGCCACCTGCAGCATGCACGCCACCAGGTCGAGGCCGGTGACGCATTCGGTGACCGGATGTTCAACCTGCAGGCGGGTGTTCACTTCAAGAAAATAGAACGCCTGCTGGCTGACGTCGTAGATGTACTCCACGGTGCCTGCGCTGCGGTAGTTCACCTGTTCGCCCAGCCGCACCGCTGAGGCGAGCAGGGCGTCGCGCGTCTCCTGCGAAAGGCCGGGCGCGGGCGTCTCTTCCACCACCTTTTGATTGCGGCGCTGCAGGGAGCAGTCGCGTTCACCCAGTGCGACGACGGTGCCGTTACCGTCACCAAAAATCTGCACCTCAATATGGCGGGCGCGATCGATGCAGCGCTCCAGAAACACGCCTGCATCACTGAAGAACTGCTCACCAAGGCGGCGCACGCTCTCCCAGGCGCTGGCGAGCGCGTCGGCGTCGGCGCAGCGCGTCAGGCCAATGCCACCCCCGCCTGCGGTGCTTTTCAGCATCACCGGGTAGCCAATCTCGTCGGCAGCCTGAATCGCCTCCTCCAGCGAGGCGAGCAGCGGAGTGCCTGGCGTCATCGGTACGCCTGCACTGGCCGCCAGCTCACGCGCGCGGTGCTTCAGGCCGAACTCGCCAATCTGCTGCGCGGTCGGGCCGACAAAGGCGATGCCCGCCGCCTCACAGGCTTCGGCAAAGGCCTGGCTTTCCGACAGAAATCCGTAGCCCGGCCAGATCGCCTGCGCGCCGCTCTGCTGCGCCGCCGCCAGAATTTTGTCGATGCGCAGGTAGGAGTCACTGGCTTTGTCGCCGCCGAGGGCGATCGCGCTGTCCGCCTGCTTAACGTGCTGCGCATTGCGATCCGCGTCAGAGTAGACCGCGACACTTTTGACGCCCAGGCGCTTCAGGGTGCGAATGGCGCGACAGGCAATCTCGCCCCGGTTAGCAATCAGTACGGTGGTGAACATGATCAGTGACTCCCCTGTGAGGTCAGCCAGTTACGCCAGCCGCCCGATTCGGTGATTTCCAGCGCGCTGTTCAGCGCAGCGCCTTCGCAGATAAAGCCTTTCACGATCCGCCCATCCGCCAGCGTCAGGCTGCCGATACCCAGCGGGGCGGGGATCTCCGCCACAAATTCGCCGAAGCGTGCCAGCGGAATGTCCCACAGCTCCACGGTGATGGCGGCACCCTGTTCGTCCCGCATCAGGCCGGGCTTTTTAATCGCCCCGTCCAGCAGGGCGAACAGGCGGTAGTGAGGGGCGGTCCGGGTCTCTTCGACCAGAACGGCCTGGCGTTCGGTGAGCTGAAAATTCAGCGGCATGCCGGTGAGGTGTGCGCCCACCACCGCCAGCCGGACATGATCGGGGGAGACGGGGAGAGAGACGGGCGGCGGGCAGGGCAGGCCGGTCGCCCCCAGCGGCAGCGACAGCTGGCGCTGCCAGCGGATGCCAAATTCAGCCAGCGCCCGGTCGTGCCAGGCGGGTGCAATCAGCGTGATACCCGCCGGAAGATCGTCATTGCGGAACGGCGCGGGCAGCGCCAGCGCGGCGAGATCAGCGAGGTTGGTAAAGTTGGTGTAGGTGCCAAACTGTGAGTTGTAGTGAATCGGCTCCTGCTTCATCTCTGCAAGGGTATGAATGGTAGGCGAGGTCGGCACCACCAGCGCGTCAAACTGCGCCAGGGTCTGCTGGATCTGGCGCGTCAGCCCGGCCCGCAGATACTCCGCTTTGTAGGCATCGACGGCGCTGTATTTCAGGCCGCTGGCGACGATCTCATGCACCACCGGGTCCATATCGGTGGGGCGATCGAGCATCCCGCCGACCGCCACGGTGCGCTCAGCGACCCAGGCACCGTAGTAGAGCTGCTCTGCCAGCTGCCGGAACGGGGTGAAGTCGATGGGGTGCAGCGTCGCGCCTCCCGCCTGCAGGGCCTCCAGCGCCCGATCCCAGGCGGCTTCAGCGGCGGCATCATCGAAAAACTCCGGCGTGTCAGGAACGGCAAAGCGGGGGCGAACCGGCAGATTGGCGGGGGCGGTGCGCGGATTCACGCGCGAATAGGCGTCGCCGGCATCGTAGCCCCCGATCACGCTGGCGACGCTCCAGGCATCTTCTGTCGTCAGGGCGAACACGGAAATCGTGTCATTGAGGCGGCAGGCGGGCACTACGCCGCGCGCAGAGAACCAGCCTTTGGTCGGCTTCAGGCCAACGATATTGTTGAAACCGGCCGGGACGCGGCCCGAACCGGCGGTATCGGTGCCCAGGGAAAAGGCGACCAGTCCGCGCGCCAGCACCGACGCCGAGCCGGAGCTGGATCCGCCGCTGACATAATCGGGATCAAAAGTGTTACTGACCGCGCCAAAAGGGGAGCGGGTGCCGACCAGACCGGTGGCAAACTGATCGAGGTTGGTTTTACCGATGACCACGGCCCCGGCCGCTTTCAGTCTGGCTACCGCTACTGCGTCCTCGCTGGCGGTATAAGTAAAGGCGGGGCAGGCGGCGCTGGTGGGCCAGCCCGCCACATCGATATTGTCCTTGACTGCGAACGGCACGCCGAACAGAGGCAGCGATGCGGGATCGCGCTGATAGTGAGCCAGCAGTGGTTCAATCTGGGCCGCCAGCTGATCCGGTGTCGCCAGCATGATCCAGGCATTATCCTGGGGATCCAGGGCGGCAAGGTGTGCGCTGAGCAGTGCGCTAATCTGATGGGGCGCCTGCTGGTAGCGTTGTTGCCAGGCGAGCAGTGTCAGGCCAGTGGTCGACGTCATAAGAAGGATTCCGGCTGGTATACAAGATGGAATTCAACAGAGCAAAGGGTGTGCCACTTTTTTAAGCTGATGATTCAACGTGTTAAAGCAGCGGGTGATAAGTTTTTCTGATGATTATTTGCACAATGACGGCGCACAGGCTGAACGATGACGGTGCGTTTAACCACCGCGTGCGTAAATATTGTGAAGAACATGGCAAGAGTCTGATGCCCTGGTTAGCATGAAGACTGCCTGGCAACTCGCCGGCGCCCAGCAACAGAGGAGATTTACGTGGTGAAGTGGCGTAACTGGATGATAGGGATCTGCCTGGTCGGTACGGCCAGCAGCGCATGGGCCGATTCGCTTGATCAACAACGGCAACGTTATCAACAAATTAAACAGGCGTGGGACAGCAATCAGATGGCCACCGTGGAGCAGCTGTTGCCCACGCTTCAGGATTATCCGCTCTATCCTTATCTGCAATATCGCCTGCTGGCACAGGATCTCGATCAGGAGACCGCCCTGGCCGTACAGAATTTTATTCGCCAGTATCCCACGCTGCCGCCTGCGCGCTCGCTCAGCACCCGCTTTATCAATGTGCTGGCTTACCGGCAGGACTGGCAGGGCGTGCTGAATTTCAGCCCGACCGAACCGAAACCGGTGCAGGCGCGCTGCAACTGGTACTACGCCAAATGGGCCACGGGTCAGCAGCAGGCCGCGTTTGATGGCGCGAAGCAGATCTGGCTGCGCGGCACTGCGCTGCCTGCCGACTGCGACAAGCTCTTCTCAGTCTGGCAGTCATCGGGTCAGCTTTCACCGATCACGATCCTGGAGCGTATCCGTCTGGCGATGAAGGCGGGTAACGACAGCCTGGTGAGCTATCTGGCGAAAACCCTGCCGGCAGATTATCAGACCATGTCTGACGCGGTGCAGGCGCTGCAGCAGGACCCGCTGACGGTCAGCACCTTCGCCAGCGCCGTCGGACCCACCGACTTTACCCGCCAGGCGACGATTTACGCCTTTACCCGCGTGGCGCGGCAGGATATGGAAAACGCCCGCAGCCTGATCCCGATTCTGGTCCGGGCGCAGAAAATGGGGCCGGAAGATGAGCAGGCGCTGAAAGAGATCGTGGTCTGGCGCATGATGGGCAGCGATCTGACCGCTGAACAGGCACGCTGGCGCGATGCCGTGGTGATGAACAGTGAGTCCACCGCGCTGGTGGAACGCCGGGTGCGGCTGGCGCTGTCGCAGCACGATCGGCGCGGCCTGAACACCTGGATCGCCCGTCTGCCGGTGGAGGCCAAAGAGAAAGATGAGTGGCAGTACTGGCAGGCTGACCTGCTGTTTGAGAAAGATCGCAAAGAGGAAGCGGAAGAGATCCTGCGCAAACTGATGCAGGCGCGTGGCTTCTATCCGATGGTGGCCGCTCAGCGTCTGGGGGTGGATTATCCGCTGCAGATTGATGAAGCACCGAAGCCTGACAGTGCTACGGTGCAGGGCCCCGAGCTGGCGCGCGTCCGTGAACTGATGTACTGGGGGCTGGATAACCTGGCGCGCAGCGAGTGGAGCAATCTGATCGGCAGCCGCACACATACGCAGCAGCAGATGCTGGCGCGCTACGCCAATGAGCAGGACTGGTGGGATCTCAGCGTGCAGGCCACGATCACGGCCAAAATGTGGGACAGTCTGAAAGAGCGGTTCCCGCTGGCGTGGCAGAGCGTTTACGAGCGCAACACCCAGGTGAAGCAGATCCCGCCAAGCTATGCGATGGCGATTTCGCGTCAGGAGAGTGCCTGGAACCCGAAAGCGCGTTCGCCGGTCGGGGCGAGTGGTCTGATGCAGATCATGCCTGCCACCGCGGCGCACACCGTGAAGATGTATGACATCCCCGGCTACAGCAACAGCAGTCAGCTGCTCGATCCGGAAACCAATATTCAGATTGGTACCCAGTATCTGGAGTATGTCTACCAGCAGTTTGACCAGAACCGGATTTTCGCCTCTGCGGCTTACAATGCCGGGCCGGGCCGGGTGCGAAGCTGGCTGAAAACCAGTGCAGGTAATCTCGACGCCGTGGCGTTTATCGAGACCATTCCGTTCTCTGAAACGCGTGGTTACGTGAAGAACGTGCTGGCCTATGACGCCTACTATCGTCACTTCATGGGCAAGCCTGACAAAATCCTGTCAGATGGTGAGTGGAATCGCCGTTACTAGCTGTGCTAAGCTTCCGTACTCTTTAGCGAGTACGGAAGCCTCTTCATGACCCATTCTCATTCCCCTTCAGCCGAAACTCCTCCGGCCGACGATAGCTGGCAGCGCTTTGTCAGGCTGATGCAGCAGGCCTTTGCCGATGGTCACGCGCTGCCGCTGATGCAACTGATGATGACGGCGGATGAGCGGGAAGCGTTTGGCACACGACTGCGGATTATCGAAGAGTTGATGAAGGGGGAGATGAGCCAGCGCGAGCTGAAAAACGAACTTGGCGTTGGTATCGCCACCATCACCCGTGGCTCTAACAGTCTGAAAGAGGCGCCGCCGGAGCTGAAACGCTGGCTGCAGGCGCATCTGGACGGCAAGTAATTACGACTGATAGAGCGGATGAACAAACGGGCAGAGCGCCAGAATCAGGGCCTGATGATAGACGCTGGCGCGGCTGAGCAGGCCGTGCGTGAACGCCCCGATAGCCCCGCCCTGATGTTTGATATTTTCAATGCCGGTTAACCGCGCCATCTCTTCGCCCAGCTCCCGCCCTTCGCGCAGACCCGCCAGCACCGCCGGTGGCAGCGTAAAGCTGGCTGACCGCGATTCGCCACGCTGCTTCTGATTCTCTATCACGATACAGGCAAAGGCGCTGTCCTCTTCGATCCCCGCCTCAATCGCCACCCAGAATGTCGCTTCAGGCCGCACCTGACGGGCATTCATTACGCGCTGACGTGCGCCCGTTCGCGTTTCGAGGTGGCTCAGCGGCTGGGCGGCAACACCACTATCGACCCCGACCCCTTCAATATGGCAGGATCCTTCGCCGAAAACGTCGTTGAATGCCTGCGCAATCGCGTGAATCTTCGCTGGATTGGTGGTGGCTGCGACAACATGGTACATAATTAATTGAACCCTCAGATGGTTAAGCGCCTGGCCCATCAGGCTACAGACAGGCTCTAAGGCGATTCTGGTCGCAGTATAACGGAAACTACTATGTTACAGGTCTATCTTGTTCGTCACGGTGAAACGGTTTGGAATGCGGAACGTCGCATTCAGGGGCAGTCCGACAGTCCGCTGACGGAAAAAGGTGAACAGCAGGCGCATCAGGTGAGTGAACGCGTGAAACATCTGGGTATTACCCACGTTATCGCCAGCGACCTGGGCCGTACGCGCCGCACCGCAGAGATTATCGCGGATGCCTGTGGTTGCACGGTGACGCTCGATCCGCGCCTGCGGGAGCTCAATATGGGCGTGCTGGAGAAGCGTCCGCTGGATGGCTTAACCGCCGCAGAAGAGCAGTGGCGTGCCACGCTGGTGAACGGCACCGAAGGCGGGCGCATCCCGGAAGGGGAGTCCATGTCCGAACTGGCATCGCGCATGCACGCCGCGCTGAATGCCTGTCTCGACCTGCCGGCCGGGAGCCGTCCGCTGCTGGTGAGTCACGGTATGGCGCTGGGATCGCTGGTCAGCACCATTCTCGGACTGCCTGCCTGGGCGGAACGCCGGCTGCGTCTGCGAAACTGCTCGCTCTCGCGGGTCGATTATCAGCAGAGCGCCTGGCTGGCCGAAGGGTGGATTGTGGAGATGGCGGGCGATATCTCTCATCTGGATGCGCCCGCACTCGACGAGCTGCAGCGCTGAAGGTGGGCAGGCCGCCGTCGTGAGGACGGCAGCCTGAATATCAGCTGACCGGGGTCTGGCGGCGAATCGGAATCAGATATTCGCAACGGATCTCTGTCGGCGGCTCGGCACGCTTTTTACCGCCGTGGGTGTAGAAGCGTTCAATATCCTGCCCCTGACGGCGGGTCAGCCCCAGCGTCGGCATGCAGGTGCCGTAGAGCAGCAGGATGAACTCCTGCAGATTGACGCGCGGGCCGGTATAGGTGAACTGCACATAATCGCCCGCTTCCAGAATGACGTTCTGACCGGAGTGCAGGCTGCCCGCGCTGTCAGCCGGCACCGCCGTGGTGTAGAGGATCTCCTGCTCGTCATCTTTTTCCTGGCTGGCGCGCACCTGATGCAGGCCATACAGCACCGGCGGCACGGTATCCGTTTCCAGCAGGAACTGCTTCCAGAAGTGAATCCGCATCTCGTCACGGTAGCTGGAAATCTGCTCCAGAATACAGGTGTAGTTCTGGGTCTGACCCACCAGCACCGTTTCCGGCAGAGTGACGAAGGTCGGTTCCGGCTGCGTCTCATTGTCCAGACGGATAGGGGGACGAATACCGAAGGAATTCCAGTCGGAAGCGCGACGATACCAGGCCGGCGTCTGCGCAAACTGCTTCTTGAAGGCGCGGGTAAAAGTCTGTTGTGAATCAAAACGATACTGCAGTGCGATGTCCAGAATCGGACGGCTGGTCAGGCGCAGCGCCACCGCCGCTTTAGACAGGCGACGCGCCCGGATATAGGCGCCGATCGCATGTCCGGTCACGTCTTTAAACATCCTTTGTAAGTGCCATTTAGAGTAACCGGCTTTCTGGGCAACGTTGTCCAGTGAAAGGGGTTGATCCAGATGGCTCTCCAGCCAGACAAGCAAATCGCGAATGATACCGGCTTGGTCCATAAAACATCCTCATACTCTGGTGGTGCAGCTAAATGCATCGAAGAATATTAGCACTCATTGCTCAAAAGACGTGGGCCGTTTTCCGGGGAAGATTGTGCTAAATCAGTGCGGGCATAACCCGTTTTGGTTTTGTCATTATATCGATTGACAGTACATTACATGTTCATCTATTCAATTTGCAATGGTAACCCCATGACAAGACCTCGTCTTATCCTCGCAGCGCTGACCGCACTGACCTTTTCCAGCCCGCTGCTCGCCGAACAGATCGGCTCTGTCGACACGGTGTTTAAGATATTCGGGCCTGACCACAAGATTGTCGTTGAAGCCTTCGACGATCCGGATGTTAAAAATGTAACCTGCTATATCAGCCGGGCGAAGACCGGTGGGATTAAAGGCGGGCTGGGACTGGCTGAAGATACCTCCGATGCGGCGATTTCGTGCCAGCAGATTGGGCCAGTGGAGCTGAGTGAGAAAATCGCGCAGGGCAAAGCGGAGGGGGAGGTGGTCTTCCGCCAGCGTACCTCGCTGATCTTCAAAAAGCTGCAGGTGGTGCGCTTCTTCGATAAAAAGCGTAACGCCCTGGTCTATCTGACCTACTCCGATAAAGTCGTCGATGGTTCACCGAAGAATGCGATCAGCGCCGTGCCGATTATGCCGTGGCACTGAGCATAAAAAAAACGCCCGCAGGGGCGTTTTTTTTCAGGCTTACCGCAGCTTACTCATGCAGGTCGCCGCAGAAGCGGTAACCTTCGCCATGGATGGTGGCGATGATTTCAGGCGTGTCCGGCGTCGATTCGAAATGCTTACGAATACGACGGATGGTCACATCCACGGTGCGGTCGTGCGGCTTAAGGTCACGGCCGGTCATTTTTTTCAGCAGATCGGCACGGGTCTGAATCTTGCCCGGATTTTCGCAGAAGTGCAGCATGGCGCGGAACTCACTGCGTGGCAGTTTATAGTGCTCGCCGTTCGGGTTGATCAGTGAGCGGCTGTTAATATCCAGCTCCCAGCCATTGAATTTGTAACTCTCAACCTGACGGCGCTCTTCGCCCGGCATGGCGAGATTCATGGTGCGCGACAGCAGATTACGGGCACGAATCGTCAGCTCACGCGGATTGAACGGTTTGGTGATGTAGTCGTCAGCGCCAATTTCCAGACCGAGAATTTTATCAACTTCGTTGTCACGGCCGGTCAGGAACATCAGGGCGACATTGGCCTGTTCGCGCAGTTCACGGGCCAGCAGCAGGCCGTTTTTACCCGGCAGGTTGATGTCCATGATCACCAGGTTAACGTCATTGTCGGTCAGCACCTGATGCATTTCTGCACCATCAGTCGCCTCATACACCACATAACCTTCTGCCTCGAAGATGCTCTTGAGGGTGTTACGCGTGACCAGTTCGTCTTCAACGATAAGAATGTGCGGGGTCTGCATGTTTAGCTACCTAAAATTTGCCAACAAATTGAAAACAGGGCGTACAGCGGTATGGCGTTCTCCATCATCGAGAGCAGCGGGCCGCGCTGAAACGTTGTACGAAATCATATTTTGATAAGCCATCTATCAACGTCAACAACAGTATTAGCTCAGCCAGTCAGGATGAAAATTGCATGCCCCAGGCGAGAATGATAATGGCGCATATCCTAACTGCATTAACAGCAACCTAACAGCACCAACTACAACCGATAAGCATAAAAACAACGCTTCGTTGACTTATATCAAATGCAATTGTAGCACGTTAACACTTTTGTGAAAAACTTCTCGTAGATTGCCCGTTTAGCTCACAAAAAGCATCATTTTCATTACATTTTTCACGCTTCGGTTCCAAAATGAAACCCACTGGTAATCACATTCTATCCTGTTGAACTTAAATGTATTAATAGTGGTTTCTTTAATAAAGGCCGCTTCGCCGGTAAAAAGATTCGGACCGCTTTTTTTAACCGGTTTTAACAATGTTAATCACCGCTTTTCTTATTCGCTTCCGCCCGCTGAATCCTGAACAGTCATGTTAATATGGCGTTATGTAAATGGACCAATGGAATAAATATGCTCTTCCCCCTGATTCTCGTCTCGCCCGCGCGGCCAGAAAATATCGGCGCTGCGGCGCGCGCCATGAAAACCATGGGCTTCAGCCAGCTGCGCATTGTCGCCAGCGACGCCTGGCAGGACCCGGCCGCGCGCCGGGTCGCGCATGGCGCGGGTGAGATTCTCGATAACGTCCAGACGTTTGCAACGCTGGCTGACGCATTAGCTGACATCGACTTCTCCGTCGCCACCACTGCGCGCAGCCGGGCAAAGTTTCGCTACTACGCCACGCCAGAGCAGGTTGAAACACAGCTGCTGGAGAAGCGTCAGTGGGTAAAGAGTATGGCGCTGGTATTTGGCCGCGAAGACAGCGGGCTGACCAATGAGGAGCTGGAGCAGGTCGATCTGCTGACCGGCATCCCGATGGCGAATGACTATCCATCACTCAATCTCGGCCAGGCGGTGATGGTCTACTGCTATCAGTTGTCGAAGCTGAATCAGGTTGAGGCGCCGCTTACCGCCGCCGCAGACGGGCAGCAGTTACAGGCGCTGCGGCAGCGTTTGCATCAGCTGCTGGCGCAGCTGGAGGTGAGTGATGATGAGAAACTCTCTGACTGGATCGATCAGCGGGTGGGGCTGCTGGAACAGCGCGACACGGCGATGCTGCATCGTCTGCTGCACGATATTGAAAAAAAACTCGCAGATTAATCCTCGGCGAAAATCTGATTTTGCAGTAACAGATCGCAGAGAAGTTCAGCATCGCAAACGATCAAAGAGCGTTTTACGATTTCGCCGGTGGCTCTGCGCAGTCAGGGAAACGGGCCCGCCGGACAAATCGGGTTGACTTAATGTGCGCTTTGCTTTACTTCTGGATGCCAGACGGACAGACAAAGACAGACAGAAAAAAATCTCAATGCGTAAAATCAGCCTGAACACCACAATTATTACCATCACCATTACCACAGGTAACGGTGCGGGCTGACGCATACAGGAAAAACAGAAAAAAAGCCCGCACCTAACCAGTGCGGGCTTTTTTTTCGGCTTAAATTCAGGAGAGTTTATATCATGCGAGTGCTGAAATTCGGCGGGACCTCGGTAGCGAATGCGGAACGGTTTCTTCGCGTCGCTGACATTCTGGAAAGTAATGCGCAACAAGGACAGGTTGCAACCGTGCTCTCTGCGCCAGCAAAGATCACTAACCACCTGGTGGCGATGATTGAAAAAACCATCAGTGGTCAGGACGCTTTGCCGAATATCAGCGACGCTGAGCGCATCTTCAGCGAGCTGCTGCAGGGCCTCGCTGAGTCACAGCCTGGCTTTGAATATGAGCGGCTGAAAACCCGCGTGGACCTGGAGTTTGCGCAGCTGAAGCAGGTGCTGCACGGCATCAGCCTGCTGGGGCAGTGCCCGGACAGCGTCAACGCGGCGATCATCTGCCGCGGTGAAAAGCTCTCGATTGCCATTATGGAAGCGCTGCTGCAGGCACGCGGTCATGAGGTCAGCGTGATCGATCCGGTAGAGAAGCTGCTCGCTGTCGGTCACTACCTGGAGTCCACCGTCGACATCGCCGAATCGACCCGTCGCATCGAAGCCAGCCAGATCCCGCCGCAGAATATGATCCTGATGGCGGGCTTTACCGCTGGCAACGAGCGTGGTGAACTGGTGGTGCTGGGCCGTAATGGCTCAGACTACTCGGCGGCCGTACTGGCAGCCTGTCTGCGCGCCGACTGCTGTGAAATCTGGACCGATGTCGATGGCGTCTATACCTGCGATCCGCGTCAGGTGCCGGATGCGCGCCTGCTGAAATCGATGTCCTATCAGGAAGCGATGGAGCTCTCCTATTTCGGGGCCAAGGTGCTGCATCCCCGCACCATTGCGCCCATTGCGCAGTTCCAGATCCCGTGCCTGATCAAAAACACCGCCAATCCGCAGGCGCCCGGCACCCTGATTGGGGCAGAAGGCGAGCAGGATGAAAATCCGGTGAAAGGCATCACCAACCTGAATAATATGGCGATGGTTAACGTCTCCGGTCCCGGCATGAAAGGGATGGTCGGAATGGCGGCCAGGGTGTTTGCGGCGATGTCGCGCACCGGCATTTCCGTGGTGCTGATCACCCAATCCTCGTCTGAATACAGCATCAGTTTCTGCGTGCCGCAGAGCGAGCTGGCGCGGGCGCGTCAGGTGCTGGAAGAGGAGTTCTATCTGGAGCTGAAAGATGGCCTGCTGGACCCGCTGGATATCATTGAAAATCTGGCGGTGATCTCGGTAGTCGGTGATGGCATGCGCACCCTGCGCGGCATCTCAGCCAAATTCTTCTCGGCGCTGGCGCGCGCCAACATCAATATCGTGGCGATTGCGCAGGGCTCCTCTGAACGTTCCATCTCGGTCGTGGTTAACAACGACGAAGTGATCACCGGGGTGCGCGTGGTGCATCAGATGCTGTTCGCCACCGATCAGGTTATCGAAGTCTTTGTGGTGGGCGTCGGCGGCGTCGGCGGTGCGCTGCTGGATCAGTTGCATCGCCAGCAGGCGTGGCTGAAGCAGAAGCATATTGACCTGCGGGTCTGCGGCATCGCCAACTCGCATGCGCTGTTAACGAATGTTCACGGCATCGATCTGAGCCACTGGGAAGCGGCATTAAGCGAAGCCAAAGAGCCTTTCAATCTGGCGCGTCTGACCCGGCTGGTCAAAGAGTATCATCTGCTTAATCCGGTGATTGTGGACTGTACCTCCAGCCAGGCGGTCGCCGATCAGTATGCCGATTTTCTCAGCGAAGGTTTCCACGTGGTGACGCCGAACAAAAAGGCTAACACCTCATCCTGGAGCTACTACCAGCAGATGCGTGCCGCCGCGGCTAAATCGCGCCGCAAATTCCTTTATGATACTAACGTCGGTGCCGGTCTGCCGGTGATCGAAAACCTGCAGAACCTGATGAACGCGGGTGATGAGCTGCTGCGCTTCTCCGGCATCCTGTCTGGCTCGCTCTCCTTTATCTTCGGCAAGCTGGATGAAGGCGTCTCCCTGTCTCAGGCGACCCAGATGGCGCGGGAGATGGGCTTTACCGAACCCGATCCGCGTGACGATCTCGCCGGCACAGACGTGGCGCGTAAGCTGCTGATCCTGGCGCGCGAAGCGGGTCACCAGCTGGAGCTGACGGATATTGAGATTGAGCCGCTGCTGCCCGCCAGCCTGACCGACATTGCGGACGTTGAGCAGTTTATGCAGCGCCTGCCTGAGCTGGACAACGCCTTTGCCGCGCGGGTTGCTCAGGCGCGTGATGCGGGTAAAGTGTTGCGCTATGTCGGCGTGATTGAAGAGGGCGGCGTCTGCAAAGTCAGAATTGACGCCGTAGACAGCAACGATCCGCTCTTTAAGGTGAAAAATGGCGAGAATGCGCTGGCATTTTACAGCCGCTACTATCAGCCGATCCCGATGGTGCTGCGCGGGTACGGTGCAGGAAATGATGTGACAGCGGCCGGTGTCTTTGCCGATCTGCTGCGCACGCTGTCATGGAAGTTGGGAGTTTAAACATGGTAAAAATTTACGCACCGGCCTCGATTGGTAACGTCAGCGTCGGCTTCGATGTGCTGGGCGCGGCGGTGTCGCCGGTGGACGGTTCCCTGCTGGGTGACTGCGTCTCCGTGGAGGCGGCAGAGCACTTTTCACTGACCAACGCCGGACGTTTTGTCAGTAAGCTGCCCGCCGATCCTAAAGAGAACATCGTTTATCAGTGCTGGCAGCGCTTCTGCGAGGCGGTGGGCAAAGAGATCCCGGTGGCGATGACGCTGGAGAAGAACATGCCCATCGGCTCCGGGCTGGGCTCCAGCGCCTGCTCGGTCGTGGCCGGTCTGGTCGCGATGAATGAATTGTGCGGAAAGCCCCTCGATGAGAGCACCCTGCTGACGCTGATGGGCGAGCTGGAAGGGCGCATCTCTGGCAGCGTTCATTACGACAACGTCGCGCCCTGCTTCCTCGGTGGCATTCAGCTGATGTTGCAGGAGAATGAGATTATCAGCCAGGCCGTGCCAGGCTTTGATGACTGGCTGTGGGTCATGGCCTATCCGGGCATTAAAGTCTCGACCGCCGAAGCGCGCGCGATTTTACCGGCGCAGTATCGCAAAGAGGAGTGCATCAAGCATGGCCGCCTGCTGGCGGGCTTCATTCACGCCTGCCATACGCGTCAGCCGCTGCTGGCCGCTAAACTTATGCAGGATGTCATTGCTGAACCTTATCGCACCAGACTGCTGCCTGGCTTCGCTGAGGCGCGACAGGCGGCCAAAGATATCGGCGCACTGGCGTGCGGTATCTCAGGCTCTGGTCCGACACTTTTCGCCGTTTGCAATCAGATGGAAACGGCACAGCGGATGGCTGACTGGCTGAACCAGCACTATCTGCAGAACGATGAAGGCTTCGTCCATATCTGCCGTCTCGACACGGCTGGCGCACGACAATTGGGATAACGCATGAAACTCTACAATCTTAAGGATCACAACGAGCAGGTCAGCTTCGCCCAGGCGGTGAAACAGGGTCTGGGATCGCAGCAGGGTCTGTTCTTTCCGCTGGAACTGCCGGAGTTTGAACTGACAGACATCGACGCGATGCTGGAGATGGATTTTGTCAGCCGCAGCAGCAAAATTCTGTCGGCTTATATTGGTGATGAGATCCCGGCCGGGCAGCTGCATGAGCGTGTCAAAGCCGCGTTTGCGTTTCCGGCCCCGGTCAAAGCGGTCAGTGAGGATGTGGCCTGTCTGGAGCTGTTCCACGGCCCGACGCTGGCGTTTAAAGATTTCGGCGGCCGTTTTATGGCGCAGATGCTCTCCTATGTTTCCGGTTCAGACGAGCAGATCACGATTCTGACCGCGACTTCCGGTGATACCGGTGCGGCCGTGGCCCACGCCTTCTACGGCATGGAGAATGTGCGTGTGGTGATCCTCTATCCACAGGGCAAGATCAGCCCGCTGCAGGAGAAACTCTTCTGTACGCTGGGTGGCAACATCGAAACTATCGCCATCGACGGCGATTTCGATGCCTGCCAGGCGCTGGTCAAGCAGGCGTTCGATGATGAAGCGCTGAAAAAGGCCATCGGCCTGAACTCAGCTAACTCCATCAACATCAGCCGCCTGCTGGCGCAGATCTGCTACTACTTTGAAGCGGTGGCGCAGCTGCCGCAGGAAAAACGCAATCAGCTGGTGGTTTCCGTGCCAAGCGGCAACTTCGGGGATTTAACGGCGGGTCTGCTGGCGAAATCACTGGGTCTGCCGATCAAACGCTTTATCGCCGCCACTAACGCCAACGACACGGTGCCGCGCTTCCTCGGCAACGGTGAGTGGCAGCCTAACCAGACGGTCGCGACCCTGTCGAATGCGATGGATGTCAGCCAGCCGAACAACTGGCCGCGTGTGGAAGAGCTGTTCCGCCGTAAAACCTGGCGGCTGACCGACCTGGCCTGCGGTGCGGTCTCTGACGAAACCACCCGTGCCGCCATGCGTGAACTGGCTGAGATTGGCTACATTTCCGAGCCTCATGCCGCCATCGCCTGGCGTCTGCTGCGCGATCAGCTGCAGGAGGGCGAGTATGGCCTGTTCCTCGGCACCGCCCACCCGGCCAAATTCCGTGAAAGCGTGGAAGCGATCCTTGAGCAGACCCTGACGCTGCCGCCGGAGCTGGCGGAGCGTGCGGAACTCCCGCTGCTGTCACACCAGATGCAGGCGGACTTTGCCGCGCTGCGGGCATTCCTGCTGAAATAATCTTCCCCGGCTACGGGAAAGAGAAGACGCGCGGCGCTACTGCTCCGCGCGCTTAAACACCAGCTCGCTTTCGCTGCTGCTGGCTGCATCAAAACGGTAGCCTTCCAGATCAAACGCCTTAAGCTGCTCCGGCTTTGTCAGGCGCTCCTGAATCACATAGCGACTCATCAGGCCGCGCGCCTTTTTGGCGTAGAAGCTGATGACTTTGTAGCTGCCATTTTTCTCATCCAGAAACACCGGCTTAATCATCTGCGCCTGTAATGCTTTCGGTCTGACCGCCCGGAAATATTCATCCGAGGCGAGATTGATCAGGACGTTGTCGCCCTGTTCCGCCAGCGCGGCGTTCAGCGTTTCGGTGATGAGATCACCCCAGAAGGTATAGAGATCTTTACCTGCCGGATTCGCCAGCCGAATGCCCATCTCCAGCCGGTAAGGCTGCATGAGATCGAGTGGACGCAGCACGCCATACAGGCCAGACAGCATGCGCAGGTGCTGCTGGGCAAAATCGAAATCCTGATCGCTGAACGTCTCCGCCTGCAAACCGGTATAAACATCGCCTTTAAACGCCAGAATTGCCTGGCGGGCATTCTGCGGCGAGAAGTCGGGCTGCCAGCTGTTAAACCGCTCGGCATTCAGGTGCGCCAGTTTGTCGCTGATGCCCATTAACGAGGCGATGCTGGCCGGTGACAGGTCACGCGCAATCTCAATCAGCTGTTGTGACTTTTCTAACAGCGCAGGCTGGGTATAGCGGGTTGTCGCCAGCGGGCTGTCATAATCCAGCGTCTTGGCGGGAGAGATCACCATCAACATCGTTGCTTCCTCGTTTAATGCCTGCTTTAACAGGATACTGGCGGCTTATCAGGCTTCGCAGTGTAGCAAAAAAGCGGCAAAGAATGACGAATCACACCTATTTGTTCGCGCTATCGTAAACGGCATTCCCTGACCTTGCGCCACCGTTGGCGCGTGATATTATCCCAACAGCCTTTTTTCACACTGACAGTTAACTAAGAGAAAAGAACATGACGGACAAACTTACCTCCCTGCGTCAGCTCACCACCGTCGTTGCCGACACCGGTGATATCGCAGCCATGAAGCTGTATCAGCCGCAGGATGCCACGACTAACCCTTCTCTGATTCTTAACGCCGCGCAAATCCCTGAATACCGTAAACTGATCGACGAAGCGATCGGCTGGGCGCGTGAGCAGAGCAGCGATAAAGATGAGCAGCTGCAGCTGGTTTCTGACAAGCTGGCCGTAAACATTGGTCTGGAAATTCTCAAACTGATCCCTGGCCGTATTTCGACCGAAGTGGATGCGCGTCTCTCTTACGACACCGAAGGCAGCATCAATAAAGCCCGTAGTCTGATCAAACTCTACAACGATGCCGGTATCAGCAATGACCGCATCCTGATCAAACTGGCCTCAACCTGGCAGGGTATCCGCGCCGCGGAGCAGCTGGAAAAAGAGGGCATCAACTGTAACCTGACGCTGCTGTTCTCCTTCGCTCAGGCGCGTGCCTGTGCCGAAGCGGGCGTCTTCCTGATCTCTCCGTTTGTGGGTCGTATTCTGGACTGGTACAAAGCCAACACCGACAAAAAAGAGTACGCACCACACGAAGATCCCGGCGTGGTTTCTGTTTCTGAAATCTACAACTACTACAAGCAGCACGGCTATGAAACCGTCGTGATGGGCGCCAGCTTCCGTAACACCGGCGAAATCATCGAGCTGGCTGGCTGTGACCGTCTGACCATTTCGCCTGCGCTGCTGAAAGAGCTGGCCGAGAGCGAAGGAACTCTGGAGCGTAAACTGAGCTACAGCGGCGAAGTGAAAGCGCGTCCGGCCCGCATGACCGAGTCTGAGTTCCTGTGGCAGCACAACCAGGATCCGATGGCGGTGGCGAAGCTGGCAGAAGGCATCCGCAACTTTGCCGTTGACCAGGGCAAACTTGAGAAGATGCTGGCTGAACTGCTGTAATCCTCCGATCGTGACGGCGCAGGCCGTCACGGTTTTCTCTTTTCCGACCCTTTCACTTTATATTATCCTTTCGGCTATTCCCCTTTTACTCCACCGCACCGCGGTCATTCACAGCGAAGCTAACCATGAATACATTACGCATTGGCCTGATCTCGGTTTCCGATCGCGCCGCGAACGGCATCTATCAGGATCAGGGGATTCCCGCGCTCGAGAGCTGGCTCAGCACGGCCCTCAGCAGCCCGTTCGAAATAGAGTCCCGACTGGTGCCGGACGAGCAGCCGATGATTGAGCAGGCGATCTGCGAGCTGGTCGATGAGCGCTTTTGCCATCTGGTGCTGACCACTGGCGGCACCGGCCCGGCGCGACGCGACGTCACCCCCGACGCCACCTTAGCTGTCGCCGATCGGGAGATGCCCGGATTCGGTGAGCAGATGCGTCAGATTAGCCTGCAGTTTGTGCCGACCGCGATTCTGTCGCGTCAGGTCGGCGTGATCCGTAAGCAGTCGCTGATCCTCAATCTGCCTGGTCAGCCGAAGTCGATCAGAGAGACGCTGGAGGGGCTGAAAGATGAGCAGGGCAACGTCAAAGTACAGGGTGTTTTTGCCTCTGTACCTTATTGTTTACAGCTGCTGGAAGGCCCGTATGTCGAAACCCACCGCGACGTGGTAGCAGCATTTCGGCCTAAAAGCGCGATACGTGAGATAAATAACTAAATATTGTCCATTTCAGGCATAAGCTATAGCCAGACTGGTGTGGCAAAAGATTGACGGTATAGTAATCATATCTTTACAACCCGATCTTTTGCCTCTGGACTATTATGAACCTGACCTCTACGCAGCGTCTGACCGGTAAGGATTACAGAACCCTGGCGCTGGCCGCACTGGGCGGCGCGCTGGAATTTTACGACTTCATCATTTTTGTCTTCTTCGCCACCGTGATTGGCGAACTCTTTTTCCCCGCCGATATTCCCGAGTGGCTGCGCCAGCTGCAGACCTTTGCCATTTTTGCCGCCGGCTATCTGGCACGTCCGCTGGGCGGCATCGTGATGGCGCACTTTGGCGATAAAGTCGGGCGTAAGAAGATGTTCAGCCTGAGCATTATGCTGATGGCGCTGCCGACATTGATGATGGGCGCGCTTCCCACCTGGCAGACCATCGGCGTTGCCGCACCGTTACTGATGCTGCTGATGCGGATGCTGCAGGGGGCGGCGATAGGTGGCGAAGTGCCGGGAGCCTGGGTGTTTGTCGCTGAGCATGTGCCCTATAAACGCATCGGTATCGCCTGCGGCACACTGACGGCCGGGCTGACCATCGGGATTTTACTGGGGTCGCTGGTGGCGACACTGATCAATACCTCACTCTCACCCCAGGCGATTCATGATGGCGGCTGGCGCATCCCGTTCTTCCTCGGCGGCCTGTTCGGACTGGGCGCGATGGTGCTGCGCCGCTGGCTGCATGAGACGCCGGTGTTTGTGGAGATGCAGCAGCGTAAAGCGCTCTCAAGTAAGCTGCCGCTGAAAACGGTGCTCGCTGAGCATAAAAAATCGGTCGTCATTTCCATGCTGCTGACCTGGCTGCTCTCCGCCTGCATCGTGGTGGTGATCCTGATGTCCCCGGTCTGGCTGCAAAAACAGCTGGGCATTGCGCCTGCGCTGACGCTGCAGGCCAACAGCCTGGCCACCGTCATGCTCTGCTTCGGCTGTATTATTGCCGGCCTGGCGACCGATCGCTTCGGTGCCAGCCGCACACTGTGTGTCGGCAGCCTGCTGCTGGCGATCTGCTGCTGGCAGTTTTATCATCTGACTGCACTCTATCCGCAGCAGCTCTTCCTGCTGTATGGACTGGCCGGCCTTAGCGTTGGCGTCGTAGGAGCCGTACCGTTCGTGATGGTGCGTGCCTTTCCGGCGGAAGTCCGTTTTACCGGCATCTCCTTCTCCTACAATCTCGCCTATGCAATTTTCGGCGGCCTGACGCCGATTTTTGTGTCGCTGCTGATGAATGTGTCGGTGATGGCCCCGTGCTGGTATGTGATGGCACTGGCGCTGGTGGGACTGGTGACGGGGATCTGGCTGCGGCGGGATATCAGCCACGAGCCAGAACTGCATCAGAGTGTGAATTCGCTGTAGTAAGAGGACGCGGAGCCTGACTCCGCGTCTTATTATGCGTGATGAGGCTTCTCGCCAGTCGGCAGAACGGTACGGCCAAAGATTTCGTTCAGCACTTCCCCCATCGCCAGATAGCAGGCGCTGGCACCGCAGAGAAGGCCAACCCAGCCTGCCGTGGTAACCAGCGCAGGCAGATGCATCAGATGCGCCACAGCCAGCAGCAGAAACAGCAGCGTGAGCGTGGCGAAAACAAACTGCAGCATCCGCGCACCTTTCAGCGTGCCGACAAACATAAACAGCGTGAAGATGCCCCACAGAAGCAGCCAGGCTCCGAGAAAACGCTCGTCGGGGGCGTTCGCCAGACCCATTTCCGGCAGCAGCAGGATCGCCACAAAGCTTAACCAGAACATCCCGTAAGAGGTAAAGGCCGTTAGCCCAAAGGTGTTATTCTTTTTAAACTCCAGCAAGCCTGCCAGCACCTGCGCAATCCCGCCATAAAAAATCCCCATGGCCAGAATCGCGACGTCCATCGTAAACAGGCCCGCGTTGTGCAGGTTAAGTAAAATCGTTGTCATGCCAAATCCCATTAATCCCAGTGGGGCAGGGTTAGCCAGTGTTGAATTTGCCATAGTTCCTCGGCGGTCAGTAGACGTTGATATAAAAAGTGTTCCGCTTCACTCCATCGAGCGGCGCGGCGCATCATATTCAGCGTTCTGCCTGGGTTCTTTGATCCCGACCGGGCCAGAGGTGAAAATTTTTTTTGGTTTAACCCTTGATGCGCATCGAAGCGGCCCCATTTACTTCTCATCGAGCGTTGTGAACGCTGGAAAAAAAGCATGTGCTGGCAGGTTGAATGCAAACAACCCGCCCACATAAAAGGTTCACAACCCAAATTGGCAACGAATTTAAGTGGGAGATGTTTAGATGGGTAAGATTATTGGTATTGACCTGGGTACAACCAACTCTTGTGTTGCGATCATGGATGGCACCAAAGCACGCGTGCTGGAAAATGCCGAGGGCGATCGCACCACGCCTTCAATTATTGCGTACACACAGGATGGCGAAATTCTGGTCGGTCAACCGGCTAAACGTCAGGCAGTGACCAACCCGCAGAATACCCTGTTCGCAATTAAGCGTCTGATCGGTCGTCGCTTCCAGGACGAAGAAGTTCAGCGTGATATTAAAATCATGCCGTACAAAATCGCCAGCGCTGACAACGGCGACGCATGGCTGGAAGTGAAAGGCCAGAAAATGGCACCGCCGCAGATTTCGGCTGAAGTGCTGAAGAAAATGAAAAAGACCGCCGAAGATTACCTCGGTGAGCCAGTGACTGAAGCGGTGATCACCGTTCCGGCATACTTTAACGATGCACAGCGTCAGGCGACCAAAGATGCAGGCCGCATCGCGGGTCTGGAAGTTAAACGTATCATTAACGAACCAACCGCTGCTGCACTGGCCTACGGCCTGGACAAAGGTCAGGGTAACCGCACCATCGCCGTGTATGACCTGGGTGGCGGTACCTTCGATATCTCTATCATCGAGATCGATGAAGTTGATGGCGAAAAAACCTTTGAAGTTCTGGCAACCAACGGTGATACCCACTTGGGTGGTGAAGACTTCGACAGCCGTCTGATTAACTATCTGGTAGCTGAATTTAAGAAAGATCAGGGCATCGATCTGCACAACGATCCTCTGGCGATGCAGCGTCTGAAAGAAGCCGCAGAGAAAGCGAAAATCGAGCTCTCTTCTGCACAGCAGACCGACGTTAACCTGCCGTACATCACTGCAGATGCGACCGGTCCTAAGCACCTGAACATCAAAGTGACCCGTTCTAAGCTGGAGTCACTGGTTGAAGATCTGGTTGCACGCTCAATCGCGCCACTGAAAGTTGCGCTGCAGGATGCGGGCCTGTCGGTTTCTGACATCAACGACGTTATCCTGGTCGGTGGACAGACCCGTATGCCACTGGTTCAGGCGAAAGTCACTGAGTTCTTCGGTAAAGAGCCACGTAAAGATGTGAACCCGGACGAAGCCGTTGCTGTCGGTGCTGCCGTTCAGGGTGGTGTACTGGGTGGCGACGTGAAAGACGTCCTGCTGCTGGACGTAACCCCACTGTCACTGGGTATCGAAACCATGGGTGGCGTGATGACGTCGCTGATCAGCAAAAACACCACCATCCCGACCAAGCACAGCCAGGTCTTCTCGACTGCTGAAGATAACCAGTCAGCCGTGACCATTCACGTGCTGCAGGGTGAGCGTAAGCGCGCCAATGACAACAAATCACTGGGCCAGTTCAACCTCGACGGTATCCAGGCTGCACCTCGTGGTATGCCGCAGATCGAAGTCACCTTCGACATCGATGCGGATGGTATCCTGCACGTATCAGCGAAAGACAAGAACAGCGGTAAAGAGCAGAAAATTACCATCAAAGCCTCTTCCGGTCTGAACGACGAAGAGATCGAAAAAATGGTGCGAGATGCGGAAGCAAACGCAGAAGCTGACCGTAAGTTCGAAGAGCTGGTACAGACGCGCAACCAGGGCGATCAGATTGCCCACAGCACGCGTAAGCAGCTGGAAGAAGCCGGCGATAAACTGTCAGCAGACGACAAAGCGCCAATCGAAGCTGCACTGGCCGCGCTGGACACTGCGCTGAAAGGCGAAGACAAAGCGGAAATCGACGCCAAAATGCAGGCGCTGATGGAAGTGTCCGGCAAACTGATGGAAGCCGCACAGCAGTCTCAGGCAGGTGCAGCCGATGCCGGTGATGCGTCAGCGAAGAAAGATGACGACGTTGTCGATGCTGAATTCGAAGAAGTAAAAGACAACAAGAAATAATTGCCCCTGACCGGGCGCGACGGCTGGCCTGACAGCCGTTGAAACCAGCACGGGCGTCGGAGATCTCTCCACGCCCGTGCGATCATGTTAAGGGCTAAATAAACATGGCGAAGAGTGATTACTACGAGATTTTAGGCGTCGCCAAATCCGCGGACGAGCGTGAAATCAAAAAGGCGTACAAACGCCTGGCAATGAAATTTCACCCGGATCGTAATCCCGGAGATAAAGAAGCCGAAGCCAAATTCAAAGAGGCTAAAGAAGCGTACGAAATCCTGACCGATGCGCAGAAGCGTGCGGCCTACGATCAATATGGTCATGCAGCCTTTGAACAGGGCGGCATGGGTGGTGGTGGATTCGGCGGCGGCGGCTTTGGTGGCGGCGGTGCAGACTTCAGCGATATCTTTGGCGACGTATTCGGTGACATCTTTGGTGGTGGACGCCGTCAGCGCGCATCCCGCGGCGCCGATTTACGCTACAACATGGAGCTGACGCTGGAAGAAGCGGTACGCGGCGTGACCAAAGAGATCCGCATTCCAACGCTGGAAGAGTGTGATGTCTGCCACGGCAGCGGCGCGAAACCGGGCACGCAGCCACAAACCTGTTCGACCTGTCACGGTGCAGGCCAGGTGCAGATGCGCCAGGGCTTCTTCACGGTTCAGCAGGCCTGTCCGACCTGTCACGGTCGCGGCTCGGTGATCAAAGATCCATGCAACGCCTGTCACGGTCACGGTCGTGTTGAGAAGTCGAAAACGCTGTCAGTGAAAATTCCGGCCGGGGTCGACACCGGCGATCGTATCCGTCTGAGCGGAGAAGGCGAAGCGGGCGAGCAGGGCGCGCCAGCGGGCGATCTCTACGTTCAGGTTTCGGTGAAGAAACACCCGATTTTCGAACGTGAAGAGAACAACCTCTACTGCGAGGTGCCGATCAACTTTGCGATGGCAGCGCTGGGCGGCGAGATTGAAGTGCCGACGCTGGATGGACGCGTGAAGCTGAAAGTACCGTCAGAGACCCAGACCGGCAAGCTGTTCCGCATGCGCGGACGCGGCGTGAAATCAGTCCGTGGTGGTGCGGTTGGTGACCTGTTGTGTCGCGTCGTGGTGGAAACACCGGTCAGCCTGAACGAGAAACAGAAATCGCTGCTGCGTGAACTGGAAGAGAGTTTTGGCGGTCCGAGCGGCGAGCACAACAGCCCGCGATCCAAGAGCTTTTTCGACGGTGTGAAAAAATTCTTTGACGACCTGACCCGATAAACCGGGAAAGATAAAACGGAGCCCAGGGCTCCGTTTTTTTTCGCCTCTGATTAATGATGCTGCACATCGACTGCTCTGCGGTGTAGTCGGGCCTGCGGATGATCCGGTCAACGCGAGCGACAACGCCGGGCACAAGCTGCTGTTAACGAGCGATATGAGTCGTTACACTTATTCACTTTCTCTCGCCGATCAGGAAGATAAACGTTGAATAAGCCTCGGAAACTCAGAAACCTCCTCAGGAGCTTTATTGAAAGTGATGCCAGTAACGGCATGATATTAATCCTGGCGGCCGTAGCGGCCATGATCCTCGCCAATACCGCTGCGACGGCCGAAGGCTATCAGGCGTTACTGAATGAACCTGTCCAGATCCGCTTTGGTGCGCTGGATATCAGCAAAAATCTGCTGTTATGGATAAATGATGCGCTGATGGCGCTGTTTTTCCTGCTGATTGGGCTGGAAGTGAAGCGTGAGCTGAGGGTCGGTGAACTCGCAAGCCGGGAGAAGGCGATCTTTCCGGTCATCGCAGCCCTGGGAGGTATGACGCTGCCCGCCCTGATCTTTCTGGCTTTCAACCACGGTGATGAGATTGCCCGCAACGGCTGGGCGATTCCCACGGCAACGGATATCGCATTTGCACTGGGGGTGCTGGCCCTGCTCGGCAGCCGGGTTCCCGCTGCGCTGAAAGTCTTTCTGATGGCGCTGGCGATCATCGATGACCTGGGGGCGATAGTGATTATCGCCCTGTTCTATACCAGCGGTCTGTCGGTGCTCTCACTGGGCGTGGCGGCAGCGGCGATTGGGGTGCTGGCCCTGCTGAATTACTTCAACGTCCGCAAAATCTCGATCTACATCCTGGTGGGCATTGTGCTCTGGACCGCCGTCCTTAAGTCGGGTGTTCATGCAACGCTGGCAGGCGTTATCGTGGGCTTCTTTGTGCCGCTGGAGAAGAGAGAGGGGCACTCGCCAGCAGAGCATCTGGCGCACGGCCTGATGCCGTGGGTGAACTGGCTGATTCTGCCGCTGTTTGCCTTTGCTAATGCCGGTATTTCACTTGCCGGTATTACACTGGGCGATATCCTTTCACCTGAACCGGCAGGCATCATCTTTGGCCTGTTAATCGGCAAACCCCTGGGCATTACGCTCTTCTGCTGGCTGGCCGTCAGGTTACGGCTGGCGGTATTGCCTGGCGGCACTACCATCCGCGATATCATGGCGATCGGCGTGCTGTGCGGTATCGGCTTCACGATGTCGATATTTATCAGTTCACTGGCCTTTGATGCCGCCCATGAGCAACTGGTGACATTCTCTAAGCTGGGGATTCTGACCGGTTCTCTGCTCTCCGCCGTATTGGGATATAGCCTGTTACGGGTCAAACTGCGTTAAGAGAGAGGAGGCGAAAGCCTCCTTTTTTCGCGCTGCATCATCATCACGAGGGAGGGCGGTGCGGCAAATAACAGGCGAAAAAAAACCGGCGTAAGCGCCGGTTCTTTCAACAAAGCGATAAACAACGGACGATTAAGCCAGTTTGTTGATCTGTGCAGTCAGGTTTGCTTTATAACGTGCAGCTTTGTTTTTGTGGATCAGACCTTTAGCAGCCTGACGGTCCACGATTGGTTGCATTTCATTGAATGCGTTCTGCGCAGCAGCTTTGTCGCCTGAAGCGATCGCCGCGTATACTTTCTTAACGAAGGTACGCATCATAGAGCGGCGGCTAGCGTTATGCTTACGGCGTTTCTCAGATGTTACGGCGCGTTTCTTAGCTGATTTGATATTAGCCAAGGTCCAACTCCCAAATGTGTTCTATAGAGACAAATCAAAGGCCGAGGACTATGCCCTTCCCACCTGATTTTGTCAATGGATTTGTGCAAATAAGCGTCGCTCTATGAGCAGCACTCGGTTACGTATTTGATGGCGCAAGATTCTACCAGCTTCGCCTTCCTGAATACAGTATTTCGCGACAAAATTCTCAACACGTGCTTCTGTAACAGGAAATGCAGCGCGTTAAGCATGAAAGGCGTGCTGACGGGTTAACCTGAACCGGTTTCGAGGGTATAATCCGCCGATTTCCACCGGTTTGGGTCAGCCATGAAGTTTATCCGCGGTATTCATAATCTTAACGAGCAGCATCGCGGCTGCGTTCTGACCATTGGTAATTTCGATGGCGTACACCGCGGGCATCAGGCGCTGATGGCCCGGCTGTGTGAAGAGGGACGTAAACGTAATCTGCCGGTGGTGGTCATGGTCTTTGAACCACAGCCGCTGGAGCTGTTTGCTGGCGATAAAGCCCCGGCACGCCTGACGCGTCTGCGTGAAAAGCTGCGCTACCTGGCTGAAGCTGGCGTCGATAAAGTGCTCTGCGTGCGGTTCGACCGACGTTTTGCGGCGTTGTCCGCCCAGCGTTTTATCAGCGACCTGCTGGTTGAAAAGCTCGACGTCAGATACCTTGCGGTGGGCGATGATTTCCGCTTTGGCGCCGGTCGCCAGGGGGATTTCCGGTTATTGCAGAAAGCCGGTGTGGAGTATGGCTTCGAGGTTATCAGCACCGAAACTTTCTGTGCGGGCGGAAAGCGCATCAGCAGCACCGCCGTGCGTCAGGCGCTGGCCGCCGATGATTTAGCGCTGGCGCAGTCGTTGTTAGGCCATCCTTTCACGATTTCCGGCCGCGTCGTGCACGGTGATGCACTGGGACGCACGCTGGGCTTCCCCACCGCCAACCTGCCTTTACGCCGCAGCGTCTCGCCAGTGAAAGGGGTCTATGCGGTGGAAGTGGAAGGGGTGACGCCGGAGCCGCTGCCGGGCGTGGCGAACATCGGCACCCGTCCGACGGTAAAAGGTTTACGCCAGCAGCTTGAAGTTCACCTGCTCGACATCAATATCAATCTTTATGGTCGTCACATTGATGTGGTGCTGAAACAGAAAATACGAAACGAGCAGCGCTTTGCCTCACTGGAGGCGTTGAAAGAACAAATTGCGAATGATGTGGTAACGGCCCGGCAGTTCTTTGGGCTGCTTTAACCTGAGCGAAAAACGGAATCGAGAATCTGATGAGTGACTATAAATCTACCCTGAATTTGCCGGAAACGGGATTCCCGATGCGTGGCGATCTGGCCAAACGCGAACCGGGAATGTTGCAACGCTGGTATGCCGACAACCTGTATGGCGTTATCCGCGAAGCCAAAAAAGGGAAAAAAACCTTTATCCTGCATGATGGCCCTCCTTATGCGAACGGCAGCATTCATATCGGTCACTCAGTTAACAAGATTCTGAAAGACATTATCGTCAAGTCGAAAGGCATGGCGGGCTATGACGCGCCCTATGTGCCGGGCTGGGACTGTCACGGTCTGCCTATCGAGCATAAAGTTGAGCAGATGATCGGCAAGCCGGGCGAGAAAGTCACGCCGGCAGAATTCCGCGAAGCGTGCCGCAAATATGCAGCAGAACAGGTTGAAGGCCAGAAAGCGGACTTTATCCGTCTGGGCGTACTGGGCGACTGGGATCGTCCTTACCTGACCATGGACTTCAACACCGAAGCCAACATCATCCGTGCGCTGGGTAAAATCATCGGCAACGGTCACCTGCACAAGGGCGCGAAGCCGGTGCACTGGTGTCTGGATTGCCGTTCTGCCCTGGCCGAAGCGGAAGTGGAATATTACGACAAAACGTCACCATCGATTGATGTGATGTTCAACGCCGTCGATGCCGACGCTGTGCGTCAGGCGTTCGGCGTCACCACGGTCAACGGCCCGATTTCACTGGTTATCTGGACCACCACCCCGTGGACGCTGCCCGCTAACCGCGCCATCTCACTGCATCCGGAATTTGACTATCAGCTGATCCAGATCACGGGCCGTGCCCTGATCCTGGCAAAAGAGCTGGTGGAAAGCGTTATGAAGCGTGCCGGTGTCAGCGAATGGCAGGTGCTGGGCGAATGCAAAGGTGCCGCGCTGGAGCTGCAGCTGTTCCAGCATCCGTTCCTTGAGCAGATTCAGTCGAAAGTGGTGCTGGGCGAACACGTCACGCTGGATGCCGGTACCGGTGCGGTCCATACGGCACCTGGCCACGGCCCGGATGACTATGTGATCGGCCAGAAGTATGGCATCGAAACCGCTAACCCGGTCGGGCCAGATGGCGCGTATCTGCCAGGCACTTACCCGACACTGGATGGCGTTAACGTCTTTAAAGCCAACGATATGATCGTTGAACTGCTGAAAGAGAAGCAGGCGCTGCTGCACGTTGAAAAACTGCTGCACAGTTACCCGCATTGCTGGCGTCACAAAACGCCTATCATCTTCCGTGCCACGCCACAGTGGTTCATCAGCATGGATCAGAAAGGCCTGCGTGCGCAGTCGCTGAAAGAGATCAAAGGCGTGCAGTGGATCCCGGACTGGGGTCAGGCGCGTATTGAATCGATGGTGGCGAACCGTCCGGACTGGTGTATCTCTCGTCAGCGTACCTGGGGCGTGCCGATGGCGCTGTTCGTGCATAAAGAGAGCGAAGAGCTGCACCCGGACACCCTGGCCCTGATGGAGAAAGTGGCACAGCGTGTTGAGCAGGATGGCATTCAGGCCTGGTGGGATCTCGATCCACGCGAGCTGATGGGCGATGACGCCGATCATTACGTCAAGGTACCGGATACCCTGGATGTCTGGTTCGACTCCGGGTCGACCAGCTATTCCGTCGTGGATGCCCGTCCGGAATTCGAAGGACAGGCGCCGGACCTCTATCTGGAAGGGTCCGATCAGCATCGCGGCTGGTTTATGTCCTCGCTGATGATCGGCACCGCGATGAAAGGCAAAGCGCCTTATCGTCAGGTACTGACACACGGTTTCACCGTGGATGGTCAGGGACGCAAAATGTCGAAATCGATCGGCAACACCGTTTCGCCGCAGGATGTAATGAACAAGCTGGGTGCTGACATTCTGCGCCTGTGGGTGGCATCAACCGACTATTCGGGTGAAATGGCGGTCTCCGATGAGATCCTGAAACGTTCCGCCGATGCCTATCGCCGTATCCGTAACACCGCGCGTTTCCTGCTGGCGAACCTTAACGGCTTCAATCCGGCCACCGACCTGGTGAAACCGGAAGAGATGGTCGTGGTGGATCGCTGGGCCGTGGGACGTGCGCAGGCGGCGCAGGCCGATATCGTCGCCTCTTATGAGAACTACGATTTTCATGAAGTGATCCAGCGCCTGATGCAGTTCTGTTCTGTCGAGATGGGTAGCTTCTATCTCGACATCATCAAAGATCGCCAGTACACCGCGAAGGGCGACAGCCTGGCGCGTCGTAGCTGTCAGACCGCGCTGTGGCACATCGTTGAAGCGCTGGTGCGCTGGATGGCACCGATCATGTCCTTTACCGCAGATGAGATCTGGGGCTATCTGCCTGGCGAACGCGCGCAGTATGTCTTCACCGAAGAGTGGTATCAGGGTCTGTTTGGCCTGGCGGAAGATGAAGCCCTGAACGATGCCTACTGGGCTGAGCTGCTGAAAGTGCGTGGCGAAGTCAACAAGGTCATCGAGCAGGCGCGTGCCGACAAACGTATCGGTGGCGCACTGGAAGCCACCGTGACGCTCTATGCCGATGCGGAGCTGGCCGCTAAGCTGCAGGCGCTGGGCAACGAGCTGCGCTTTGTGCTGCTGACCTCGGGTGCCCAGGTGGCCGATTATGCGCTGGCAAACGATGAAGCGCAGCAGAGCGAACTGCTGAAAGGTCTGAAAATTGCGCTGCACAAGGCGGAAGGCGAGAAATGTCAGCGCTGCTGGCATTACACTACCGACGTCGGCCAGAATCCGGAGCATGCTGCGGTCTGTGGTCGTTGTTACACTAACGTAGCCGGTGACGGTGAACAGCGTGAATTTGCCTGATGCGTAAACCTCTTCTCTCAACCGGATTGCGCTGGCTGTGGCTGGTGCTGGTGGTCATCGTTGTCGACTTCGCCAGTAAGCAGTGGGTGATGAACAACATGATGCTGCATGAAACGCAGCCGCTGATGCCTTATCTGAACCTGTTCTATGCGCACAACTACGGTGCGGCGTTCAGTTTCCTGGCGGACAAAGGCGGCTGGCAGCGCTGGTTCTTTGCCGGTATTGCGCTAGCGATCGTGGTTTCACTGGTGCTGATGATGTATCGCAATCATGCCAGCCAGAAGATTTCAAACATCGCGTATGCCCTGATTATCGGCGGTGCGATAGGCAATTTATTTGATCGCTCCTGGCATGGCTTTGTGGTCGATTTTATCGATTTTTATGTCGGTAACTGGCACTTCGCTACATTTAATATCGCTGACTGCGGCATCTGTATTGGTGCCGCATTGGTGGTGCTGGAAGGCTTTTTCAGCCCGAACGGCAAACAGGCTAAACAGAAAGGGTAAGTGATGACTGAGTCCGTACAGCGCGACAGCGCGGTGTTGGTGCATTTTACGCTGAAGCTGGAAGATGGCTCGACGGCGGAATCGACCCGTGCAAACGGTAAGCCTGCGCTGTTCCGTCTCGGTGATGGCAGCCTCTCTGCGGCACTGGAGGGGGCACTGCTGGGGCTGAAAGCGGGTGAAACCAAACAGTTCACACTGGCACCGGAAGAGGCATTTGGTGGCGTCAGCCCTGACCTGATCCAGTATTTCTCGCGTCGTGACTTTATCGATGCCGGTGAACCGGAAGTGGGGGCCATCATGCTGTTCAGCGGCATGGGCGGCAGTGAAATGCCAGGCGTGATCCGTGAAGTCTCCGGTGATTCGATCACCGTGGATTTTAACCATCCGCTGGCAGGTCATCGTATTCAGTTTGATGTAGAGGTGCTGGAGATCGATCCGGCACTGGAGGCGAACGATGCAAATCCTGTTAGCTAATCCGCGCGGTTTCTGCGCCGGCGTTGATCGCGCCATCAGTATCGTTGAGCGCGCGCTGGAGATGTATGGCGCGCCCATCTACGTGCGTCACGAAGTGGTGCATAACCGTTACGTGGTAAACAGCCTGCGTGAGCGCGGAGCGATCTTCATCGAAGAGATCAGTGAAGTGCCGGATAACGCGATTCTGATCTTCTCCGCGCACGGTGTTTCGCAGGCGGTGCGTGCAGAAGCCAAAGCGCGCAATCTGACCATGCTGTTTGATGCAACCTGTCCGTTGGTGACAAAAGTGCATATGGAAGTGGCACGCGCCAGCCGTAAAGGCGTTGAGGCAATACTGATCGGTCATGCGGGTCATCCGGAAGTGGAAGGCACCATGGGGCAGTACAACAACCCCAATGGCGGGATGTATCTGGTCGAGTCACCGGAAGATGTTTTCCGGCTGACGGTAAAGGATGAAAACAACCTGAGCTTCATGACGCAGACCACGCTGTCAGTGGATGATACGTCAGACATCATTGATGCCCTGCGCCAGCGCTTCCCGGCGATTATCGGGCCGCGTAAAGATGATATCTGCTATGCCACGACCAACCGTCAGGAAGCGGTTCGCACCCTGGCGAAAGATGCTGAGGTGGTGCTGGTGGTGGGATCGAAGAACTCCTCCAACTCGAACCGTCTGGCTGAACTGGCGCAGCGCGCCGGTAAGCTGGCGAAGCTGATCGACTCTGCCGATGATATTCAGGAAGAGTGGGTCAAAGGCGTGGCCTGTATCGGTGTCACCGCCGGTGCCTCAGCGCCCGATATTCTGGTACAGCAGGTGATCCAGCGACTGCGTGAGCTGGGTGGCGAAGCCGCGATCGAGCTGATTGGCCGTGAAGAGAACATCGTCTTTGAAGTGCCAAAAGAGCTGCGCGTCGAGGTGCGCAACGTGCAGTAACCGCACGCTAGTCCTGATAAAAAGGCCGACTCTGTTCGGCCTTTTTTGTTTTTATCGGCCGATGAAAAGCTCACCTTTTGCCATGACGATTGCTTTTACTGATAATCGCAGGCGGCTGGCATAAAATTCTTATTATCCCTGATTAATAGTGGCGTGACTGTTAACTCGTCGTTAACCTGATGACGCTTTGGATGCATAGTTTTGTTTTAGGAATGAATAAATATGAAGAATATCCGCATTGCCGTTGTGGGCGCGCCGGGCCGTATGGGCCGTAATCTGATTGAGGCGACACAGCAGGCTGAAGGCGTGGAGCTGGGTGCTGCGCTCGCCCGTCCGGGTTCATCACTGACCGGCAGTGACGCCGGAGAGTTAGCGGGCATCGGCAAAAACGGCATCCTGATTGCTGACGATTTACGTGCAGTGATGGATGACTTTGATGTGCTGATCGACTTTACCCGTCCGGAAGGCACGCTGGAGTATATGGCGATCTGCCGTGAGCACGGCAAAGCGATGGTGATCGGCACCACAGGGTTCGATGACGCAGGCAAAGCAGCCATTCGCGCCGCCTCAGAAGATATCGCCATTGTGTTCGCCGCAAACTTCAGTGTGGGCGTAAACCTGGTGCTGAAGCTGCTGGAGAAAGCCGCCAGCGTGATGGGGGAGTATGCGGATATTGAGATTACTGAAGCGCACCATCGCCACAAAGTGGATGCGCCATCGGGCACCGCACTGGCGATGGGTGAAGCGATTGCCGATGCGATGCAGTGGAAACTGGATGAGCACGCGGTTTATACGCGTGAAGGACACACCGGCGAACGTCAGCCTCAGACAATCGGTTTTGCCACGGTGCGCGCCGGGGACATCGTCGGTGAGCATACGGCAATGTTTGCGGATATCGGCGAACGGGTTGAGATAACCCACAAGGCCTCAAGCCGTATGACCTTTGCAAAAGGCGCGGTTAAGTCGGCATTGTGGCTGAAAGAGAAGAAATCAGGCTTATTTGATATGCGGGATGTGCTGGGTCTGTGATGTTGTGCGTGTTGTGAACCATCGTGATGTGGTTATTTCAATCGTTAAGCAATTGATTGGAAAAGGGCAATATTTTTATTGCCCTTAATTTTGTCTTAAATCCTCTCTCTGATGTGAAAACAGATTAAGTCATCTGTTTTTATCGCTTTTTACGCATTTTATTTCCGCCAGGATGCCATTTTTGACCATTTGGTCAAAAAAATCGGCCTGACAGCCTCGGGTTCTTATTTTTAATGCCTGGCAAACGATTATTCGGCCGGGTTTTCTCCTGTTTTTGCCGCTTAAGCCTGTTTTTAGACTCATAAGTCAGATAAAGATGAAAAAAATGGGCCTCAGGGTAGACAAGCCCCAGGGTGATCATTAGAATGCGCGCAATTTGCCAAAAATCGACAATTCAGGCGGTTTTTGCATTGATTCAGGCGGCTATTTTGAATTAATATGCAGATATTATGACTGTTTATTCCCTGGAGGATGTTTTGATTAAGTCAGCAATCCTGGTTCTGGAAGACGGAACCCAATTCCACGGTCGGGCCATCGGGGCAACGGGGTCGGCAGTGGGGGAGGTCGTTTTCAACACCTCAATGACCGGTTATCAAGAAATCCTCACTGATCCTTCCTATTCCCGCCAAATCGTTACTCTCACTTATCCCCATATCGGTAATGTCGGTGCCAACGCCGCTGATGAAGAATCAAGCCAGATTCATGCTCAGGGCCTTGTTATCCGCGATCTGCCGTTGATTGCCAGTAACTTCCGAAGCGAAGAGGGACTCTCCGCTTACCTGCAGCGCAACAACATTGTGGCGATTGCCGATATCGATACCCGCAAGCTGACGCGTCTGCTGCGTGAGAAAGGCGCCCAGAATGGCTGCATTATCGCCGGTGATAATCCGGATGCCGCGCTGGCGCTGCAGAAAGCCCAGGCGTTCCCCGGGCTGAAAGGGATGGATCTGGCGAAAGAGGTCTGCACGACGGAAACTTACAGCTGGCAGCAGGGCAGCTGGACGCTGGGCAGTGGCCTGCCGGAACAATCCTCAGCGGAAGCCCTGCCTTATCATGTCGTGGCTTATGATTACGGTGCCAAGCGCAACATTCTGCGTATGCTGGTTGACCGCGGCTGCCGTCTGACCGTCGTACCGGCTCAGACACCGGCGGAAGAGGTGCTGAAGATGAATCCGGATGGCATTTTCCTCTCCAACGGGCCGGGTGACCCGGAGCCATGTGACTACGCCATCAGCGCGATTCAGACCTTCCTGGAAACGGAGATTCCGGTGTTCGGTATCTGCCTGGGTCATCAGCTGCTGGCGCTGGCCAGCGGAGCCCGAACCGTGAAGATGAAGCTTGGCCATCATGGCGGCAACCATCCGGTCAAGGATCTCGACAATAATCGCGTGATGATCACCGCCCAGAACCACGGTTTTGCCGTCGATGAGAATGATCTGCCCGCGAACCTGCGTGTCACCCACATTTCGCTGTTCGATAAAACGGTGCAGGGCATTCACCGCACTGACAAGCCAGCCTTCAGCTTCCAGGGACATCCGGAAGCCAGCCCTGGACCGGGTGATGCTGCGCCACTGTTTGACCACTTTATTGAATTGATTGACGCCTTCCGTCTGCAAGCGAAGTAATCAGGAGCTAATTCATGCCAAAACGTACAGACATAAAATCAATCCTGATTCTTGGTGCCGGTCCGATCGTGATCGGTCAGGCCTGTGAATTTGACTATTCCGGTGCGCAGGCGTGTAAAGCGCTGCGTGAAGAGGGTTACCGGGTCATCCTGGTAAACTCCAACCCGGCGACCATCATGACCGACCCTGAGATGGCCGATGCCACCTATATCGAGCCCATTCACTGGGAAGTGGTGCGCAAAATCATCGAAAAAGAGCGTCCGGATGCCGTACTGCCGACCATGGGCGGCCAGACTGCGCTGAACTGCGCACTGGAGCTGGAGCGTCAGGGTGTTCTGGAAGAGTTTGGCGTGACCATGATTGGTGCGACCGCAGACGCCATCGATAAAGCAGAAGATCGTCGTCGCTTTGACGTCGCGATGAAAAGCATCGGGCTGGACACCGCCCGTTCCGGTATCGCGCACACCATGGAAGAAGCGCTGGCCGTGGCGGAAGAGGTCGGCTTCCCCTGCATCATCCGCCCCTCCTTTACCATGGGCGGCACCGGTGGCGGCATCGCCTATAACCGCGAAGAGTTTGAAGAGATTTGTGAACGGGGCCTCGACCTTTCACCAACCAATGAGCTGCTGATTGATGAATCGCTGATTGGCTGGAAAGAGTATGAGATGGAAGTGGTTCGCGATAAAAACGACAACTGCATCATCGTCTGCTCCATTGAAAACTTCGATGCGATGGGGATTCACACCGGTGACTCCATTACGGTCGCCCCCGCTCAGACGCTGACGGATAAAGAGTATCAGATCATGCGTAACGCCTCGCTGGCGGTCCTGCGTGAAATCGGTGTGGAAACCGGTGGCTCTAACGTCCAGTTCTCGGTGAACCCGAAAGATGGTCGCCTGATTGTTATCGAGATGAACCCGCGCGTCTCTCGCTCCTCTGCGCTGGCTTCAAAAGCGACCGGCTTCCCGATTGCGAAAGTTGCGGCCAAGCTGGCGGTCGGCTTTACTCTCGATGAGCTGATGAATGACATCACCGGTGGTTTAACGCCCGCCTCATTTGAGCCGTCGATTGACTACGTGGTCACCAAAATTCCACGCTTCAACTTCGAAAAATTTGCTGGTGCCAACGACCGCCTGACCACCCAGATGAAATCGGTCGGTGAAGTGATGGCGATTGGCCGCACATTCCAGGAGTCGGTGCAGAAAGCGCTGCGCGGCCTGGAAGTGGGCGCGCACGGCTTCGATCCGAAAGTGCATCTGGATGACCCGGAAGCCCTGACCCGCATCCGCCGCGAGCTGAAAGATGCCGGTTCAGACCGTATCTGGTATATCGCTGACGCGTTCCGCGCCGGGATGTCGGTCGATGGCGTCTTCAATCTGACCAACATTGACCGCTGGTTCCTGGTGCAGATTGAAGAGCTGATCCGTCTGGAAGACCAGGTGGCGCGTGAAGGGGTAAACAGCCTGGATGTGACCTTCCTGCGTGCGCTGAAGCGTAAAGGCTTTGCCGACGCCAGGCTGGCGACGCTGGCAGGCGTGGCTGAGAGCGAAATTCGCAAGCTGCGTCAGCAGTTTAACCTGCACCCGGTCTATAAGCGTGTGGATACCTGCGCCGCCGAGTTCGCCACCGATACCGCTTACATGTACTCCACCTATGAAGAGGAGTGCGAAGCCAATCCGGCGACGGATCGCGATAAGATCATGATTCTGGGCGGTGGGCCAAACCGTATCGGTCAGGGTATTGAGTTCGACTACTGCTGCGTTCACGCCGCGCTGGCGCTGCGTGAAGATGGTTACCAGACCATCATGGTCAACTGTAACCCGGAAACGGTGTCGACCGATTATGACACCTCCGACCGTCTCTACTTTGAGCCGGTGACGCTGGAAGATGTGCTGGAAATCGTCCGTATCGAGCAGCCTAAAGGCGTGATCGTGCAGTATGGCGGTCAGACCCCGCTGAAGCTGGCGCGTGCGCTGGAAGCGGCAGGTGTGCCGGTTATCGGCACCAGCCCGGACTCTATTGACCGTGCTGAAGACCGTGAACGTTTCCAGCAGGCTGTCGATCGTCTGAGCCTGAAACAGCCCGCCAACGCCACGGTCGCGACGCTGGAGCAGGCCGTTGAGAAAGCCGCAGGCCTGGGCTATCCGCTGGTGGTGCGTCCTTCTTATGTCCTTGGCGGCCGTGCCATGGAGATCGTCTACGACGAAACCGACCTCAAGCGCTACTTCCAGACAGCGGTCTCCGTCTCTAACGATGCGCCGGTGCTGCTGGATCGCTTCCTGGATGATGCGGTCGAAGTGGATGTGGACGCGATCTGCGACGGTGAGCGGGTGCTGATTGGCGGCATCATGGAACATATCGAGCAGGCTGGCGTTCACTCCGGTGACTCCGCCTGTTCACTGCCGGCCTACACCCTGAATCAGGAGATTCAGAATGTGATGCGTCAGCAGGTTGAGAAGCTGGCGTTCGAGCTGAACGTTCGCGGCCTGATGAACGTCCAGTTCGCGGTCAAAGACAACGAAGTCTACCTGATCGAAGTTAACCCGCGCGCCGCGCGTACCGTGCCGTTTGTCTCAAAAGCGACCGGTGTGCCGCTGGCGAAAGTGGCCGCACGCGTGATGGCAGGCAAAACGCTGGCCGAACAGGGCGTTACCGAAGAGGTGATTCCGCCTTACTACTCCGTGAAAGAGGTCGTCCTGCCATTCAACAAGTTCCAGGGCGTTGACCCGATTCTTGGACCGGAAATGCGTTCGACCGGCGAAGTCATGGGCGTGGGCCGCACCTTTGCTGAGGCCTTCTCTAAGGCGATGCTGGGCGCACAGAGCAACATGAAGAAGTCGGGCCGTGCACTGCTGTCGGTGCGTGAAGGCGACAAGAAACGTATCGTCGACCTGGCTGCCAAGCTGCAGAAGTTTGGTTTCGAGCTGGATGCGACGCACGGCACGGCGGTTGTGCTGGGCGAGGCGGGAATTAACCCACGTCTGGTGAACAAGGTGCATGAAGGTCGTCCACACATTCAGGACCGTCTGAAGAATGGCGAATATAGCTATATCGTCAACACTACAGCGGGACGTCAGGCGATAGAAGATTCGAAGCTGATTCGCCGCAGTGCTCTGCAGTATAAGGTGCACTATGACACTACGCTGAACGGCGGTTTCGCCACCGCGATGGCGCTGAATGCCGATCCGACGGAGCAGGTCATCTCCGTTCAGGAGATGCACGCCCAGATAAAGGCAATGTAAGGCAAGGTAGTGCGAAAAGCGGCTCCTGCGGGAGCCGTTTTTTTTGGTTAAATTCTGGCCATGTCAGCGGTGAGATCGCGTCTGCGAAGGGAACACGGGCAGATCGAAAAGTCGCTCAAGCCAATCCCTGGCCGCTCGGCCCGCGCCGTCCATGGCGCGGGACGCTTTCCTCCTCTGTCCGTGCTCCCTGCGCGTTGTGCTAATACGTTGTGGTCCCCCCAGAATTTGAATTTGTCAGCTGTCTGAAGGGCTCCTGCGGGAGCCGTTTTTTTTGCCTCCTGCCTGGCGATAATCTGAAAAGCAGGGGCGCGTAAAGCAAAGGATTTGCCTTAAAGTTACTGATTTGACTTAGTTTTTTAGCTATAGGTGCGAATAACCCTGGTTCGCACAAATTTATAAGATAAACCCTTCCTGTCCGGATTTTTCGCCAGTACTATGCCTGCCGCTCATCACCGGAGCGTGCAAGGACACCTATAAAAATGAAAATGCGTACTTTTTCTCTGAGTGCAGTGGCTGCACTGATGGCTATGCTTCCTTTCGCCAGCCAGGCGGAAATCACCCTGTTAAAACAGGATCCGCAGGCTGGCGATCCGCTTAGCCGCCTCAACTTTACCTTTGGCGGCAGTATCCGTGCGCAGGTCAATCACCAGACCGGCGTGGATGACAAATCGTACAAGCGTGACGGATTCGATGGCGGCACCCGTTTCCGTTTCGGCGCGGATTACTTCCTGTTTGATGACGTGAGCTGGATCAGTTACTACGAGCTGGGCGTGAATATCCCGGCGGTCTTTAGCTGGGATCGTCACTATGCCGGGGGTGCAAATAACACCACGCGTCGCCAGCTCTACACCGGTCTGAAAAGCAAGACCTGGGGTCAGCTAACCTTTGGTCAGCAGAACAGCGTTTACTATGACACCGTGGGGGCCAAGACCGATATCTGGGACTACGACATGATCGGTCAGGCACCCGGCAACGGGATCAATGGCGACTACGATGGCTCTTACCGTTCGCGTAAGCAGCTGAAGTATAAAAACACCTTCGGCGATCTGGATCTCTACGCTTCGTATCTGTTCGACGATAATGCGTTCCTGCCAGGCAACGGCCTGCGCTACAAGCGCAAAGGCGGCGGTTCGCTGGGTGTGGATTATCACATTACCGACGATCTGAGCTGGGGCACGGCGTGGAACTACACCCGCGCGGCGATGCGTAATCCGAACAACGGCGACAGCGGCGATTACGATCAGAACATTTATGGCACCGCGCTGAGCTGGACCCCTGGCAACTGGACGCTGTCAGCGGGCGGCGGCTGGTATCAGAACTTCATGACCACCAGACGCAAAGATGTGCATGACTACTTTGCTGGCGATGCATGGGGCGTTGAATACTTTGCCGGTTATAAAATCCCGGTGGCGCAGTATGGCCTGAAAGCAGTGCAGCCGTATGTTATGGGCGATCGCATTGAGTATGCGACCGGCCGTGATTATCAGCGCATCGACAACGGTCTGGGTGTGACGCTGTTCCTTGATTACGGTTTCCGTGTCGATTACGAACATGTCTTTACCTCCAGCACCGATAACCTGGGTGATATGAATCTGGTGCGTCTGCGCTACGACTTCTGATAACCCCGACGGCTCCTGCGGGAGCCGTTTTCTTATTCCCCCGGTTTTGTGCCAGCCGGCGTCAGATTACTGGCGAGCTGCGGCTAACAGACGCGATTTCGCGGTGAAAAACGCTGCGCAGGCAGTGAAACGCGACATCATAAAAAGCTTTACGCAATTAGACCTTCCCCCCTATCGACGAAAGTTTCACCTTCTCGTATCATGGCGCCAATTTTTTTCCTGTGAGTAGTTAACATGATTAGTCTTATCGCGGCATTAGCAGCAGATCGCATTATTGGAATGGAGAACGCCATGCCGTGGGACCTGCCTGCAGATCTGGCGTGGTTCAAGCGTAACACCCTGAAAAAACCGGTGATTATGGGCCGGCTGACCTTTGAATCCATTGGCCGCCCTCTGCCTGGCCGACTGAATATCGTGGTCAGCAGCCAGCCCGGCACCGCCGAAGGCGTCACCTGGGTCACTTCGCTGGATGAGGCGGTTCAGGCTGCCGGTGAAGCCGAAGAGATCATGGTGATCGGTGGCGGACGCGTTTATGAGCAGATGCTGAAGCGTGCCGATCGTCTCTATCTGACCCACATTGATGCAGAAGTAGAAGGCGACACGCAGTTCCCGGATTACGAGCCGGATGAGTGGCAGTCAACGTTCAGCGAGTTCCACGACGCTGATGAGCATAACTCCCACAGCTACTGCTTTGAGATCCTGGATCGCCGTCGCTGATCCCGTGCCCGCCCGCCTGTAACCCGGCTGTCATCTTTATTCATTAGCATTGCTTCTTTTCCGGAACCGACACAAAGGAAGCAATCACTGATGAAGATCGAACTCTCCGCGTTAAGCACAGACCGCCTGCCCGATTCGCAGCGACGTAAGTTCCTTGCCGGTTCCGGCGCACTCGGGCTGACCGGCTTTCTCAGCGGCGGCCTGACTTTCTCATCCGGCGCACTGGCGCAGGAAAAACCCGCCGGCAGCCCGCTGCTGGGCTTTCAGGCGATTGCCGCTTCGACCGCGGATGAGATTGTTGTGGCGCCAGGCTATCGCGCTGAAGTGCTGATCTCCTGGGGCGATCCGCTGGTTAATGGCGCGGCTGAGTTCGATCCGCACGGCAACAACAGCGCGGAAGATCAGGAAAAGCAGTTCGGTGACAACAATGATGGGATGAGCTTCTTCGCCATTGATGAGCATCGTGGCGTAATGGCAATCAACAATGAGTATGTGAATGAGCCGACGCTGTTCGCCCATGGCGGCAGCAAAGCGACCAGCCTGGAGGATGTGAAGAAATCACAGGCGGCACACGGCGTTTCTGTCGTTGAGATTAAACGCGGCGAAGGCAATCGCTGGCAGGTTGTTCGTCCTTCAGATTACAACCGCCGTATTACCGCCAATACCCCGATGCGTTTTTCCGGACCGGCCGCAGGAGACAAAGCACTGCAGACCGCCGCCGATCCTCAGGGCCTGCAGGTGCTCGGCACCTTTGGTAACTGCGCCAACGGTAAAACGCCCTGGGGCACATATCTGACCTGCGAAGAGAACTACGACACCTACTTTGGCACGCATGACGCGGATTTTACGCCGACCGCGCAGCAGAAGCGCTACACCCTGAACGCCGCCGGGCCGGAGCGAAACTGGTCCGATTTTGATCCCCGCTTCGATATCGCAAAAAATCCTAACGAATTTAACCGCCACGGCTGGATAGTCGAAATCGATCCCTTCGATCCCCAATCGGTGCCGGTCAAACGGACCGCGCTGGGGCGTTTCAAGCATGAGAATGCTGCGGTGACGGTTGCTAAAACCGGCCAGCTGGTGGTCTACATGGGCGACGATGAGCGTGGCGAGTACATTTATAAATATGTCTCGGACGACAAGGTTAACCCGGACGATGCGAAAGCGAATCACGGACTCCTCGATCGGGGCACGCTCTATGTGGCGCAGTTTAACGGCGATGAACAGGGCACACCCCTGAAGGGTACCGGTCGCTGGCTGGCACTGAAGTGGGGGGAAAATGGACTCACTGCTGAGAAGGGATTTCATAGCCAGGCCGATGTCCTGATCAATGCGCGTGCTGCTGCCGATGTGGTTAACGCCACGCGGATGGATCGGCCGGAATGGATTGCCGTTAACCCGCATGATGGCCGCGCCTACTGTACGCTGACCAATAACAACAAGCGCGGCAATGAGGGGATGCCGGTTAATGCCGCCAACCCGCGCCCTAAAAATATCTATGGCCAGATTATCCGCTGGGATGAGAAGGGCGATGCCACGGCCACGTCGTTTGCCTGGGACATCTACGCGTTGTGCGGCAATCCGATTACCCATCCCGAAGGCATTTATCGTGGCACACCGAACATCACTGCGGAAAACACCTTTAACAGTCCGGATGGCCTGGGGTTTGATGCACAGGGACGGCTCTGGATCCTCACCGATGGCAAATACAGCAACAAAGAGGATTATCAGGGGCAGGGGAATAATCAGATGCTGGCAGGAGACCCGGACAGCGGCGAGATTCGCCGGTTTATGGTCGGCCCTAAATCCTGCGAGCTGACCGGCATTACCTTCACGCCTGACTACAGAACGCTGTTCGTGAACGTGCAGCACCCCGGCGAAGAGGGGGATTCACATTTTCCTGACAACAGCCCGCGTCCGCGCTCGTCGGTGATCATGATCACCCGGGAAGATGGCGGCATTATCGGCGCATAAAACAGCAGGCTGGCCGCCAGGCCAGCCTCAGGGTTATAGCGCCGGGGGCGCCAGACTGTCGCTGGCGTCGAGCGCTTTCTCGCGGTTAGAGGGCTGAACCACATAGCGCTGCTCTTCCCAGTGCAGCAGGGTCAGCGCGCCGCCCCAGCAGCAGCCGGTATCCAGGCCAATAATCCCCTCTGGCGTGCCTTTGCCTTCCAGTGAGGCCCAGTGACCGAAAACGATGGTGTAGTCACGGGCGACCGGTCCGTCGATGTTGAACCAGGGCTTCAGCGGCGGAAGCGCCGATTCAGGGGCATCTTTGCAGATCATGTCCAGCTGACCATTGGGGAAGCAATAACGCATACGGGTAAAGGCATTGGTGCTGAAGCGCAGTCGGGCCAGGCCGGTCAGATCTTCGCTCCAGTTGTTTGGCATGTCGCCATACATCGCATCCAGGAACAGCGGATAACTGTCGCTGGCGAGCACCGCTTCCACTTCCCGCGCACATTTTTTCGCGGTGTCGATATCCCACTGGGGTGTGATACCGGCGTGTCCCATGACCAGCTTTTTCTCTTCATCTACCTGCAGCAGCGGCTGACGGCGCAGCCAGTTGATCAGCTCATCAGCATCGTCCGCTTCCAGCAGGGTGGTGAGGCGATCTTTAGGCTTGTTACGGCTGATCCCGGCATAGACCGCCAGCAGATGTAAATCGTGGTTGCCCAGCACCAGGCGCACCGCGTCGCCCAGTGACTTCACATAGCGCAGAACTTCCAGGGAGCCAGGTCCGCGCGCCACCAGGTCGCCGGTCAGCCACAGCGTGTCATGCTCGGGATTGAAATTGACCTGCTGCAGCAAGGCACGTAATTCATCGTAGCAACCATGGACGTCGCCAATCAGGTATGTGCTCATAACGTTTTATCCATCGGGAATGTGCCCGACGTATCGGGCAAAAGGCGTGAAAATCAGTGAATGTGGGTCTGGATGGCGAGGCGGAACACCGGGATTTCAACGTGAAAGGTGTCACCCTGATCGTCGACCATCACGTAGTGTCCCTGCATGGTGCCCATCGGCGTTTCGATGACCGCACCACTGGTGTACTGGAATTCATTGCCTGGCGGGATAAGCGGCTGCTCACCGACCACGCCTTCGCCCTGCACTTCTGTTTCGCGGCCGTTACCATTGGTAATCAGCCAGTAACGTCCCAGCAGCTGCACGGCGGAACGGCCCAGATTGCGTATCGTAATGGTATAGGCGAAGACGTAGCGATCCTCATCCGGCGAGGACTGGGAGGCGACGTACTGGCTTTGCACATGAACGGAGACGCGGGCCGTTTCACTCATGACTTACTCCTGCGATTTTCCCTGATGCGTCGCCAGCCAGTTTGCCAGCTGACAATATTGCGCGACCGAGACGTTTTCAGCACGCAGACCAGGATCAATGGATAACTCTTCCAGCGCACCCGCCGCCACCATGTGGTTCAGGCTGTTGCGCAATGTTTTACGGCGCTGACCAAAGGCTTCTGTCGTGATACGGCTCAGGATACGCACGTCGCTGACCGGATGCGGTGGCTCGGCAAAGGGCACCAGACGCACTACGGCCGAGTCCACTTTCGGTGGCGGCGTGAAGGCGTGTGGCGGCACTTCCAGCACCGGAATAACCTGGCAGTAATATTGCGCCATCACCGTCAGGCGACCATACGCTTTGCTGCCAGGTCCCGCAACCAGACGGTTAACCACCTCTTTCTGCAGCATGAAGTGCATATCTTTGATCGAACCAGTATAGCTGAAAAGGTGGAACATCAGCGGGGTCGAAATATTGTAAGGCAGGTTACCAAATACCCGCAGTGGCTGGCCTCTCTCCTGTGCCAGCGCGGCAAAGTCGAAGGTCATGGCATCCTGCTGGAAGATGGTCAGTTTCGGGCCAAGGAACGGATGCGTTTGCAGACGCGCCGCGAGATCGCGGTCCAGCTCCACCACCGTTAAGCTATCGAGGCGTTCGCCCACCGGCTCGGTTAAGGCGCCGAGGCCAGGGCCGATCTCCACCAGCGCCTCGTCGCGCTGGGGATAAATGGCGGAGACAATGCTGTCGATAATGTACTGATCGTTCAGGAAGTTCTGCCCGAAACGTTTACGGGCGTAGTGCCCCTGATGGACGCGATTATTCATTACTGCTCTTGATCATAGTGATGGCGAGGTTAAGCGCCGTGATAAAGCTGCCCGGTTCCGCCTGACCCAGTCCGGCGAGTTCAAGCGCGGTGCCGTGGTCAACGGAGGTCCGGATAAAGGGCAGGCCCAGGGTAATATTGACCGCACGGCCGAACCCCTGAAACTTCAGTACCGGCAGGCCCTGGTCGTGATACATCGCCAGCACCGCATCGGCGTTTTGCAGATATTTGGGCTGGAAAAGCGTATCCGCAGGCAGCGGGCCGGTCAGTTTAATGCCCTGCTGACGCAGTTCATTGAGGGCCGGCGTAATCGTCTCGATCTCTTCCCGTCCCATATGACCGCCTTCACCGGCGTGGGGGTTAAGGCCACAGACATAGATATGCGGCTCGGGAATGGCGAACTTCTGCTGCAGATCACGATGAAGAATCGTAATCACTTCATGCAGGCATTCACGGGTGACCGCGGCAGGCACCTCTTTCAGCGGCAGATGCGTGGTGGCCAGTGCCACACGCAGCGCTTCGGTTGCCAGCATCATCACCACGCGATGACCGCCTGCGCGGTCGGCGAAGAATTCGGTATGGCCGGTAAAGGCGATACCGGCATCGTTAATCACGCCTTTGTGCACCGGACCGGTAATCAGCGCCGCAAATTCACCCTGCAGACAGCCGTCACAGGCGCGGGCCAGCGTGGCCAGCACATAGTCACCGTTAGCGACACAGAGTTCGCCTGGCGTGACCGGCTGTGCCGTTTCAATCGGCAGAATGGTCAGCGTCCCCGCCTGCTGCGGCAGGGGGGCCGTCTCAGGCTGGTAGTGACGCAGGGTCAGCGGCAGACCGAGCTGTGCTGCCCGCTGCTGCAACAGGGCAGGGGAGGCGCAGACGACGAGTTCCACCGGCCAGGCGTGCTGAGCCAGCTGAACGGTGAGATCGGGACCAATCCCGGCAGGCTCGCCGGGGGTGATCACCACACGCTGATTACTGTGCATTGCCATCCAGAATCTTCACATAAGCACTGGCGCGCTGTTCCTGCATCCAGGTCTGCGCTTCTTCAGCAAATTTACGGTTAAACAGCATGCGATAAGCGCGCTCTTTCTGGGCCGCGTCGGTTTTGTCCACCTGGCGGGTATCCAGCAGCTGAATCAGATGCCAGCCGAAAGAGGAGTGCACCGGCTGGCTGGTCTGGCCTTTCTGCAGACGCAGCAGCGCATCGCGGAAGGCGGGATCAAAGACTTCCGGAGAGGTCCAGCCGAGATCGCCACCCTGGTTCGCCGATCCCGGGTCGTCAGAGTACTGTTTGGCCGCGGCGGCAAAGGTGGTTTTTCCGCTGCGGATATCGGCCGCGATCTGTTCCAGCTGCGTCCTTGCCTGATCGTCAGTGAGAATCGGCGATGGCTTCAGCAGAATATGACGTGCATGCACCTCAGTGACCGAGACATTCTTACTTTCGCCACGCAGGTCGTTCACTTTCAGAATATGGAAGCCCACACCTGAACGCACCGGCCCGACGATATCGCCTTTTTTCGCCGTCGCCAGCGCCTGGGCAAACAGGGTCGGTAACTCTTCGATTTTACCCCAGCCCATGTTGCCGCCTTTCAGCGCCTGCGAGTCCGCGGAGTAGGTCACGGCCATTTTGCCGAAATCCGCACCATTTTTCAGTTCACCAACCAGCTGTTTCGCCAGCGTTTCCTGCTCATCGACCTGCTGTTGCGTCGGGTTTTCCGGCAGCGGCAGCAGAATGTGGCTGATGTTCAGCTCGGTTCCCTGGCTGTTCTGGGCGGCAATCTGGGTTGAAAGCGTATCCACTTCCTGCGGCAGAATAGTCACGCGACGACGCACTTCATTGTTGCGGACTTCGGCAATCATCATCTCTTTGCGGATCTGAGAGCGATAGACGCCGTAGTTCATGCCGTCATAAGCCAGACGACTGCGCAGCTGATCCAGCGTCATGCGGTTCTGTGCGGCGATGTTCTTAATCGCCTGGTCCAGCTGCTCGTCGCTGATCTGGATCCCCGCTTTTTCACCCATCTGCAGAATGATGTTGTCCATGATTTGGCGTTCCAGAATCTGATGGCGCAGCGTTTTATCATCTGGCAACTGCTGACCTGCCTGCCGGGCCTGAGATTTCACCGTGCCCATCATGCCGTCCACGTCACTCTCAAGAACTACGCCGTTATTGACCACGGCGGCAACTTTATCAACGACTTGTGGTGCTGCGAACGCGGTGTTGGCACTGATTGCCACACCAAGAATCAGCATTCTCCAGTTCTTCATACTTTATCCATTGTTGGTTCCGCACTGCGGGATTGCCTGTC
>Ga0308172_1000198_pt1 | contig 106201 bp, 100 predicted proteins | sample PhyGR2_FD_202134 | JGI IMG/M metagenome (GOLD analysis project Ga0308172, IMG submission 202134) | Phyllosphere microbial communities from UC Gill Tract Community Farm, Albany, California, United States - DLSLSG.R2 | ecosystem: Host-associated > Plants > Phyllosphere > Unclassified | place... | reverse complement strand
GCAGGGCAGCGTGACCGCCGATGCGAACGGCCAGTGGTCGTGGACGCCTGCGGCGGACATTGCCGACGGCGTGCACAACTTCAGGGCTGAGATTTCAGACGCGGCGGGCAACAAAGCCAGCACCGGCAACTTCAAGCTTGAAATCGACACCGTGCCGCCGGCGGCGGCGGACGACGTGACCGCAGAAGACAACGTCGGTCCGGACGTGGGCCTGATTGACAGCGGCGACACCACCGACGACAGTACTCCGACCATCGGCGGCGGCGGCGCGGAGCCGGGCGACACCGTCATCATTAAGGACGGCGACGACGTCATCGGCTCCACCGTTGTCGGCGACGACGGCAGCTGGGAGTACACCCCGGACGTTCCGCTTGAGGACGGTCCGCACGAAATCATCGTGGTTATCCGCGACCCGGCGGGCAACGAGTCGGATCCGAGCACGCCGATCGACCTGATCGTTGACACCTCAAAAGTGGTGGTGAGCATCGACTTCGTTTACGACGACCAGCCGGCGCATATCGGCAACCTGGCGAGCGGCAGCGTGACCAACGACGCCACCCCCACCATTACCGGGAAGGCGACGCCGAACAGCGTGGTTGAAATCTTCGACAACGGCGTTGCCATCGGCTCTGTCACCGCGAACGCACGCGGCGACTGGTCATTCACTCCGGCGACGGATCTGGCTGAAGGCCTGCACAGCTTTACCGCCGTCTCCACGAACCCGAAAACCGGCGCGGTGAGCGACCCGACGGCGGCGTTTGAGCTGGAAATTGACACCACCGCGCCGGGCAAGCCGGGCGACGGCGGCACGGGCGGCGACGGCATCGGTGACATCACCGACGACGTGGGCCCGATCCAGGGCAGCGTGAAGCCGGGTGAGACCACCGACGACACCACGCCGACGCTGGAAGGCAGCGGCCTGCAGCCGGGCGACGTGGTGACCATCATCGACAACGGCCAGCCAATCGGCTCGGCGGTGGCGGACGACAACGGCGGCTGGCAGTTCACGCCGGACACGCCGCTGAACGACGGCGACCACGAGTTCACGATTGTCATCACCGATCCGGCGGGCAACGAGTCCGAACCGTCCGACGGCTACCTGGTGATCATTGACACCCAGGCACCGGCGGCGCCGGTCATCGTCTCGATTATCGACGATCAGGGAAGCGTTACCGGTCCGATCAATGCGGGTGATACCACCGACGACGCGCAGCCTGAGATCCAGGGTACGGCGGAAGCCCACAGCATCGTGACAATCTATGACAACGGCGTGGCCATCGGCAGCACCACTGCGGATGAGAACGGCGACTGGGACTTTATTCCGGTGCCCCCGCTGCTGAACGGCCCGCACGACATCACGGCGAAGGCGCAGGATGCGGCAGGCAATATTTCTGATGAGTCCAACAGTATCGGCTTTGACCTGATTGCCGGCGGCAGCGCCACCGCCCCGTCCATCATCGGCGCGTGGGACGACGTGGAAGCCTTCACCGGTATGCTGCACGACGGCGCGCTGACCAACGACGCGCGTCCTGAACTGCGCGGCACCGCGCCGGCGGGCGACGTCGTCACCCTCATCATGGACGGCAAGGTGCAGGGCAGCGTGACCGCCGATGCGAACGGCCAGTGGTCGTGGACGCCTGCGGCGGACATTGCCGACGGCGTGCACAACTTCAGGGCTGAGATTTCAGACGCGGCGGGCAACAAAGCCAGCACCGGCGACTTTCAGCTTGAAATCGATACCGTGCCGCCGGCGGCGGCGGACGACGTGACCGCGGAAGACAACGTGGGTCCGGACGTGGGCCTGATTGACAGCGGCGACACCACCGACGACAGCACCCCGACTATCGGTGGTGATGGCGCGGAGCCGGGCGACACCGTCATCATTAAGGACGGCGACGACGTCATCGGCTCCACCGTTGTCGGCGACGACGGCAGCTGGGAGTACACCCCGGACGTCCCGCTCGAGGACGGTCCGCACGAAATCATCGTGGTTATCCGCGACCCGGCGGGCAACGAGTCGGATCCGAGCACGCCGATCGACCTGATCGTGGACACCTCGAAAGTGGTGGTGAGCATCGATTTCGTTTACGACGACCAGCCTGCCCACACCGGCAACCTGGCGAGCGGCAGCGTGACCAATGACGCAACTCCGACCATTACCGGCAAGGCGACGCCGAACAGCGTGGTTGAAATCTTCGATAACGGCGTTGCCATCGGCTCTGTCACTGCGAACGCACGCGGCGACTGGTCATTCACTCCGGCGACGGATCTGGCTGAAGGCCTGCACAGCTTCACCGCTGTCTCCACCAACCCGAAAACCGGCGCGGTAAGCGACCCGACGGCGGCGTTTGAGCTGGAAATTGACACCACCGCGCCGGGCAAACCGGGCGACGGCGGCACGGGCGGCGACGGCATTGGTGACATCACCGACGACGTGGGCCCGATCCAGGGCAGCGTGCAGCCGGGCGGAACTACCGACGACACCACGCCGACGCTGGAAGGCAGCGGCCTGCAGCCGGGCGACGTGGTGACCATCATCGACAACGGTCAGCCGATTGGCTCGGCGGTGGCGGACGATTACGGCCGCTGGCAGTTCACGCCGGACACGCCGCTGAACGACGGTCAGCACGACTTTACCATCATCGTGACCGACCCGGCGGGCAACAGCTCGGCTGAGTCCGACCCATATCCGGTGATTGTGGATACGCAGGCGCCGACAGCCCCGGCTATCGTGGAAATCATCGATGACCAGGGCGCGGTGACCGGCCCGATTGCCGACGGCGCCACCACCGATGACGCGCAGCCGGAAGTCCGCGGTACCGCATCACCGGGGAGCATTGTGATCATATATGACCACGGTGTGCAGATCGGTTCAACGTTGACTGACAGCACGGGAAGCTGGACATTTACGCCGTCCCGGCCAATGGGGAACGGCGCGCACAGCATCACGGCGCGTGAAATGGATAAAGCGGGCAACCTGAGTGATGCCAGCGACGCCTTTAGCTTTGACGTGACGGCCGGTGGTTCGCCAGCTGCTCCAGCTATTACCGGTATTACTGATGATGTTGGTACAATTACGGGCAATGTCCAGCCGGGTGGTATAACTGACGATAACCTGCCAACCGTGCACGGCACCGCCGATCCAGGCACTATCGTCACCGTATATGCCGATGGTGTGGCGTTAGGTTCTGTAACCGTGGCAGCTGATGGTCGCTGGAACTTCACCCCGGTAGCGGCATTAGCAGATGGTTTGCACAACATCACAGCGGTAGCATCAAACGCAGCAGGCAACACCAGTCCATCAACGGGTGATTATCCAATTACTGTGGATACACAGGCGCCGGGCGCGATTGGTAGCCCTGTTCTTACTGATGATGTTGGAGCGATAACCGGTCCAATTTTAAGCGGCGATACCACCGATGACAATACGCCGACCTTTAGCGGTACGGCTGAGCCAGGCAGCACGGTGATTATTAAAGATAACGGTAAGGAAATTGGTCGAGCACCGGTTGATGCAGCAGGTGACTGGAGCTTTACCCCCTCACTTCCGTTGCCGGATGGTGACCACAGCTTCTCGGCAGTCGTACAGGATCCGGCGGGAAATCTTAGCGCGGAAAGTGCCCCAATCGACTTTGTGGTAGATACCTCACTAGTCGACATCGCCATCATGTATGCAGTAGACAATGTGGGCACGGTGACGAACAACCTTAGCAGCGGCAGTGTTACCGATGATACAACACCTACACTTGTGGGACAGGCCACGCCTGGTATGCTGGTGACGATCTATCAGGGTACGTCGGCGATTGGTTCGGTGCTGGCTGGCGCAAACGGTAAGTGGACTTATGAAATTAATCCGGCGCTGAGTGAGGGCCAATGGACATTTACCGCCACAGTTACTGATGTAAACGGAAATGAAAGTGCACCTACCGCTGATTTTGTGCTGGAAATTGATACCACAGCTCCTCTGAGGCCGGTGATTGATGATGTCACTGACGATGTCGGTATTCATCAAGGTACAATTAAAGATGGCAGTTATACCGATGATAGTACACCAACGCTTCAGGGAAGGGGGACTGCAGGCGATCGTGTTACGGTGCTTGATAATGGTCAGGTAATCGGCAGCGCTATAGTAGATGCTAACGGTGACTGGAGATTTACGCCGGATGTACCGCTTAATGACGGACAGCATGATTTTACTATCATTGCGACGGACTCAGCCGGTAATAGTTCGGCCAGCTCTGATCCCTGGACAGTCATCGTTGATACAGTGGCTCCCCTTACGCCATTGATTACTCGGGTTGTGGACGACTCCTCGGCAGGGGAAGTTGATATACCTTATGGGGGCAGTACAAAAGATCGCACACCGACGTATGAGGGCACAGCTGAACCTGGCAGCACCCTGACACTTGTAATGGATGGTAAAGAAATTGCTTCCATTGTGGTGGGTGCAGATGGTAAATGGAGCTGGACTCCGGATGCAGATCTGTCCTATGGCTCTCATGTATTGCGTGTGCACGCTACCGATAGCGCGGGCAATTCCAGTACATATACAGAATGGGATCTTAATATCCTTCCGCCTGCAACGGTCGGGCGTGAAACATTTGATAATTATCTGTCCCAGAGTATCGGCGTGGGATTTGAATTTCCTTCAGGTTTTAAGCTGTTAGCTGGTGCTACGAGGGTTGAAGGTACTACAACTGGTTACGATATAGTCAGCCCTTTCTTAAGGATATATCAGAGAGTTGACTTAGCCTTCACCGTAGGTAAGACAACAGATGTTTCATTTACCTTAAACGGATGGGGTAGTGGTTACCCAGGTCAAGAAAAAGGTACTGCAACTGCTTATTTCTATGACGCGGATAACAATTTGATAGGTTCTGTTACAAAGGAAGGCGCCCGCTTCAGTGTCGTTTCATATGATTTTGCTGCACCGCCTGGAGTTTTGATTGACAAAATTGTCATTAAGACTGTGGACCATTATGGGCTCGGTCTCGACAACGTTGTCTGGGGCACGAAGGCCAACTCCCGTTCATTTGAGATTATGGAAGAAACTCAGCCGGATGCCACGGATATCAGTAACACCCACACGGCATTTATTAATGATGACTCTAATTTGACAGAGCCGAAATCCATATCTGTTGTCGATCATGAGCTGGTTGACTTAAACCATGTCATCAATATGGCTGACGAACGTCCGACGGTTCTCAATATTTCGTTGGGTGATTTGCTGACATATGGTGAAGAAGGTGTTTTCACTGACACCCAGTCAACGCAGTTGATGATAAAGGGCGACGAGGGCGACATAGTGAACCTGTCAGACCTTTTGCCAGATGGCACTGATCCAGGTAACTGGGCCAAAGCCGAAGGTACCGTCACCGTTGGCGGTGTTCAGTATGAGGTTTATCAGCATTCCGGTGCTGATACCGAACTGCTGGTACAACTGGGTGTACAGACCAACCTTAACAACCATTAATCCCTTTAGCACAGTCAGAATCAGAGGCCCGAAAGGGCCTCTGTGGAGGAGTCATGAAAAAATTTAACGCTTCGGTGATTGCGGTGATGGTGGCAGGTGGTCTGTTCTCCGTTGCACATGCAGCAGTCGATATCGAAAAAGTGTACGGCGCGCAGTATCAGCCGGTCGCGCGCGTGGCGAACAGCCAGGCTCAAATCGTCTATTACCGAGATAAAGCCACCGACATTAAGGAAGCCGCGCATATCTATGTGGACGGTGAATATCACTCGGCACTGTTGCCGGGTATGTTCACTACCTTCTGCGTGACGCCGGGTAACCACTCACTGGGAGGGTTTATCGAGGATGCCCCTCTGTACAAAGGCAAAGAGGAGCAGCCATACCGCGATAACCTTGAAGCAGGCAAAACCTATTTTGTGAAGTACGATGCCGAAGCTAATGGCCGTCCGCTTCAGGTAAATCCACAGCAGGCCAGCCGTGAGTTAGCGAACCTGAAAGCGCAGATGCACACCCTGAGCCGTGCGTCCAAAGTCGAGGAGTGCCGCTATATTGGCGCTCAGCATGCGGACTACACCTTGTCCAGCGACGTGCTGTTTGCCTTTGGTAAATCCGGTCGTGGTGACATTACCGGGCAGGGACGTGAGGCAATCTCTGAACTGATTAGCAAACTGCGTACTGATGGCGTGCAGGCTAACCGTATTCAGGTGATCGGCCACACCGATCCAATCGGTAAAGCGGCAGGCAACCTGCGTCTGGGTCAGCAACGTGCCAACACGGTGCGTCGCCTGTTGATTGAAGCCGGGCTGCCTGCGCGCAACCTGAGCGCCAGCAGTGCCGGCAGTGATGAGTTGCTGATTAACACCTGTAGCGGCAGTCGTGCTGAGCAGATTGAATGTAACGCGCCGAATCGTCGTGTTGTGGTTCGTGTACAGCAGTGATTCTTGTATGATTTTTGGGTTCTGACCCAACCCAGCCAGCGGTGCAAGCCGCTGGTTTTTTTTAGTATTTCACCCTCATTAATCCCTCTCATCTCGCACTTAACCAAGACGCAGCCTGTAGTTGCTTTCAAGACAATTCTGTCTAATGCCTGTCATTAACTATTACCGGTTACGTCCGGTCAAAATGGCGAAGGCATATGGCCTCGCCTCACGCGAGGAAACTACACCAATGTCTGACGTTAATCTGGCGGTAGTAAGTGGGAAACGCATTATCCAGGCCGTTGAACTGTCTCTCAAGGGCAATGCCGCGAAGATTAAAGCCGTGCCTGGTGGACGCTATGTGTTAGCTGAAGGAGAAAAACTGGTAGGTCCGGAAAATATCACCCTTAAACGCAGCGGAAAAAATCTTCTGATGATGCTGGAAAACAGCAGTGGTGAACCGCAGCTAATCATTGAAAACTTCTACGATCATCCCGGTGAGTTGGTGGGGCTGGGGGAGGACGGTGACTGGCACAGCTACGTCTCTGCTAACGCTGACACAACGCAAAATCCTGACGCACTGCAGGACGGTGAACAGTCTCCGGTGTTGCTCTCCAGCGACAACGCTGCCGCGCTGGAAGATCTGAGCGTCGACAGCAATGGGCTGGCGATGGGACTTATCGCATTGGGTGCCACCGCTGCGGTGGCAGCGCTGGTTGTCCTGGCTAACAGCAGTGGTGGCAGCGACAATAACCAAGACCAACTCCCGACGCCGCCAAAAACTGAAGAAAGTACCGATCACGCAACAGAGACAGCAACAGCGAAAGCGACGGTAGATGCCATACATGATGATGTAGGTGAGAAGCAGGGAGTCATTCTGCCGGGCGAAACCAGCGATGACAACCTGCCCACACTGAGTGGTGACAAACAATCCGCCGGAAGTCTGATTGAAGTACGAGACAACGGCGTGGTTATAGGCAGCACACTGGTCGCCGCAGACGGAAGCTGGAGTTTCACGCCGGAAAAGCCGCTTGCTGATGGAAATCACGCACTGGATGTTGTGATCACTGACCCCAGCGGCAATGTTTCACTGCCATCGGATCCTGTCGACATTATTATTGACACCAGCGGTCCGGTAACCCTTGCGCCTCTGGGTCTTGAGGATCTCTTGCCTGCAGATAGTGAGCTCAGTACCTGGTCTCAGATGTCACTTCCGGACAGTGCCGGCAATGCGCTCCTCATCAATACCCATCACGATGACGGTAACCCTCAATTTGACGATTTGCTTAACGGCATGTCGCACACTCTTTAACGCTTAACATCATTTGGTGGCCTGTATATTGCCGCCTGGAGAATGTATGAACACTAAACAACAAGCCATGACGCTGATGTTACTGGTTACTGCCGCGCTTAGTGCGTTTTCATCACGTGCTGCGGTCGATTCACGCGCCTTTGGCGAAAAATGGCATTCACAGGGGTCGCCAGGCAGCGAACAGGCGCAGGTTATCTATTACCGCACTACCGCCGTCAGCGGTGCAGATGCGGCCATGGTTTATCTGGACGGGGAGTTTCAGGCAGCACTCCTGCCCGGCATGTATACGCGCTTCTGTGTAACGCCCGGCGAGCATTCGCTGGGTGCCTATCAAAATGACGCACCGGACTACCAGGGAAAAAGTGATCAAGCATTTCGCGCCGCATTTAAAGGCGGCAAAACCTATTACGTGCGTGTCGACAGTCAGCATAACGGACGTCCACAGGCGGTACGAAGCGCTGAAGCAAATGAAGAGCTGAAAACCCTGCGGCTGCAGAAACACGCACTGTCGCGCGCATCATCGGTGGTGGCGTGTGCTTACAATGCCAGCCCGGTAGTGGATTATACCTTCTCCAGTGATGTGCTGTTCAACTTCGCCAGAGCAGGCGAAGCCGACGTTAAGCCAGCGGGTCGACAGGCGATCACTGCTCTGGTCGGTAAGCTCAAGCGAGCTCAGCAAACTCAAAACCGCATTGAAATTATCGGTTATACCGACCCGATCGGCAGCGATAGCAGCAATCAGCAGCTGGGACAGCAACGCGCAGACACCGTGCGCCAGCAGCTTATCAATCAGGGCATTTCTGCCGCCAATATCACCGCGCGCAGCATGGGTAGCAGCCAGCCTCTGGTGTTGTGTAAGCGTGGCAGTCAACAGGAAAAGATTGCCTGCAATGCGCCTAACCGCCGCGTCATTATTCGCGTAGAAGCGCCGCGTTAATTCCCTTGGCTGACATTTCCAGGAGTGCATCCGTCATGAATAATTTATCACTGATTCGCAGCCTTATAACCTGTGGTCTTCTGCTGAGTGCGCACGCTGAGGCGATGCTGCAGGTGCCTAAGGTATTTGGGGAGCGTTACAAAACAGTGCCGTCGGTCGTGCAGGAGCTGACCCAGGTCGTTTATTACCGCGAAAAAGCCGATAACACAGGGCAGGGACCGGCAAACGTTTACATAGATGGGCGCTATCACACCAGCCTGCTGCCGGGAGGCTTCACCAGTTTTTGTCTGAAACCCGGCGAACACGCGCTTGGAGCCTTCACTGACGATCCGTTATACCGCGGTAAAAGCGAAGGGCGCTTTGTTGCCACGCTTCAGGGCGGACACACTTACTTTCTGCGCGTGGATGAATCACAACAGATAACGCAGCCCCCCAAAGCCGTTCAGCGACAGCAGGGCGAAAGTGAGATGTCCCATGCTCGTCGACAAATTCATGCTCATTCGCGCGCGACTTCAGTAGTTACGTGCGTCTACGACCATGCCGCCAGCCAGCGGCAGAGCCATTATGTGCTGACCACCACCCAGCTCTTTAAGCAGGAGAGTGGCATTGAGGTGTTAAGCGAAAGTGGTATGGCTGCGCTGAACGACCTTGTGGTGACCGTACGTCAGAATCATCCGCTGCTGCATAGCGTGGTGATGCGGATAACCGGCCCGGAAGGACAGGCGGTGCGTCAGGCGCGTGCACGTGCGATACAGAATGCGCTGATGCTGGCAGCCATACCCGAGCGCGTGATCTCCACGCAATTCGTCAGTTGTGACGAGCATTGCTCAGTAGATTCTCAGCGTGTCGAAATTCTGGTTCGTTAAAATAAAACCATTTATATCCTGTTGTTACGTAAGTTCCGTGCCCGTGTGCGATCAATGCAAGACCCGGCTCGTATCAGATAATTCGGGTTAAGACGAGAATTTTCCTGGCAACCCCCGGTGGGTCGGGTCGATAAACATAACATGAGATGCGGTAAATGAACGCAACAGAAACAGATAGTTCTCAGCAGGAACACGCATTGCAATCGCTGGCACGCGTGCAGACTCGTATCGATGATACCCTGCTGCAAAGCGTAGCGTGGCTATGCCGCCACTATGGTCTGGCACGCAGCTTTGACGCCCTGACTGCCGGCTTACCAAAAGATGTTTATCTATCTCCTTCGCTGGCGCTCACCTCGCTGGAAAGCGCGGGTATCACGGCTGGATTAGTCGAACGCTCATTGTGGGACATTCCGCAGCAAATAATGCCGGTTGTTCTTGTGCGTAAAGCCTCTGGCGGCTGCATTTTACTGGATCGTGTGCGCAGGAAAAATGCCGAGGAGAAGATGACCTATTTCTACCAGGTTGTTCTCCCGGAATTAGGCGAAGCGCCGGTTGAGATTGAGCACAGCGAAATCAGCGAGTGGTACAGCGGTTTTGCCATCTTTGGGAAACCCACTGCTAAAGTTGATCGCCGTGTTGAGGAAGGGCTGCCGGAGAATCAGAAGCACTGGTTGTTCAGTACTTTATGGCGCTACCGCCGTTACTATCGCAGCGCGGCGGTTGCTTCGGTGCTGATAAACGTGCTGGCCCTGGCAAGTATCTTCTTCACCATGAATGTGTACGACCGCGTCATTCCAAACCAGGCGTTTGTTACTTTGTGGTCTCTGGCCATTGGGGTCACTGTCGCCATGCTGTTCGAGGCTTTGACGCGCTTTGTGCGTGCGCATTTACTCGACACGGCGGGCAAAAAAGCGGACTTGATAGTTGGCGGCTTGCTGTTTCGGCAGGCCATGGCCGTGCGCATGGAGCATAAACCCGCGTCTTCCGGCACCTTTGCAAACCAGTTGCGAGAGTTTGAATCATTGCGCGACTTCGTTTCGTCCGCCACACTTGCCGCTCTCGCCGATTTGCCTTTTGTGCTGCTGTTCGTAGGCGTTATTTTTGCCATCAGCGGCCCGCTCGGCTTCGTCCCTCTTTTGATGCTGCCGTTGATCATTATCATCAGCGTAATCATTCAGTGGCCGCTGGCGAAAATCATGCGTGAAAATATGAAAGACGCGGCGCTGAAACAGGGCGTATTGATTGAATCGATTGAAGGTATGGAAACGCTGAAAGCCACCAACGGGCAGGCACATATGCAACGCCGCTGGGAAAAATTCAGCGCACTGCAGGCTAACAGCGGCTCAAAATCAAAGCGTTACTCTACTCTTGCAACGACGTCGGTGACCTTCTTACAGCAGTTCCAGACCGTGATGCTGATCCTGATTGGCGTCTACATGATTGACGCTGGCAACCTGACAATGGGTGGCCTGATCGGTACTGTTATGCTGGCGGGACGCGCCACCAGTCCGCTGGGGCAAGTCATTGGTCTGGCGACGCGCTATCAATCATCAAAATCTGCGCTGAGCTCGCTCAATAAGCTGATGGAGATGCCAACCGATCGCGACAGTGAGCAGGAATATATTGCCAATCCAGAGCTTAAAGGCGATATCGCGCTGAAGGGAGTGGGCTTCTCCTACCCGGCGCCACCGATGCAGCCTAATCCTGAGATCCTTAAAGACATAAACCTGCAGATTACCGCCGGTGAGCGCGTCGCAATTCTCGGCGCAATCGGCAGCGGAAAATCCACACTGCTGCGCCTGATGGCACGGCTATATCTACCGACGAAAGGGCAACTGTTCACAGATGGCCTGGATGTCAATCAAATCGATCCGGCTGACTGGCGCCGCCACATTGGATTTGTCAGCCAGGACTCACGCCTGTTCTTTGGCACACTTCGCGAAAACGTCATGCTTGGTATGCCCGACGCGGCACCGCAGGAGTTTCTGCGTGTTCTTCGCCTGACAGGCCTGGATCAGATCGCCGCACGCCATCCGCTCGGGATCAACCTACCAGTAGGCGAGAACGGCTGCAGCTTGTCTGGCGGTCAGCGCCAGTTGGTCGCATTGGCGCGCACCTTACTGAGTCGCCCGTCGGTCCTGCTACTGGATGAACCGACCAGCGCCATGGACAGCCAGACCGAACATCAGTTCCTCCGCCACCTGCATGGCGCAACCCAAGGCCAGACGCTGGTGATGGTTACCCATCGTCCTTCACTGCTGACGCTGGTAGACCGTGTGATTGTGGTTGATGGAGGCAAAGTCGTGCTTGATGGACCAAAAGACACGGTCTTGGCTCGCCTGAGCGGTCAGCCGGTGGCGCCCACCAACGTACAACAACCCGCAGCGAACAGCGAAGTGCCCACTGCGGCCAATAAGACATCCGTTAAACCGGCTGCACCGGTCGTCACCCGCCGCAGTACTACGGTAACAGACGGAAAATCAGACGTAGAGGTTTCCGCGTGATGCGTAATTTATTCAGCCGCAAGTCCCAACTATCAGCGGTGGACGCTGATTTTATGAACGACATTCAGTCTTCATTGTTGAGCCAGCGTACGCCTGGATCACGCCTGGTGTTGTGGATAGTAATGGCGGTTCTGATCGGAGGCGTAACCTGGGCGCATTTTGCCCGCGTTGAAGAGATAACAAAAGGTGAAGCGAAGATCATTTCCAAAAGCCGTGAACAGATCATCCAGAGTCTGGAAGGCGGGATCCTGGCGGAGATGAACGTACGTGAAGGCGAGAACGTTGAGCGCGGTCAGGTATTGTTAAAAATTGACCCAACCCGTGCGCAGGCGAGCTATCGCGAAGCGTTAAACAAGGTTATTGGACTGAAAGCCACAATCGCACGCCTGCGCGCCGAGGCTTACAGCCAGCCGCTCCGCTTTGACGACGAACAGGTACAGAAAGATGCCGGTGTGATTGAGCAGGAGACGAAGGCATATCAGGCACGTAAGCGTGCACTGCATGACTCAGTTTCCGCCTTACAACGCAGCTATGAACTCTCCATGCGTGAAATCCGTCTGGCGGAACCGCTGGCAGCACGTGGCTTATTATCCGAAGTTGAACTGTTACGTATGCGCCGTCAGGCCAACGAAATTCAGTCACAGATCGTCGAGCGCCGTAATCGCTACCAGGCGGATGCCAACTCCGAGCTCAACAAGCTGGAGCTGGAGCTGGCGCAGACCAGTGAAAACCTGATTGGGCGCGCCGACGTAATGGAACGCACTACCATCAATGCGCCCGTAAAGGGCACGGTAAAAAACATTCGCTTTAATACCATTGGCGGTGTTATTCAGCCAGGCGAGCACATCCTGGAGATTGTGCCGCTTGAAGATCAGTTACTGGTTGAGGCGAAAATTCGTCCTTCTGACGTGGCCTTTCTACATCCCGGCCTGCCCGCCACAGTGAAGGTTACCGCCTATGACTACGCAATCTACGGTGGATTAAAAGGCGAGGTGGAGTTCATCAGCCCGGATACATTGAAAGATGATGCAAAGGCCGCTGCAGGCCGACCGGATGACACTTACTACCGCGTCATGGTGCTTACCGACAGCAGTGCATTGAATGCCGGTGGCAAAGCCCTGCCCATTATTCCTGGCATGATTGCATCTGTTGAGATCCGCACAGGTGAGAAAACCATTCTTGATTACCTGCTCAAGCCGGTAATGAAAGCGCGTGAAGCGTTCCGTGAACGATAAGAGAGAGCAGAATAATGAAAACGTTAAAAACCTCTTATCGCCTGCTGCCCATGCTGATTGGTTCGCTGCTGGCACTGGAGAGTGGCCGTCTGCAGGCGAATGATGATGAGTTACTGATGTTCGTTGAAGTGAGCAAAGCGGAAGCCAAACCGTTTACAAACTCGACGACGCAAGCCAGTACCACTGTGCACGCCGATGCAATGAAAGAGATGCTGGCTGAGCGGACACGGACAACACGTCCTCAGTCAGTGAAGGTTAAACCGGCCGCACCTCAGGCTCCGGCAGCCGTACTGAAAGCACCCATTGTCGCGGTGAAACCGGCTACTCCAGTTGTCGCTGACAAGCCAAAACTGCTTACCGGTGCTGAAATCAAAACGTTACCTGCCACACCGTTGCTGCAACGCCCGGCACCGACCGTATCGGAAACGCCGGCGGCGCCGCTGCTTCCAGGGGCGCCTGAATACGGTCAGCGTGCCGAGCCCGTGACGAGATTGACGTCAGCACCGGTGGCAACGGTGAATGCGGACTTACCCGTATTCCGCCCTGCCGGAAGTGCACAGCCGGGGCTGATGACGCCCTCCATAGTGTCTCCACAGCTCACGCCTAATCCTGCGCTATCTGTTACACCAGCGCCGGCTGCATTAGCGAGCGCAAGTCCGGGCGAACGAGAATTACGCGGTCTGTTTGCGCGTGCAGTGATGACTGCGCTTGAGCGCAGCCCGCAAATGCGCAGCACGCGCCTCCAGGTTGATGCAGCAAAAGAGGATGTAAGCAATGCAAAAGGTCAGCGCTGGCCACAGGTTGATGTGACATCCAATTCGCGCCGCTATGAGTTTGGAAATGGTTCACGTAATGCCAGCGACAGCAACATGCCGGCCTTTGGCGTGAACGTGGCCACTAACCTTATTGATTTCGGGCAGACCAGTAACACCATCAAGAGTAAAGAGTTCTCCGTCAAAGCGGCGGATCAGCAGAACATCGCCCAGCGTGAAGATCTGGCCTGGCAGGTCAGCAGTGGCTTAATCGAGTTAAGCAAGCAGCGCCTTGTGATTGAGATGAGCAAACAGTATGTCTCGCGCATGCAGGAGCTGGTGAAAATGCTGAGCGGCATTGTTCAGGCCGACCAGGGGCGCCGCAGTGAGCTGACGCAGGCAACCGGCCGTTATCTGCAGGCACAGTCAGCGCTGGATAATGCTGTTTCCAAGGCACGCGATACCGAAATTGTGCTCTATCGCCTGATCGGTGAAACGCAAGTGGCAATGCCGCCGTCTCCACAGTGGCAGTTGCAGCCCTCACGTCTCGATGCGTTGCTGGCTCAGATTGAAAAACATCCAACCCTGCAGCAGGCGCGCGCGCAGTCTCAGGCGGCGTTTGCCGAGGCTGATGCTTTGAAAGCATCCTCATTACCGAAGGTGAACTGGGTCGTGAGTAAAGACACAGGTAAAGACTATTACGGTCGTGAACAGTCCTGGCAAACCGGTATCAATGTTAGCTGGGGGCTTTTCCGCGGCGGTTCAGCCAAAGCCGCTGAGCAGGCTGCTGTGCAGCGTGCTGCTGCCATGCGCGAGCAGGGTGATAACCAGCGCGACGATCTTGAGCAGCGCGTTCGCGCGGCCGATCAAGATGCGCGTTCCATGCTACAGCGTGCTGATCTCTACCGAAGCCTGTCGCGCGAGTCTGATCGCATCCGTCTTGATTTCTTTGACCAGTGGTATCACCTGGGCAAGCGTACGCTACTCGACGTCCTGAGTGCTGAATCGGATTTCTACAATAACCGTGTGGCGGAAGTAACCAACCGTTTTGACGGCTATAGCGCTATTTTCCGCGGTTATGCCAGCGCAGGCCAGTTGTATAGCTGGCTGAATAATTCTCCTGCAGTGCAGTAATTTCCGCCACAAGAGAGCGAGTAAAATTATGACTACGACGATGCCAATGGATAAAATAAGGCTGGTGATATTGGACGACCATCCAATTATTCGCCACTCGATTCGGATCGTGATTGAAAATGCCAGTGATATTGAAATGGTTGGAAGCTTCGGACACAGCAGTGAATTGTTTACGTGGCTGCGCGACCATGATTGTGATGTCTTGTTGTTAGATTATATTTTGCATAGTGATGAGCTGGATGGTTTATCATTTATTAAACAGCTTTTATCTCATAATCCTAATATTAAAATCTTGCTCTTTTCTTCGATGGAGAGCCTCGCCGTGATCCGCACTGCGTTTATGCTTGGCGTCCGCGGTTACATTGCAAAGCGTGAGCTTCCGGCCGTTTATCTGCAGGCCATCCGCAGCGTAGCGTACGGGCACCGGCATGTGCCTGATGAAATTGCCCTTGAGCTGGCTCAGGTGCCAGCACGAAAGCGCGATGCAGCTATCATCAACGGTAGCGAAGAAGCGTGTATTGCCTCTCTGACCAAATTACTGACACCCCGTGAAGCCGAGGTGATTTACAGCTTTCTAGAGGGGATGAGCCTGACTGAAATTGCGGCAAAGCTAAAACGAAGCCGTAAAACTATCAGTGGTCACAAACAATCCGGGATGCGGAAACTTGGCGTTTCAAGCGATCTTGAGTTATTCAAGTACCGGAATGACTTGTTCAAATAATCCCGACAGTGTTTAAGTGATTATAAAAAAGCTCGTAGCAAAGATAACGAGCTTTTGTCGTCGTGGGTCCATAATGTCTACGAGTCTGAAAATACATGTCATCTTCAAAGTTCTGACTATTGCAATGGCCTTAAGGATTGCTCATTCAGTTATTTCAGTCCAGGACTGTGCAACGCGTAAAGCTGAGATTGAAAGAGAACTTGCTAAAACCCGGGCAACTTACTTTCAGGGCTGTTTAGCCACTTTCAGTTTGGCGTTAACCGAAGTAAACGCACATTGCACAGGGAGCAGTTTTACCTGACGACTCAATGCAAAATAACTCTCCTGCAGGAAAAGATTGAGACAATCAACAGAACCTCAGGGCACTGCTTCATAATGTTCATCAGGATCAGGAGACTTTAGGAAGTTGGTAGATATCAAATAAAACTATCTGATAAACAGGAAGAACTCCATGAAACAGGAGCCTAACTTGAGGCTGCCTTTAAAGAGTCAAAACTGTTAGATGGTGAACTCACATCGTATTGTTTCTGTAAATAACCAGCAAGCCAGTTATTGAGTATAAGGAATGGCGACCATATGGATTTGGTCGCCATTTTTTCATATTTTATGTCGATGGGATGATCATCTACTTATAGACCTTTTAGACATTTACAGAATGTCGTGCTTATCATCATCAAACTTATCGAATGTGGACGCCATGCTGCTTGCATTGACGCCATCCTGCGTTTCATGACGCATATCCAGAACAATATCCTCAAGCGACAAATTCTTTATCTCTTTTTGCACCTCATCACTCAAAAACAATGATGTTTCGCCCTCCTGCAGCAGGCTATCGATGCTCAGAGATTTGATAACGGCTTCCGGAGGATTCTTGGCGTTGATCCGCATTACGAACGATTCACTTTCTTGCCCATCCATACGCGCTACAACGGTATGTAAGCCATTGCTTAAGGGTTGAGTGATGCGCAATTCCCATTCGCCGTTACTGTCTGCTTTGGTGCTGCCAAGGAAGTCGCCCAGTTTATTATAGAGGTAAATGGTTTTTCCTTCAGGCGCACTGCCACCAAAGGTCGGACGATTGTCATGCACGTTGGCAATATTATTGAGCTTATAGAATGCTGCCCCATCAATATTGTCATAAGCATTATTATATAGATGGAAACCTGTTGGTGCAGTGGAATCAACGGTCACTGACATTGCCTGACTCACAAGATCGCCATACTTTGCATAGATCGTATTGACGCCTTCATTGAGGTCGGCAGTTAATTCGGTTGACCATTTTCCGTACATGTTGGTTAACACCTTCGCCAGCAAGCGCCCGGTATCATCCAGTAATTCGACATATCGCGTTACAGGGCCGGTACCGCTGAGGCGGGGACGTTTATCGTCGGTCGTTTGTATTGCCGCATCAATAGTTGAAGCGAGACGGTAATTATCGACGATCTTACTATTTATCGTCAGCAGTGGTGACGTTTCATCAGGATTTTCCGGTTTTATCGGTTGCTCCGGGGTTTCAGACTCTGGCTCTTCAGGTATCTCAGGGATGATTGGCAGCTCTGGCTCAGTGACTTCATTCTGCTGATTATTGACAGTCAGTGTAAACGCCTCACTGGATATCCCATTGCTGCGAGCAGTGACAGCATGCGTGCCATTTTCCAGCGACTCGGTTATTTCCAGTCGCCATCTGCCCGTGCTGCCTGCCTGCACGCTGCCCAGTACGTGGCCCTTCTCATCATGCAGCGTGATGATCTGGTTTGCACCGGCCGTGCCGGTGAATGTCGGCCGGCTGTCATCGGTCGTGTTGCCGCTGCTGAAGTACTGACGAACGTTTTCGTTGTCGTAGGCCTGTGCATCAATGGTCACCGGGGTGATCGGCGTCGTCTGCACCGTCAGGTTAAACCCGGTGCTTTCCTGAGTAGGCGTGCGGGCCGTTACCGTATGTGCGCCATCTGTCAGAGGCTGAGTTATTTCCAGACTCCACGAGCCATAAGCGTTAGTGCGGACGCTGCCCAGCACGTTGTTACTGCCGTCGAAGAGCGTGACGATCTCGTTCGCACCCGCGGTGCCAAAAAAGGTCGGGCGCGAATCATCGGTGGTGTCACCGCTTGCAAAATACTGGCGCACGCCTTCGCTGTCATAAGCCCAGGTGGAGAAGGTGACAGGGGTACTGTCCGCGGCCTTTACGTTCAGCTGGAACGCAGAGCTTTCCTGATTCAGTGAGCGGGCGGTTACTGCGTGGGCACCATTTTCCAGCGACTCGGTTATTTCCAGTCGCCATTTTCCCGTGCTGCCTGCCTGCACGCTACCCAGTACGCGGCCCTTCTCATCATGCAGCGTGACGATCTGGTTTGCACCGGCCGTGCCGGTGAATGTCGGCCGACTGTCATCGGTCGTGTCGCCGCTGCTGAAGTACTGACGAACGTTTTCGTTGTCGTAGGCCTGTGCATCAATGGTCACCGGCGTGATCGGCGTCGTCTGCACCGTCAGGTTAAACCCGGTACTTTCCTGGGTAGGCGTGCGGGCCGTTACCGCATGTGCGCCATCTGTCAGAGGCTGAGTTATTTCCAGACTCCACGAGCCATAAGCGTTAGTGCGGACGCTGCCCAGCACGTTGTTACTGCCGTCGAAGAGCGTGACGGTCTCGTTCGCACCCGCGGTGCCAAAAAAGGTCGGGCGCGAATCATCGGTGGTGTCACCGCTTGCAAAATACTGGCGCACGCCTTCGCTGTCATAAGCCCAGGTGGAGAAGGTGACAGGGGTACTGTCCGCGGCCTTTACGTTCAGCTGGAACGCAGAGCTTTCCTGATTCAGTGAGCGGGCGGTTACTGCGTGGGCACCATTTTCCAGCGACTCGGTTATTTCCAGTCGCCATTTTCCCGTGCTGCCTGCCTGCACGCTACCCAGTACGCGGCCCTTCTCATCATGCAGCGTGACGATCTGGTTTGCACCGGCCGTGCCGGTGAATGTCGGCCGGCTGTCATCGGTCGTGCCGCCGCTGGGGAAGTACTGACGAACGTTTTCGTTATCATAGGCCTGTACATCAATGGTCACCGGCTCGGCAATAACAGGATCTGGTTCGGGAGTCGTCTCTGAATCTGCATCATCGCCCGTCGTAGCGCTGTCAGCAATACTTAACGTCCAGGGAGCCGTCTCACCCGATTCATTTGATGTTGTCACCGTGAAAGCATGGTCGCCCGTTTGGGATGAAGGCAGGAATTCATAGTTTGCCAACCCGCTATCGTCTAACGATACGCTGCCTACTTTGATGCCCTTGTCATAGATGTTAACTACCGAAAACGGTCTCCCCGTTATGGCCATAGAAGTAGGGGCCGGGGCAGATTCCATACCCGGATAGATGGCATCTTCACCGCTCATTATGGCGATAATCGAGGCGCGAGGAACACCCTCGTCTGCGACAGTGAAACTGAACTGAGAAGAAGCTTGTCCATTCTGTGATGCGCTGATTGAAACCTTACCCGAAAGCGACATTTCTGGCGTGGTGGCAAAACTCCAGTTTCCTGATGCATTAACAGCAGCGGTCCCCAGTAACATGCTCCCATTATAAATTTCGACTGTGCTGCCCGGGACCGCATTACCTGAAACAACGGGAGTGGCTTCGCTTAATACACTCCCGGGAACGACGTATCCCATTTCGGATATAAGCCATGAGATTTTAAGGGAACTATTTGCGCTTGAGTTTTCGTAGTCTTTATTCATTTAATCTTCCTGTGTGTTTCGAAGAACAACAAAACCACAGAGGAAAATAAATGTTTATTTTTATAATTGATACGAGCCATGTCCTGAATGAATCCAGGGGGCTAAGTATTTACTTTAACGAAAACACAAATCTAACCACAAATGGTAAAATCAACAAGATTTTTAGCAAGCGAATAAAGCCAAAGATAACCAACTTTGATTTGACAATTTATTTAATAGGTTGATTCAATTTGATTGAGCGCTGCGCAATAATTCTGTGATTTTCCAGGTGATTCAAGGTTTTTTATTGCTGAACTCTGAGATATAAAGCAAACGAGCGTGAGAATTAAGATTGTTCGCTATGAGGTGAAATTTTACTCATGAATTGGATTATGATGAATTGTCAAAATATAGATGCAAGTGATTTTTTTACATATCTTTCTCTTGGATTTTCTTTGCGTGCCATAAAAATATCTGAAAGTTTCCAGTTAGCGCTATTAATTCAAGACCGGGCTCGATGCTTAAAGATACAGGTGTCAGTACAATTCAATTCATTACTGCCTATCTCATATGATTGCCATTATTGAATTACCGCTAAAAGGAAACTGCTTTCTGACACGAGTGCAGGGACGTGAAAATTGAATGAAGTGAGCCATGATTAAAACAACCTTAAAAAATCTCATCCTCGCTTAAGCGATTGCTCTAGCAAGTATCTCAACTTTTGCAGATACACAGACCCACTGGCAGTATGAAGGCAAGGCAGGCCCCACTAACTGGGGGGATCTCAGCTCTGAATTTCTTACCTGTAGTTCTGGAAAATTCCAGTCACCTATTGATATCCGCACGACCATTCAGGCTGGATTAGCGCCGCTTCAACTCGATTTCCACACCAAAGCAGAATCGTTAGTCAATGACGGGCATACGCTGCAGGTTATTGTGAAAGACGAAGACGACTTCAAGCTTGATAACGAGATTTTCATTTTGCGTCAGTACCATTTCCACGCCCCCAGCGAGAACCGCATCAACGGTAAGGCTTTCCCACTTGAAGCGCATTTTGTGCATGCCAGTGCGTCAGGTGAAGTCGCAGTTATCGCCGTGATGTTTGAATTGGGTGACGAAAATAAGGCGCTCGAACATCTGCTGTCCATATTGCCAACCCACATAAACAAGGTCGTGTCACTGGGAGAAAAAACAGACCTTAGCGCGCTGTTCCCGGCAGATCGTCATTACTATCGTTACAGCGGATCCCTGACTACACCACCCTGCACTGAGGGATTGCGCTGGTTGGTCATGAAAGAAACCGTAACGTTGTCAGCCAATCAGCTGGCAAAAATTAAAAATGCACTAGCCAACGCAAATAACCGGCCCATTCAGCCAATTAACGGGCGTCTTATTGTCGAATAATTCTGCGGGGCTTACCCGCTTACTACCCAGGGAAAATTGCATATATGGAACAGTCAGATCGTCAAATGAGAAATATGATTTTGTCGCAGTCATTAACAGGTGCAATTGTACTTAGTGTTGCACTGCCCATCGCTGCAGCTACGCTGACTCAGGATAATGGTGCTCCCGTTGGTGATAACCAAAACTCGCAGACGGCGGGCCCGGGTGGCCCCACCTTGTTGCAGGACGGGCACTTAATCCAGAAACTACAGCGTTTTGACCGCGAACGCATTCCTGAACGTGTGGTGCATGCACGTGGTACCGGTGCGCACGGTCAGTTTACCGCTGAAAAAGATATCAGTGAACTGACTGTTGCCAGCGTGTTCAAGCCTAATACCGTAACGCCAGTATTCGTGCGTTTCTCATCGGTTGTGCATGGCACCCATTCCCCCGAAACGCTGCGCGATCCGCGAGGGTTTGCAACCAAATTTTACACCTCACAGGGAAACTGGGACTTGGTGGGAAACAATCTTCCGGTGTTTTTTATTCGTGATGCTATAAAATTCCCGGACATGGTTCACGCCTTTAAACCTGATCCTCGCTCCAATCTCGACAACAGTGCGCGTACTTTTGACTTCTTCTCTCATGTCCCGGAAGCCACGCATGGGTTGACCATGCTGTTCTCCAACATGGGAACGCCCGCCTCATACCGTGAAATGGACGGAAACAGCGTTCATGCCTATAAGTTCATTAATGCTAAAGGCGAAGTGCATTACGTAAAATTCCACTGGAAGTCACTACAGGGAGAGAAAAACCTCGACCCGGCACAAGTCGCAGAAATTCAGGCTAAAAACTACAGCCACATGACTGAAGATCTGGTGCAGGCTATTGACAAGCATAACTATCCTAAATGGGACCTATACATCCAGACTATTAAAGCCAGCGAACTAAGTAAATACGATTTCAACCCTCTCGACGCCACGAAAATCTGGCCTGATGTTCCAGAAGTTAAAATAGGTCAGATGGTTCTGGACCGTAACGTCAATAATTTTTTCAGGGAAACTGAACAGGTTGCGATGGCACCGTCCAATCTGATCCCGGGGATTGAGGCTTCTGAAGATCGACTGCTCCAGGGCCGTCTTTTCTCTTATGCGGATACGCAGTTGCATCGTGTTGGGACCAATGTGCTTACTTTACCTATCAATAAACCGCACGTGGCCGTGAATAATGGAAATCAGGACGGTCAGATGAATGGCACTAAGTCAGAAAATCAGGGGGTTAATTATCAGCCAAGCCGCCTGTATCCGCGTGAACAACTCGCCACTGCGACCTACAGTCAGTTACCAATTAGTGGTACCACGCAACAGCAACAGATCGCGAAGACTCAGAACTTCAAACAGGCCGGTGAACTCTATCGCAGCTTCTCCGAAAAAATGAAAACTGACCTGATATCCACTCTCGGTGGCGCGTTGAAACCGGTTGATAAAGAAAGTCGAGAAATCATGCTTTCGTACTTTTATAAAGCAGATAAAGATTACGGAACGCGTCTGTCAGCAGTGACGGGCGACAATGTTTCAACTATTAAGACGCTTGCTGAAAAATTAAGTGACTAATTGGTGATTAGAGGAATGTTGGTGGCTTTTAGCAGTCATCAGCTTTCCATTACGATATATTAATTTCCTTTCTTCAATTGTAATTAGTGCTTTTTCTTCAGATGATAAATGGCGTGATTGTTAATTAATATTTGTTACGTAGTAATACCTGGCGCTCTGCGTATTTATCCTGATATTTAAATTCTCATTCGCTTTATAAAATATGCAAGAAGAAAGACTCCTCCCTTAAACTATTGATGAGAACGGATTTTGATGAAAATGGAAAATATGTTTTATACGGCTCCCTTATTTTTGATTGCCAATATGGCTACTGCAGCAGAGCCTGATGAGGGCTACTACGGCGCTGCCAGATATTTGCTGACACAGCAACGTGCACAGGAAATGAATACCAGCGCTCGTCCGGGTGTTGGACAGTTTGTTACCGGCAAAGAGAAAGCGACTAATTCATCGGCTGCTCTGGCTTATGGCTATCAGTGGGGTAATGGCTGGCGTACTGAAGGTGAATATACCTTCGGTCAGAGTTCTGAATTTACCAGCGGTTCGTCAACGTTCGCAACCAGTTACAATCATTTGCAAACAAACGTTCATCGTCTGATGATTAATGCATATCGTGACGTTGAACTCGGCTACAATTTTTCTCTTTACGGTACCGCAGGCATCGGCTTAAGCAGAATTAAAGCCGGTGGCTGGCAGGGAGTGCCAGGCCGCCAGTATGCTGACAGCACGCAGATTAATCCAAACTGGAGTGTTGGCGCAGGTGTTAGCTACAAACCATTCGAAAAACTTAATATTGATTTGGGTTATCGCTATGTGGATATGGGTAAAGTAGAAAGCGGTTACAATAACTTCGTCAATGCACGTCTGCTCAAAGATGAGCAGATGAAGGCCCATCTGGTTGAAAACCAGCTTATGTTAGGTATGCGTTATTTATTCTGATTATATAATCAGAATCGAAAGTTAAAAGTCGACTTGATAGTCGGCTTTTTTTACATTCAGAGGACAGTTTGCATTATTCTATTAAGTCATATTAAATGAATCGGAGCTGGCTGTTAAAACCCGCGGCGATTCAGTTCGGCCGGAGTTCTTTTCTTCCCTTTTGGATAATGGTAGATATCGATGTGTTTACAAGTTGCACGGCGGCTGAATTTACTGTTTTCAATCAGCTAGGGATCCGCTTGGACAACAGAAATCATCCTACGCTAAGCCTGTTTTTTAAGCAGGCTTAGCGTGCTGATGCGAGTGAAAAACGGACGTAAATGCCTTGATCATCCTTCAAAAATTAAGTCAGCATTAAATTCTGATGAAAGTATTCTTCAAGCCGCATTTTTTCCTGCCAATACCTCTTTAGACGAATGCTTACTCAATATTGATTAATTTGAAAAATTGAGAAGTGCCTAACCTAACAATGTAACCAAGACCAGGCCCGTTAATTCCTCCCATCGGATGCGGGAAAATTCTCACAGAATTTTCTTACATCCCTTTAGATGGAATTTTAAAGTGAAATCAATTTCTAAAAACTCAGCACCTGCCACAACGTGGGTAAAAAAAATGGTTTACCTGCAAATCGCTGTGCAGGCAGGTATATCAATGACGCCTTTTTATGCCCTGACGGTTCAGGCAGCTGTCAGCCCGTTTTCAGTTGATCGGCAGAGCGACGCTGCTGCACAGCAGCTCAGCACGTTCGGCCAGGCGGCACAAAATGGCGACCTGAACGGTCTTGCTGCTCAGCAGGCTTCCGGTATGGCGCAGCAGCAGTTGCAACAGTGGCTGCAGAATTTCGGCACAGCACAGGTTGAACTGGGCACCGATAATCATTTCAAACCTCATACCGCCTCACTGGACCTGCTGGTGCCGCTGTATAAAAATGACGAGCGCATTCTGTTTACTCAGAACGGCGTGCGCAATAAAGACGGACAAATCACCGGCAACTTCGGCCTGGGTCAGCGCCACTTCGCCGGTGACTGGATGGTCGGCTACAACGCCTTTTATGACCAGAACTTCAGTCGCGGACACAAGCGCTTCGGCACCGGCGTTGAGGCCTGGCGCGACTATCTCAAGCTCTCCGGCAATGGCTACTATCGCCTGTCCGGCTGGCGCGACTCCGGTGACGTTGAAGACTACGACGCGCGCCCGGCCTCCGGTTTTGATTTGCGCACCGAGGCCTGGCTGCCCGCTTATCCTTCCCTTGGCGCGAAGCTGATTTACGAAAAATATTACGGCAACGAAGTTGCGTTGTTTGGTAAAGACAAGCGTCAGAAAAATCCGGATGCCATTACGGCTGGCTTAAGCTATACGCCGGTGCCTCTCATTTCCCTTTCTGCCGAACATAAAAAAGGCGGCAGCCAGGATGACACGATTTTTGGCCTGCAGCTCACCTATCAGCTAGGTCAGCCGATGTCATCACAGATTGACCCGGCTAACGTTGCATTACAGCGCACCCTGGCGGGGAGCGCACTGGATTTGGTTGAGCGCAATAACAACATCGTGCTGGAGTACCGCAAAAAAGAGTTGATGAACCTGATTTTGCCCAAAGAGATTAGCGGCACCAGCGGCAGTCTGGTGCCGGTGAGCTATCAGCTCAGCACTAAGTATGCGCTATCCCATATTCTCTGGAACGATGCGGCGTTGGTTGCGGCGGGCGGAAAAATTCAGGACATGGGCAACGGTCAGTATCAGATTGCGCTGCCTAAATATGTGGCTGGCGCGGCGAACAGTTATGTGCTGAGCGCAGTGGCGTATGATGTGCGCAAAAATACCTCCAGAACGGCCACGACAACAGTGAGCGTGGCGCGTCCGGCCGTTAACGCTCAGGGGAGTAGCATTACGACGTCACAGGAAACTATCTTGGCGGACGGCAAGGCGACAGCAACCATCAGCATCACATTGCAGGATGAAGAGGGACAATCCGTTGATGGTATGGCTAAGGCCCTGCAACTGAGCGTGAAGGAAGAGCAGGCTAAAACCATCATGGCGATGTCGCAGGTTCCGGCACAGCCTGCGGTCATAAGTGAAATCGCTGAACAGGGTAAAGGCGTTTATACCGCGACGTTAACCGCCGCAACGCGTCCGGCGCTTGCAGTCATTAGCGCCACCGTTGACGGTCAGGCGCTGAAAAATGTTGAGGTCAATCAGGTCAGCGATGTGGCTACCGCAACGATAAAAGACAGCGATATCAGCCTGGTGGTGAATAACGCGGCCGCCAACGGCAGCGCGACCAATGAAGTTCGTGCTCGTGTAACTGACGCCACCGGTAATCCGGTCAGCGGTGTGGCAGTAAATTTCAGCCTGAGCGGTAGCGCGCAGGTGGCGGCTGGCAGCAGCCTGACTGCCGTCAGCGGCTCTGACGGCTATGTTTCCGTGCTGTTGACTGACACGGTTGCGGAAACCATCGCAGTTACTGCTGCAACCGCGAACGGTAGCGCCAAAGCCAGCGTTGTATTTACCGCTGACACGGCTACTGCCATCATTAGTGAAGATGGCGTGAGCGTTGACCGCGCAGATGCGCTGGCAAACGGCCAGGACGCGGTGACTTACACCGCAACGGTAAAAGATGCCAACGGCAATCCAATCGCTAACGCCCTGGTGAACTGGACGACAGACAGCGGCACGCTTAGCGGCGCAACCAGCACTACGGACAGCAACGGCAAGGCCACTATCAAACTGACCCATACACTGGCGCAGATGGTGCAGGTTCAGGCATCGGTGGGTAAAAATAAGGCAGTTAACGCGCCAAAAGTGAGCTTCGGTGCCGATGCGGCAACAGGCGGCATCGCGAGCGGTGACCTGACGCGAGATAAAGATACAGCAATAGCCAATGGTGCTGATTCCATTACCTACAGCGTTATTGTGAAAGATGCGACAGGCAATGTGCTGGCCGACCAGACCGTACAGTGGGAGAGCACGCTGGGTAGCCTCAGCGCAGTCACCAGTAAAACCGACAGCAGCGGCGTAGCGACGATAGAGCTGAGTTCCATTACTTCAGGTTCCGCGGTTGTCAGTGCAGCACTCGCAATGAAACCCGCAGTTAATGCACAGGCGGTAAACTTCTCCGCTGACGGCAGCACTGCGAAGATTGAAAGCAGCGACCTGAAGGCGGACAAAACAAATATCGTAGCTGACGCCAGTGACGCGGCAACGTTCACGGCTCGCGTCAAGGATGCCAACGGCAACCCGGTCAGCGGTCAGAACGTTAGCTGGACAACAGATCACGGAACTCTGAGTGTTAGCAGCAGCGTAACTAACGGCAGCGGTGATGCATTCGTGAAGCTGACAGGCACAGCGGCAGGTACCGCGCAGGTGACGGCCGCCGCCAACGGCAACACAGCGGTAAACGCGCCACAGGTAACGTTGATCGCCGACAGCAGCAGCGCACAGATTGATGCAGGCAGTCTCACCGCCGATAAATCCAGCGCACTGGCAAACGGTACTGAACTGGTGACTTACACCGCGGTAGTAAAAGATGCGAACGGCAACCCGGTTTCAGGCGCTACCGTGAGCTGGACGACAAACTTTGGTCACCTGGCCTCCAGTTCCAGCAGCACTGATTCGGATGGAAAAGCAACTGTTACCCTGAATTCAGCAGTAGCAGGCAACGCCGTAGTGGAAGCTCAGGTCGGCACAAGTGGCGCGATTTCCGCCGCCGCCGTCATATTTATCGCCGATGCGGGCAGTGCAGTAATTGGCAGCGGTGACATGACGGTAGATAAAACCACCGTCGTCGCGAACGGCACTGATGCCGCTACGTACACCGCGATGGTGAAAGATGCCAACGGAAATCCGCTTTCAGGTTTCACGGTGAGCTGGAGCACAGATAAGGGTTCACTGAGCGCCAGCAGCAGCACAACTGACTCTGCGGGTAAAGCCACTATAAAGTTGGGACATACCAAAGCGGAAGCAGCAGTGGTCACCGCCACGGTTCGCGGCACCGACACGGATGCATCAACAGTCAGCTTCATTGGGGATATTGCCACCGCTAAAGTTGACAGTATTGCATCCGATAAAGCTAAAATTACTGGTACCGGCGTTGAAACTGCAACGCTGACGGCAACCATCACCGATGCCAATGGAAATTCAGTTGCAGGCTTTAAACCAACATGGTTAACCACTACGGGCGCTATTGCAGACAACGGTGCCAGTGACAGCACAGGAAAAGCCACGGCAGTTCTCACTGCCCCTGTACTTGAAGCGAAAAGTAACGGTACGGCAACGGTTACTGCGAATGGTGTCAGCCGAAGTGTGGCGGTTCGCGCCGTTTTAAAAGCAGGCACTTTGATGTTCTGGACGATGGCAAGCGATCACTTAACCTCGGTAGAAAGTACAGCTAATGGATATTGCGCCACTTATGGTGGAGGAAAAGCGGCTGGAGAAACTGAATTCGCTACATTCTTGAGTGAGAATAAAGATTTTAAAGATATGGCAGTCACTGGAGAATTCAGTGATGCAAGGTATTACATCGCATCGAAATGGCAAGCAAATTGGTACGCAGACTTTAATAGCCTTCATGCCGCTATCGGTATCCGAAATGATACATTAGGTGCAAACAATGGATACGTTTGCGTTAAGTAAACCTCAAAAGTAAATGTAATCAAGCCCTGCAGTCTTGCAGGGCTTTAATCGTCCCCCCCCCTAAATTGCCTCCCTAAATCTCCACAGGTTGAGCCGATTTCTCTGAGTCGCTTAATATGGCTTTGAAAGAAAGAGCGAATAAGCTGAAAATATAATCCTGTAGTGGATCACTGATTTTTGTCATCTTACTAAAAGTTTTAAAATCCACTTCTGGCAAGAGCGGACCGTACAGCCAGTAACTCAGGATTACTGCTGTCTTGTCTTTACCCGGAGTATGAGTCGCTGGCACTGCCTGATGGTATTGCGCGTTCCGTTCACCAGAACCGGATCCTGAAACTCGCACGCGAATGCAGGAAAATGAGTAGCCGGGACCTGGCAAAATTTACAGATGTTCGCCGTTATGCCTCTCAGGTCCGTGTTATATCGGAAGTTAGGGCCACCCTGACTGACGAAGATATTGATCTGCACGAGCGTATTCTGGGCATTTTGTTTAGCAGGGCAAAACGCACGCAGGTCGAACAACTCCAGCAAACAGGAAAGCTGATTCAGAGTAAGCTGAAGCAATACGTTACCGTAGGACAGGTATTGCTTAATGCCAGAGAATCCGGTGAAGACCCCTAGCCCGCAATAGAAGACGTCCTTCCCTGGCAGGAATTTATCAACAGCGTGGAAGAGACGCGGCTCCTGTCACGAGAGGACAACTTCGACCCGTTGCATCTAATCACAGAAAAATACAGTACGCTGCGTAAAAACGCCCTCCGGATGCTGTACTCGTTGCAGTTCAGGGCTGCACCTACCGCAATGCAGCTCAGTGACGCGCTGGATACCTTCAGAGAGATGTATAGAAAACAACTCCGAAAAGTACCACCTTCCGCCCCAACCGGGTTTATCCCGGAAAGCTGGAGAGAGGTTATGATCACTCCCACTGGCATCGACCGAAATATTACGAATTTTGCGTCCTGAATGAGCTAAAGGCAGCCTTGCGTTCAGGTGATATCTGGGTAAAGGGATCTCGCAGGTACAGGAGTTTCGATGTTTATCTGATCCCATCTGGCGATTTTGATAAATCACTACACGATGGAGGTGCGGACGATTTCCTGGACCTTCAGGAGATAATTCATGCACTCATATGAAGATTGTATTCGGGCTGTGGATCTTTACCTCAGGTATGGCAAAAGGCTGACAGTTGTTGTCAGGGAGCTGGGCTATCCATCCGTTAAACAGCTTGGTCGGTGGGTTCGGATTTTTGAGGAGTACGGCGACTTACCCAGGGGATTAAAATCCAGAAAACGCTATTCACATGCGCAGAAAGTCGCTGCGGTTGAGCATTACATTACGCATGGCGGTTGCCTAGTCTATACGCGCCGCGCCATTGGCTATCCCAGCAGCGAAGTGCTCAAGAGCTGGATCGAAGAGATTTATCCGGGACGGCGGCACCCTGATTATTCGCTCCAACACACATAAATGCTTCAGCCAGGAAGAAAGAACTCAGGCTGTCCGCGAGCTGTGCACCCGCCGTGGAACAGCCCTTAAAGTTGCACAAAAGATAGATATCAGCGTTCCAGTCCTGTACAAATGGAAGAAAGACCTGATCGACGATGAGGCTTATCAGTCCATGCGTAAACGAAAACCAGCTCCGCCGGATAAGCAGCAGGATGCACTGCACGATGAAATAATGCAGCTGAAACAGCAGGTTCATCAGTTACAACTTGAACGTGACATCCTGACAAAAGCGAATGAACTGGTAAAAAAAGACATGGGCATCAGCGTCCTGACCCTGAAGAACAGCGAAAAAACCCAACTCGTTGATGCCCTGAAGGAAAGTTATCCAGTTGCTGAACTGCTCAGTGCTCTGTAGCTCGCACAAAGTTGCTATTTTTATCACGAAGCGGGCCTTCATCTGCATGACAAGTACTCGGAAATACGCATAGCCCTGGCAAAGATCTTTGAGGGAAATTACCGATGCTATGGTTACCGGCGTCTCCACGCGATGCTCCGTGAAAACAACACGTACATCTCAGAAAAGGTTATCCGCAGGCTGATGGCTGAAGAACAGCTGATAGTTAAGCGTGCAGGGCGTCGCCGTTACAGCGCTTACTGCGGAGAAATCGGTCAGGCACCTGAAATCTTCTCGCAAGAAATTTTCGCTCCTTCAGGCCAAATGAGAAGTGGCTGACCGATATAACCGAGTTCCAGCTTCCGGCCGGCAAGGTCTACCTGTCGCCAGTCATCGACTGTTTTGATGGCAAAGTGGTGAGCTGGACCATAAGAACACGGCCTGATGCAAAACTGGTGGATGCCATGCTGGATGATGCGATCGATACGCTCAGAGAACATGAAAGGCCGGTGATACACAGCGACATAGACAGCCATTACCGGTGGCCGGGATGACTGGATCGTATCAACGCATCGGGTCTTATAAGGTCCATGTCGCGCAAAGGTTGCTCGTCGGATAATGCAGCGTGTGAAGGCTTCTTCGGGCGGGTCAAAAACGAAATGTACTACAGCAGAAACTGGGCGGGCACAACGCTGGAAGATTTTATGTGCTTCCTGGACAGATATATACGCTGGTATAACGAGAGTCGGATCAAAATATCATTAGGTGCAATGAGTCCGGTCAGGTACCGGCAGCATCTGGAGATCAAAACATAACAGTCCAGGAAAACATCCGCCTCTCCCCCGTACGACATTAGCGTTTTGGAGTAACAATAATCGTTCGCGAAATACTTATTATGTTAAATGAAGTATCTCATTGCGCACCTCAACCATTATCCGCTCATCACCTGCCTTCTTTCACCTCCGTCACCCACAATCCGTAACCCGCGATCATCCCGGCGACGGACTGTTGAACGCACGCTGCCGTTATCTGCGCCCTTTAATCACCGACGCCTTCCAGTTGAAATCACTGACTTCACTCTCTTTCAACGATTCAGGTTTCTTCCTGCGCGTTGGCGTTTTCTTTGCCTTTTCAGCCAGCGCTTTCTCTTTGGCCAGTTTCGTCGTCATAATCTGCTGCCGGGCTTCCGCAGTGAACTCTTTCTCTTTCTTTGCATCCGGCTCTTTGCCAGTGCGCTGGCGATACTTCTCCATCAATCCCTTAAACTACACGCAAATTGAATGCGAACCCACAAACAGGGAGGCCTAGCCGCGTTTTTCTTACAGTTACGCTTAAACATCTCGGCCGACCTACCTAAACATCTCCCCCGTCCGATTCTAGGTTAAGCAGAGGCCTTTCAGGCAGTAGTCAAAAATGCCGGAATTCCATTTAAATACAGAGTGGATGCATTTTAAAATTTTTATAAAAAATCTGATGCTAGGGCGGTCTGTCATAAGAATGAATATCACATGAATCTGTAAGCCATGCTTACCCTAATTACCACTGGGATATATGAAAAAATATGGGTGTTAATATTGCATGTTATACGATGATAACCTAAAGTACTTGGTATGTTTGATATTTATTTAATATATCCTAGGGCGTCAAAACAGAATCTTATAAGCCATGAAGCTCTGATACGTCATGATTTATCATGCTGGCATGAGCCGCAGGAGATTTTTGTTAGAATGTGAAATTATAAATTACATATGTACATAAACGACCCATCTGCCAGGAAGGCTGAAAGTTAAGTCTTTATCATGGAATATGATAAACGGAATGTATGACTGGCTTGGTCATTCTTGACCCTCTCATATGGAATATCAATCTTAATTCAGATGTATCATGTCTGAATTATATTATTTGACATGTAAGCAATGAATATAATTACATTTCCGGGCCATACTTTTGAAGAGGCAACCCGCGATGATATAGATTTTATCGTCTGCGCATTTACCAGTCGAATTTCAACGCCTTATCCCTCACAGCGATTCCCGTCCGATGTTGAAGGTGACCTTGAAGTCCGCCTGATGCATGCATTCAACAGCACCGAACAGCAACTGCTACTGGCAAGGTCAAACAATGGCGAGTCATACATGTTTATGGCGTGTTCTTTACGTTTAGATCCTTTTACTTTATATATGGCTGGTGTATGGCCAGAATGGCGTGGAAAGGGCATTTTCAGCCGGATGATGGAGATCCTGCGTGTTTCCTCAGGTCCGATAAATGGTTGTGAAATTCATCTTCATCCTGAAATGCATGTCGCCAGACGCATTATCAGTAAAGTCGGCTTCACTGTGAAATCGGAGGATAACGATATATTGATCCTTTCGTATTAAAGGAAATAAAGAGTACCTGTCATAAATACCAAGACGTTCTACAGTTAGCCTTATTCAATAATATCCTTGATGACATTAGCCCGTTAACTTCACTTATCATGAAAAAAGGCCGCACCAGAAACCGCCATCACAGTTTTCTTAACAGGTCATTCTAAGTCGCCATATCAGCTTAGTTCAAAACTGGCACTGCTAAATTGGTATATTTACTATATCTTTTTTTTCATGCTTAAATTATCATTAACAGCGCAGGTTTTTTTTAAAATTCAATCTACAAATATGGCATTCATTCTCTTATTGCAGATTGTTGACGATACCTGGAACTGCTTTTTCTTCAACAAATCATCACCGTATTTACAAAGTTGCAGGCCTGATCTAACACCAGATTGTTCATATCCGATTATTACTTTACGAATTCGGTTTTGAGGAGATTTCAGTTTGTGGCATGCCATTAAAAATTAACGCATGCTCACTCCTCGTGCTATTTCCCTGTAAATAAATATCCATTAGGATGTGAATACATGCTCTATTAATTCACGTTGGATTAATTACTTAGGCCGTTATAACATTCGCTAATTCGGTTCGGCAAAGAGTATCTCGTTGCTCTCAGCATTCATTGCGGAGCCGCTAAAAGTCTTTAACGTCCTGATTCGCACTTATGTCAGTGGGTTAAGCTTTAATGGCAATAAAACTCTGAAAGAAAATTCATTGTTACATGGGCTGATAATTATTTATGATTTATCAAAATCTATAAATTCCAAAAATGGACTTGATATAAACCATTACGACTACACCTTTATGGTAGAGCAAACGTCTGACAAAAATGTCTAACCTTATATAATTACCATTATATAAGGCCAGACACCGGCGCAGAAACGCGCTATCATCAGGATCCGGGGCGGATCCTGACCTTTGTGGCCATTTATACGAAACGGCGAGGCCTGGACCCCACCCGGCTGAACAGGCGCTGAGCGCAAACGGCTAAAATTCCGGCAGCGCTACGTAAATTCTGGCGGATAACTGCCCTGCCGTGTCCTCAGAATTCACGTAGCGTTGCCGCTTAATATACGGGCGAAACCTTCCAACATGAGCGAACTCTCCGGTTTTAACGGTGTTGCCCTTAGCGGCAGCAGTGATGACGATCTGACCGCGAGGCTGGCCGCGTTCGTCCGTCACCGTGAGGCATTTTCTCCAAACACGTGGCGGCAGCTGCTGAGCGTGATGCGGAGCTGCTGGCGCTGGTCGCAGGAAAACCGGCGGTCGTTCCTGCCGATGTCACCCGCGGATTTGCAGGACTATCTTTTTCACCTGCAGGCCACCGGGCGGGCTACTTCAACCATAGCGGTGCACGCCGCGCTTATCGCCATGTTACACCGTAACGCAGGGCTGATCCCTCCGACGGTCTCACCCGACGTTGTGCGCGCCAGAAAGAAGATCAACCGTACGGCCGTCGTCTCGGGTGAGCGCACCGGCCAGGCGGTCCCCTTCTGCCGGCCTGATCTGAACCGCCTTGATGCGGTATGGAACAACTCGCCCCGGCTTCAGCACCTGCGTGACCTCGCCTTCATGCACGTGGCCTACGGCACGTTGCTGCGTATGAGTGAGATATCCCGGCTGCGGGTGCGGGATATCTCACGCGCGGCCGACGGGCGCATCCTCCTGGACGTTGGCTGGACCAAAACCATCCTGCAGTCGGGCGGTATCGTTAAGGCCCTCAGCGCCCGCTCTTCCGAACGGCTGATGGCGTGGATCAACGCAGCCGGTCTGGCTGGCGAGCCTGATGCGGTAATATTCTGCCCCGTACACCGGTCAAACAAAGTGACCGCAGTCTCTGGCGTGCCCATGAGCGCGCCGTGTCTGGAAGATATCTGGCGGCGTGCCCGACGTCAGGCGGGTGCGGGGACGCCGCTGAAAACGAATAAAGGACGCTATTCCAGCTGGAGCGGCCACAGCGCCCGGATCGGCGCAGCGCAGGACATGGCGAGAATAGGGATCTCCATCGCGCAGATTATGCAGGAAGGCACCTGGACACAGACGCAGACGGTGATGCGCTATATCCGCAGAGTCGATGCGCACAACGGGGCCATGGTCGGACTGATGGAGGATGAGGACTGGCAGTAATAATCCTGTTAAATAAGTGCCGTCAGGGGACGCAGGCGTGAAACGGTTTCCGGCAGCTGCTGGCGCAGCAGGCAGTCAAGAAATTCGTCAGGAGTGAACGGCGGTGATTTCAGGCTGGCGCGCTGGCGGCGCGCGGCATCCAGTACTACGGTAACGTCCAGTTCGGTCAGATCTGTAATAAAGCTGTCAGGATGAATGGCCCGCAGATTCCATGTCGCGAGAACGTCGTCAGGAAAATCTTTCAGGCTAAATGTGACAATGCCTTCAGCCTGGGCAACGATTGCCGCAGCGACAACGTGACGATCGTCTTTATCAGGCAATCCCCTGATGGATTCAGTCAGAGACTGATATCCGGTGACGAGAGCATCGGGCACGTGGCGATCCATTAAGGTACGGACCCGCTGAAGCTGAGTCCGGTTCAGTTCGGTGCGGTTGAGCAGCACGTTCCGGATCCACTCTTCGTGTATGTCTTCCGTCCATCTCGCGCGAAACTGTCCGCCGGCAGCAAGGTACATCAGGAAGCTGCGCAGAGGTGCAGGGTAGAGAACGCAGGCGTCAAATATGACGGTATAGCCAGAACTCATTCGTAACCCAGCCCCAGTTCCTGGTCTAGCGCGCCCAGCTCATCAAGTGCATCATGCCTCTGATTAACCAGTTTTTCGCGGTAGGCCAGCGCGTCCACGTAGCGGATTTTACGGCGGTTTCCCGCGCGGTGGTAAGGCAGTTCACCGTTGTCCAGAAGCCGAATCAGCGTCGGACGCGATATGTTCAAAAGGTCGGCCACTTCCTGCGTAGTCATTTCGGCCCCTACCGGAACAAGGCGCACGGCGTTCCCGTCACCGAGTTCGGTCAGCACGTCAACCAGCATACGAAGCGCGCTGACCGGAATGCTGACATTGTGGATCCGGCCACTTCTGTCAGTGAGTGAAACCTGCTGAGACTCTGCCCGTGTTTCAAGGACGGCGGAGAGCTCCCGGCTACACAGGCGCGCAAGTTCCGCTTCATGCAGGGAAGGAAGCTTATTCTGAAGTTGTGTCATTTAAACACCTCCTGTACCTATTATTCGAAATTTTCGCAAATGCTGGCGCCTTATGCAACAGCATTATGGTGTGATGATGTGGCTTAACGCCCCGGGCTATGTAGTCCGGCAGCGCGGGCATGGCGGTGAGGTCTGTTTACCGGATGTGCTGATGCCATGTCCATGGACTGTTATACGAAGGTGGCGGATCCGTCAGGCGATAATCGCTTACGCCGCAAATACCCATAGTGACTGGCTGGTCAGTGACTGCAGAAATTATGCGCAGTCAGATTTCTGCAGACTTATTTGAAATGCTGAGGATGACTGCCATACCCGGAATGAAACTCTTCTGTACCGGAAGTGATGAACGCCGGAAACTGCAGTGACTGATGAAGGGTTGCTCACGGCGTATGTAGGGTAAACAGTTCATGCCGTCTGATGCAGGGTGTCAGGATGTATGGACAGGCCTGTTAACCCGGCCATTTAGCGCATTCTTTCGCTGGCAGGTTTGGATACGTCGCTGCGCTCACGCTTGCCCATGGCAACCGCTGCGATAATAAGCTCATCGTCTATCAGCTGACTGTCTTTCTGTCATGCGCTACTGAGGCGCCCATACCGGCTGTGAGGGCGCTGTGACTCTGTAATGCGATCGGGATGTTGTCCGCCTGACAGACTCTGGGGAACGGCCAGAGCCACATCGGCCCGTAATCGAATTGTTTACAGGCTCGCAGCGATTTGCCGGTCCGGTTTTGTTAATGCCTTCAGGCTGATGAAAGGAAAATTACTTCGAGGTGCCACCCGCCGGGCTCTGCGAGTTCATTCCCGACGGGGACAGGACGCCGGTTCCGGACAGCGGCGTTCATCTGATGAACTTATGGATGGACATGAATCAGGTGTCAGAGCTGACCGGCGTGATCGTGATTGCAGGGCTGTTTATTACCGGGCTCTCGATGATCGGCATTATGCTGGGATCGCCGGCCTCATCGCATTAGAAGTAAACCGGGCCCCTGTCAGGGGCTTATGTCCATACCTGCCCCGCACGTCATCGCCTTTCATTCTCCCTTTGGTTCCTTCTGATAAACCGGATCGGTCCCGCGCGGGAACTTCAGTGCCAGATTACGGTAATACTGCAGCCGTTCCCTGAAGTATTCGCGCAATTCCTCTGGCTGCTGCCTTTCAGCTTCGGCCGGGATAAAGGGAAGGTTAAGGCGCTCTTTGTACGCCACGCCTGAGGCGGCCAGATCCACGTGACCTTAGCGCGTTCTTCCGGGCTTTGTGCGGCTAAATTGTGTTTCATGTTAAATCCTCCTGACGTCAGTATACCCCTCTATCCTTACAGCAGGAGGTGTCTGTGTGTGGACGATTTGCGCAGTACAGCAGCCGTGATGACTATTTTGACTCACTCGGACTGAAACCGGACGAAATCACGTTCGATCCGGAGCCCATTGGCCGCTTCAACGTGGCGCCAGGCACAAAGGTGCTGCTCCTCAGCGAGCGTGAGGATGCGCTGCACCTCGATCCCGTGTTCTGGGGTTACGGCCCGGAGTGGTGGGATAAGCAGCCGCTCATTAACGCACGCGGCGAAACGGCAGCGAGCGGCCGCATGTTTAAGCCACTGTGGAACCACGGGCGCGCCATTGTGCCGGCTGACGGCTGGTTCGAATGGCAGAAAGAGGGCGGGAAAAAGCAGCCGTTCTTAATCTGCCACAGAAAAAAGCAGCCCCTGTTTTTTGCTGCCATCGGTAAGCAGCCTTATGGACAGGACCACGGTAAGGAAGGGTTTGTCATTGTGACCTCATCGAGCAACCAGGGCATGGTCGACATCCACGATCGCAGGCCGCTAGTGATCGCTGCTGACGCCGTCCGTGAATGGCTGAGTGCTGACACCACACCACAACGGGCAGAAGAAATCGTACGAGATGCGGTCATTCCGGAGAAGGACTTCACCTGGCACCCCGTAAGCGCGAAGGTGGGCAACATCCATAATCAGGGTATCGAGCTTATTGAACCCGTTCAGTAAGAAATACTTCATCCTCGTAAACAAGTAATGAGCAGGCGTACCGAAGCACGAAACATCTGACGTACAACAAAAGCGCAGGGAAATGATTGTCTCCGCTGCATTTACTCAATATTTCCGCTAATAAGGATGCTGTTTAAAGAATCGTCCGGAAGTGATTTATTTGATCAAGGGAATATCACTAAGTCGCGTCGTGTATCTGGGCGAGAGCATTTCTCTTTTCATCTGCCAGCTGCTGTCACGCGCTCCCTGCCCTGCAAACCAGACCTTTCCACTCCCGGAACGATTTATCTTATCGAGGGCTGACATCAGCGCATCGGCGTTTGCACGCGGCTGCTGTTCGCTGAACATGTCATATTGCGCCACACCCGACTGATAGAAATCGGCCAGACTGACGCCGGCTTTTGCGTACCGGTAGCCTTCCCGCCAGATAGTGCTTAGTCCACTGAGCGCTAATTCAATAATATCGCGCGTGTCATTCGTGGGATAATCGCTGATGCGGGAGGCTGTGTTGGAATACTGAGGCTCACTTCCGTGACGCCCGGTTGCGATCGACACGCTGATATGCCGGCAGTATGACTGCTGTTCCCTGAGCTTTTCTGCTACGCGGGTGGCATAAAGCACTACCGCCTGCTGCATATCCTCGAGTTGAATAACGCGCTGGCCAAACGACCGGGAGTTGACGATCTGCTGCTTTGGTGGCGGTGCGTCCTCAAGGGCGAGGCACGACTCACCGTTGAGCTCCCGCACGGTGCGCTCGACGATAACGTCAAAGTTTTTACGTATCATACTGACGTTGCTGTCTGCCAGCTGCAGGCCCGTGTTGATGCCCAGCTGGTTCAGCCGGACGCTGATGCGCCGTCCGATGCCCCAGATGTCGCTGACGTCGATCAGCTGCAGCAGCTTCCGCTGCCGGCTCCGGTCGGAGAGGTCTACCACGCCCTTTGTCTGCGTCCACTTCTTCGCCGCGTAGTTGGCGAGTTTGGCCAGCGTTTTAGTCGGCCCAAAGCCAACGCCGATAATCAGCCCGGTTTCCTGCCGGATACGCGCGCGCATCTGCTGCCCGAACATCTCCAGCGGAATGAGGCTGCCAATGCCGGTGACGTCAAGAAAGCTTTCGTCAATGGAGTAGACTTCCTGCCCGGCCGCCATCTCCCCCAGTATGGCCATCATCCGCGCCGACATGTCGCCATACAGCTCATAGTTGGAGCTGAACACGTGCACGCCATTCTCACGAAAGAAGCGTTCGTTCTGGAACAGCGGAGCGGCCATTTTAATACCCATGCGCTTCGCCTCTGCCGAACGCGCGATAACGCAGCCGTCGTTGTTGGAGACCACCACGATAGGCCGGCCCCGGAGGTCGGGCCTGAATATGGTTTCACAGGAAGCGTAGAAGTTGTTGGCATCGGCCAGGGCAAACATGGTCACTCTACCGGCGGTCCGCTAAACCCCAGGCCGGCCACATCGGTGAGGGAATAGGCCACAACGCCCCAGACGGGCAGCGGCTGGCTCACATCGATAAGCGTGACGGTTTCATCCGCATCCGGAGCCTGCAGGGCGGGAACGGGATTGAGAAGCAGACGCCGTAGCGACAGCTCACCGTCGACCTCCGCCACGATAAGCTGGCCATGCGATGGCATCAGCGCCCGATCGATGGCCAGCACTGAACCTTTCACGATGCCGGCGTCAGGAAAATCACTGTCGCTGCGCATCAGATAGGTCGAATAGGGTGACAGATGAACGAGGTCACCAAGATTCAGACGCGTCTCAACGTAGTTCTGTGCCGGGCTCTGAAAGGCCATCGTTATGCTCCCTTCTTACTCATTAATGTCTGCCAAATTACGGTGATACGTCCGGTTTTGTGAGCCAGTGGCAGGGAAAAAACCGTATTGTACTGTCCGCAGTAATTAACCATAACCGCGTGATTTACGTTCGCCAGTTAGACCGGGCTTATAGTTAAAAAATCAGGCGATCACTCAGGTATTTGGCCATGAATTATGCAAACCAGTATTTTAACGGGTCGTGACAACAGGACGTAACAATGTGACAGATCTCATCCTGTCAGAGGTCTTTTCTTCTGCAGTGCGAGCGAATTAACGAACGATAGTGAAGGGATGAAATAAACAGCCCGGCAGCGCCGGGGCAGGATTTACCAGGTTTTATCCGGACTCTTTGTGAAAGAGCCGCCATGGACGGTGGCATCTATGGCATTACGGCAGTCTGCAGTGCCGCGCGGATCGGAGGATTTTCTGCACTCCTCAAATTTAGCTGCACGCTCCTTATCATGCTCTTTGTACCAGTCAATGCTCTTCGCGCTCGCATCGCAACCGGCAAGCAGCATGGTGGCCAGTAAACTCAGTGACAGCAGTCCAGTTTTTATCATGTCTCCCTGTTTAAGAATATCTACAGCAATTGCAGACGGGCATCATACGCGTTTTTAAAGTTCGGCAGTCCAAGCTCTGAGTAAATACACGTCTATGAATCAACGGGTAATGGTCGCGTGCCCAGCATCTCGGATACTCTCAGGCAGGCGAGCAGCGCGCAGCCTGTCCACTGTATGCCGCGTTAGCGGCATGGAGGCGCCAGAAATCGTTAAGGACCACCCTTATGCCATTGGGCGCCGTGAGCCCGGCAGAGCCGGTTACAGGCTCAATGGTGGCGAAAGCCCAACCCCTCCCTGCAAGACGCCGTTTAAGCAGCGGCCTTTCAGTCGCGTATTAGTCTGATGGTCGAAGACGAAAGACAGAGACCGCGGGCCTCAGTATTACAGCAACACCTGTGGTAGTTACATCATCCATCTTTAAAGCGATTCTGTTCCGGCCTTCTGCGCCGGGGCGGCGGCGCTTTTCAGGGTAGATTTCGCACAGGGTTTAAGTTCGGTTGTTTTTGCAGGTGAATTTATTGTGTGTTGTAACTACTTTTGCCCTGCCCGCCCTGGCGGGAGCTACCTAAAGGTGCGAAGCGCCTATTACGAACCTGCGCGAACAATAGTTCGCTGCGAGGGCTGACATTTAATTGTCCACAGGGCGGAGTCGTATAGGTTTTTTCTTTAAAGGTGAGTAATGACGGATCTTTAAAAGAAAGTAGATCGGGTTTTTAAAAGGATCATCGCGGTTTGTAAAAAGTTCGAATCGCAGTTAACTGGCCCTTCGGTCAGGAGATTATATAAATACCCTCTCGCGGTTAATGTGGATAACACAGAAACGCAGCGGGGCGTGACTTCAGCGTCGCTGCATTGATGAATTAATGGGCTGAGTATGACCTGGACTTATGGCGGGAATCAGCCACAAGTGAATGATATTCATATATATGGAGAATCACAGGCGCGCGTGGGCCTCCGGCGCAAACCGGATAGCCGAAACAATGGGGTGAAGGTAAAGAGCGGCCTTACAGGCCGGATTGCGGAAGCGGATAAGCCTGCGCCAGAGCGCCATTCGGTGGAAAAGAAGGATATCAGAAACGTGTCAGGTGGTTACAAGCTTGTCGTCATCAAGCCGCGCATAATGGCCACGCGACATCTTCATGCGCTCCGCCACGCGGCGTTCGATTTCCGCTCTCACCGCGTCCAGGCCGCCAAAGAAGCGACCGTTAACGATATCTTTGTTCAGCTGAGTGCGGACCAGCAGCTCAATGTCTTTACGGGTGCGCGGTGCGTCTTTGCGCGCACGGTGACGTTTGATGCCTTGCTCCCGGCGCGACTTCTGGTACTCGCGGAAGCGTTCGCGCACGAACGCCCAGGCGGCGTTGATGAGTTCACCGGCGTCTGCGCGCGGTAACCCTCTCTTCTCACGCTGAAGGTTTTCCCACTCGATACGGCTGCGGCGTGCAGCAGCAACGGCTTCTTCCGACACGTCCAGCACCTTCCACATCAGCGACGTGAAGGTGATATCTGTCGGGATGTTACAGCCTATCTCTTTATCATACTCGGTGTTGTAGGTGATGAGCTTTAGCTGCTCAAGCGTATGGCAGGCACCCGTGAATCGGGTGATCGAGAGGCGTTTTTTCTCAGTGGCCAGCCCACAGCGGATGCTCATGGTCGTGAGCGAGGCGCCCACGCGGTTGGCCAGCGGATTCAGGTACCAGCACATTGCCTGGAGTGTTGCTTCCAGCGCGCGCATGCGGAGCTTGGGTGGACGGCGTTTGCGTTCACCACGGGCGATCGACATTGCAACCAGCATCTGGAATTCTACGCGTTGCGTAAAGCCCACTGCCTTCTCACGAATTTTTTCGCAGAACGGCAGAGTTTTCTTTCCTTTCTCCGGGACAAATTTCGGATTTGGATTCTTTACCTGCCGGTAAAATGAAGTGTTTTCAGATACCTGTTCAGTCACACCTTCCTGCGCTTATGTTGCACAGAAGGAGTATGCACAGGAGGTATTGCAGTTTTCCGGGCATAAAACTATACTCCCCGCATAGAGCAACAGCTTCTATGCAGTTTCAGTGAGCCCCGTTAACCTTCCTCAGTCGCCAAACTCAGAGATTATCGGGGTTTTCTTTTTTCTGGCTTTCAGTAATCTGTCAGTACCAGTACCCTGCCACCTCGCGGCGTGGCCCGCCAGAATTCTTTACGGTTTGCAATCTATCACTTCAACAGACATACGACAAGAAAGTAATGCCATTACTTATTGCTCACTTCAAACGCCTGTTCTAAAAGACGTTCAATATACTCAGCCTGTGTCATGCCTAGTTTTTCACACTCGACCAAAAGCCGGGCTTTTATTGGATTGCGCACAAAAATCTTAACTTCTTTATGAGTCAGTTTTTTTCTGGCCACCGCTGCCTGCTGCTTTTCAGAAGCACTTAACGCATTACCTTTGCGATATGGGCGCTTAGATCCTGCTGAGGAAGTGACTTTGTTAGCTGACTGCGACATTTCTGCCTCCTCCACTAAATTCAGAGCGAATTTTGCAGAGAATACTACATAACCCATAAATCAGCGACTTAACTTTAAGCTTTAGTGTGATCAGCGTTGGCGCGCGGACCACTCTCACTTTTGTCAGGCGTAATTCAGTAAGTTGATCGCCAGTCCGTACCTCCATCCCATCGAGACTGCCAGTGCGTCAGGTACACCAGCGCCAGCGAGGGCACCCCGCGTACGACCAGCGCGTTCTCGGAGTTCGACTCCGCTGCGCTCCGCGTATAGTTAAACGAGCCGAGCTCCACGTTCTGGCCATCGGTGATGATCACTTTGTCATGCATGATTTTGTACTGGCCGTTAGTGCGCAGCGGGATGCCGGCGTTGACCACCACGTTCATTGCTGCCTGGCTCGATTTGCTGCGGTTGCCTTTGTCGTCCACCACTACCCTGACGTCCACACCGCGACGTTTTGCCGCAACCAGGGACTTAACGATCGTGGGCGAGGTGAAGATGTAGCCCATCAGGCGGATACTCTCGTGCGCCTCGTCCAGTGTACGGAGGACCAGCTGCTCCGCGCTGCCATGAGGCGAAAATCCGACGTCAATGGAAGGTCTCGCGGCTGATGCGTACGCGACAAAGCTCAGCGAGGTCGCCATAGCGATCGCTGCAAACGTTAATTTCATGTTTTGTTCCTGCAGTAAGCCGGCAGTGGCCGGCAATAAGTCTGATGATTCATGTTGCAGAGGCAAAAAAAGAGGGCCTCAAAGGCCCTAAAAGGGATCAGCATTACAAACGTTTATTCAAGCAGTGGCAGACTGTGGAGCAGTCTCACGTTTGTTATCGGACTCAGGCTTAAAAGCTTTAGCCCTTTCGCTGTAAATAACCATATGTGACAATCGGTTAGCTAAACGTTTTAGTATTTTCAGACGCCAGCGCCACGTAGTTCTGCGCGGCTTTTTCAATTGCCTCGCGCCCCATGCCCATCAGACGGGGTTCGCGCAGCCGGACCTTATAGCCCCGTCCCCGCGCGGGCAGGCTTTCCTGCACCATGTGCCAGAGTATCGCCGAACGCACCGCAGCTGAGGGCGCCCGCTTCCAGCTGTATTCGCACTCGAGGGAGAATTCACAGACGGCGGCAAGCGCCGGGTCGGTCAGCACCAGCCCACGGGTATCCTGGGCGGCCGGGGGCGCGTCCAGGACCTGCAGAATGTGCTGAACCCGGTCGGCCCGCACGTAGCTGCGGCGCCGGCGATAAGGCATGGTGGCCAGCAGCCGGGCTTCGGATGGCGGGCTGACCTCCATAAAGCGATTGATGCGCACCGCTTCCTTCGTGAACTTGTCGGCATCGCTGATATAAAGCGAGCTGCCGCGCACAACCTTGCCCCCGAAAAGTGTGACGTTTTCACCTTCCTGCAGCGCCTGCACCTCCTCCACGTCGACCTTTTTCTTTTCGCTCACCTGCAGACGCGGGTCATCGCTCAGGCCACTCCCGAGGATGCTGCCCTGCTGCACCAGCGCACTCATGTGCGCGCGGTATTCGGTGCCGGCCATCAGCTGCAGAATTTCCAGCGTGTCCTTCGGATCCATAATTTTGCCGGTGATGCGCACGCCCATGTTGGCAATCAGCGTCCACACCGCGTCGCCTGCCGCAGTCTTCAGACGCTGCACCTCCTGTCCGGCCAGCAGCAGGCAGTAGCCCAGCGAGCGGATCTGCGTGGCCAGCTCGCCCAGCTTTTCGCTGTAACCGGCGCCCACCTCGTCAATAATCCAGAGCAGCGGAAAGCGGTCCTTAAACTTCCGCACCTTCATGTTCTCGTCCGGCCGCCCTTCCAGCTTTTCGCCAAGGTCCTGGCTTAATATCATGGCCAGTTGCGACTGGTAGAGGCGGCCCAGCGTGCTGCTTTCCGTGGCGGACAGCTCCAGCGCCGGCACCAGCACGATCAGGATACGGTCATTGTGGACCACGTCTCTCAGGTCGATGTCGCCCGCGTCGCGCGCAAAGACGTGGCCATAGGTGTCGTTGAACAGGCTCAGCATGCGCGTGTACTGCTGCATCAGATAGCCGTGCTGGCGGTTCGACTCTGGGTCCCACTCGGACGGCGTGGCCACCTTGTCCATCTCAAAGGCGGTCAGAGTGCTGAGGTAGTTTTCCAGCGCCACGCGGATTTCCTCGTGCCACTGCTCCTCAACCGCCTGCACGTAGAGTCCTGCAATTTTACGCAGCGGCAGGTGGGCCTGGATGGTGCGCTGAGACATCACCGAGCCCTCGCGCCGGCACTTATAGACAAGCGCGATCACCAGCGCCTGGTTCATCGAGCGCGCCTTCTCCTGCCATTCGCCGCCGCTGCTGCCGGTTTTGGGCAGCATGGAATCCATCAGGTTGATGGTGTAGGTTTCCTGCGCGATACCAAACACGTTGGTGGTATTCGTCTGCGGGCGGCCCTTTACGTCTTCCAGCAGCTCCTGCGCGCGGGAGCGACCTCCGGTGATGAAGTTCATCATTCGCAGGTCGTCCTCACGGCCGAAGCGGCGGGCCATGGACATCATGGCCAGCGCCACGTCGTTCTGTGCCTTGTGGTCAGAGAAAATAACGCCCTTACCCCAGCACAGCGCGTTGAACACCCAGCCCAGCAGCGTCTCCGTTTTACCGGCGCCTGTGGTGCCGAACATCAGCACGTGACGCGTCAGGTCGTCCATGGAAAGCCACAGCTCCCGCCCGGCGTCCCTGCCGCGCAGGTAGCCGGCGTACAGGATGCCAGCCGCGCGGCTTGTGTGAATACGCACGGTGGCCACCGGCAGAAAGCCCAGCACCTTTGCCGGCACCTTTCGCTCGGTCGACGGGTCGTCCCGGTTGATGTCGGTCGGCATGCGCATCGGCATCTTCCAGCGGCCGGCGGGCGCCACGACCAGCGCCCAGAACATCAGCACCGGCAGGCTCAGCACCAGCGTGGCGGGCCAGACGATGCCGGCCACCACGGCGGCCAGCATCCCCCAGGCCAGCGTGCCGGTCTCGCTCAGTACGTCGATGAGCCACGAGCGGCCCGCGTGCCGGTTGACGCGCGCGCTGTCGAGTGCAGCGTTATTGTCCGCCATGATCGCCTCCGTTCAAAAAGTCCGCGAGCGCCGCCGGCGAGCTCAGTACGCTCTGCGGCACGTAGCGGCCGTCGTCTGAAATCGTCCAGGGGGTGCCCGGCAGTCGGTAGGCCCGGAAGGCCACCTCGTTGACGCCGATCGCCCCGCGCGCCGTTTCCGCCTGGGTCTCACTGGTGACCGCCGGTGCGGCCGTTGCGGCGCCCGGAACGCCGATACCGGCATCGGCGGCAAAGAGCTGCTTCCACGCGCTAGGACGGTCAGCCTCGGGCAGCGCCATTACCGGCGTCAGCGTCTTCAGCGACGCCTCACGGCCCTCGATGGTGACCGGGAAAATCACCACGTTGACGGTGCCGGCAGCGGTTTCAAAGTGGCGCTCCATGCGCTGACAGTTCGGGCATGCCGGGTCGGCGAACACGTAAATCGTGCGCGCGTGGCCGGATGACAGCGGTACGGTGAACAGCCCGCGCGATGCCGCGTTATGAAGTTTTGCCGGCAGCTCCGCGCGCACGCTCTGCGAGAGGTCCCAGCCGTCGGCTGGGGTGGCTGTGCCTGTCTGCTGAGATCGCGGAGACTGCTGCATAAGCGGACGGCCAGGCGGCGGGGCATCAGCAGGGTACGGCATCACGGTCGGGACATCTGGCTCAGCGCGCACGTAACCGGCAGGTTCAGCCGCTGAACGAACCACTGTACGGGCATCCACTGTAGTGAGCAGATGCGGGTCTTCGGGCATGAAAAGGCGGGAAGCCATAACGGCTGTTGTCAGCCACGCCCCCGTCAGGCAGGCCACCACAAAGGCATAGCCGATTTTCCGGCGTTTCCGTCCGCGAAGGCGTTTGCTCTCTACAGTGGTCAGCAGTTCACTAATACAGCGCAGCAGCTGCGCCGCGTCATCGCCGCGATAGAGCGGAGCCAGCCCATCCTGTGCGTTCTGCGCGTACAGGCCGTCGCCGTGCAAGACAAACCACGGCTTCTTCTGGAGCGAACAAACAAACAGCATGGTTAAGCCTCGCCCTGTCAGCGAGTCCGCACCCACTTTTTCGTCAGTCTGTAAGCGGTGGACGCTCAGCAGGTCGCCGGTAATTTCAGCCCCAAACGGGCCCTCACTGCGTGAAGTTGTCATCATCAGATCCTTGTCTCAGCGCGCGCCGGCGCCTTCAAAAATTCGTCTTCGCCCTGTCCGGGCAGATAAAGTGCGTCAGGGAACGGTATATCGCGCTGCGGTTTCGCGCGTTTCGGCCGCGCGTCGCGTGGGTACACGAGCCCCAGCGACTCAAGCTCGAGCTGCAGCCCGGCCACTGCCTCATCCGTCATCAGCGGCGGGCGCGGCAGATTCATACGGGCAGCCATCCGCTCCGCACGCGCCTGCGCCACGATGCCCGCTCCCTCCACGAACACCTTGGCGGTGTCGGCGGTGTGAAGTCCGTACCACAGCGTGCGGTCGCAGCCCTTCAGCCAGCGAAAGCGCGCCGGCGGCAGGCGGAGGTCGCGTCCGTAGAGCCCGGCCAGCGCGGAGCGCACCGTCCCGTGCATGTTCAGCCACTCGCTGACGCCTGGGCTTGCCAGCACGCGGGCCACGTGCTTTTCTGCAACCTGCCAGTCGGGCACGCTGCGAAATTCCGGCGCGCGAAACAGCCGGCGGGTCATGCAGGAGCGGTTCAGGTCATCCAGCAGCGTGGTGGCCGCCTTCCTGTCACCGGTGAACACCTGCAGGCCAAAGACGGCCAGCAGCGCACGCTCATGCGGCTGCCACTGGTCAGGTGACGTTATGGCCGGCCCGTTCTGTGCTTCGAACAAGGCTGTGGCCGCGTCACGATCGAGTACACGACGCTTGATCAGCCCGTGCTGCTCCGCAAACTCTTCGGGCTTCAGCGCCCAGGCATTTTCCGGCGTGGTGTCGTTCATGAGCCCGTCACCGCGATGCCCGGACAGCACGGGGATGACGCTAGGCGCGAAGGTGGCCATCACGCGCGGCAGCGAATGGATATCGATCGCGCGCCGGCTGCGAAAGCCCAGCGCAGGATGACGCGCCAGCGCCCAGCTGGTCACCGCGACTAACGGCACCATGGGCACGAAAAGAATGCCGGCGGTGAGGTTCATCACGTCGCGCCATTCGGTCAGCTCCACCGACTCCGCACTGTTCCCGGTAGCGGCCAGCAGGTTGATGCGTTCGGCGGCGTAGCGGTGAATCTGCGGAAAGTCGGCGAAGCGCCACAGCCAGTAAAGGAACCAGCAGCTCCAGCGCACAAAGTCAGCAAAGAAAAGCCAGCAAAGCAGCAGCGTCAGGCCAAGGGTGATCATCACCATGGCCGGCTCGTTATTACCGGCGGCGTTCGGATTAGAGGTGTACATGTGAGAGTTTCCGGGATCGGAGACGGACGCAAGGGCCCGCCAGACTGCAGATAAGAAAACACCGGCGCGGGGCCGGTGTCAGAGGGAAAGCGTCAGAATGTCAGGTTTAGGCTAAATTGGCGGCCTGAGGGACCACCACGTTGTGCTCAAACTCCACAAAGCGGCTCTGGATGCCAACATGCAATGACCAAGGCTCCTGCGGAAACGATTCTGAATAACTTTTGTGGCTCATAGCGCCCAGCGTGTTCAATAGCTCTCTGGCCACAATCGGGTGCGCATTAATACTCAGTTCCGGGACTTCAGGATTCTTCGTTTTTACCCTTAGTGTACTGCCTTCCAGCTCGCTATCTGTCCAGTCACTCATAGTGAGACCAATGACGTCGACGAGGCCCTTCTTCACCATGTGGATGTAAAGAATGTTGCCGTATTGCGTATCGATACCTAGATACTTTCCACGCCCTGCATCGAGCACCTGATGCTGCTTCTGCGGGCTGAAGCGTTCATTGCTGGTCAGGAGCTCTACGATTTTCTGAAGCTTATGACGTCGAACTTTTTTTGCATAAGTGCGGAAAGCTAGAGGCAAGATGATTGCCGACCAAACCATCAGAGTAAACAAATGAAAATCATTTCCAAGGAGGCCAAGATCTCTCCCATTAGCTTCACCTTTAAGAATGAATAAAGAGATGACTCCGTAGCAAAGCAGCATTGGTAGTGCCATGAAATAGTAAATGAACTTAATTACATTCCAAGATTTATCATAACTAGAATCAGTACGTTGTATCTTTTTCATGGCATCCTCCTGCCTATAACCCTCTGATTAAATTATACCCACACCTGTGCATAACACCAGGTATAATTATTTAATTCCGTCTTCTTTGGGTGAGCCACTATTTTGCACTTTTTGCAGCCCAGGCGTTCTACGAGATCCTCCCCCTGCAGCCGCAAACATACCTTTGACGTCATCGACCATGCCACCCATGATGCCGGCCATTCCCGCGCCGCCAAGAAACGTTATCACGTAGTCTGCAAGCGTGGCCTGCAGCCCGAATACCCGTGTCACCCCAAAGGTCGCGATACGTGCGTACATCATTAACCACCCTACGAGTTTTACTAATCCCATAATGGAATCGGCATTGGCGTTCGCTAACGCTGGACCGAACAACAGATTCAGGAGGGTTCCGCCCGCCATCACGGCAACGGAAGCAAAAAAGAATCCTAAAACCATCAGAGAAGGACGCAGCATCATGTCGATCAGGAAGATATAGCCGTACGCACTGCGGCTGCCTTTATCCTCCTCGGCACCGAGGTGAGTCGCAGACCACATAGGTCCGGCCGCGCAGCCCACCATTACGCTGACCAGCCAGTTAAATACCCCAACCATCCAGTAAAGAAATGGCACCGCCGGCAGGAATACTGCCAGCGAAAATCCCACTGCAAAGAGCAGAAGCATCGCAAAGTAAAATGGAGGTGATAGCTCAGTTAGGACGTCTTTAACCACTGCGCCGGGATTAACAAATAGCAAGCTTCCAACTTTACCGAGTACAGAGTTATCAGCAGTTGATGCAGCAGCCAGAGTAAGTGTATAGGCTGCCAGAGCTGCTTCAGTTGTTCCCAGTGTGTAATCCCCTATTGTCTGCATCTGAATCAGAGGGTTAACCTGGTTATTAAAGCTGGCCGTTGAACTTAGATTCTGAGTCGCTATCCAGTTTGTCATTACTTGTACAGGACTACTGAAAAAGCTTACAAAAACAGCATTTGGATCTGTAGCATTTAGAGCAGCTCCATCATCCTTTGCAGTCTGCGATCCCAGAGGCGCCGTATAGATGCTGTTCTGCACCTGCGCTCGATACGCCGTAAATACCTGGTGATACAGGTCACCGGTGCCCGTTTCGCCGTGCAGACTGGCGCCTGACGTCACCGGCGCCGCGTTGGCCACTTCGTTCGTTTTGCTGTTGGCCGTCGCAAAGGTGTTGTACCACGCGCCCAGCGATATCCAACCATAGGTTTTAAGCTGCGTCGTCAGCTGACTCTGCAGCGAGTCTTTGTAGTTCAGCTGATTAAGCGCGTTGTTGACCGTGGTTTCATACGCGGCCGCCGCGTTCTGAATGGTGGTCTCCGGATCGCTCAGGGTGCCGGTATCCTGATCGCGCCGGCTGAGATAGGCATCGACGTAAGCCTGCGCGGCGGTATCGAGCGTGGACTGCATGGTGTCCAGCGCCCCCCGCGATGCCGTCGTGACGCTCGCCGTGTTCACGGCCGATCCAAACAGGCTGTCCATAACGCCCGTTGACGGCTCGGGGATGCGGGCGCTGCCGCAGAGCGCGCTGCCGTTGCCCGTGGTGTAGTCGCCGTTTCCGCCCTTTGTTTCCATCAGCGCCGTTCGCGCCTGCCCGTCCTGATAGAGGGAGGACAGCTCGCGGTTGGTCGCGTACTTGCACAGGTTCATCTCGAACACCGCGCGCGCCGCCGAACGCGTGGAGGGTGCCGTGGGCTGCACGACCAGCGACATCCCGCTGCTTATCATGTCCGCAGCCTTGTCGGTAAACAGGTTCGCGCTGCCGATGCCCATGGTGGAGGCCGCCCACAGCATCACCAGCTGCGACAGCGACCAGCCGGACGCCGTCGGCACGAGCGTGATAAAGCCGGCAAAGCTCATCACGGGATGCAGCATGGTCCGGCCGGCGCTGAATACCTTGCCGTCCTGCCCACCTTTGAACACCGTCTTCAGCGTCACGATGAGGAACCACACCAGCGCAACCGAGCAGAGCACGCCGTTCAGCAGCGCAAATAGTGAGCCGATTAGCGTGACCTGCCCGGGCTGAAACGGAGTAAGCACCACGTCGCCGAATATCATTACCAGCGCCTGCCGGGACAGGTCACCGGTCTTGCTGGCGGCATCGCTGATGGTCTGGTAGTCCACGCCGTCGGCAAACGCCGGGCAGGACGCGGCGCACAGCAGAGCCGCCGCCTGAATTTTTGTCAGTAGCTTCATGGTTTACCTGTGGGTCAGGGGATGACCTGAGTGAAAAGTGTTGGGGATGGCAGTGTGTGAAAAGCAGGCGGGCTGAATACGCTTAACGTTACTCCACGAACCGCCACACGTGCATCGGCACGCGATCGAAAAGCCTGCCGGCGGCGAGCTCCGCCCTGCGGTGGTCCCAGGCACAGGTCATCGCATACTCCTCCGCCGGGTCACCGCTGTATTTCAGCATCTCGTAAACCTTCTCCAGCGTGTCGGGCGACTGGTGACGCCGGAACTTCAGCAGCCATTCATCACGGGTCATGAGCTCTCTCCGTCCGATATGCGCCTCAGGGCGCTGACAAACCGGCTGACAGCCGCCGGCTCAAACAGCAGCTGCCCTTCGGACCTGACCGGCACCGGCAGCGTGATACCGCGCAGGCGCTTACGCCGGCTGACGGCCTGCCAGAGCGCCAGCGGCGCTATGCCCGCCTCTCTTGCAAACACATCGAGCGGTATCAGCGGTTCACCGGAGGGTGCGGGATTATCCGCAGGCTCCCGGGCGTGCCAGCGCGCCGCAAACGCCGTGGCCTCTGCCTGATCGAACATCAGTGCCGCACCGCGCACCTGCCTGCGGGCAGGCAGCAGCATGCCGTCCAGCTCGCCCGAGGTGCGCACAGCGTGAAGCAGCTCTCCCGGCCGCACCCGGAGCAGGCCGGCAAACACATCAAGCCGGATATACATGACTCATTTCCTCCCGAAATTTTCATATATGCTGCAGATAGCGAGCGATCCAGACCACCGCCTCTGCGGCCAGCATCACACCGAAAGGCAGCAGGAGCAGGAGCAGCAATAGCAGAACACGCCACACCGGCGAGTACGCCAGAGTGAGGACGCGATGATCCGACTGAGCATCCTCGCACACCGGCAGGAGCAGCTCTACAGCGTACTCCAGCGGGGTCAGAACATGCTCTGAGGCGCCGGCCACCCGCAGGCTGTGCCGTGCTTTTCGCAACTGGCTCAGGGCATTCAGGGCGTGCTGCCCGGACGAAAAGTCATTCCGTTCCCGGCTGGCACGCCGCGCGCTGTGCAGCAGGTCTGATATGGTCCCCTGCCTTTCACCCAGCTCCGCATCGTCCAGCAGGTTGATAACGCGGATAAGAAGCTGTTCGCGCGTTTTATTTCGCATGCGTTGTCTCCTTAAAGCAGGCCGCCGCTCAGCACCTGCCGGCACCAGCGCGTCTCCTGCAGAAAGTCATGAAAACTGCCCTTCTCTGACGCCGACACCCGTTTTTCCGTCAGCTGCCACAGGCGGAAACTGGTGACCAGCGCCTGCACGAACCCGGTCGCCGCGAGCAGCATCAGCACCAGCATCACGCAGCCCACGCGCAGCCAGCCGGTCCCGCCGATGCTGCTGCCTGCAGCAATCAGCATCAGCAGGAACCCCACCACCGGCAGGCCGGTGAGCCACATCAGCCCCCACCATATCCAGCGGCTGACGCGCAGGTTACGCGCAAGACGGTCGGGCGAAAGCCCGCTGTCCGCCACCGCCTGCGACCAGTCAGCGGGGCGGTAATCTCCGGCGCCGCGCCCTGCCGTGACCTCGCGCAGGCGCTGCCACAGGCGCGAGACGTTGCGCCCGGCGTGGCGGCTCCAGCTGGAGACCTCCCACGCCGGCAGGACAACGTTCAGCGCTATCCAGCCCACGCGCTTCGGCGTGATGCGGGACTTCTTTGCGCTCCCCTGCGGAGCGGCTGAATCAGATTCATTCACAGGGGATCTCCTTCTGCGGTCAGTGTTGGCTCAGCGAGCGAAAACGTGACGTGGTGAAGCGCCGCCAGCGCCTGCAGCGCGTTAAAGAGGAAGCCGTACACGGACGTCAGCGCCTCACTTTCCATGCAGCGGATGTCGGGCGTCAGGAAGATAATCTGTCCCGGACGCTGACGCAGCGCGCTGAGGCTGAATCCCGGCGCGCCCGTGAACGTCTCCGCCACGTGCGGGTGGTGGAAGATGGCCATGCGGTGACGGATAGCCAGAACAGACCCGCCGGCGCCTTCATGCGTCAGCAGCGCGCGCGCCGCCTGCAGCGCCGGATGGTGCGGATACTGACGGCTCCAGCGGGCGATAGCCGTCCACAGGTCGTCAGCCCACAGCTGACCGGCCAGCGCACCGAGCCCGGATGAGCGCCCGATGAAGTGGGCCGTGTCGTCCGCGAACGCCAGCACGCAGGCCATCAGGCTGCGCGTCAGGTCGCTGTGCCCGTCTGCCGGAAACAGCGCGGCGGCAAGCGCCTCGCTCCCGTCCGTGGCGGACACGTGGCGCAGCGCGCCCAGCACGTCCCAGACGTCGCCCTCCTGCGTCTGTCCGGGCGCCAGGCGCCACGCCTGCCACTGCGTTTTCCAGCGCGGCGCCTGCCAGAAGGCCTCCCACAGCGCGCCGCAGGGGTCCAGCACCAGAACCGGGCCGGCGGCCGCGTCCAGCAGGGATGAAAGCGCGCCGGCGTCCGGCGCGAAGGTACCGCTTGTCGTCATGGAATGCTCCGTAAGGGATTACTTAGCGCTCACGCCGGCGCTCATCTGCGAGGACAGCGCCTGCAGCTGCGGGGCGTATTCATTTTTTGCCGCCAGCGCCAGCTGCTGGCCGCTGATGATGTTGGCCTGACGCAGCTCGTTTTTAATGCCGAGCGCCAGCCAGTTGGCCAGACTCTGCTGGCGCGCCATCTCGCGCGCCAGGTTATCGCCGTCCATGCCCTGCAGGTCGGTGACCCACGCGGTGTTGGCGTAGCGGCGGCCTACCTCGAACGCCTCAAACTCGCGCTCGCTCATGGTGCCGGTCTGCTTTGCCTGCGCTGACGCGGTCTGCTGGAAGTAGCTTTCCGCCGACGGCGCCTGCCGCGCCTCGGTGAGCGCCGCCTGCGTCGCGTCCTGCGGCTGACTCGCCGCCACCATGTCCAGCTGCGGCTGCATCGCCGCGCTCTGCATCGCCTTGTACTGCGTGAGCAGGCCCTGATACTCCTGACCGGTGGCGGTCTGGATTTCACCCTTGCCCGGCGTGCGTCCGGCGTCGAGCTTCGCCGAGTTGTTCACGTAGGCCATCGCCGCATCGGTCTGCGCCTGGGTGAAGGTGAGCTCGGGGTCTTTACCCGCCGGGCCCGCCCCGTCGTAAAGCGAACGCGCCTCGGTGTCGCCGCCCGGAAGCGGCGAGACGCCCGGGCACAGCCCGGTACCGCCGTACAGCTTCGCCTCCTCCGCCGTACAGTAGCCCGCGTGAATCAGCGCGCTGCGGTAGCCGCCCTGCCGGGGCGAGGTGGGCAGGCTTGCCAGCGTCTCCCGCACGACCGCACTCGACACGCCGCTGCCGCCGGCGAGCTTTGACGCCGCCGCGCGGGTTGCCTGACTCACCTGCGCGGCCGTGCCGGAGGCCGACTCGCTGCAGATGCTGTCCGGCACCGTGTAGGCTGCCCGGGCCTTCTCCAGCCGGTCCGCCTGACGATTAAAGTTCTCCGCTTCGCGCTGCGTACGCGCCGCTTCCGTAATGGCCGTGGTGGTTTTGTCCGAGGACTGCACCACCGCCGTGCCGGTCTCCTTCTCCGCCGACAGGATTTCAGCCAGCGTGGCCTGCATGGTCTGCAGCGCGGGCATGACCTGCGTCTGAATAGGGATGCTGCTCATTTCCTCGGTCGGGTACGCCAGCGCTTTCGGCGCCAGCGCCGCCAGCACGCAGGCGGCAAGCAGCCGGCGCCCCGCGGGGCGCCATGGTGTGGATTTATGCATGTCAGAACTCCTGAGGGGTCAGAGGTCGTAGCCCTGTTTATCGATTAGCTCGGTGGCGAGCGTGCGGATGACGTTGTCGCCGCGCGCCTCGCCCGCGGTGCGCTGACGGTGCTCGATGACCTTCTCGGCCGAGCCGTTCGGGAAGAAGCGCCCGAGGATGCGCCGGGCCGTGCCGGCGCCGACGTCGTTTTCAAGCATGCGGCGCAGCGACATATCCACCGGCGTGGTGCTGTGGCCCCACAGCTCCTCCGGACCCACCGTGTTTTTCATGATGTGGGCAATGGTGCTGCCTCCCTTAATGCGGAAGATGCCAAGGAACGGCACCCCGCTGCCGTCGGCCGCCGGGCCGCTGCCCATGCGCTCAAAGCGGTTAAGCGTGGCGTCCGGTACCTTAAAGCGCTCTTTCAGCAGCGCGCGGTCTTCCGGATCGACGCCGACCATGTAGACGGAGTTGGCTGACTGGCGCAGCGCGTCGGGCATGTCGCGGAAGTACTGCGAGGACAGCACGGTGCGCACGCCAAACTTGCGCTGCTCGCGATCGGCGGTTTCGAGCATCGGGAAGATAAAGGGGACGCCCTTCGCGTTGTGCAGTTCGTCGTACTGGCGGGTTTTAACCTCCTGGTCGAGCTGATCCACGCGCACGCGGTGCATGGGGTGCCAGCGTTTATGAAGCGCGGGAAAGAGCTCGTCCTGATACTGCGGCAGTACGAAGTCGCCGCCCGCGATGTGGCCGGCAAACAGGTACATCATGCCGGTCTGCAGATAGCCCGCCTTTGACTTGTCGCCGGCGACGTACTGAATGTCGACCGTAATGACGCGCGCCTTCGGGCTTATCATGAAGCGCGTGCGCCCGGCGAACATGCGGTACTGGCCGCAGGCGTCGCGCAGGCAGCGGGCGATATACTCAATCAGCGGCTCGCTGCTGCCGTCGCGCTGGATGTTGCCGTACATGCTGCGAAAATCCTCGCTGAGCAGGCGTGGCGCCATGTCGGCGAGCTCCGGCACCGCCTGGAACTGCGCGCGCTGCGCGGCGTCCGGGTGGTCCGCGTCCTGCAGCAGGTCCCGCACCTCGTACCATGTAGCGTTGTCGCGGTATTCCGGGTGCGCCTCCCAGATGCCGGCGTCACTCAGTGCCGCGTCTACCTTCGGCACGAGCCCCGGCTCGTAGCGGCGCGGTTCCTCGCGACAGGCCTTAAACGAGTCGCTGACCAGTCGGCGCAGAATAATCGGCGTATCGCGGCCGTTGGGCGGCACGCCGGTGCCGGGGTCGATGCACAGGGCCTGCAGCGCGTTCTCCATAAATTCGGATTCATAGCTGAGCGGCATCGAAAGCCCCAGCTGGATGTCGAACAGGTTACGGCAGTGCTGCGCGTCGTTGCGCAGCACGATGTTCAGCACCTCATCCTGACGCTCCGGCGGGAGCGCCCCCCGCAGTATCGAGACCATGCCCTGCACGCTGAACCCCTTATCAATGCCGGCAAAGAAGGGTAACTGCTGCTGCGCGGACATCGCCAGGATGATGGGCTGCCGGTTGATGAATACCGATTTACCGCCGCCGGACTCGCCGGCCACGATGCTGGTTTTCTTGGTCTGGTTGGAGGGCGCGAGCGCCACCGGCATCAGCTTGCCGTCCGGCGACACAAACAGCGCATTGCCGTCCTCGCTCCAGGCCGTCGTCGGACGGGTAAGCGGCATCAGGTTCAGCGCCTCCGACAGCGGCGGATACATCAGGCACGGCCCGCTTGACGCAGACGAGGCCGTGAGCGTAGCCACCCACGCCTTAACCGGGTCGCCGAAGGTCTGCGTTACGCCGCATATCCCCCACGACGTCAGCGCCTGCTGCAGCAGCGTCAGGTTGCGCGTCACCGTTTCCGGAGAATCCCCCCAGGTCGCGGCCGTGATGGTCATAATGCACACCGGCTCCTGCATCTCGCGTTCGGCCAGCATCGAAATGGAATCGAAAATCGGTTTCAGGCCCGGCACCCAGGAGGCCATGCTCAGCACGACGTGCTTGCCGCCGAGGCGACGCATGCCGCCGGGCATCAGGTCCTTACGGATGCGGAACGGCACGCTGCGCGGAATAAGTTCGCGCAGGCGGGCAAAGCTCTGCGGGTTCTGCGGCCCGAGGTTCACGGCGATCGTGCCGTGCCAGACGCCCTTAATTTTAATCAGGTTGTTGCGTATCTCATCAACGCCCGCGCCCATGACCTGAAAGTTCAGCCAGGGGGCCAGCAGCGCGGTGGCGTCCTCCCCCTGACGCACTCCCCGGGGGATAATGCGATCGTCCGGCAGCAGCGGCTGCCAGTCAGCGCCCGTGCCCGGGTCCACCTGCGCGCGCAGCACCCGCCCGGCTTCGTGCGCATCGATGCGGCGCATCAGTACGCCCCTGCCGCTGTCGCCGAGCGCCCGCTCAACCTGCGAGAGGAAGGCGTCGTGGCGGATTTTAAGCCCCGCCAGCTCGGCAAGGAGCGGATTCTGCCCGAACGCGGCCGCCGGACTGCCTTTTACCAGCTCCTTCAGGCGGGCGTTTTCATCACGCAGCTCATGCCCGGCCAGCACGCCGCGACCGGTATAGCAGACAAGCCAGGTGCGCTCCGCGTTGACCCAGGGCGTGAGCTTCTTCACCTGCTCATCAAGCATATAATTAAGATCCAGGCCGGTGCGCTTCAGTGACTGGTACTGTGGCGCCAGCAGCCGTCTGATGACAGCCCCGCCGCCGTCCGGATCGCACTCGTGCACGGTGCTGATTTTATGGCCCGTATGGCGATAGTGGGAATTTAAGGACTCAGTCATGCGATCAAGCCGTCCCTGCCACGCGTCGTCGTGCCCGGAGGCCAGCTTTTCGTCTGCCTCACTGTAGCTGCCGGCAACTTCATAAACCGTCAGATAGTCGCCGCGATGAGTGACCATGATGTACGGCGCGCTCAGCTCCGGGTGACGAATGCGATCGTCGTCGGTGAGGCGCACCACGGTCTGCAGATCGCAGTAGTCGGGCAGGTCGCGCGACACGGCAAAGCGGGTCGCGGCGGTGATCACTTCTTCAGTCCAGCGGATGAGGCGGTTTGGCATACAGGTCGCTCCGGGTATAGGTCGCCCATGCCGGGGTATGCACCGCGCTATCGGCGGTGCGGCCCAGCGGCAGCAGCAGGGTCAGGTCGTTAAAAACGTCAGCGGGTAGAATGAGCACGCAGCCCTCAAGCCGCTGCTGCATCTGCGCGCGCTTTACAGGCGGAAGTCGCGCGAAGGCCGCGGCGAACTCGGGCGCGCGGGAGGTGCCCCACATGCTCTCCACCTCGCGTGCGTGGCGGGCCAGCCAGTTCCAGACGCGCCTGCCCTGTTTACGCACGGCTTTACTCTCGCTGTGCTGCCCGATAAGCGCGCGGCGCTGCAGATTGATGACATCGGCGGCGGGTGCGTCAGGCAGCCAGGCCAGATGTCCGTGTGCCGCCGTGGGGCTGTCGAGGTTAAAGGTCAGCCAGCACAGTGTGCAGACCGGCTGCGCCTCCGGCCCCTGCCACAGGCGCTGCGCGCGCGTACCGCAGCAGCGGCAGGGCGCGCCGGGTTCAACGGATACGGGCCTCGGAGCCGGGTCCTCGCCGCTGACGTCAGGCATAAGCGGCAGAAGACCCGCCGCCGGAGCCGGAGCGTGTTGGAGATTCATGTTGATGTCCTGTCAGATATTGAAGTGAAAGCGTATGGCCAGTGAGGTGCGTGCCGCACCATTCAATGCCTCTGCGGTATCGGATGCAGATTCAGGATGAGAGGGGCGGATGCTGCCCCCCGCACACAAAAAAAATCACTGCCACAGCAATCAGCATCACGATTAACACTGTTATGCCTGTCTGGTTGAGCCAGAACGACAGGCACGCCAGCACGGGATGCTTTAAATCCCACTCAATCTGTCGCCTGATTGATTCCCGCCTTTCATTCCTCGACACCTGCCGTTCTTCGGCGGTTTTGAAGGTAAACCGATGTCCCGTGTCGTAGAAATGTGCCTCTTCAAGTCTTGCCAGGATACTTTCAAGCACTTCAAGCTGGTGAGGCGTGGCATTCCTGAATGATCGGCTGGTTTTCAGTCGGGAAAAAAACTGCAGCAGCCCGTCGTGCAGAGTCATGTTGTTTGCGGCCAGCACGTCCCCGTCCTCCTGAATCCATGCCATATCGATCAGAATGTCGGTCCTGTAAAGCCGGGGGCAGATCTCCAGCACATCCAGCATGACCCGGCGATATTCCTGAGCCCTGTCCAGATGATAAATTTTCATTGTTCAACTCCGTGAGATTCGTGACCGAAGCGGAGAATTGCCGCCCCGTGATGGGGCGGCCGGTGAGTTAACTGACGCTGACCGGCGTCATGCCCATCTGCGTCATGCCACGCTTGATGATTTCAGGGATACCCATAGCCAGCATCCCGCCAACGATGGCCAGTACAATCATCCAGGGCTTGATCTGCGGGTTGTTCTTCATGGCCTTGATGGAGAGAAGCCCGCCGGCGAACGAAAAGAACCCGATAACCTGAATAATGACGATCCCGCTGGTCTGTAAGGACTTGGCGCCCTCGGATAAATTTTTTCCCATATCCGCTAAATCACCGTCGGCCATGGCCACCGGCGAGATAAGGGCAAGCCAGGCGCAAAGCGCACGTAAAGTCATGCGGCGCAGGGCTTCAGACATCATCAGGACGCGTGCGTATACCGCGCAGTAAAAGCGAGTAATCATTGTGTTTTCCTTAATAAATAAGAGTGGCCGGATGGCTGGTTGAATCGTCCATGAGGACGGAATTCTTTGAACCTGCCTCAGTGCATACCGAGGGTTTTCTGCAGAGAGTCCAGCAGGTAGGGGTTACACACGAGCAGCAACCCGAGGATAAATTTCACAGTGCCTTTATTGACGTCATCGCCCGCGGTCAGGCCGGTATGACCGTCTTTTCTTGACCGGCGGATCAGCAAACCACCAGAAAGGGCCATCCACACGCCAATCATGCGCAGCAGGCTCAGCAGGGCGTTGGCCGCGACCGCGCCCTGCCCGAACGTCCCCTGGTCCACATAGCTGATGGCGTCAAACGAAACCTGCCAGCCCACCTGACGCGCCCCCGCGCCAATAAGCTGGTCCAGCCCCACCAGGCAGCCCGACAGCAGCATCCAGGCCACAACGGCCCCGCCGCTCGCCGACTGGCCGGGCGCCTTGCGGGCAAGCCAGGACTGCCGGGCGAGAAAACTGCCGGCGCCGAGCACGCCGAACAGCGACCCCAGCGTCAGGGCCAGGGTGATGAACGAGCCCTGCAGCCCTGAGGCCAGGTTAGACAGCATGGTGATGCCGTCAAGCGATCCTCCCATGACGCCTCCCTAGCGCAGCACGCCGGCGCTGGTTGTGACGCTGCGTTCCGACGCGTTAACGTCGCGCACGGTGACGCCGCCAAGGGTATCGCCCGCCTGCACCGCCCACGTCCTGCCCTGCCAGCTGACCCACGCCATCCCCTCCTGAAGGCTTTCCAGCCGCATGCCGGTGAGCGCCGATCGCGTCGCGCGTTTAGCTGCGGCGTGTCCGCCCGCCTCGGGATAAGGCCGCGCGGCCAGCACGGTCAGCTGATTGCCCAGCCGGGCGTTTTCCTGCGCGATGCCGGTAAGCTGCTGCTGCAGGGTGGCCAGCGCCTTCGTCTGCGCGCGCACCGTGTCCGACAGGCGGGTGATCGCCTCGCGGTTGGCCGCCTCAAACTCGCGCCCCTCGCGGATGAGCTTCACCACGTCGTCCGGCACGCTGCCGGCCGGTTCCGCCACGCTGAGCGCGGCGGCAGGGACGCTGAGTCCGCCCGTCTGCAGCGGCGCCGGCGCGGACGCGGCAGAAGCGGGCTGCACCGCCTCAAGGCCGGCGTCCTGCCCGAACGCGCGCTGGCTGGCATCCTGTGAGGGGCCTGCGGGCCAGAACAGATACCAGCCGAGGAAGCCCATCACCAGCCCTATACCCGCGAGCCAGGGCAGGGAGTAGCCCAGCAGCAGCGGGCGCGTCAGAAAGCTCTGCTGCTGCGGGGCGGGCGGTGAAGCGGCGGGGGTGACCGGCGCGATTACCGCCGGCTGCGGATCGAATTCATTCACGGGGCATACCTCTCTGTTCGGCGGCGCGGATGCGCGCCTGGGTTTCTTCGCGCAGGTCCGCGGCGCTCGGGGTCGGGTTGCTGTTCAGTGCCGCCGGCGACGCGTTGCCACCGGTCGCCTGCAATACGCCCTGCGGCGACTCGGCGTCGGTGCTGTAGACGCCGCGCATAAACTGGATGGCCACCACCTCGCCGTTTTTCACCGTTACGGTGCGGTCCGGCAGGCGGGCCGCGTCGCTGTTCAGCACCTGCGCCGCCTGCTCCGCCGTGCCGCCGGCAATCACCCCGGCCACCGCCGTGCCGTCAGGCGTGGACGGGCGCGTAGTGACGGTGTTGAAGCCGTTGCTCAGCAGCTGCGTGTTGGCCTGCGCGTATAGCTGGCCCGCGCTGCCGATGCCCTTGAAGATGGACGGCAGCACGATGCGGCGGAAGTAGTGATGGTCGACGTCGGTGGCAATGTTGGCCACGAGCGTATCGTCCTGCAGCGCATAGGCGTCCACCTTGTAGTTCTGCCCGTTCAGCGCCATCGTGGTGAAGTGGATGATGACCCCATCGCCCGACAGCTTCGCTCCCTCAGGCGCCTGCAGTACGGCGCCTGCGTACTGGCCCGTGGTGATGCGGCCCAGCACCGGCGTGGTGCCGTTATCCGAGTTTACGCCGGTGTAAATTTCACCCGGCCCGCGCCAGTAAGGCGCCACAACGACGGAGGCCGGTGGCGTATTCGCGGCGAGCTGACGGCTGCGCGCGGCGGCCTGCTGCACGTAGCTGCCCGGCTGCGAGTCACGCCATGCGGCCCAGCCGCCGTCCTTTCCGCCCAGCAGCTGCGCGGCGGGGAGGTCGGTCCGGGGCTCCGCCTGGATTTTTGCAAGCAGCACGGTCAGCGACTTCTGCCGTGCCTCGCTGAGCGCCTTCTCCTGCTCCTGCGTGCGCCCGTTACCCTGCGGGCGGGGCAGCTCGCGCGGCGCCACGGCCGGGGCGACCTTTGGCGTTTCTTTCGGCGTGACCACGTCCTGCTGCAGCGGGATGCTGGCGATAAAGCTGCCGTTCGAGGCGGCGGCGGTCTGCGCGCCCCGGGCGTTGTTTTCGCGCAGCAGCTCGCGGTAGGCCGCCTGCTCCTGTGCGCTCACCTGCGTGCTGCCGCCTACCCGCGTCAGATTCACGCGGGAAGGTTCAGGCGGCGGTGCGGCAAAGTAGCTGTACAGCGCGTAGCCGCCGCCCGCCACCACCACGATGCCGCCAAGGATCAGGCCCATCATCAGGCGGATGTTGCCGCCGCCGGTGTTCTGTTGATCGCTCATGATTACTCCAGGGCAATGCTGAGGGCTTCGGTGCGCCCGTCAACCGAGAAGGCCACGCGCGGCGTCACCGGCAGCTTCCACAGGTGGGTGCCGTCGGCCGACGAAAGCGTGGTGTCGAACTCGTCGCGAATGTCCGCGCGCGAGCGAATGTAGAGGTCGTCGCCCTGCTGCCACACCGCCGTGTCCGGCACGCTGCCGGTGGTCTTGAGGCGCTTCGCGCCCGACGGCGGCACGCCGTCCAGAAACGCCTGCAGGACGTCGTCGTGCAGCCCGATGCGCGAAGGCCCCGGCGCGTCAGGCGCCGCGCCCGGCCCGCGGCGCGGAATGCGCAGGTCAAGGCGCGCGTCCACCGTCCAGGTCTTTTTCGCCGTGTCGGCCTCGCCGCTCATCACGCTTATCTGCAGCGGCACCGGCAGGCCCTCCAGACCCACGGTCACCAGCGTGTTCACGAAGTCGCGCTTTGCGGTGATGACCATAAAGGACATACCCGGGATCCACTTCACGTCGATGTCCGGGGAGCCGCTCACCGGGTCACCGAGGATTTTCCAGGGCGCGCCGGTGCTGTCGATAAAGCTCACGGTCGCCGGCCAGTTCACGGCGGTGCGCACCAGCGGCAGGCTCGCGCCCGGCTGCAGGCTCACCGTCTGCGCGGTGATGCGCGGCACCGCCGTAATACCCGGCGTGGCCAGCGCCCGGTTCTGTTCGGTCTGCTGCATACGCAGCTGGCGGATTTCATCGGGCGTCAGCGGGGCAATGGTCGCCTGTGCCTGGTCATACGTGACCGGGGTGGGCGGAGGCAGGGGCTGCCCGGGCAGCGGACCGGCCGCCGCCGGCGCGGCGGGGGTGCCCGTACCGCCACCGGTCTGGCCTGTCGCGACAGCACCGCCGGCGGAAGTAGTCGAGCGCCAGCCGCCGTCGGTGCCGGCTGCCGGGGCGGTCCCCGTTGCCGTGGCGGCGCTGGCGCTGCCGCACAGCGCCAGCCACAGGGCCAGCGTGCGAAAGTTGCTCATAGCATTATCCTGCGTTGTTGGTGATGGTCTGCGTGACCTCAAGGCCGCGCGGTTTGAGGCGCGGATCGGCCTGCTGAATGCGCAGCGTGAAGATGTAGCGCAGCGGCGGCGTACTGGTGTTCTGGCCCTGCAGGCGCAGCGTCACGGGATACTGGAACTCCCACGTGTAGCGCCCGCCCACCACGCCGCGACGGGTGATGACGCCCGGCTCGACGGTGTTGGTCAGGTTCATGCGCTTATCCTTCACCAGCGACAGGGTGTTGGAGTCGGTGCTCAGCGCCCTGTTGTAGCCGGTGAAGCCCTCCTCCGAGAAGTCAGCGGCCGCGGCGGTCATCTGGTCGCGGTAGTGCACGAAGTCGAGCGTAAACGCCTTGCTGATGGTGTCCGCACCAAACTGCCGCACGTCGCTCTCGCTCCAGACCGGCTTGTCCGTCGGGTAAAGCGGGGTGATGCGCCCCGCTTCGGTAGCAAAGTACTGACGCGGAAGAAAGACGATGTAAACGGCAAGGGCGCCGATGACGATGGCCTGAATGACGTTGACGCTGAGGCTCCAGCCCAGCCTCTTCAGGCAGGTGCGCGCAAACTCTGCGCCGAGCGTGCGCTCGTGCTGCGCGTGCAGGGCGTGCTCATAGGCTTCCGGGTCGGTCAGGACCACGGCCGCCTCCTGAGGCGGCGCGGCGTGTTGGGGGTTGTGCATGCGGTACTCCTTACATTCCGTAGGACTGCCACGGATCGATGCTGGTCGGCAGGTTGCTGTTGATTTTGTCCGTCAGCGCTCCGCAGACCTTCTCTGACGCCTGGTTCATGATGTCCTGCAGGCCTGGCAGGTTCGGCAGGCTGATGGAAATATTTCGGATGCCGGAGAGGCAGTTCTGCAGCTGATCGGACGTCTGGCTTTCGCGGGCGGCCCACGCGTCGTTTGCCTTTTTCGCGGCGTTATAGCCCGCCTCGCTGCCGGTCTGTGCGGCGCTGCCGGCGCGACAGGTCGCGGCGCCGGCGGCAAAGGCGGTGCAGCAGAAAAAGACCGCCACGAGGGCGGTCGCTGAATGTTTTTTCATGTGAGAACTCCGGAAGGATCGATTACTGAGCCGGCCGCGGCGGCGTGACCGGTGCTGCCTGTGGTGCTGCTGCCGGCTGCTCCTTTACCCAGCCGGACTCCGCTTTGAAACGCTCGTCATACCCGAGTCGGGCGTGCAGCGCGGCAGGAACGTCGGCGGGCGCATCCAGCTTCGCGATGCGCGGCTCTGCGTCACCGGTGAGGCGCACCACCACGTGCTCGCGCGGCACGGGCTGACCGTTTGAGCGGTTGATGCCGTTGCCGCTGCCGATGGGCTGCGCCCCTTCCGGCGTCAGCAGGTTGACCACCATCGGCGGCGCGTCAGCGCTGCCCGGCAGGCTTACCAGCACGTGCTGATAGGTGCCGCCCTGACGTACCACACCCTGCAGGTAGTCCCCGTCGCCCTGCACCAGGTGCAGGTCCAGCCGGCCGTCATCGCCCCACGCGGACATCACCGGGATGCCGGCGCGCTCGTTGTGCGCCGGGCGCGGTGCCGAGAGCGCATCGCCAGCCTGTGCGCTGCCCTGCCCGTCCGGCTTCAGCCAGTACAGGCCGTCGGCAGGCTTTGGCGGCGCGTCGACGTCCAGTCCGAGGCGGCTCACCAGCGTGTGCTGGATCTGGGTGTAGCGGTTCACATCCACGGCCGCGAGCGGCACCATGTCGTCTGCACCGGTCTGCACGCGCGTCCCGCCGGCAGGCGCCAGCGCCCACTGGTTGCGGTGGGTGTTCACGCTTTCATAGTGCGTAACAACCCCATGGTCATCCCTCTTCGGCACCTTCACCGTGACCGGCTGTTCGCCCTGCCACTGCAGCGTGACCATGCGCCCGGGCTTCAGGTTGGTTTCGCGCAGCAGGCCGGCAAGCTCCTTGCCCCAAAACGTCTGCGGCCCCTCTTTAGTGCGCAGGGTAATAAAGGTGCTTTCGCTCTGGTCCGCCTCAAAACGGAACGGCGCCTGCCCGCAGGCGGTGACCTTGCCGGTCACCGGCTCCCGCGCCTTTTCCGCTGGCGTATGAACCGCCGGTGAAACCTTCGACGCGGCAGGCTCAGGCGCCGGTGCAGTAGCGGGCTGCTGTGACGCTGTCACGGGTGCAGCGCTTTGCGCGGGCGCCTGTGCAGGCGCAGCCTGAGCAACCGGCGTTACGGGAGGCGTCTCAGGGGCCCGCGGTGCCTGCGGGTCTCCGCGTACCGCATCAGCTGGCGCGGCCGGCGTGACGGGCTGACCCGCTGCGCGGCGCGCGGCGTCCAGGTCCGCCTGCTGGCTGGCGTTTTTCATGCTCACGTCAAGCTTATTGGCCACGATGACGCCGATCGCAAACGCCTTAAACTCGTCGCTGCCGGTAAGCTCAATGCGCCCCTGATAGTGATTGGCGGCGGTAAGCAGCGCGGCGAGCACTTTCTCCTGATGCGCGCTGGCGCCCTCTGCCATGACCAGGCGATTACCGCGGTCAATGAAGGCCGCCTCGCCGTCCAGCTTGTACAGCACGCTTTTGCCGTCCGGGTGCTTCTCGTGCGTGACGCGGCTCAGCAGCTTATCGGCATCGATGCGTGCCGATTTCGAGCCGGAAGAGGCTGGCGTATCTTCATCCTGCGCCGCCACGCGCGGGGCGCCGACCAGGATGGCATTTTCTGCGCCAAATGCGGAGGTCAGCGGGTTGACCGGCGGCACGGCTGGCTGCGGAACAGCCTCCGCCATGGGTGCTGCTGCTTCATGCGCAGGCTCCGGCGCGCGGGCAGCGGGTTCAGGTCGGGCGTCCGCTGCTGCCGTCTGCCAGGAGACATCCGGCACAGCAGAAGCAGCGGGAGCTGAGATCGATGGGGCCGGTGGTGCCTGCTCAGCTGCCGTGGCGTGCACCGCAGACGGTTGGGATGCCGTTGCAGCTGGCGCCGCATTAGCCGGCGGAGCCGTCACACTGGCGTCTGTCACCGGTGTCGCTGGTTCAGGCACGGCGGCCACGGACGGTGTGGCAACGGGAGTCGCCGCCGGCGCTGCCGCAGGCTCCGGAGAGGGAGCGTCAGAAGATGTGACCGGTACTGAAAGCGGTGCCGGTGTGGCCGCAGCGGCCGGTAGCGGCTGTGCGCCCAGGTTCGCAAAGGCCCCTTCTGCGGCCGACAGTGCCGCCGGCGTGACGTTGCCGGTCTCTGAGAGCCGCACGACCTCATTGCGCAGCACCGCCAGGTTATCCTCAAACTGAGCGCGCGTGACCTCACCGCGAACGAGCAGACCAATCTGCGCCTCAATACGTGAAGGGACGCTGGCAACGTCGAGCGAGGCGGATCCGGGATTGCGGGAGAGGTAGTCTCCGCGGGGAGCCGGTGCGTCCGGCGAGGGCATACCCGCAAGTCCACCCTGCGTGACGCGGTCAAACGCGCCCTGCACTTCTTTCAGGTGGCTGCCGGCATAGACGCCCAGCGCCTTTGCATCATCAAGCTGCGCCTGCAGTCGCGCCACGTTTTCCATCAGCGCCGGTGCCGCCGTTTCACCGCGGGCCAGCGACACAAATTCATCGCGCAGGGCCGTCTGAATACGATCAAGCGCCGTGGCGTTCGGGTCAGCGGCGGACGCCGGCGGCAGCTGCGTCGCGAGCACCGCCGCGCCAGCCGAATACTGCGCGGCGCGCTCAGGGCTCTCCAGTGATGCCATGCGATCAAAGACCGCGCGCGTTTCCGCCTGACGCCCGGGCGTAAAGCTCCCCGGGTCGGCGCGGGTAAACTCGCCGTAAAGCATCCGCACCTCACGATCAAACTGCGCTCGCGTCACGTCCCCGCGCGCCAGCAGCGCGTACTGCTGACCCACCCTGTCTGGCACGGTATTAATATCAAGCGTGCCGCCGGTCGGGTGCAGTGAACTCCAGGTATCGCGCTGCCCCAGCAGGCCGCGCAGGCGGCTGAACCCGCCCGTCTCCATGACGTTTGCCCCTGCCATTCCGCCCTGCGTCACCCGGTCGAAGACCTGCTGCATCTCCTTCACGTGCTCACGGGTGTACACGCCGGTTATCGCCGCGCTCTCCACGCGTGAACGCAGCGTGCTGATGTCCTGCAGCAGCGCCGCCGGTGAGACCTGACCGCTGGCCAGCGCGGCCAGCCTGTCGCGCAGTTCGGCGCCGGTGCCGTAGAGCCCGGTGAAGCTGTCATAGGTACCCGGTGAAGCCGGCGCCGGCGTCACCGGTGCTTCGGGTGCTGGCTGCGCTGCCGCGACGCTTTCTGTCGCCGGCGCGGTGGCAGGTTGCGCTTCGGCAGTCGATGTCACGCCGGCCGCCGGCAACGGGACATCAGGTTCGCTGACGTTAACGGCAGGCACCTCTGCAGGCACAGAGGTCGCAGCCGGGATGACCGTCTCGCTCGAAATGGCTGCAGACGGAGTGCTGTCCGCCGCCGGCGCGTCTGCCCGCTGCGCCTTCAGAATACGATACACGCTGGTCTGCCCGATGCCGAGCTGCTCAGCAATCTGTGCGGGCGTGAGCCCTTCATCACGCAGCTTCAGGATTTCACCCGTTTTCTCTTTTGCCGCCCCGGGGCGACGGACAGGTGTGGATTCGGCTGCGGCGTCCGGGGACGCGGCGGGAAGAGTGTCCGGCGCTGGCTGTGCGTCGTCGGGTGTGGCCATGGCGATTTCCTTATAGTTAAGCCCCTCAAGGGCCCGGGTAATGTCAGGTAGCAGCGACTCGCGAAGGCGGTCGGCGCCGCGGGACTGGTGCAGATCGTTAAAGTCCTTGAGACCGCTCTCGATTTCAGCGGCACTCAGGTCCGGCAGCACAACGGCGCCGCCGGTGGCGGTGGCGGCACGTTCTGCCGAGAGCACGCCCTTATTGATGTCCTTCTTATGATCAACGTCGGCCATAAACAGGTGCGGGCTGCCGGGGTAGCGCGCCTTCAGCACGTTTCCCACCGCCTCCATGTTGCCGGCATCAATGGCCATAACCACCGGTCGGCCCGTCACCATGTTCAGGCTGCGCGCTGTGGCGTACCCCTCGGCGTACAACACGGGCTCGCCGTCCTTCAGTTCGCCGCCCACCACCAGAAAGTGGCCGGACTTGGGCGCATCCTTAAACAGGTATTTTTCACCGTCCGGCGGAATGTACTGCAGCGTGCGAAACTGCCCGCCGGCGTCATAAAAGGGTACGACCAGCGCACCGTTGCGGGTCTGACGCAGCTCCGGTGTGGCCGTGATGCCCTTACGCACCAGGTAGCCATGCGCCGGATCGACCGCCGGCAGTCGGTTGTACAGCGCCTGTGCGCTGGCGGTCCGGTTTGCATATAGCGTGGCCTGTGCGCGGGCCGTATCGTCCTGCGACTGGCGCATGACGGCGCGGATGTGCACGCGTGCAACCGGGTCGGCTTCGCCTGAGCCACCGCTCGACTTCCAGCGCGTAATGTCTTTATCGTTGTCGGCACGGTGGTAGTTGATGAACCAGCCAGCGGGCTTAACGCCATCAAGAAACCCGCGGTAGACGCCGTCTTTATTGCCCTTTTTCCCGTCCGCCACCGGAACCCTGTGACGACGGCCATCCATCACCGGCAGGCCGTCGAGCACCAGACCGCCGCTGGTCAGCGCGTCCAGAAACTCGGACTGCGGGTCACCACCGCCGCTGCTGCGTATGCTGCGATCCGGCAGCCACTTCTGAATCAGGCTCAGGTCAGCCCCCGGGCGGGCGTACCAGAGCTGCGCCTCCTTATCCCACGTGATCGCGTTGCCTCCGTCCGGATGTTTACCGGCGTCAGCGCGCGCGGCGTCGCGCTGATCCGGCATGACGGCAAGCCACACCGGGTAGTCCGCTGTCTTCATAAAGCCTCCTCTGCTGCTGTGTCAGGACGGCTACTCGCCGTCGGTAAACCGGCGGTACCACCACGGGCGGCCGCTCAGGGATTTGCCGCGCGCCCAGCGAGCCAGGCGCGTAAGCAGTTCGGTGACGCCCCAGCCAAACATCCTCAGCACGCGGAACACGGCGATGATGCCGCTCACGACGTAAATCGTGTTCATGGCGGGAAAGCGGAACCAGAAGAGGTAGAGCAGGAACAGCCAGGCGGGGATGCCGACGAAGTTGAGGGCGCTGCCGGCCCGCCGCCAGAATCCCGGCGGATAGTTCTCTTTATTCAGCGTACTCACGCGGTCCCCTCCTCAAACTCGCGGCGCTGGCGCGGCGACATCACCACGGCCAGCTCGGATTCGGCAATAAGGCCCCCGCGGTACAGGCGCCAGGCCTGATCCACGATGCGGCGCTTCTCCAGCCGGATGATGTTGTTGATATGCTGACCCCACTGCGACCAAGGCATTTCGGCGAGCTTTTCGCGCAGGTAATAGTCAAAAAGGATGAACTCACGGACCGCGATGCGCTTACCGTCGGTCGTGCGTAGCAGCGTCTGTACCACCACGTACTGCAGTACGCCCAGCAGCGACCACGCCATGGCGTCGCGGCTCTCGTGCGGAAATTCGTTAATGAGGCGCGGGAAGGCCTCGCCCGGCGAGTCGATGTGCGTGGTTGAGAGCATCAGGTGACCGAGCTGGCCGGCGCGGATGCCGGCGTCAATAGTCTCGCGGTCTCGCATCTCCCCCACCCCGATGACCGACGGCGCGCGCCGGAGGTCTGCGCGGATGCCCGTAGCAAAGTCAGGAATATCTTTCCCCACCTGCGACTGCAGCGGCGGCAGCACGTCGCCCGGACGGCCGAGGATGAACTCAATCGGGTCCTCTTTGGTGGTGACCTTGCGGTCGGGGTCCGTGTCCAGACAGTGGCGATAGGTCGAGGCGAGCGAGGTGCTTTTGCCCGAGCCGGTGATGCCGCCCCACAGCCCCACCCCCTTCGCTGGCAGGAGGTTCGCCATCAGCTCCGCCTCCAGTCCCAGACTTTCCAGCGGCGGGATGTCGGAAGGAATGACGCGCATTGTCCAGCCAATAGTGCTGTCCTGACGCCCCGCCGTGCCCTGCAGCAGATTGACGCGAAAGCGGATGCGCTCGCCGCGCTTCAGCCCCCAGCGGCCGGTCATGTCGCCGTCGAGCTGCATCGCCCGGTCAACCGACACGCCGCCGCGCACCTGCGGGCGGAGCTCCGGGGAAAACACCTCGTCCATCAGTTTGGCCATGGTGTCGTCCGCCACCGCAAACGGGCTTGCCCTGAGCAGGCGGCCGTAACGGCCGACCACGAAATGGTTGTCGCCCTGCAGGTGAATGTCGCTCACGTTGTTGCGCGCACACCACACCATAAAGCCGCGCAGCGTATCGGCGCTAAGCCCGCCGCTGAAGTCGTAAAGTTCCAGGTCTGAGGCTGCCATTAGCGCTTCTCCGTATTGATGACCGGCTTCCACTTCGCCTTGTCGGTGACGAAGCCCGCGCGGGATTCAAGACGTCGCTCGCGGTCACCGGTGGTGAGTTTGTTGCTGTCGCCGGTGACCGTCTGCTGACGCTCGGTGACCACCGGCGCGGTGATGAGGTTCTGCCGACGCAGCAGCACGTACTGCAGCATGCCGTTGTAGTCGCGCGTCAGGCGGTTGACGTTGGCCTCCAGCGTCTCATCGGCGCTCTGACGTCCCTCTGTCCAGCCTTCGTTGACCGCCGCCTGCCAGATGTCGCGCTGCACGCCGTTTTCCGGGATGAGCCCACCTTCCGGCTCGCCCGGCGGCACGGTGCTGAGCCCGGCCATCAGCCAGCCGCGCCACGTCGGCGGGTTGCTGACGAAGCGCTCGGGCTGGATGATTTCGTACACGTGGCTCGCGGTGCGTATCTGGTCGGGCGTGACGTGCGCCACGTCCACCGCCTCGGTGATGACCGGCGGCAGCCAGCCGTGGCTGCTGATGAGCGGGCGGAAGTCATAGGTGGCGTCAAGCTGCCTGGCCCGCGCCTCCAGGTCGCGGCGCAGTTCCCACGCCCGCTGCGCCTTGCCGCCGCGAAAGCCGGTGGTGCGCCCGCCCTCGGTCAGCATCTGCCGGCGGTTGTCGGAAACGTCAGCGGTGTCGCGCTTCTGCGGTGACAGGTAGGCTTCCGGCCCCGGCGGCGGCGCGCCGTCAGGACCGGGCGCAGGTGCCGCTTTCGTAAAGTGAAATCCCGCGCAGCCCGCCAGCAGCGCGGGCAGCAGCAGGACGCAGAGTCGGGCTTTCATCGGCGGCCTCCCTTATGGTTACGTCCCGGCTCAGCCGGCAGCGAGGGCATAAACTGCAGCACAATCTGCCCGGGGTACGTCACGAACGTGCCGCGCCAGGCGGTCTGCATCTCAATCATGCGCAGGACGTTTGCATAGGTGACGTCCTGCACCTCAATGTCCACGGGCAGCGGCAGGCGCACGCCGGCGTAGCTGAACTTCAGGCCGCGGGCACGGGCCAGCGCGCTCAGCAGCTCCACCGCGTCGCCGTTCCAGCTGAAAGTGACGCGATCGCTGTCGGCGCGAATGATGCCCATGGGCAGCGGCGTGCCACCACTCATGTCACCTTCAAGCCACAGCTGCTGCATCTGCAGCGCCGTACGCGGAGTCTGAGTAGTTGTGTGAGTTGCAGCAGCAGGTGCGGGCTGCACACTGCGGGTGGTGTTAAAGGCCTGGCAGCCGGACAGCAGCAAGGCCGCGGCGCAGGCTGCGGTAAGGAATGTTTTCATGGAATCTCCGGATGCGATTCAATCTGTAGCGGGGAATGCTTCAGAAAAATGATCAGGCAAGTGATTTGGATTTATTCGCTGACAAGTAGCTGAGTCAGGTAATAAGGAGGCCACTCAGCGGCTGATGACGAAATTGATAGTCAGTAAGCGGAATACAAAGACGACGCACTGCGGATAATTGTTTCAGTTGCAAATTGCATAGCTCTGGGCAGTAATAGTCTGGTTTTTGGTCGAGTCACAATAGACTGACCAGCCGCTGTCATTTTCTGGTACCGATTTAACCAGCCAGACAGACCCTTCTCCGCTCGGGCTGACGCAATTGCCGCCACCTCCGGAGATCTTCTTACCGGCAGGGCACGCAGCGTAAGAAGAGGAATAGCGATTTGCATTTGATGAAGAGAAAATAATCTGAAAGTCGGCCGAAGCTGTTCGCCAGACGCCATTAACGCATGACAGGATAGCGCCCGTACCATCACGGCTAACCAGACCGTTAGGGGAGCAGCCCGCACCGGCACTGTTCACACCGTCAAGTTGCAATGCTTCTCCAGTAGAAAGTCGCCCATCCGAGCGAACACTGCCGCCGCGCATCTGCCCGGCGGTGTAAATATTCTTGTTATTAACTGACCTTACCCAGTCGTTATCCGACATATAAAAACCGCCGCCGTACGTTTCATTCAGCCAGCCCTTGCCACCCCGGGTGATAATCCAGCCATTGTTGCTGCGGATATCGTTGTTTGCCGTAATGCCGTTGTTGGCTGTGACGTTGTTGCCAGCCGCCACGTTGCCATTCGCGGTGACGTTACCGCTCGCCGTCACGCTGCCGCCGGCGGTGACGTTCGTGCCGGCAGAAACCTGGCCGGTAAAAGCCCCCGTCGCCGCGTTGACCGTCCCGCCGCTGTTAATGTTGTTGCCGTTCATATCGATGGCCGTGTGCATGCGGTTCAGGTCCGGCCGGCCGGTCACCTGATAGCGGTAAAGCCTGTCACTTTCGTCCGCGTCGGTGCCGAGCGCGTCGGCGGACAGGAATGCAGCAAGGCGCCCCTGCTGACCGGTCAGCCCGTAGTCACCGAGCTTTGCCTGCCAGCCGCCGTCGGCGCCCACCGCGTTATTTGCAGGCCAGACGTAGCCGCCCATGCCGTCGGTGTCCGTCGCTATCTGACGCAGGCCCTTATAGGGGATCTCGTTGCCGCCGGTGGTCAGCACGAAGGCGACCAGCTGGCCCGCCTGACCCGGGTCTCTGGCCACCGCGAGCTGGTAAGTCTGTCCGCTGTCGTTGGTCAGTGAAAATCCCGCCGGGAGGTAGCCCTGCGTGCGCAGCGTGGCACCGGTAATCACGACCGGGCCGCCGGCAACCTGCGTCAGCAGCGTGTCGCGGTTGTCGCGCACGTAGCGCTTGCCCGCCTGCGCCACGAAGCTCAGATGCGAGGCCGTTCCGGTCCAGACTTTTTCCTGCTGCATGCCGGCGTAGCGGTCCATGGCGCCGGGCGTGATGATGAGCACGATGGCCATCACGATGCCGAGCTGAAGCAGCATGTTGCCGCGGTGTACCACGCGCGGCTTCCGTTTCAGAAATTTCATCAGAGCACTCCCACCAGTTGTTGGGGAAAGAAAAGGCACACGCCACACAGGTAACCAAACAGCGCAGGCGCAAAGGGTTTTGAAGTCTGGCGCGTCAGCGCCGCGCACAGGCAGCACAGCAACAGCCCGCCGGCGGCGGCGTAGCACGCGCTGCGCCACGGCAGCCAGGCGCACAGGCCGGCCATCAGATAAACGTCACCGAGCCCCATGCGCTCCTCGCGCTGGCGAAAGCTGGCCAGCCAGCGTACGGCGCCGGACAGCGCGAACGCGGCGATACTGGCGAGCAGCGCATCGCTGAGCGGCAGCACCGCATCCGGCAGCGCCGCAGAGGCCAGACCGCCGAGCCAGAACGTCATCGTGTAGCGCAGCGGCAGCCACTGACAGCGAAGGTCGGTGAGCGTCAGCGGTACCGCAAGCACCAGCAGGAGTAAGCTACGCAGGACGGCACTCACCGGCACCGCAGGTGGCAGCGCCAGCAGCCAGCTGGCGGTGAGCAGGTAAATCAGGGCAACCGGCGTCAGAAGCGGCCAGGTCAGAGGCGGACCGTCATGCGTGCGCAGAAATCGGCTGGCCTGATGCGCCTGCAGCGCAAACAGCCCCGCGCAGCAGGCAAGCCATGCGCAGGCCGCCGGACCATCGGTAAATAAAGTCATGAAATTTTCCGTGTGAAAGGTCAGCGTCGGGCCATGTAGTCGGCGTAAACCTTGCGGGCGTAAAGCATCCGGCGGGCGGTATTGTCGTCGGCGAAGCCGGCGTTATAGCTGCCGAGACACTCCCACGTGACGCCGCAGACCTGCAGGTGCCGTGCAAGTATCCAGGCCCCGACCATCACGTTCAGGCAGGGTTTTGTCAGCAGGTCCTGCTCGCTCTGCAGCACGCCCATAGTGCGCAGCTGCGGCACGTGCGTGGAGTTGATCTGCATCAGGCCAAAGTCCCGGCTGGTAACCTGACCTTTTTTGTTGCGGTTATAGCCGATAGCCCCGGCGTTGAAGCCACTTTCCACCTTGCTGATGGAGCGCAGCAGCTGCGGATCGACGTGGTAGCGTGCGCCCGCCTCGTTGTAGCAGTAAGCTTGCGCCGGCAACGCGGCGCACAGCAGCAATCCGGCCACCGTCAGCAGGTATGTAAGCCTGTTCATCATGAGTCACCGTGAGTCGGTCAGAAAAGGCGCCGGGTTTCCCCGGCCCTTCATCAGGTATTGCTGGTGAAGACCAGCGTGTTGGTGCCGGCTGAGCCGCTGTCCGCCGAGCACTGTGACGCCGCCACTGACGCACTGACCGCCCCGCTGGTCGAGCTGCCGTTGATGCTGGTTGAGGCGACGTTGTTGGCGCCACTCATTTTCTGCACCAGCTGCGCGCAGGCCTCCTGCGGCACCTGCGTGTAGGTCAGGGAGAAAGCGGTATTCTGACCGCCGCTGGTGCTCACCGGCTGCACCGTAACGCTGCCGCCCCAGCGGTTATTCAGCGAGGCGCTGCCCGATGATTTGGTGCCGATGACCGCCATGCTGCCCGGCGCGCCGCCAAACTGTACCAGCGCGCCGGTCATGGCCGCCGCTGAGCTGAACTGGTAGGTGCCGCCGGTTTTCAGCATGCCGCGGGTATTGGTCATGAGCTCCCCGGCGTTGGACATCTCTTCGGTGTAGTCCGATCGGCTGAACAGACCGTTTCCGGAGGAGAGCACCCAGACGAGCACGAGGAGCGCAGCGATGCCCACGATGACGGCTTCCTGCAGGTTAAGGGCGCCGCGGTGAACGGCAGAGCGTTTTAAGGGTTGTGACATGGTTGAAACCTCATTAGGAAAAAAAGTTAGCGATTGCCAATCAGCGAGCCCAGGTCCTGTGTTGCGATAAACGTGAGCAGCAGATAGCCGGCGGTCACGAGCATCCCCAGCAGCTGCAGAAGCCGGGAAATACGTTTGATGCGGTTGATGGATTTGGTGAGCCACATGCGCGCGAAGTTTTCGATGTTGTCCTCGCCGCCCGGACCGGAGGTCAGCAGCAGAAGCCTGTCGATAGCCTCCCGCGAGGGAAACGCATAGCCGCTGTCGGCCAGCGCCTGCCCGAGGTGCTTACCGCGTGCCACCTGACGCCGGGTGGCAGTCAGACGCTCATACAGCCAGGGCGTGGCGTTGCGGCTCAGCATGTCGAGCGCCTCCTCCGTGCGGACGTTGGCGCGCAGCAGCGCGCTGAGGTTCAGCAGAAAGGAAACGCCCTGCATCTCCCGGTAAAGGCTCCACGGCAGCAGATAGTCCAGCACCTGACGCCGCACCGGACCGGTGAGGCGCGGCAGTGACCAGACGACCCAGCCGGTAAAGGCAGCCAGGACGGCGGCCAGCACGTAACGGTTACCGATAAAGAAGTGCGTAATGGCACCCAGCCACCACAGGGGACCCGTCCAGCGGTCGGGCGGCGCGAGCTGTTCAAGACGCGGCAGGAAGCGGTCGTAAACCATCTGCATCATGTAGAACGTGCCGCCCAGCAGCATCAGCGGATAGGTCAGGTTCACCACCGCCGTGGCCTTCATTTCGCCGATGCCCTTCACCACCTCGATGGCGCGCAGCAGCGCCCCGCGAAGGTCTTTAGCCACGCGCCCCGCCCGCAGGATTGTCGCCTCCTGAGGCGGTATCCAGCCGGCCAGCCCGGCGTCCAGTCCCCGGCCGCGCGTCAGCGCGTGGCGAACGTCCCCCAAGCAAAGCGATACGGCATCGTTTTTACGGCGCCGCGTGCGCTGCATGCCGGCAATCGCGTCCTCTGTTTTCTGGTTGTTCTCCAGCAGAAACGCCAGATCTTCGTACAGCATCATGCGGTCTGCCGTGCTGAAGGTTTTCTGTCCAAGCCAGCGCCCCAGCCCTTCCGAGCGCGCGCTGCCTCTGGCAAGCGAGCCCTTGAGGCGGCCACGCAGCAGGCGAATAAAGTCAGCCATGGCCGCCTCCGCTGCCTGAGAGGACCAGCGCCTCCGGCGGGAGCAGGTTCAGGGTGTCTTCATCGAGCGGACTGAGCTTATCCGCATCAATGGGGTCAACCTCGCCTGCTGCTATATAGTGCATCAGGTGCATGCCGCGGGTGATGCCGCCCATGTGATGCACCCAGTAGCTGCGGGCCGCGAGCTTGCCGAGCTCGCGATAAAGCTGCATAAAGCGGGCGTCAGGACGGATGACCTCGGCAATGACCTTACGTCCGGTGATGCCGTGCCAGCAGCCCTTCGCGCTGCAGCCCGCATGGTTGCGAAATGCGACGGTCGCGGTATTGCAGTATGTTTCAACCAGCTCGCGGTCGTCTTCGCTGAGCGTTTCCCTGACGTCTGACCAGCCTTGTTTACAGGCCGGGCAGAGCGTCTGCACCAGGCGCTGCGCGATGAGACCAATCACCACCTGCGGATCCATGACCATGCCGGCCGGTATGTCGAGGGTATCGGTAAGGCGGTCGATAATGCCCGGTGCGTCGTTCGCGTGAAGCGTGGACATCACCAGGCTGCCGCTTTTACCTTCGCTGATGCAGGCGCGGGCGGACCAGCCGTCACGGATTTCACCCACGACCTCCGCGTCGGGGTCAAGCCGCTTAAATGCCGAAAGACGACGCTGCCAGGCACGCGTGACCGATTCAGAATCGTTGCGGTCGGCGATGATAGTGGTCTGCACCGCTCCCTTCACCTTGCCCTCCACCGGGTCTTCCACCGTAACGAGACGGCGTTTACCCCGCGTCAGATCCACGTACATGTGGCAGAAGGTTCGCATGGTTTTGCTTTTGCCCGAACCGGTGGGGCCGGCGGTGATGATGATGCCCTCCGGTCGCTGCAGCATGCGGCGTATCAGCTTCTGCTGCTCGGGAAGGTAGCCCAGCACGTCGAGCGAGGGGATGTCCTCACTTTCGTCCAGTATCACGCGCAGCACCACGTAGAGGCCCGACTCGGTGGGCACGGCCGAGTAACGCGCGGCGTACAGTCCGAGCGCCTTCACAAATTCGTTGCGCAGGCGCCCGTCCTGTTCATCAGTTTCGCTGAAGGCCTGCGGCGCCACGTCGCACATCGACATCACGATAGTGGAAGCAAGGCTCATGCCCTCCTCCACGTCCAGCTCGGCCTGCAGTTCGAGGTCGCCGTGGATGCGGAACACCACCGCCGTAATATTCTCGGCGCCGATAAGGATGTGAATGTCTGAGGCGTGCGACTCGCCAGCGCGGCGCATAAAGTCCACCACCTTTTTCTGCTCCGGCGACCACGTGCCCGCAGCGGCGCTGCCGCCGCGTCCGGTCTGCAGCCGGCGAAGCTCGCTCAGGTGCACGGGCTGAATATCGAGCCCCGGCAGGCTGCGACGGGCGCGCGCGATTTCCGACTGCACCGCCGGGCTCGCGCGATGCTCGGTGGACACGTACAGCCGCCCCTGCTCCGGGTTGCTGTCGTCAAGATGAAGCCAGTTCAGTGTCTGTTCGCTGAATTCCATTCGTTTACCCCGCGAAGGCCAGTGAAACGAGGCCTTTGTCAGGACTGCTGACGGTCACCTCGCTGAACGTGATTTTTGCCACCGTCCAGGCGGTGCCCGGAATGCGGCTGCCTGCCTGAACGCGCACCTGATTACCGCCGTCGAGCTGAAGCGTGGCGGAGAGCTGCTGGCCGCCGGAGATTTCCACAATCAGCGGCAGCGCGCGGCTCTCCTGTGCGGGTTTGGGTGCGGCGCTGTCCTTCACCGGCGCGGCAGGCTGCGGATTAAATGGCCCGCCCGTGCCGGCGTCGTAGCCGTTTTTCTGCAGCTCGTTGAACGCTTTGGCCTGCGCCAGCTGCGCCTCGTACAGCAGGGTTTTGGCCTGAATATCTTCCAGCCGGCCAAGGCTGGTATCGCGCGGGCCGGCATCAGGAGAGGCTGCCGGGCCGGGCGAATCCAGTCCTTCCGTCGCTGCGGGCGCGGCGACGGCCAGCTGACTGACAATCAGCGCGGGCAGCAGCAGGTAACGCCACTTAATTCTCTGCATAGAGCATTCCTTCCAGGGTGTAGGTCAGCCGGCTGCTGTGCAGCTCGGCCTTTACGGAACTCAGCCGCAGCCCGTTACCCGGGAAGCGCGAAGCGTCGAACAGCCGGTCCGGCGGGATATCGGTAATAAAGGTGAAGCTGTAACGCTTCCACGGCAGCGGGATATGGTCCTGCCCGACGGTCTGGGTCAGCACGACGGGCTCGCTGAAGCGCAGGTTTGCCCGCAGGCGCTGCGCGTAGCTGGTCATGCGGCGAAGCTGCTCGTCCCCCGGCAGCAGCATTTCGGCCGGCGCAGAGGCAAAGCGAACCGTCTCCTTAAATGACGCATCGTCGGACGGCCCGGGCATGTTGAACACGGCCTGCGCCCCTGCCCCGTAAAGCTGCGGCAGCCGGGCGGCAAAGTCACCCACCGTGCCGCCGTCCGGCAGGGCATAGTGCAGCGTAAGCTGCCCGGTGGCCTCGCACGTTGCCCGGCTGAACACCCAGCCGGCAATCGACAGCGGCGCCTGACGCCACTGCTTCACGCACGCGCTGAGCATGCCGGAGAAGTCTGGCTGACCACCCCACGGCTTGCTCAGGCTGGCAGGCTTCAGCGCCGCCGCCTCGCGTGCGCGGGCCAGCTCGGCCTGCACCCAGGCGGCGTGCTCGGCCTTTTCCTTTTCCTCCAGCCAGTGGTTGCCGTACCAGGCACCGGCCGCGATCACCGCAGCCAGAAGCATCAGGCGGGATGGCGTGCGGCTGTCGGTTTTGTGCAGCAGCGCCCGCGCCGGCACGGTGGCCGGGAGCAGGGCACTCAGCGCGTCCCGGCGCGCGTCAGGCAGGTCCAGCAGGGTATCCGGATCGAACACGGTCCAGCCCGTTGACGGCGCCGGCGCCGTGCTCCGGAACAGTTCGGCGGCGCGGAGTGCGGTGGCCGCATCTCCCGTTACGTCCCCGTAAGGCGAAGGGTGACCGCCGGTGACCGCCATAAACCAGTACCTTCCGCCGGGAAGCAGAAAGATGCCCCAGCAGTCGGCGGGCACGCTTCCGAGCAGCGCCGCCGCGAGCGAAGCTGGCCGCTTACCTTTGGGAAGAACGACCGTGTCGTCGGCAAGCGTGCCCAGCCAGGTGGCGGGCTCATCGGCCGTACCGGCGGGCAGCGCCAGCCAGTGGCTCGCGAGCTGGTCACGGGCCTCAATGCGCATGCGCCGCCGCCCGCGTACCGACACCCACTGCCAGTGCAGGCCGGCAATCAGCGCGTGTTTCCCGGAGGGGACCACGCTGACTCCGGGCTGCGTCAGTTCAGACGTCATAAAGCCTCCTTATCCCAGCACGACGGGCGTTACGAGGATGATGAACATGCGGCGGCTGTCGTCACCGCGCGCCCCGCCGCCCAGACCAAAGAAGCTGTAGTTCCCTGTGCCCTGCCGGTTAGCCGAATCGCTGAGCTGCTCATAGCCGCTCAGCACCAGCGTCTGGCCGGACTGCATGATCACGCGCTGTGTCGTGGTTTTCAGATTGGTTTTGGCCAGCTGCGCGTTCTGCCCGCCGGAGGTGAAGTCTTTGAACGTCGGGTCGTCAGACATGCTGATAGAAAACTCCAGCTGCATCTTCGGCGAGTTCGGCATCAGGAAGGGCAGCGCAGTCATGTTAAAGCCGGTGGTGATGGTCGCCGTGGTGATTGAGGTGCTGGTCCCGACGTTCGGCGTCTGGCTGGTGCTGATGCTCGGCACATAGTCCTGTTGCAGCGCGTTCTGAATCGGGACGGCAGAAAGGTTCGTTGTCAGCGCCGAGGCTGTGGTCAGCACGCTGAGTTTCGCCTGCTCGTCCAGCGCCTTCAGAAACGTCTGCGTCCCCTCCCCTTTGCCGTCCAGAATGGCCACGCCGCCGCTTAACGCGTCAGAGGCGGCCCCTGTGAACGGGCTCGTCAGAGACAGGCCCACGCTGCCGGTGTTGAGGACCGCGTTCCAGTCGATGCCCAGCTGGTTCTGATGGCGGTTCTCCACGCTGAACACCTTCACCGAAATCATCACCTGACGATTAAGCTCGCGGTTACGGTCGTCAATGTAGCGGCCGATGGCGTCGAGCACGCGAGGCGTATCGGTAACCGTCAGCACGCCGGCGGAGAGGTTAAGGCGCCCTGAGCCCGGCGTCAGCATTGACTTCACCGTGGTTTCCACGTCCTTAAAGATGTTGGACTTAATGGTCGCAGTCGTGGTCTGGCTGGTGCTGTTGTCGCCCTTATTACCACCGCTGCTGTTACCGCTCGTGCCGGCAGAAGATGTGGTACCGCTGACGGTCTTTGATTCAAAGCTCGCGTCGCTGTCCATAAAGTTAATGGCGAAGTTGCGCGTATCGAGCCAGAAGATGGCGATGTGCCCGTACTCGTAGCGCCACGACAGGCCGAGCCGCGTGGTCACGTTGTCCAGCAGCCCGCTGAGCGATCCGTTCCAGCTGACGCCGCGCAGTCCGCCGTCGCCCTGCTGCACCGTGACCTGCTGACTGCTGGTCTGGCCCATAGCGGCCAGCGGCACCATGCCGCTGGCATCGGGAGCCGGCAATGGACCGGGCATTTTTTCTGTCCGGCCACCACCACCGCTGCCGGCCATGGCCGCCTGCGCGTCCGGAGTCACGACCACCGGGATGCGGCACTGATCGGTAATAAAAGCGCTGACGTAGGCGAGCGTAACGCTGCCGGGACGATTAATTTTGACCGCGCAGGGCGGCAGCTCGGGACGCTGCCCGGCGAGCCCGTTCAGGGGGATCGGGTTAATCCACTGAGACGTCAGGTCGCGCACGACCTGTCCGCTTTCAAGCGCGCGCTTGTGTGCATCGGCCTGCGCCTCTGTGGCAGCGGCCCGCTTTTCGGTGGCGTCCACGCGGTCAAGCGTGCTGCAGCCGCTGGCCAGCAGGCAGAGCGCCGCCGCCGCGGTCAGCCGGTGAGGTATTTTCATTGCTGTGTCCTGTAAGAAAGGGAAAGTCAGTTAACCCACACCACGCTGCCGTCGGGGATGACGGCGGGGACGGTGAGCTGCATGTCGGCGCCGGAATAGTCGACCAGGCGGCGCGATACCACCCGTCCGGCCAGCGCAGAGTGACGGGTCTGCGTCATCAGCGCCGCCATCAGCCCGGGCTGAGCCGCGCGCCACACGTAGGTCCTGCCGCTGGCGATGACGTTGCTGAGGCCGGCGACACTTTTCCAGCCGGTAAGCTGCGCGTCGCTGACGCTAAGGTTATTCGCTGTGGGGTTCAGGTAGCGCCAGTCGTTGATGCGGTTCATGTAGCGCACCATCTGCGTGGCCTGCAGGCTCTGCGTCTGGTCCTGCAGCTGCCCCGCCTCCTGCACGGCCCGCTGGTCGGGGGAGAGCCCGCCCAGCAGCAGTCCCGCAAAGAGAACCAGCAGCCAGTACATGATCATTACTGCACCTCCTTATCATCCACCGACACCACGCACTGTGCGGCACGCACGCCCGCGTAAAGCGGCACCTTCGCGGTCCCGTAGAGGGTGAAGAGCCGGTTCAGCATCTCGCGGAAGCTGCCGTCAAAGTGGAGCGGTGCGTCTACCCGGTAGTTGGTTGGCGTCAGCCAGGCCACGGTCCAGTTCTTAATGCCCGGCACGGTACACGTCTCCGCGGCGGCCTGGCTGTAAAGCCAGTCCTTGACGGTGCTGCCCGTCTCAATGCGCCAGTGACGAACCTGAACCACTGGCGGCGGTATCACCGGCAGAACGGGCGCGCGGGTTGTTGCCGGTGAAACCGGCACGCTTGCCGCCCCGGCAGCTTTTGATGTGGCATCGCCGTGGAACGGGTTACGTCCGGTGGTCGGCAGCGGCACAGCTTTCACCGCCCCGGCCGGAGCCGGTCTGACGGGCACGGCGGCAGGAACCGGGGGTGATATTGGTTTGTCTGCGCTGCGTGCCGTCTGCGCGCGCTGCGCGGGCTCTACGGTGACGGTGCCGGTTTTCGCATTAACGGTCGCCTTCATCCCGCGCCCGGCCAGCAGCTTGTCCACGACGAACGGCCAGCGATCGTTGCCCGTCCACTGCCACAGCTCGGGCGCGTCGGCGGAAACGGCTTTGTCGAACACCACCGTGTGTCCGGGCGGGATAATTTTGCGCAGGGCTGCACGAAGCGTTGGCGCCGCGCCCCCCTGACGCACGAAGCCGTCGGAAGGCCCGGCGCCCGCCGTGGACGATGGCGCTGCGGTGGCTCTGAAGACAGGGGCCCCGCCCGCCGCGACAGCAGGTTTCGACAGCAGCGGCGCGGGAGCTTTCGTGCCTGACGGTGAAGCCGGGCGCTGCGCGGAAGGCGTGCTCTGGTGAAGCCGGTACTGCATGGCGCTGATGTCGGCCGCGCTGCGCGAGAGGATGCCGTCCACCACGCTGCCCGAGGGCGGCCCGGTGATGACCGCCTGCTGCGCGCAGCCAGTGAGAAACAGGACCGGTATCAGCCCTGCCCGTTCGGTAAATGACATAAAGAGAACTCCGGATAACTCAGGGCTGCACCGTCTCTGCGGCGGCCGGAGCCGGGCCGGCAAAAACCGTGCGGGAAGGCAGGCGAAACCTGCCGGTCAGAAGGAGTGTTGGGGCGCCGGGTGCCTCCCGGTGCTCTGGCCAGACTGACAGACGCCAGAGCGGCATGACTTAGACTTGTAGCATCGCATTAATGAGTAATAAGACGATGTCAGTCTGACCGCGTGCGCTGGCCGCAGGTCCGCCACAACGAAAAGCACACTGACCGGTCAGGGTGAGTGCGCTTTTCGTTGCAGGGAAAGAAATGGCCCGGACACGCCGGGCAGACGTCAGGCGGAGAACGTTGCGCCAATAAGCCACACAAGCCAGCCGTCACGTACGGCGTGCACCGACACAACGGTATCGCCGTCTCTGAGCAGAACCCGCCCGTTAACCTGCGATTTGTCCCCGGGAGTGCGACTGCCGGGAGAGGACGCGCTGTCTGACAGGCTGAAGTTCACCACGCGTGACGGGAGTTTTCGTGTCTGAGGACCCGCCGTCAGCACGGCTGAGTAAGCACCTGAGGCGTTGTCAACGCTCAATGGCAGGCTGTCTCCGGACGCAGTAACTCCCCTGAGATTCGCGACAAAGACGGCAAGCTTGTCATGCTCCAGACGCTGCCGGATGGCATCTGCTGCTGGAGAGGTGATGACTTCAGTGTTATCAGAACTCAGCGACTCGGGTGTACTGTAGCGGACAGGCTGCAGAATGTCCTTTAGCCCGCGATCACCCGCGCTGACGTGCCAGACGCTGACGCTGAATGCACTGCAGTTCTGACATTCGCCAGCGGGATAAGCCTGCGGCGCCACGTTTTTTTCGTGGGGAAGGCAGGATGTCATGACAAGCGGAGAAACGAGCGCCAGCGCCAGACCGGCGCAACGGAGAAGTGTCTTATTCATGATTTTATTCCTTCAGAGGCCGCCCTTTTGTGAGAAGGGCCCGGCTGCGGGACGGGAGGTCCTGACCGGCTGGGACGAAGCGCACGCCGGAGGGATGCACGCAGGAACACAGAGCGTTTCATAAATTATTTCCGGCGCCTTCATTTAGCTTCAGACGCCGGTCTCTCAGAGAGCTACTACCTTCATCCTGAGCTTTATCAGACTTCTGGGGGCGAATGCCGTCACAGCGCTGATACCAGAATTCAACCCGTTCAGCCCGCGGGCTCACCAGGCCGAAGCGCATCGCCGTACGGAAATTCACGCTGTGGCGCAGCGCTCTGTCGACCTGCTCTGCGAGCAGCGCCCTGAACTCGTCAGGAGTGCAATTTCCTTTGATCGTCCGACAGGTGGTGCAGACGGGAACAATTCCCCCCTCAACGAACTCTTTACTGATAGCTTCTGCGTGCCAGCCCTGTGCGGGCAACATCTCACCACAGTAAGCGCAGCAGCCGTTAAACTGCCGCCGTAGTGCTTCGCGTTTTGATTTTGAAAGATGCATGATTTCACCCCATGAAATGCGCCCGCGTCCCCGGGCATCCGTTTAAATGAAACGATTAAAAGACTATCCGGGCAGACCCACTCGCAAGAGTGGGCCGGCACAGAATGCTCTGTGTCACTGTGCGTTTTGCGAATTGAAACCGTCAGGGATGCCCGTTCACGACCGCACGAAAGTGCAGGGCTAATCTTCTCCAGATACAGGTTGTGTCCGGCGGATCGCGCCGGGGCCTGATGCAGTAAATGCACCGATCGAACTGGATACATCGAATTTGTACGTAGGGGTATAACGGTTACGCTCCACAATTCCGACTTTGCGCGGTGCCCGTCAGCGAAATAAGCGACCTGAAATGCATGCCTCAGTCTCTTATTACCTGCCCCGTATTTCTGCGGGTTCCCCTGATGTGATTCTGGCCATGACATAGCCTCCGGACGTCTTCCGCGCATCGTTAAAGCTTGCCGGCAAGAGAGGACCTTGAGATCAGGGTTTCGGGCACGTTGTTAAAGAGCTGAGGCCGTTTTTGGGCAAAAAGAAGCCCTGCGCGAATGCGCATAATTCATCAGAAATGAGTGCCAGCAATTAATGAGCCGGCTCAGATAATCTATTAGTCTTTACTGCCGGTTCCGGCAGGAAAACGTTGCCCTGGTGTGGCAATCGATTCGAATAATTCAAGATGGTCTTCTAAGCGAAACAGCGCTTCTGTGACTTTCGCACGGCCGGATTTCTTGGCTGACGCAGAAAGTTTTTCGTTCAACTCCGTAGACATGTACAGCATGATTGCGATGCCTTTGTGGTTTTTGGGGGCTGCCATGTCAACTCCGTGTATGCGTTGTGTAAGCATTAAGTAAGTGGTCGCCATTAAATAGGATTGGTCCTAATTTTTAAAGGGGCCTCAAATCCACTGTATAAAAAACCAGTGGACTGAGAGCCATGAAAATTGTTTTTTTACCTTTAAAATCAGAATCTTATTCCAGAGAAAAATTTAATTTTTTTTGGAAAAAATTGTATTTTCTCAATCCATTACTTCAGTGAAAAATTAACTCAAATCTATTAGTAAGTAACTAGTAACAAGAACCTTTAATAAAAACTCATTACCTGCTTCAAGCCTGACGATGGCATTAGTAATTAAATTGTCAATCGAGTCGATGGGCCTTTTCAGGATATTCATTAAATGTCCCCGTGAATATCCTCCTGACATCAGAACACAGCACAGGATCTCGTCGTTTGATAATTTAGGAAATAGGTGTGAAAGACACAAAAACGCAGATGGTTCATCGACATCGTCTAAATGATATTTGAGCATAATTTGACGCAAAATGAATTGAGACCAAAAAACGTTCTTTATGAGAGGCAAAGTCGGTGTTTTAAGGTTTTTTTGGGTAAGTTCCAATGACCTCCTGACAGCTGTGGGACTCAGCTCTTGCAGGAATGCAGTCTCTGAATAATTAGCCCCTAGTGAGTAAAGGCAGGAATTTGTAACTTGCTTAGCGGTTAATGCGGGAAAAAGCTTGCGTACAGGATTAAATACAATAGGATCCACGGCAGCCATGGCAGCCTCCAAGTCAGGTTGTTATGGTTAGCTGGTTGTACAGGGGTCCAGCCTGTGCAATCAGCGTCTTAGAACTTCAGTTTGGCTTATGTCTTTCTTTTTAAACTCCTCATGGTCGTGGTAAATCTTTGTTAACAGGACGCAAATATTGCTCGTCCCTGTTTTGAGGCTCTGCCTGCTTCACTTCTGACTGTACATTCTGGCCCCGCAAGCTTTCTTCAGTAGCGCGTACGTTGGCCATCAGTTTCGGATCGCTGACTTTAAACTCGTGCCCGTCACGCTTAATAATGTTCCGGACTACGCCAGAATACAGCACGCGGTTCACTGCTTTATCCTCTCCTGTCAGCGTCGTATTATCACCGCTGTGCCACGCAGTAATATCTGCAGCAAGGTCATTGTTAAAACGGTCAGACTTGGTGTCAGCCGCAGCGTAAACCTCAACCCTGTCACCAAAATCGGTAACTGCTGGCTTACCGTCGCGCAGGTAGCTGACCGTTCCGTCACGCAGCAGACGCGTTTCGTGCTCGCTTGATTTAAATGCTGGAACGTTGTCACCCGGGCCATAATGAATGACGGCGTTAGGTTCAGGCCACCCACTGTTCTGCATACGGGCGGCGCGCTTCTCACGATAAGCCCAGCCACGCATCTGGCTGAGTGCTGCAGCATCCCCTTTCACCGCTTCTCGCTCAACCCATGACTTCCAGCTCAGTGGACGGCCTTCTCCGGTTTCTTTGAGAGTCTGACGCTCCTCACGCAGTTGCAGACGCAGTTCGGCCATCGCCTTCATCTTTTCGAATTCGGCAACGCGGTACATAAGCTTGCGCATCAGTGGATCTCTGACAGTATCGCGGACGTGTGCTTTAGCAACCACGCAGTGTGACGCAATCTGGCGGAAGCGCTCACCCGCACGCAGATCAGGTTTCTCCCAGCCGGTACGATATGCATCATAGCGGGCACGCAGAATATCGCGTGCAACGGCGCGAGCTTCACGACGTTCTCGGCGTGCTTCCTGATCGCGCACGTGTAGCTGCGGCATGTAACAGGTTTGCATATGAAGCATACCGTCTTCAGGCCTTTCAGGATTATAAACGGGAGGTGCTGGCTGATACTTCCCGTGCTGACTGACCATAGAGATCAAGCTGATATCCGGATGTACGTCTGAGGCTTTCACACTGACGCCTTCCGGATTCATCAAATCGTAAACGGCAAGTCCGCCGTTCTGCTCACGGACTCCCAGCCCGCGGGTATAGAGAACATTATGGAGGCGATCCCAGCTGAGTTTATCCTGCGCAATCACGTCAGATAACACCTGCCGCGTTTCGCGTACTGCATAGCCGTGAAGACTTTCTTTATCGGAAAAGATTTCGCGCTTAGCAGCACCGCGAGGGGCAGAAGGCATGTCGCGGCGGGTACGATGGAGATCACCATACTGATCCATGTGCCAGCTGCCGTTATCCACGTTAAAACCAAACTCACGCTCCAGCACGCGGCAGCACTTCTGCAGCGTGTCCGCATCGTTCCACATGTTTTGTGCAGCATAGGTCTGCGGATGAACGCGGTTAGCCGATACGTGGCAGTGTACGTTGTCAGTGTCGCGGTGAATGGCGGCCACGTACTGATGCTCTTCCATTCCGAGCTGTTTAAGGCTGTAGCGAACGGAGCGGAAAATCGCGTCCGGTGACGGGTCTTCTTCGCCCTGCCAGGAAAGAATAAAGTGATACACCGCATCCTTACAGTGGCGGTTTTGTGAAGCGATCAGGTTCATTTCTGACGCAGCGGTATCGAGTGAGAAACAGTTGGTCTCACACGGCACTTCACCCGAGAGCACGCGCTGAATGCCCTCGGGTGAAATGCTGATGATTTCGCTTGCGGGTGCTGCACGTTTACGTCCGACGTAGTCAACCAGCTGACCAAATCCGGGCGTAGAAATGTACTCTGCACCCGGAGCCTGCTCTGCTGCATCAGGGGATACAACCTCAGCGCTTTTCTTTTCCTCGCGCGTGCTCACGTAGTTAACCAGCTTCTTAAAGCTGGTCTTCTTATCGCGGCGCTTTGGCGGGATGATCACGTTCATCAGTCTTTCATATCCTCAACCGGTACCGGCGTCATGTCCAGTGCGTTAATGGCGTGCTTGATGCTCGTCAGAACTTCGGAGAACTGGTGGCTCAGCTCGGTTGTCATGTTCGTCTGCATCTGGGTATACAGGTGTTTCTGCAGACCACCCAGACGCAGCAGCTCGTTCATCATGCGAATGTCGGTGCGCACGGTAATGCGTCGGTTGAGTGCCGTACGGCGAAGGTACTCAGATGTTGTGAGTCCGGCTGCAATCGCCTTCTTTTTGATGGCGTCAGCCTCAGCTTCCGTACAGCGCAGCTGGATTAGTGTGTTCTTCTGACGCTTTTCACTTTTCGACATAACTCAACCTTTTCACATTACCCGGGTGTCGGGGCGGAGCCCTGACCAGGTCGTTTTGTCATTATCGTCTGCGTGCAGGCGGTAATGACAAAACATTTCCTGTCCCGTCTTTTAATCAACTGTTCGTATTTTGCCACTTAGCTGGTCAGAAGTAAACCGGCGTCATGTGGGGTGAGGTACTGGAAATTCCCACGAATCCGGGGCAGAATCACGGTTTTCAAATGATTTCTATTGGAGTGGTTATGGCTACGCAGCAATTTTTCACACAACAGCAGATTGAAGAGGCAAAAACCAGGCTGGAAAACCTTCCGGATTTGTCGCCAACACGAATTACCAGAAATGATGCGCTGGAAAATCTCCGCTCCACCATTCTCATGCTGGCAAAAGAAAAGGGTTACACCGTAAAAGATATTAAGTCGGCACTGGATTCAATGAAGTTTGTTTTCAGTGAGCGGTCAATTTCTGAAATTCTCAAAGAAGATGAGAGCGGTAAAAAGCGTCAGGGCGGAAAGCTTCGAAGGAAAAGTGATTCAGTAAAAAATGCAGCTGAGTCCATTCAGCAGCAAAACTAATAACCACAAAAAGGGAGCCATTTTGGCTCCCTTATCGTTTGTCAGGACTTTAGTTCTTTCATTTTTTCAGCAAGTGACCAGAGAAAACGATTGGTTTTAATATCACCATCAATGCCGTTAATAGGGCGGGTTTTTGTTAGTCCACCTTTGGCCGTTCTCCCGCGCAAACCACCACGGATAACGTTCTCCTGTGTACGCTGATAAACAGTCCACAGGTCATCCGCGTTGTCTTCACGACGGCGTACCTGTAACAGCGAATCGGCACTGATTGGAACGTGCTTCCCGTCATAACGAAACTCCAGCGCCGTTTCTGCAAAAGCAGCCTGCTCGGCGCGATCGAGATGGATGCGCTTCATCTCTTCGCGTGAATGTTCGATATCCCCGAACCGGTCCAGAATTTCATAGGCACCCTCAATCACCTTACCAACAATGTCGCCCTTGTGCGGGACTCGGATTTGACCGAACACCTCGCCGCAAACCATACCGTTCGCACAGATGTGACGGAACTGGCCGGGGATCATCTGATAGCTGCTGCTGCCATCGTGGCTGTTAAGAAGCAGAATCTCTGAAACTTCTGAACCTTTAATCTGGTCGTGACGACGAAGGCGCAGAAGGTGCTTTGCGTGGTCGATGCGGTCAGCATCGCGCACACGCTGCTGGCAGGCGTAAAACGGTTCGAAACCTTCCTGACGCAGACGGGTAAGCAGAGCGATTGTTGGAATATAGGTGTATCGTTCGCTGCGTGATCCGTGCTTGTCTTCAGAAAAGACGCTCGGCACAACCTGCTTCAGTTCATCGTCTGTCAGCGGACGATCACGACGAATAGCACCCGCATTGCGAAAACCGGCAAACATACGTCCCATCATAATTAAATCCTCACATCAAAATTTTCAGAAGCCGCCCCGTGAAGGGCGGCGGGTTGTTGGTCAGGCTACGGCGCGGCGTATTTCAAGAGAGCGAAGAAATTCGCCCCACTCGCTGCTGCGCATGGCAGGTACGCGAACGCTTTTACGCTTGCGCACGCAGTGCAACACGTGGCGGCTGCGCGCACGGATTTCCGGCGAAATCGCCTTCGTTTCCGGATCGCTGTGGCGATGACGCACATGCACCTTCTTAACGCCGGGCTTTACATAACCTGCAACCGATGTGATGATGCTGAGGTCGGCAGTTTTCATGATTAACTCCATTTTTTCTGTTGACGATCCGGACGGTCATTTGATCGTGTCGTCCGGGGTGAAGGGGCGGAATTTCCGCCCTTTTTCTTTGCCGCCTGTCAGGACTCGCGGCGGATAACCGTATAACCAATATCGAATTCGTAAACGGCAACCGGCCATCGGTTGCGCAGGTAAAGCTTCAGGGCTTCAGGCTCTTCAGTTGGCTCATCGATCACGTCCAGCCCTTCAAACGCATCACCGGTCAGACCCGACGGCCCCAGAAATTCACCGCATGACCAGACGTATTTGCAGACGTCAAGAAACTGATTTGCTGTCAGCTCCGGGCCTGTAACTTCAGTACCTTCCAAAACGTTTTTCATCAGTCAGCCCTCATGCTGTGTGATTCTGTTCTGCAGCGCGTCGCGTTATCGCAGGACGGCGGCTGAAGCCAGAAAAGACCTCCTCTGACGCGGATTTTTCTTTTCCGGGCTTGCCTTTCGCGGCGAGGGCCGAGTAGCAACGACGAAGAGAGGGCATAAAGGGGCGGAGGCAAAAAAGTTTTTGTGGCCCTTTTGCAAAAAGTTTTTGACGGAGTGCATTTCACCCCTTTTTGAACGAACCGGCGGTGCTACGAAATGCCCTCCGCGTAAGGCACGACCGGAAAAGCGGGAAAGACGTCAGAAGGGGGAATTGCAGCCCGCAACGCGGGATGACAACAAAGTTCCGGCGGCTTTATGCCGGAACGGTGAAAGCAGACGGCGCAGCCGTCAGCGGCCGTTGACCCTGGACATCAGCCCGAAACCGCTTGCGGCCGAAACCCGAAGGGGTTCGGTGGCGCTTAGCGGCTTGCCGCTTAGCGACGTAGGGCTCGACGACCCGGCTTGCCGGGAAGCCGAAGGGGGCCCATGCTGTTGCTGTTGCTGTTGCTGTTGCTGTTGAATTGAATTTAACGGTGATCGGCGGGCAGAACGGATGAACAGAAAAGGTAAACGCACAGCATCATCACACCACAACGCAAAGGCGTGTTCAGCAGTACGGGGATGGCCGGTGCGTCAGCACCGGCTTTTCCCTGTCCCCTGGTTCGGGGTAAATGCTCAGGCGCCAGGCCCCGACTCTTTAAGCTGCCTGACAGCATCGGCAACGGCGTTTTCAATAATGCTGCTGAGCCTCAGGATCTCATCGTCCTTCAGGCTACGGTTGATACTGAATTCAACAGAATCTGTAACCAGCAGCGCATAGCCTTCCTGCGAACTTAGCATCGCGTCGGTAATGTCGGTCAGGGTCATCTGTTTACTCTCCCAAGGATTCAGAACTGAAATGCATCCGGGCCGTTTCCAGCAGCGATTCAAACGAGGTGGCGCAGCCGTCCGGATAGCAGTGCGCGCACAGATGCATCAGGTTTGCCAGCAGGTCAGTGATGGCTGTTTCTGCCGGTTCGCCATCGCCGTCAATACCGGTCGCGGCAGCAAAAAAGAGCAGCGTGGACGCTGCAACGCCGGTGCGGCTGGTGTTATCCGCTTCATACGGCAGCACATCGGTGTCAGCCGCTAAAATGCGCAAATCATCGAGATCAGTTTCAGCGTCATAAGATGCGGCAGCTGTTAATGAATGGTTCATAGAGGTTTCCTGGTCAGGCAGTCAGCTCTGCGGAGTCATCCGGAGCGGGTAACGAAAAGGGGCGGGGGCAACCCCCTGCCCCTTTTCGCATCAGGCGCAGATTTTGCGGTTATAGATGACTTTAAAATCGCTGCATTCAGCGCAGTCGCGCAGCGGCACCAGGCGCACCACGTTTTGCGCCACGCCGTTTATGGTCAGCACGCGCTCGATACCCGCGTGCCAGTCCTCTGCCGGATTCAGCGGGAACCAGAGATTGCTGTTGATGCCGCTCAGCAGCGGATCGCTGCAGACGTGTACCCCGCGACCGTAGCCCGTGTTTTCGCTACATGTCACGGTGAGCTCTCCGCGCACGTCCCGGGTGACCGCGCTGCGAGCCAGCTGCGTGACGATATCGTCCCAGCTCCAGTCACTGTCATCGGGCACCGGCAGATCAAAACAGCGCAGCGACTTACTACCCGCGCGCGCCATACGCTGGGCCAGCCCCATAATCGAGGCCTCGTGGCTCGCGGCGTCCGCGCCGGTTATCCAGTGGCCATTATGAAAAAACGCCTCATCGCCGTTATCCAGGCGGATAAAGCAGTATTCGCCCAGCACGCGTGTGATGTCAGCCTGGGTGACTGTCGGCAGTAAAACCGGGACGCTGAGGGTAATTTCGCTGCTCATGCTTTGTTCCCCGCCAGATTATTAATGGTGGCCACGAACTGGCGCAGACGTGAAACCGGCCAGGCGATTACGTGCGCCAGCTGGCTATAGCGCAGTGCGTTTACAAAAGTCAGCACCTGTGCGACGATTTGAGGGTCAAAAATCATAAAACTCTCCTGAGGGTTTGGTTTTGATAAGGCAGCCAGGTGGGACTGGCCGCCGTGGAAAAAACAGGGGAAACCCTGCTTTTTTTACGCCTGTACGTTGCTGCCCTGCTCCAGCTCAGCGGTCAGCCACTGGCTGGCAGCGAAAAACGCTTTTTCACCCTGAAGCCCGAAATGCGCCAGCGCGATGCGCCCTGCTTCACCCCAGACTTCCGAAACATCTGCCGGAAGCACAACCGAATCCGCTGGCACGCGCTGCACCACGGCACTGGCCAGATTTTCCAGAATGTGAGCCATAGAGCTCCGGCGCTGCCCCAGCGTCATCGCGACATCATTCAGATCGGTCAGTGCAGTCAGTTGCTCATTCAGGGACTGAGGCACGCCGCGGCTGTTGATGTACTTGCGCAGCCAGTAGCCCGCATCATGTTCAAAGCTGAAAGCCCTCCAGATAAGAGCGCCCAACGGCTCACGCACGACCAGACGGAAATGACTGCCCTGATCGTCTTCAATGAAAACGTTGCTGAAGGCGGCAGCGACATTTGCAGCCTGTTCGCGCGTAAATGCGCCGTCACCCAGCGCCGCTACGCAGCGCATTTCAGTGGTGGTGCTGTTCTGGGTTGAAGTCATGATGTGCTCCTGTCTGAAATTAATGATCCGGCTGACCGCCGCGCGGTGCCCGAAAAGCCCTTCTCTGACGCGGGTTTCTTCTTTCCGGTCTGGCCTTTCGCGGCAAAGGGCAAAGGAGCAACGACGAAGAGAAGGCATAAAGGGGCGACGACAAAAAGTTTTTGCGGCCCCTGGCGAAAAGTTTTTGGCGGCGTGCATTTCACCCCTTTCTGCCTGAACCGGCGGTGCTACGACCAGCCCTCCGCGCAAGGGCTGGCCGGAAAGCAGAGGAGCGTCAGAAGGGACGTTTCAGACCGCCCTGCGGGCTGGCCTTAAAGGCCCGGCGGGGGTTCGCCGGGACGGTGAAAGCGACGGCGAAGCCGGCAGCGGCTGTTGACCTTTGCCATCAGACCCTAGCCGTCAGGCCCGGAACGCGGTCCTTTGCGGTCCGGCGGAGCTTGCCGGCTTTGCCGGTTAGCGAAGTGGGGCTCGACGACCCGGCTTGCCGGGGAGCCGAAGGGGGCCATGGCCAGTGACGTGCGGGTGTGTATTATTTCAGGAAGGAAATGGCTGAAGCACAACAGCAGGAGCAAAGAGAGCAGGACAGAGCGACGTCTTTCTCCTATGAGTAAGCGCACGCGACGGAAGAAAGCCGGTGCGTCAGCACAGGTTTTTTACCGGCATAGCCGCGAATTTTATCTCTGCGCGCGCGATCTTATGCGGTACAGCGAAACCGCCACAATGGCCGCACCCATTATCATGGACAAAAGCGACAATAGCTGCCCATGGGATGAAGAGTACAGCATGATGTCAGCGCCTTCCGGTTCGCCCGCCGCCGGGTCAGCCAGCAGGTTCATACCGCCCCAGGCGCACAGAAATACGCCCCCTGCAGGAACGGTCATCGCAAGAAGTTTCATCACTAACCAGTCACCCGCTGGCTGCGGGTGCTTTGAGGCCAGCAGGCGCGCCAGCACGAAGCACATCGCGTAGCCGCACCAGTATGTCAGGCTGCCTGTCTCGCCCGGCGCCAGGAACTGAAAAGCCAGCGCATAACCCAGGCTTAGCAGGGAACCCAGCATTAAAAAACTCATCATCGTCTCCTCTCGCGCCGCGCGGTCAGGCAGCGCCGATATCGTCTTATGCAGATGCCGGGAATATCGTATGGATCCGCGTTACAGCTGCGCGAGCGTCCGCAGCGTGTCCGGGTTCTGCTGAACCATGCGGATCAGCAGGACGGCCTGAGCGTTAGGCTTAGCTCTGCCCTGCTCCCAGTTCTGATAGGTGGTCTCGCCCGTATGCAGATAGTGTGCGAAAACCGCCTGTGACAGGTTAAGTTTTTCGCGCACGTCGCGCAGCTCCTGCGGCTCGATAGTGACGGGTGCGCGCTTGCTGACCTTGTAAGTCTTGAGCGTGATTTTCCCGTCCTGGTGATCTTTCAGCTCCTCCATGCCCGTCATCAGCTCACTGAAAATGTCACGTTCAGTCATGTCTCAGCCCCTTTTTAATCACGTTAAGCGCCTCCGCCAGGGCGTCGCGCTGCTGTTTGGTCAGATCGTCGCGTTGATCCTTATCGTAGATGGTAAACAGGATGAACTGGCCTTTTTCGTTCGTCCAGTAATAGATAACCCTGATCCCGCCTCGTGTGCCTTTGTTCCGGCGCTCGTCCCTGAACCGGACTTTACGCAGGCCACCCGTATCCGGGATCACGTCGCCCTTTTCGGGGTCAGCCAGCAACATGTTCTGAAACAGCCTGAACTGATCGTCGTTCAGGTAGTCAGCCCGGTATTTCTGAAAGCTGGAAAGCTCAATAAATGTCGCGTGCATGGTTTTTCCCTGTCCCCAACTAAGGGATATTATATCCCTTAGTTGGGGACGATTCAACGATTATCCCTGATGAAACCCGGTTCAGATATTGCCGCCAGCTTGTTAGGAATGAGCCAGCGGTTCATGTCTTTCTGCGCCCTGTCCATGTGCAGGGACCGCAGGTGAATTTCGCCCGCCACCTCACAGGCAACGTCTCCGGCGTACGGCTGCAGGGTTTCCAGCCCGTTCAGTGACGGAAAGCGCCTCGCCCACGCGGCGATCATGTTCTTCAGGTCGTTTTCCGGGACGTCGTCACACCAGGCGGAAAACCAGCCGCGCAGCGTTTCCGGCGTACGGAAGGCGAGCTCTGTTTCAGCCTGCCTGATACGGTTCTCCAGCTGGCGCTCCCGGTAGTCCTCTGCCTGCCTCTCGCGCCGCCCGGCATGTCCTGCGGTCTTCATAGCGGCGTGTTTTGCGCGCTCCGCGCGGCGAAAAGCGGCCTCCGGAAACAGGACCGCTGCCAGCTCGCCCGGCAGCGGCAGCGGGCAAACCTCGCCCGCCGTACTGAGGAAGATATCCAGCGCACCTTCCCACTCGGGCAGCGGCGCGCGTTTTTCGCGCGGACGGAGGTAAATGCCCCGTATGCGGTTCAGCGTCTGGACGCTGACGCGGCTCCTGCCGCTCAGTTGCTTCATAAAAGCGGCGGCCCAGGGATGGCGGGCCAGCCGCGTCCCCCGCTGCTGTGCGTGCTCAACCGCCGCGATTGCCTGCAGCGCGGCCTGACGTTCCGGCAACAGGGTGACCAGTGAGTGTGATTTCGGGATCATGCGGCGTGCCCTCCCATCCGCAGCGCGGCGATCAGCTCACCGGCGCCGGTGAAGCCTGCCCGCGTGTACTCTGCGATTTTTTCAAGCTTTACGCACAGCGCCGCAGGGTCAAAGCGATAGCTGACGCTGAGAGGAACACGCGACCGGGTGCGGACATCTGTCAGCACTGCGCACCACAGCGGCGAATCTTCCGACGGGCTGACCAGCTCAACGGCAAGCCCGGACAGATCGGCACGGGTCAGCCGCAGGTGAACCGGGTGTGCCCCGCCCCACTCGCCGCGCATTTCGCAGTCAGTCTGCCAGCTTTCGGGCACCTGCAGCGCGTTCATCACGGCACCGCTCATGCGCTGGCGAAACGCCTCGCCCCGGTGGCGGTAGGCTTCAAAATCGCAGCCGGTAAACTCTGCAGGGTGTTAAGCGTAAATTTTTCTTCTCGGGTCATGATGTTGTGCTCTGCTCGATGTGCTGTTGTCCGGCCCTCTTTGCGGGCCGGTGCGGTATCCGGCAGGGGCGCCCCTGCCAGCCGGGCCGGTTTTATTCCGGCTTGTACGCCATGAGGCGCACCACACGAACCCCGGTTCCCGCAAACATGCCCTCCATCGGCGCGGACCAGCTGCAGTCCCAGCCCGGCAGCAGGTCTTTGCGGTCGCTGCCTGCGGGCATAATGGCCGCGAGGCGTCCGCCGTTCTTCACCAGTGCCGCCGCCGCGCTGAGGTGCGCCACGGCGCGCCCTTCGCTGTACGGCGGATTCATCACCACCACGTCAAACCGCTGATCGGTCACATTTGCCCAATCCAGAAAATCGGCTTCGATCACCTGGTGGCCTTTGGCCTCCAGCACGCGGCAGTGCAGCGGCGAAATCTCCACGCAGGTTGTTTGTGCCTGCGGCATCAGGTCAGCAAGGCCGCCCATGCCTGCGCTCGGCTCCAGGCAGGTTTCACCCTCGCGGATGTCCGCTTCGTCCAGCAGCTGCGCGGCAAGTTCGCCCGGTGTCGGGTAAAACTGGTGTGTTTTCTTTTCCGGCAGCGCGCCGGAAAGCTGAATATCTTCAAGCGCCGTGGTCGGGTCGTAATCGAATTCAAACCAGGTTAAGGCGTTGAGGTTCTTTTTTACGCCGCCCAGGCTCAGCAGCACTTTTTCAGCTTCCGCACGCGCGGCCTTATCCTCGTCCGAATAGCCTTTAATGCGGCGGTTAAAAGGATTTGTCGTCACGGGCGGGAGCGGGTCTTCCCGGCGGTTGCGCTGCTGTGGCTCGGTGCGCTCTGTCTGCAGGTCGCTGAGCACGGCCAGCACGGAAAACGGCAGCAGATTTGTGTGTAGATCATAGGTTTTCGGCTTCGTGCGCGGCTTCTGGCGGTGCTCCGCCGGGATGGCCGCCGGATGCAGATAGGCCAGAATATCATTCAGGCGCCAGGCCATGTCCGGATGAATTTCAAGATGAATGGTGCCTTTCAGAAAGGCTTTCACGCGCAGCGCGCCGCCGTCGATCGCTACCCACTCCCCCGAGCGGTCGCGCGCGATTTTCAGAATTTTATTGGTCGTGTTAAGGCCGGTCGCATCACGCCCCATAAACTTCGCGATCACTTTGCGCAGGTCGTCCACGTAGCCTGTGCGCTCGTAGTTGCACATGCCCCACTGATCGAACATGCATTCGATAATCATGCGCTTGCTGAAGCCTTCCGGGCGGTTGGTCACGTGGCTGCGTGACAGGCTGCGGAAAATACCGTCAACGCGCTCGGAGAAAAATTTCTGACGTGAGAAAAGCAGTTCGGAGAGCGTCGCGCGCACCGCGTTTTCCTCAAAGTCCGGCGCTTTCTTTGCGCGGATCTGGTCGTTCCAATCGTTGCGGCGGTCGTTAGGCATGTACTCGTAAACGTCCGTCAGGTTCAGCGCTTTCTGCCAGAAATCGGCATTCAGGGCCGCTACCGCGCCGGGCAGGTCGAATACCACGCGAACCGGCGGCATATTCAGACGTGAATCGCGCACGTTACCGCACAGAAAATACTCCACCGCCTCGCCGTTACCGCCTTCACGAATTGTGGCCGAAATATTCTTTAATTTTGCGTACATGTGTTCATAGCGGCCCAGCAGCCCGTCAATGACGTCAGTTTCAACGGGCGCAAAAAAGGTATCTGAAATCACTTCACCGGCGGCGGCGATCGGTGCGCGTTCTGTGGTCGCATCAGAGGTGACGTTCACGAGGATGTTTTGCATGGCATGGCTCCTTAAATCCGGCTGAGTAGGTGCAGCTCGCGCTGCGGACCCGAAAAAGACCTTCTCTGACGCGGGTTTTATCTTTCCGGTCTGGCCTTTCGCGGCGAGGGCCGAGTAGCAACGACGAAGAGAGGGCATAAAGGGGCGGAGGCAAAAAGTTTTTGTGGCCCTTCCGCAAAAAGTTTTTGACGGAGTGCATTTCACCCCTTTTTGAACGAACCGGCGGTGCTACGAAAAGCCCTCTGCGAAAGACCAGGACGGAATGCCGTAAAAGCCGTCAGGGACCGCCCCGGCGGTCTGCCCTGAAGCCCCGGAGGCCTTTTCCGGGGCGGTTAACGCACCGGCGCAAGCCGGTTGCAGCCGTTGACCTTCGCCATCAGACCGAAACCGCCTGCGGCCGAAACCCGCAGGGGTTCGGTGGCGCTTAGCGGCTTGCCGCTTAGCGACGTAGGGCTTGACGACCCGGCTTGCCGGGGAGCCGAAGGTGGAGCCATGCCCTTTAAGTGGATTTTTAATTTTTATAGCTGCCCGCAATCGCTCTCCGGCTCCGGCTGAAGGCATGCGTTTCTATGCAGTTTCTGAGACTGACGGCGGTAAAAAACGGCAGCTCAGGGTAATAAATATCGCTATCCTTCACACTGTAAAAACGAAAGTTAAAACCATTGAATTCAATAACTTTCTGTATAGTCCTGTCAGATTTCTGCTGGCTTCTATATCTCTGTGTCCACGCCTTATTTCTGTTTTCAGCAGCACGGGAAGCGGCGCCGAAGGCGCCGCATAGCGGCCGCCGCCCTCAGGCGGCTGGGGTTTTCACGCGCCCGGATGTGGCACAGGGCTTCCCTGCCCTGCCCCGCGCTACCCGCGCATGGCATCCTGTGCCTGATGGATAGCCTCCGCAGTGTCCATACCCTCGCCCGTTTCGCCAGCCTTTCCGGCCAGCTCCAGCAGTACCTTCAGGCTCGCGGCCGGCAGGGTGACGTGCCGCGCTGACTGCCTGTCGCGGCGAACCTGACACGCCAGCTCACGCACGGTATCCCGGCCTATCCCGTAGCGCCGGTGATCATCAAGCTCGCCGATCTCATCCAGCACCGCGTGCGCCTCCTCCTCCGTCAGTGCCATTGAATCCGCAGAATCCTGAACGTCCTCCTCCGTCCATACCAGGATGGTGAACGGAGTGCCCGGCTGAAAGGTCTCCAGCAGCCAGGCGCAGATTTCATTTACGTTACCGTGCATCGTGTTATCTCCTTGTGCGCGGCTCTGCCGCCCCTGTTAGTGTTCAGTCAAGCGCGCGAAAAATAGCGGCGGCTTCGGGATGAGTTTCTGCCCAGACCATCAGCTGGCGGTGGCGGCGGCAAAACAGCGCACACAGCTCCTCCTCGTCGTGGCGGTCATACATCCAGCTGCGGTGGTTGAGAACCAGCGCGGTGATGATGATCCCCGCCGCGTCAGCGGAGACCTCTGCCACAGACCAGTTTTCGGGATTCTCAAACCGCCAGGTGCCATCCGGCGGGATCATGTATCCACCGCCCTGCTCCAGGTGAACAAAAGTCCACTCACCGCCGTTGTAGTTCGTCAGATAGCGCGCGGCGTACAGATAGACGTTGTTTTCGGCGCGCATAAAATCATCGCCGAACAGAGAAGGCAGAAAGCGCAGCTTTACGAAGCCGTCCAGAAAACGCGCCGCCTGAGGCGCGTGCAGTGCTGTGTTCATAAGAAACCTCCGCAGGTAAAGGGGATACAGTTCCGGCCTGTGCCGTGCCTGAATGACAGCCCGACGGACAGAGGCGTGATCAAGAGCGACGACGAGGCCGCAGCGCAAGCGAACGGAGGCGTGATTACGCACGGCGGCGACGCGAAGCATGAGCGGAGACGCGACGGGAGTAAGCGCGCAGGAGTGAGTGCGAACGGGGGAGGAGGAGAGCCTGCGGCTCTTGAACACGCCGCCGTCGGGCTAAAGTGAAGGCACGGCACTGGCCGCAGACCGCACGGACGTTTATTCCCGCACGCCGCCGGCGTGCATAAACGGCGGAGCTCGCGACATCCTTTTTGTCTTGTCCACATCCGGGGTGCATATCCGCCCCGGAACCCTGTGGATACATTTGTGCAGGCCAGGCAACGGGGGGAATATCCGGGGGCGGTTGCTTTTTAACCGCCCCGCAGAATCCCGTCACCTGCGCAGACAGCCCCGCAGCTGCTCCGCCCGGCGGCCTGCATCCCTCAGGGAATCGCAGATATCGTCAATTGCCAGCAGCGTCAGTCGCACCGCGGGGGCGTCGCTGTCCCGCGGCCAGCGCTGGCGCATCGCGTGGATCCGCAGGAACAGCTCGGTCAGGGTCTCGTCGATATCGGCCACGTCGTCAGCCAGACGATCGGCCGCGTGTTGTTCTGTCAGATTAAGCATTTATCGGTCTCCGTTATGCCGCGCGCGCGGCGCGATGTGCGTAAAGGCGGCGCAGGCCGGCCGCGTGGTAATCCTCCAGGAGCTCGATTCCAATCCAGCGGCGGCCGCATTCCTGTGCGGCAACGCAGGTTGAACCGCTGCCCGCAAACGGGTCCAGTACGATCGCGCCGGGCTGGGTGAAGGTTTCAATCAGCGGCCGCAGCACGCTGACCGGTTTTTCAGTCGGATGATGGCGGTTGCCGGTGTACTGCCAGGGCATGACGTCAGGAAGCGGCTTTGCCGGCAGCTGCGGGCGGCCTTTGGCCAGAAGGTACGCACTCTCGTGCTGGTAGCCGACGAACGCCGACTTAGAGGCGTAGGGTTTGGTAAAGACCAGGTGGCCGACGACGCGAAAACCTGCGGCTTTCCACGCCTGCATAAAAATGTCCACGCGATTCCAGCCGTAGAAGCTCACCGCCAGGCTGTCATCTTTAAGCACCCGGTACATCTGCTGGCTTGCCGGCAGCACCCACTCGCTGTTTACATCATTCGCAATCGAGCGGCCAGAACGATCCTTAAAGCCGACCAGGTACGGCGGATCGGTGAGGATGAAATCAATGCTCTTATCCGGAAAGCCGCCCATAACCTGTACGCTGTCGCCGTGCATGAATCGAGACATAGTGATGCTCCTGTGTATGAAGGGGCACCGGTAGTGGTGCCGTGACCTCCACACAGACGGGCGATAAGCAGAGCAAACAAGGGCGGACGCGGAAGCCGCACGCGCCGCCGGAGCGGACTGAATGTTCCGCGCACGGCGGGGAACGGGTGAGCAGGACGGCGCCAGCTTACCTTGTTTGCGAAGCAGCCCGGCTACCGTGAGGGCACGGCACTTTATACCCGCCGTTTTCCGGCCGCAGGACGGGATACGGCATGAAGGTGGAGCGCAGCGACGTCTCTCTCCTTTCCGTAAAGAGCGCCGCCCGCGGGCGGCCGCCTTAATTACTTCAGCTACCTGCGCGCCAGCACCGTGTCGGCACAGTGGCGCAGGAAATACCAGCTGAGGCTGTTCTCAGCGTCGAGCGTGTTGTCAGCGAGCGCCAAGGTGGCCACCACTTCCTCCGGCGTGAGCTCCGGGGCCACGTCTTCTAAGTCGTCAGCTATCCAGAAGTGACCCACGCAGGGCGTGTCGGGGGCAAACCTCTGCAGATGCTCGATCAGTTTTTCAATGGTCAGGGATGCATGCATTTTCTGTCCGGCGGGCCTGCGCCCGCCGCCTCCTGTTCAGCCGCCGTAGCTGGCCACGTTGTCAATGATCCATGCCGGGCCCGTCACCTCACTGAACCCGAACTCGTCTTCCTCATCGCCCCACTCCAGCGAGTCGCAGCACTCCCCGGTCTGACAGCCCGCTTCATAAACAGCCCATCCGCAGTAGCTGCTGCCGGACTCGGCATACCAGTGCTCAACGGTGACGCCGTAACGCTCGCTCAGCGCTGACAGCACGTCCGGCGAGGGAGGCGACCAGGGCGTATCAAAATCAGCGTCAAAAGTGATGAGCCCGGAGTGCGACACGTCAAGATTGTGCGCGTGTGGCCACTTTGTGCCGCAGCGATCCACTACGTCGGTAAACCCGTCCGGCACACCGTGGAGCAGGCGTCCGTTTTATCCGTTTATCTCCGCATCAAGACGCGGCGGGATCAGCTGCAGCATGTCGAACGGAAGTGCCTGCAGCGGCAGCGCGTCTTCGCGGCACCGGCAGTCCCACGACTCGCTGAGGCCGTTATTACCCCGCATCCAGTACCAGTCACCGTGCTTTATCTGCCACAGCCCGGCGATCACCGTCTGCTGCTCTGCAGAGAGCGATGACCACGTCATGCGCTGCAGACCGCTGGCCAGCCACAGTTCGTGCAGCGTGTTGCAGATTTCCGGCGTCAGCTCTGCGCCCTCACGCAGCTGCGCCACCCACTGCGTAAAAGCGCGGTTCTGCGGAATATCGCTTCCCGTCCCATTCACCAGAGCGGGATACGGGGCATAGTCCGTCGCTTCCACCGGGCGCAGCAGCCCGGCACAGCCCGCCAGAAAGAGCTGGATCCCTTCTGCCGCCGCCCGCGCGTAAAGCGGAACGCCCTCCCCGCCTTCAATCAGCGCCAGCGCATTCTTTACGTGATATTCCGGGCCTGAAACCCGCAGCCTGTTGGCACACCAGTTTGGCATGTTGACTCCTCCGTTAAGGGTTGCACGGCACCATCTGCACCGTGCCGCCACGGAAGCCGGGCGCAAAGCGGAGCAGGCAACGGGCGAGGGAGGAAGCCGCACGCGCCGCCGGAGCGGACTGAATGTCCCGCGTATGGCGGGGAACGGGTGACGACAGACCCCTTGCCGGCGCAGCGGCCCGGCTAAGGTGAAGGCACGGTGCAGGCCCGATGGCACAGAGGGAGCTTGCATGGCATTTTTAGGAACGGCCGCCGGCCTTTGCAGCGCTGTGGCGTCACGCATGTGGGAGAAGAGAATGAATCCCGGATGATTAATAACTTCTAAAAAAAGTGCAGTTTCTGCACTTTTTGGAGATAATAAAACGAGACTGATGGGCAAGGAGAAGGAATATGACGGGTTGGCAACTGAGGCTCTGGCGCCGGGGCCTGCTCTGGAGCCGTGACAGGGCCGCAGCGGAGCTTGGGGTAAGCCTTCGCACGTACAAAGACTACGAGAACGCAGAACGTGTAAAGCGATCGGTGGCGATGGCCACTGTCACGCTGTCGCTTATCAACGTTATGCCAGCGCTGAAATCCGACCAGCTCAGCAAGGACCTCCTGCTGCAGATGCTTCAGAAAATGACGGCCGAGGTCTCAGGAAAAGAAACTGGAAGCGATTTTGGCAGGTGAGCGGGTAACGATGCTGTTTGCATTAAGCCGACAAGGCGGACTGACGTCAGGCGAATGTCCGCCATGAGCGAAGAGCGGAAGTTCAAAAAGGCCCGTAATTACGAGCCAGTAAAAATGGCATCTGATTTTACTTACAACTCCATCAGGGCCCTTTCGTTAAAAGCGTCATATTTCAGAACCTCACCCGTCATTCGCCCCTGCCATCGATGAACAAAAGCAAGCGTATCCGCGGATTCAAGATGGGCGTTCAGTGCTGCCTGATCTTTCCAGCGCTCAGATATGAGCAACTTTCCAGCAGAATAATCTTTCACTGCTATATCATAGGAATAGTTTCCTTCGCGCTGTCGCACTGCTTTAGACAGAGACTGTGTATCGCTCACAAATGCTACCAAATCCTCAGGCCTGACGTGAATGTAACCGCTGATAATAAGCATCCTGGTATCCTTGTATTGCCATCTGCCTGAACTCAACTATTGGCCTGACGGAAAAGTGCTCATCAAAAGTTAGTGAGCACGATCTTGCCCTGAATGCTACCCAGTGCAGCACGCTGATGAGCAGCGGACGCCATGGCTAATGGGTAAGTGCTATCAATAACAACCCGGATAGTTTCCTCGTCCAGAAGGCTGCCGGCAGTAGCTAGTTGTGCACCATTTGAGCGTACCTGCGTGATTGAAACCGTAATGTTCTTTCTGAGAGCCTCCTCCTGTCCGGCAAACCCCAGAGGGTTGACGAGAAACAATGCGCCTCCCGGTTTGATACACGTCAGGAAGCGCTCCATGTTTGAACCGCCAACGGCATCAATAACAAGATCGACATTTTTTACAGCGATTTCGGCTGCTATTTTTGTGTAGTCAATAAACTCATCTGCCCCCAGCTCACGCATAAGCTCCTCATTTCGGGATGAAGCCACGGCGATTACTCGCGCACCTTTCCACTTGGCTATCTGCACCGCAAAATGCCCAACGCCTCCACCGGCACCGTTTACCAGCACCGTCCGGCCTTCTAATGGGACAGGTGTATGCCTGAAGGACTGAAAAGGATTGGGGGCATCGTGACCCAACTCGACAAGGAACTGCCAGGCGGTAAGTAGCGACATCGGCGCACCCGCAGCCTGAACATGTCCGATACGTTGTGGTTTCATTGCCAGCTCAGAGGAAGGTACGCTCACGTAGTCAGCATAGGCGCCACTGCCCTGCATTATCCCCTGAGGAAAACGCACCATTGAATAAACCTCATTGCCTATGGTGAATTCCGAAACATCCTCTCCGACGGCTGCGACTACGCCTGATATATCTGTTCCCAGAATGAGCGGAAATGTCGGGGCAGGCCACCATTCAGGCGGGAGCGCCCGGTAACCGTCGCGCAAATACCAGTCCGGTGGATTAAGGCCGGCCGCATATACTTTAACAAGGACTTCATTGCTTCCCACCTCTGGACGGGTTGTCTCGTCATACTGCAGGTTCTCAGGCCCACCAAATGCATGAAGCTGTACTGCTTTCATCATGTCAGTCATCACAATCTCTCTTAAAGGGAATCAGATGACAGATGATAAGCCTAATATCTGGCATTGATAATCAGGCTGAATTTCGCTTTAATTGTGTCATGAAGGAACAAATAGGTTTTGAAAGACTCACAGGTTTAATTGCATTCGCTCGTGCTGGCGCTCTCGGCAGCTACACTGCTGCTGCCCGTTCCCTGTCAGTTTCACCTTCAGCAATCAGTAAGAGCATCCAGCGGCTGGAGACGCAACTTGGTATTACCCTGTTTACCCGAACGACACGCTCGCTGGTTTTAACCGCAGAAGGCCGTGAGCTTCACGAGCGGGCGTTACGATTGCTTCAGGATGCTGACGAGATTGAGCAGATAGCGAAACGCTCTCGCGCGGAGCCCGCAGGGACACTGCGTATTGCGGCATCGTATCCGGTCGGTCTGCATATGATTGCTCCTGCACTTCCGCAATTCTGCGCGCTTTACCCAAAAGTGAAAATTGACTTGCGGTTGAGCGACCGCGTAATCAGTATCGTGGATGAGAGCATTGATATTGCCGTCCGGCTTGGCGATCTTGGCGATTCAAATCTTCTGTCGCGCCGTCTCTCGCCTTACCGGCTGGGGTGTTACGCCTCGCCTGAATATCTTGCCAGTTGCTCTGCCCCTGAAAATCCAAACAACCTAATGAGCCATAAAACGGTAAACCTGCGTTATCAACATACAGGGCAGCTTTTTCGATGGCCTTTTCAGGTTGGGGGACGGGAGACAGAGATTTTGCCATCGTCAGATGTTGTTGTGGATGCCAGCGAAGCCGTATTAGCCTTAGTTGCTGCAGGAGGCGGAATAGGAATGGCGACGAGTTTTATGGCTGATACATGGGTAAAGAATAAAAGACTTGTTCCGGTTCTCTCCGATTTTGCTGTAGAGCGGCATAATATTTCGGCACTCTGGCATGAAAGTCGGCGGTCTAATCCAGCTGTTCGTGCATTCCTTGATCATCTGATTAAGCATTTTTAAATTAATTGAGCCCCTCTTGACCTGCCCCCGGTATTAGATACAACCGTCAGTTAGTAATGTCGGTTTTGATGCCTCAATACGTCATTAAGCCGCCAGATTTCACTCCAGACCACTGTTACCCAGCTGGCGCTGTAATAGTTGAATTCACTTAATTCCGTTCAGGTCAGTAAAGACTTCATGCTGCAGATGCTTCAGAAACTGACGACCTAAGGCTCAGGAAAATAAAACTGGTCGCCATTCAGGCAAATGAGCGGCTAAACGACGCTCATTCAGCTTAGAGGACTTGCCAGATAAATCCGCCTCAATAATACTGTATATAAAAACAGTATCCATTTAAGGAGGATTTTAATGCGCGACGTACAGACAGCAATTGCATTACCGCCTGATCATCTGCAGAGGGCTGCTCTATGAAACAGGCAGCATGTTCTTCGGATCTCACTGTGCTCTGGCCACCCATCTTTACGCCCAGAGTCCGCGTGCCGCTCTACGCGGAGCCCTGCGCGGCCGGCTTCCCCTCCCCTGCACAGGATTACGTCGAAAAAGAGCTCGATCTCAACGAGCTCTGCATTCGCCGGCGCGCGTCGACGTTCTTCGTGCGCGCCAGCGGCAATAGCATGCAGGATCTCGGCCTGTTTGATGGCGACGTCATGGTGGTTGACCGGGCAGAAGAGGCCACGCACCACGACATCGTCATCGCGGAGGTAGACGGCGAATTCACGGTCAAGCGCCTGCAGCTGCAGCCGTGTCTTGCGCTGCTGCCCATGAATCCGGCTTACCCCGTCATCTATCCGGAAGAGCTGCAGCTGCTTGGCGTGGTCACATGGTTTTTTAACAGTACGCGCGCGCGCCGGAGGTAACCATGCCTATGTTTGG